>Ga0207646_10001319_pt1 | contig 30760 bp, 25 predicted proteins | sample KBSK5502metaG_FD_184343 | JGI IMG/M metagenome (GOLD analysis project Ga0207646, IMG submission 184343) | Corn, switchgrass and miscanthus rhizosphere microbial communities from Kellogg Biological Station, Michigan, USA - KBS K5-50-2 metaG... | ecosystem: Host-associated > Plants > Roots >... | reverse complement strand
GAGCTGTACCATGCTCAGCCAGTTCGCACACCAGGAGACCGCGCCGACGGCCTGAGCGGCTCGGGCGCACGCCGAGCTGTACCATGCTCAGCCAGTTCGCACACCAGGAGACCGCGCCGACGGCCTGAGCGGCTCGGGCGCACGCCGAGCTGTACCATGCTCAGCCAGTTCGCACACCAGGAGACCGCGCCGACGGCCTGCGGTCCTGGTTCAGCCGACGGCCTGATCCTGGTTCAGCCCCCGTAGCCGACCCGGCGCAGTTCCTCGCCCGCCACGTTTTCGACCTCGGCCGCCTGGGACGGCGTGAGCAGCCTGCGCCAGGCGCCCGGCTCCAGTGCCGTGCCGGCGACCTGCGGCTCCACCGGCCGGATCTGCACCCCGGTAAAGGCCGATACCGCGGCCGCGGCGGCGGCCGGGCGGGCGACCATCTCCTCGTACCGCAAGGTGACCAGCTGCTCCGCCGACAGCCGGGTGCGCAGCCTGGCCATCAGCCTGATCGTGCCGCGCCAGCGCATCGCGCACTTGCCGGCCACCGACGACTCCGCCCACAGGCCGCGGTCCGGGGCGGTGTCCACGCCCAGCAGCGGGTGGGTGACCTCGGCGTCCATGTTCACAAAGCCAGGGCGGAACCAGGCCAGCGCCGGGGGATCGGCGAGCATCGCGGCGACCACGTCCCGGCCGTCGCGGACGACCTGCACCAGGCGCGCGTCGCCGAACGCCTCCAGCAGCGTGTCGGCGCAGTAGAGGAGTTCCGGGCTGGCGTCGCCGTACCTGGTGAGGCCCTGCTCGGCCACGCACGGCCGGTTGCCCGGGGCGGCACCCGCCTCGCGGCAGGCAGGCGTGCAGCCCAGGCAGCAGTCCGGGCCGATCTGCCACCCCTGGGCGAACGCGTCACGCAGCACGGTGGCGGCCGCCCCGGGGCGGTCGCGGGCCAGCGAGGGGGTACGCGCGAACGCCTGCACCACGGGGAGGACCCAGCGCTGCCCGAGCGTCATGTGGAACCCGGGCGTGCGCTTGAACGACCGGGCCAGCAGCTCGGTGCCCGCGCCGGGCGCGCCGATGACGAACACCGGCTGGCGCACCTTGCGCCCGTTGACGACCAGGATGTGCGGGCGACTATGTCCAGGGCCGTCCGGTGCCTCCGCGGGGCGGGGAATCGTGGTCACCGCTGGCCGCGGCCGGCGGGCCGGCGGCAGTGGTCGGGCTCGTGGGCGGCCAGGTTGAGCGCGGCCTGGATCAGTGGCACATGGCTGAACGCCTGCGGCGTGTTCCCGACCTGGCGCCGGTACCGGGGGTCGTATTCCTCGCTGAGCAGGCCGACGTCGTTGCGCAGGCTGAGCAGCCGGTCGAACAGCTCGTGCGCCGCGTCCTCCCTGCCGATTATCTGCAGCGCGTTGACCAGCCAGAAGCTGCAGGCGAGAAACGCGCCCTCGCTGCCGGCCAGGCCATCGACGTCCGACTGGCCGCTGGCGAGCTGGTAGCGGCGGACCAGCCCGTCGGAGACCAGGTCCCGCTGGATCACCTCCACGGTGGACACCACCCGGGGGTCATCCGGTGGCAGGAAGCCGACCTCGGGGATGAGCAGGACGGCGGCGTCCAGTTCCTTCGACCCGTAGTACTGCGTGAACGCGCCGCGCTCCTTGTCGTACCCGAGCGTGCACACCTCGTCGTGGATCTTGGCCGCGATCTCGCGCCATCGGTCGCCCGGGCCCGGCAGGCCCTGCGTGGCCGCCCGCTGGGCGCGGTCGAAGGCGACCCACGCCATCACCTTGGAATGCACGAAGTGCCGGCGCGGCCCGCGCACCTCCCAGATGCCCTCGTCGGGCTGGTCCCAGTTCTTCTCCAGGAAGTCAAGCAGCGAGCGCTGCAGCGACCAGGCGTGCCGGTCGAAGCCGATCCCCACGGCCCGGCCGAGGCTGAGCGCGTCGATCAGCTCCCCGTACACGTCGAGCTGGCGCTGGCCAACGGCCGCGTTGCCGATCCGCACCGGGGCGGAGTTCTCATATCCCGGCAGCCACTCCGCCTCCCACTCGGCCAGCCGGCGTTCGCCGGCCACCCCGTACATGATCTGCACGTCCCTCGGGTCGCCGGCGATCGCCCGTTCCAGCCAGGCCCGCCACGCCGCGGCCTCCTCGGTGTAGCCGGTGCGCAGCAGCGCCTCGAGCGTGATGGTGGCGTCACGGAGCCAGCAGTACCGGTAGTCCCAGTTCCGCACCCCGCCGATGTCCTCGGGCAGGGAGGTGGTCGCCGCGGCCACGATCCCCCCGGTGGGGGCGTAGGTCAGCGCCTTGAGGGTGATCAGCGACCGGACCACCGCGTCCCGGTGCGGCCCCTCGTAGGTGCAGCGGAGCGCCCAGTCCCGCCAGAACCGGGTGGCCTGGCCCAGCTCGCCGGCGGCGTCGGCGCGCTCGGGCGGGCCCTCGTACGAGGGCTGCCAGGTCAGCACGAACGGCACGTGCTCGCCCGCGGCGACCCGGAACGACGCGTGGTGGGCCATGTTCTGGCCGGTCAGCGCGACCGGCGTGTCCACCCACAGCGAGTCAGGCCCGGCGACCGCGCAGATCCTGCCGTCCCTGCGCCGCACCCAGGGCACGACCGAGCCGTAGCCGAGCCGCATCCGCAGCGTGCACTCCATGTCCACGTGCCCGTCGACGCCCATCACGATCCGGGCCAGGACCGGCGGCTTGCCGTCCCGCGGCGGCATGAAGTCGACCACGTGCACGGTCCCGGTGGCGGTCCGCCATTCGGTCTGCAGGACCAGCGTGTCGCCCTGGTAGCGCCGCGCCACCGTGGCACTGCCGGGCTCGCCGACCGGGCAGATCTGCCAGTAGCCGTGGTCCTCGGTGCCGAGCAGCCTGGCGAAGCAGGCGGGGGAGTCGAACCGGGGCAGGCACAGCCAGTCGATCGAGCCGTCCTTGCCGGCCAGCGCCGCCGTCTGCATATCGCCGATGAGCGCGTAATCCTCGATCAGTCCCGCCACCGGTGCCCTCCATGCGCCTCTGCCGGTCAACCGTACCGTCCGGGGCGCGCCACGCGCGCGGCCCGCGTGACGTTGCCCGTGGCCCGCGCGCCAGTCCTGCGTGCCTGCCCGGGGCCGGCGGGCCCGCCCCTAAGCTGACAGCCATGCACGCACTCCGCCCGGGCAGGGTCCTGGCCGTCGCGGCCGCCGTCGTGGCGCTCGGCGTGACCGCCGCCGGCTGTGGCGCGTTCGACCGGGCGTTCGGCAAGCAGGAGGCGGTGGTGCAGTTCCGGCCGAACACCCCGGCCTCGGCCATGCTGAGGGCCCGGGCCGCCTGCTCCCACCTGCCCGGCGCGTACGCCGAGCCGATCCCCAAACACGTGCTGGCCATCGACCTCCCCGACGACATCAGGTACCAGGTCGGCCACGCGACCGATGCCCAGATCGCCCGGCTGACGCAGTGCCTGCACCGGTTCCCGGCGGTGACCGGCGTCGACCTCTCCAGTCCCTCCGGGGACTGACGAGATGCCCGCGCCGCTGCGCCGCTACCTGGTCACCACGCCGAGCCACGACGCCGCCGACCAGCACTTCGGGGTGTGGGGCGCCGGCAGCGGCACCCACCCCGGCGACAAGGACGGCTGGGCGGTGGAGCAGCCCGGCTGGATCATCAACTCGGTCGGGTTCGCCGGCCCCCGGCAGGCGTGTACGCTGGCCATGATGAACAGCCTCAACTGGCACGACGGCTACCACGCGGGCACCGACACCCTGACCCAGGTGGCGGCGATCCTGTTCCGCGGGCACCAGGTACAGGCACCCAAGGTCAGCGCCACGCCCTGAGCGGTGCTGGCTCCGGAACCCCGCAGGCCCCCGGCGCCCCCCACTCCTTCGACAACGGATGACACGAAATCGTAAGAGTGGCGCCGTCCCCGGAACCCTGGAGGCCGGTAGCAGCCCTCACTCGTTCGATATCGTATAACACGAAATCGTAGGAATATGCGACCCGGCCATCTCGCGGACCGGGTTGTGCTCCGGCATATTCTCTATTAACTTGATCTAGATACTAAACTGATCGGGAAAGGCGGACGTTAATGCGGCGTGTGCTACTCGCGGCGGGAGCAGCCGCTGTCACCCTCCTGGCGGCTGGCTGTGCCTCCGCCAACGCGACGGCGGGCTCGAATTCGGGCTCGTCGCCCGTGGTGCTGCGGCTGGGCTTCCTGGCGAACATCACGCACGAGCCCGCGCTCGTGGGCCTCGCCAAGGGGTTCTTCACCAAGGACCTGGGGAAGAACGTCACGCTGAAGACCACCGTCTTCAGCACCGGCACGGAGGAGACGACGGCGCTACTGGCCGGCCAGCTCGACGCGGCCTACGTCGGGCCCAACCCGGCGATCAACGCGTGGCAGAAGTCCAACGGCACGGCCATCAAGATCATCTCGGGCGCGGCCTCGGGGGGCGCCTCCCTGGTCGTGAAGAAGGGCATCACCGGCGCCGCCCAGCTCAAGGGCAAGTCGCTGGCCACGCCGTCGCTGGGCAACACCCAGGACGTGGCGCTGCGCTTCTGGCTCAAGCAGCACGGCCTGACCACCACCCCCACCGGCGGCGGTGACGTCGGCATCAAGCCGATCAAGCCGAACTCGGCGGCCGTGCTCGAGTTCGCCTCCGGCCAGATCGCCGGCGGCTGGGAGCCCGAGCCGTACGCCACCGAGATGGTGCTCGACGGCGGGACCCGGCTGGTGAACGAGGCCAGCCTGTGGCCGGGCGGCAACTTCGTCACCACCAACCTCGTGGTCACACAGTCGTTCCTGAAGGCACACCCGTCCACGGTGAACGGCCTGCTCAAGGGGCAGATCCAGGCGAACTCCTACATCAACGCCAGCGCCGCCGCGGCGGCCAGCGTGGCCAACGCCGAGCTGACCAAGCTGCTCGGCAAGGGCCTGAAGCCGAACGTGCTCGCCGCGGCGCTGCCGTACATCCACTTCACCGACAACCCCATCGCCTCATCGCTGGCCGCCGACGCCCAGCACGCGGCGGCCGTGGGCCTGCTCTCGCCGGTGAAGAACCTGCCCGGCATCTACGACCTCGGCCCGCTCAACGCGCTGCTGAAGGCGGCCGGGCAGCCGCAGGTGGGTTCGTGAGCATCGACCAGCGCCAGGCTGCGCCCCCGGGACACCTCCCGGGGACGTCAGCCCGTTCGGGCGCCATGACCGAGCTCGCGGACCCGGACGGCACCATGGCAATCCACGTCAGCGAGGTTTCCAAGGCCTTCGGCCATGGCCGGGACGCGGTGCACGCCCTGGACCGGGTGTCGCTGGACGTGACGCTCGGCGAGTTCGTGTGCCTCATCGGCGCGTCCGGCTGCGGCAAGAGCACCCTGCTGTCGCTGGTGGCCGGCCTGGACACGCCGACGGCGGGCACGATCGACACCTCCGGGCGCAAGGTGGCGCTCATGTTCCAGGAGCCGGCCCTGTTCCCGTGGCTGACCGCGGCCAAGAACGTGGAACTTGCGCTGCGGCCGAACGGCATGGCGGCGCGGGCACGGCGCGACCGGGCGGCGGAGCTGCTGGAGGCGGTGCACCTCGGCGGCTTCGGCAACAAGCGGCCGCACGAACTGTCCGGCGGCATGCGCCAGCGCGTGGCGATGGCCCGGGCGCTGGCCACCAGCGCCGACGTGCTGCTCATGGACGAGCCGTTCGGCGCGCTGGACGCCATGACCAGGGACCTGCTGCACGACGAGCTGGACCGGATCTGCATGGACCGGGGCCTGACCGTGCTGTTCGTCACCCACAACGTGCGGGAGGCGGTACGGCTCGGTGACCGGGTCGTGGTGCTGTCCAGCAGGCCCGGCCGGGTCATCGACGAGTTCCCCGTGCCGATTCCCGGGCCGCGCCGGATCGACTCGGCGCAGGTCGCCGAGCTGGCCGGCCGGATCACCGACCGGCTGCGCGAGGAGATGGGGCGTCATGGCCAGGCTCGGTAGCCGCAGCGCGTCCGCGGAGGCGCTTGCCACGATCGCAGAACCGGAGGCCGCCCTCACCGGCCTGGACAGCCTGGACCTGCCGACCACGGGCAGGCATTGCTGGAGCCCCCGCAGCATCTGGGCCGCGGTCTGGCCGAAGCTGCTGGCGGTCGGCCTGGTCATCGCGGTATGGGAGATCATCCACCTCACCCGCTGGAAGCAGTACGTGCTGCCCGGCCCGGGCACGGTCTTCGCCAACCTGTGGGGCCAGATGCAGCACGCCGTGCTCTGGCAGGCCATCGACATCACCCTGCGCAGGGCCGTGATCGGGTTCGCGCTGTCGGTGCTGACCGGCGCGGTGGTCGGGGCGCTGGTGTCCCGGATCAAGCCGCTGCGCGCGGCGACCGGCTCGCTGATCACCGCCATGCAGACGATGCCGTCGATCGCCTGGTTCCCGTTCGCGATCATCCTGTTCGGCGTCAACACGAGCGCGATCATCTTCGTGATCGTGCTCGGCTCCGCGCCGTCGGTGGCCAACGGGCTGATCACGGGGGTGGACTACATCCCGCCGCTGCTGCTGCAGGCCGGGAAGACCATGGGCCTGTCCCGGATCGCCACGTACCGGCACCTGATCCTGCCGGCCTCGCTGCCGGCCTTCGTGTCCGGGCTGAAGCAGTCCTGGGCGTTCGCCTGGCGCAGCCTGCTGGCCGGCGAACTGCTGGTGATCATCCTCGGCCAGGTGTCGATCGGGACCCTGCTCAACTCCGACCAGGACCAGAGCGACATGGCCAGCGCTATCTCGATCATGATCGTGATCCTGGCCCTGGGCATCGTGATCGACACGCTGTTCAGCAAGGCCGACGCCGTGCTCCGGCGGCGCCGGGGGATGACCGACCCCGCGTCGGCGTAACGCATCGCAGTCGCCGCACCCTCCGGCCCCCCGCCGACCGGCGGGGGGCCGCGCTCTTGCGCGCGCAGCGCATACCATCGAAGCGTGCCGGATACCGCTGGAATCGTGCTGGCCGGTGGGCGCTCGTCCCGGATGGGCACGCCCAAGGCGGCGCTGGAATGGCATGGGTCAACGCTGCTGCGCCGCACCACCGGCATCCTGGCCCGGGTGACCGGCGGGCCCGTGCTGGTGGTCCGCGCCCCCGGACAGGAACTGCCCGCGCTGCCGCGGCAGGTCGATGTCGTCGAGGATCCGGCCGAGGGCCTGGGCCCGGTGCAGGGGATCGCCGCCGGGCTGGCCGCGCTCACCGGCCGCGCGGAGGTCGCGTTCGTCAGCTCCACCGACATGCCGTTCCTGCACCCCGCGTTCGTCCGGCGGGTACTGCGCGCCGCGGCGGACGGCGCGGACGTGGGCCTGCCCCTGGCTCGCGGCTACCCGCAGCCGCTGGCCGCGGCGTACCGGGTCACGCTGGCGCCGGCCGCCGCGCGGCTGGTCAAGGAGCAGCGGCTGCGGCCTGCCTTTCTGTTCGAGGAATGCCGCCTCACCCGGCTGGACGAGGCCGCGCTGCGCGCCGACCCGGTGCTGGCGGCGCTGGACCCGGACCTGGACTCGGTGGTCAACGTCAACTCCCCGGACGACTACGCGGCGGCCCGGGCCCGCCCGGCCCCGGAGATAACGGTGCAGCGGTTCGGCACCCTGGCCGACGGGCACCGCGGCCCGCAGCCGGTGCGCGCGGCGACCGTCGCCGGGGCCGCGGCCGCCGCCGGGGTGGCGCTTGACGGGCACGTGGTGGCGGCGCTGAACGGGGACCAGATCACCAGGGACGGCGAGACACCGCTGGCGGCCGGGGACACGGTGTTCTTCCTGTCGGCGGACGCGGGCGGCTGAGCCGGTGGCCCCGGGCGGTTATTTCGGCAGGGCACTCGTCGTTGACGTAGGGACCGCGTCCGCGACGAGCATCCTGCCGCTGCACGAGGAGGTGCTGCGCGGCTACCTCGGCGGGGCCGGCCTCGGTGCCTGGCTGATGCACCGGCTCGCCCCGCCCGGCGTGGACCCGCTGGGCGAGCGGGCGCCGCTCGCGTTCGTGTTCTCCCCGCTGGTCGGCACCCCGCTGACCACCAGCGCGAAGTTCGCGGTGGTCGCCAAGTCCCCGCTCACCGGGATGCTCAACGACGCCCTGTCGTCCAGCCACTTCGCGATCTCCGGCAAGCTCACCGGCCACGACGCGATCGTGGTGCGCGGTGCCTGCGACCGGCCGTCGGTGCTGCTCGTGGACGGTGACGGCGCCCGGCTGGAGGACGCCGCGGACCTGTGGGGCCTGCCCGCCGCGCAGGCGGAGGCCCGGCTGCGGGACCGGCTGGGCCGCGGCTGGCGGGCCGCCGCGATCGGCCCGGCCGGGGAGCGTCAGGTGCGCTACGCGACGATCTCCCACGACGGGCGGCACGCCGGGCGCGGCGGGCTGGGCGCGGTGCTCGGCGCCAAGCGGCTCAAGGCGGTCGCGGTGCGCGCCGCCACCAAGGTCGCGCCCGCCGACCCGGGCGCGGTGCTCGCCGCCGCGCGGGACCTGCGGGCCCGCTCCTTCGGCCCGGCCACGGCAAAGTACCGGGAACTCGGCACGCTGGCCAACCTGCTCGCGTTCAACGCGATCAGCGCGCTGCCGACGCGCAACTTCCAGGCCGCCACGTTCGCCGGCGCGCCGCGCCTGGCCGCCGAGGAACTCGCCGAGCTGCGCACCGTGGCGCGCAACAGCTGCGCGTCGTGCACCATCGGCTGCGAGCACATCTACTCCGGCGGCGGCAAGACGATGCGGGTGGAGTACGAGAACGTGTTCGCGCTCGGCCCGATGTGCGGCGTGTCCGATCCCGACGCGGTGCTCGCCGCCAGCGCGCTGTGCGACGAACTGGGCCTGGACACCATCTCCGCGGGCGGCACGATCGCCTGGGCGATGGAGTGCGCCGAGCGCGGCCTGATCGGCGCGCCGTGGCTGCGGTTCGGCGACGCGAGCGCGCTGATGCGGGCGCTGACGGAGATCGCCGCGCGCGAAGGGCTCGGCGCCCTGCTCGCCGAGGGCTCGCGGCGGGCGGCGGAGCAGGTCGGCGGGGGGAGTTCGGAGTTCGCGCCGCACGTCAAAGGCCTCGAGCTGCCCGGGTACGAGCCGCGCACGATGCACGCGATGGCGCTCGGCCTGGCGGTGAACTCCCGGGGCGCCGACCACAACCGCTCCGGTGCCTACGAGGCCGACCTGTCCGGTGACCTCGACCGGTTCGCCGGTGGCGACGCGCAGGTCGCGGCGGCCATCGAGACGGAGGACCGGGCCGCGGTGATGGACTCGCTGATCTTGTGCAAGTTCCTCCGCGGGGTGTTCCGCGAGCCGTTCGCGGAGTGGGCGCCGCTGCTGTCCGCGGTGACCGGCTGGGACACCGACGGCGCGGAACTGCGGGCGACGGCACGGCGGATCGTCCTGGCCAAGCGGGCGTTCAACATCCGCGAGGGCTGGCAGAGCGGCGACGACTGGCTGCCGGGGCGGCTGCTGTCCGAGCCGGTGGAGACCGGCTCGGGCCGGGTCGCGGCGCTGACGCCGGAGCGGCTGCGCGCCATGATCGACGGATACTACGCCGCGCGGGGCCTGGACTCCGCTGGCCGCCCGGCGCCCGCCGACCTGGCGGGCCTCGGGTTGAGGTAGGCCCGGCCGCGAAAGATACTGTCCTCATGGTCCTTGCCACCACGCGGACCGTCACGCTCACCATCGACGGGCAGCAGATCACCGTTCCCGACGGCACCACGATCTGGGCCGCGGCCAGGGCCGCCGGCATCGACATCCCGGTGCTGTGCCACGACGAGCGATACGACCCGGTCGGGGTCTGCCGCATGTGCGTCGTGGACACCGGCGCCCGCGCCTACGCCGCGGCGTGCGTGCGCCCCTGCGAAGACGGGATGGACGTCAAGACCGCCACCCCCGAGGTGGAGCGCAGCCGGGCGACCCTGACCGAGCTGCTGCTGGCCGACCAGCCTCCGGCGGACCGCGACCCGAAGCAGCGCACGACCGGCGACAACGAGCTGCTCGCCCTGGCGGAGCGGTACGGGGTGACCCGCGAGGGCGGGCTGCCGCTGTCCTCCGGCCGCGGCACCGACACCTCGAACCCGGTCATCGCGGTGGACCACGACGCCTGCATCCTTTGTGACCGGTGCGTCCGGGCCTGCGACGACATCCAGGGCAACGACGTCATCGGGCGCAGCGGCAAGGGCTACGCGACACGCATCGCGTTCGACCTGAACGATCCCATGGGCTCCTCGTCCTGCGTCACCTGCGGTGAGTGCGTCGCGGCGTGCCCGACCGGCGCGCTGACCAACAAGCCGATCCGCGGTATCCCGATCCGGCCGCGCGCCGAGCTTGACCAGGTGGACAGCGTCTGCCCGTACTGCGGCGTCGGCTGCGCGCTCACCTACCACGTGGACCGCGAGCGCGGCGCCATCGCCTTCGCCGAGGGCCGCGACCAGCCCGGCTCGAAGGGCCGGCTGTGCGTGAAGGGCCGCTACGGCTGGGACTACGCCGCTTCGCCGCAGCGCCTCACCACGCCGCTGATCCGCCGCGACTCGGCCTACCCGAAGGGGCCGCTGTCCGCCGACGTCCGCGGCGAGATGAACCGGGCGCCGGGCGAGAACGGCGCGACCGGTGACGGCCGCAAGGGCGGCAAGGACGGCGGGCGGCGGCGCGGGCGCAGGCCGGGCGGCCTGGTCGACTACGCCGAGGTGCTGCCGCACTTCCGGGAGGCGACCTGGGAGGAGGCGCTGGACCTGGTCGCACGCCGGCTGACCGGGATATACGCCGCCGGCGGCCCCGGGGCGATCGCCGGCTTCGGCTCGGCCAAGTGCTCCAACGAGGAGGCCTACCTCTTCCAGAAGCTGATCAGGACCGGGTTCCACACCAACAACGTGGACCACTGCACCCGGCTGTGCCACGCCTCCAGCGTGGCCGCGCTGTTCGAGGGCATCGGCTCGGGCGCGGTGTCCACCACCTACGGCGACGTGGTGAACTCCGACGTGGCGATCGTCACCGGCAGCAACCCCACGGCCAACCACCCGGTCGCGTCCTCGTTCTTCAAGCAGGCCAGGCGCAACGGCACCACGATCATCTACGTGGACCCGCGGGCCGACAAGATGGCCGACCACGCCGACATCTTCTGCCAGCTCAAGCCGGGCACCGACGTGGCGTTCTACAACGGCGTGATGCACGAGGTGATCCGGCTGGGGCTGACCGACGCCGAGTTCATCTCCCGCCGCACCAGCAACTACGACGCGCTGGCCGCGACCGTCGCGGACTACCCGCCGGAGCGGGCCGGGCAGATCACCGGCGTGCCCGCCGACGTCATCCGGCGGGTGGCCCGGGCCTGGGGCGAGGCGCGGGCCGGGGTCATCTTCTGGGGCATGGGGATCTCCCAGCACACCACGGGCACCGACAACGCGCGATGCCTGATCGCCCTGTGCTCGATCACCGGGAACGTGGGCCGGCCGGGCACCGGGCTGCACCCGCTGCGCGGGCAGAACAACGTGCAGGGCGCCTCGGACATGGGCCTGATCCCGATGTTCTACCCGGACTACAAGAAGGCTGACGACCCCGATGTCCGGGCCAGGTTCGAGGGACTGTGGGACACGCCGGGCCTGGATCCCGAGCGCGGCCTGACGGTCACCGAGATCATCGGCTCCGCGCTCAAGGGCGGGGTGCGCGGGATGTACATGATGGGGGAGAACCCGTTCCTGTCCGACCCCAACATCAACAAGGTCCGCAAGGCGCTGTCGGCGCTTGAGTTCCTGGTGGTACAGGACATCTTCCTGACCGAGACCGCCGAATTCGCCGACGTGATCCTGCCCGCCAGCTCCTACCTGGAGAAGGACGGCACCTACACCAACACCGACCGCCGGGTGCAGCTCGGCCGCAAGGTCCTGGATCCGCCCGGGCAGGCGCGGCTGGACTGGGAGGTGATCCAGGACATCGCCAACCGGATCGGGCTGGGCTGGACGTACGCCTCCGCCCGGGAGATCTTCGAGGAGATCGTCTCGGTGATGCCGAGCTACGCGAACCTGACCTACGGCAACCTGGGGCCGGCCGGCAAGCTGTACCCGAACCCCGACCCCGAGCACAGCGACGGCACCGTGGTGATGTTCGGGGAGCGGTTCAACACCGACGACGGGCTGGCCCACCTGGTGCCCGCCGAGTGGCTGCCGGCCAAGGAACTGCCGAGCCCGGAGTACCCGTTCGTGCTGAACACCGGGCGGCTGCTGGAGCACTGGCACACCGGGTCGATGACCCGCCGGTCGTTCGCGCTGGACGCCATCAGCCCCCGGGCCGAGGTGTACCTGCACCCGGACGACGCGGCGGAGCTGGGCCTGGCGGACGGTGACATGGCCCGGGTGACCTCGCGCCGCGGCACGATCGAGCTGGCGACGCGGGTGTCCCACCGGGAGGCGCGGGGCAACTGCTTCATCCCGTTCCACTTCCGTGAGGCGGCGGCCAACCTGCTGACGATCGACGAGATCGACCCGTTCGGCAAGATCCCCGAGTTCAAGTTCTGCGCGGTCCGGATTGGCCCCGTCCCGGGCGGAGACCGGTGATGGCCAGGGCCCGGGAGCGGGTACCGGGTGTCGAGGCGAGGGCGGGCAAGTTCGGCGGCCCGAGCCTGATCCCGGCGCTGCAGGCGATCCAGGAGCGGGCCGGCTGGCTGCCGCGCGAGGAACTGGAGGCGCTCGCCAAGGACGTCCGCCGCCCGCTGTATGAGATCGAGGGGCTGATCTCGTTCTACCCGCACTTCCGCACGCGGCCGCCGGTGCGGGTGCAGGTGCACGCCTGCCACGACCTGACCTGCTGGCTGGCCGGGGCGGACCTGCGGATCGCGGAACTGCGGGAACGCTACGGCCAGGACGCGGACGTGGACGTCGCCGAGGTGTCCTGCATCGGCCGGTGTGACGTGGCGCCCGCGGCCGCGGTCAACGAGCGCCCGGTGGCCGCGACGGACGTGGGCGCGGCGGTCGGCGCGGCGCGTTCCGGGACCGCAGGCCGGCAGGCATCGGGGGGTTCCAGAGGGGCCGCCGATCCAGGCCAGCAGGGCCAAGGCCCCGTGACGAAGGAACGGGGCTATGGGCCATCGGGGGGTTCCAGGGCGGCCGCCCCCCCGGGCCAGCAGCGCTCGCCGTGGCCGAACGACCCCTACGGGGCAGGTGGGGAACGGTACCGGGTGCTGCGCTCGGTGCTGTCCGGGGAACTGGACGCCGCGCGGGTCACCGCGGTGCTGAAGGACGCGGGGCTGCGCGGGATGGGCGGGGCCGGTTTCCCGGTCGGCCGCAAGTGGGAACTGGTCGCGGCGCAGGCCGCCGGGCCGAAGTACGCGATCTGCAACGCCGACGAGTCCGAGCCGGGCACGTTCAAGGACCGCCAGATCCTCGCCGAGCAGCCGCACCTGGTGCTGGAGGGGCTGCTGCTGGGCATGCTCGCGGTCGGCGCCGAGGAAGGCTGGGTGTTCATCAGGCACGAGTACGGCCCCGAGGAGGCGGTGATCCGCGCCGAGATCGAATCGCTCCGAGATTCGGGCCTGGTCGGCCCGGCTGTGCCTTTTGGAAAGGGGGGCGGCAGCGGCCGGCGGCTTTCGGTCGAGGTGTTCACCTCACCGGGCGGCTACATCCTCGGCGAGGAGTCGGCGCTGATCGAGTGCATGGAAGGCCACCGCGGCGAGCCGCGCAACAAGCCGCCGTTCCCCGGTGTCTACGGCCTGTGGGGCAGGCCCACGCTCATGAACTCGGTGGAGACGTTCGCGCACGTCCCGGTCATCGCCGAGCGCGGCGCCGGCTGGTGGCGGGCGCAGGGTGTGGCCGGCGGCACCGGGCTGAAGTTCTTCGCGGTATCCGGCCACGTCGAACGGCCCGGCGTGTACTGCGTGCCGATGGGCAGCACCGCCCGGCAGCTCCTGGAGCTGGCCGGCGGGGTGTCCGGCGGCCGGGCGCTGGGTGCCATCCAGCCCGGCGGGGCCTCGTCCAACTTCCTCGGGCCCGAGGGGCTGGACGTGCCGCTGGACTTCGACACGCTGGCCAGGGCGGGCTCGATGCTCGGCTCGGGCGCGCTCGTCGTGCTGGCCGAGGGCACCGACCTGCTCGCCGCGGCCACGAACGTGCTGCGGTTCTTCCGCGACGAGTCGTGCGGCAAGTGCGTCCCGTGCCGGGCCGGCTCCACCAAGGCCCACCGGATCCTCAGCGAGCTGCTCGCGGCCGGCGGCGGCCCCGGCGACGTGGACGAGCGGATCCCCCGGCTGGAGGAGACGATGCGCCGCACCTCGATCTGCGGGCTGGGCCAGGTGGCCCTGGGGCCGGTGATGAGCGTGGTGCGGCTGAACGGCCAGGGGAATGGCCGCGGCGCCTGACATCCGCGGCCACCCGGGCCGGGAGTTCTTCACCACCCGGACCGTCGCCGAGGCGCTCGCCGGGTTCCGCCCGGCCCGGCGCACCGGGGCACAGCCGGTCCCGCTGGGCGAAGCGCTGCACCGGGTCCCCGCGGCGCCGGTCACCGCGCCGCACCCGCTGCCCGGTTTCGCCCGTTCGACCGTGGACGGGTACGCGGTGCGCGCCGCCGACACCTACGGCGTGTCCGAGGGGCTGCCGGGTTACCTGGAGGTGGCCGGCGCGGTGCCGATGGGTGCCGAGCCGCAGGTGACGGTCGGACCCGGAACCGCGGCACTCATGCCGACGGGCGGGGTGCTGCCACCCGGCGCGGACGCCGTGGTCATGGTCGAGTACACGCAAGAAGCGATGCCGGGCACCATCGAGGTGACCCGGCCGGTGGCGCCGGGCGAGGGCGTGGTGCGCGCCGACGAGGACGCGGCGGCCGGCGCCGAGCTGGTCCCGGCGGGGCGCCCGCTGCGCGCCCAGGACCTTGGCATGCTGGCCGCCGCGGGGGTCACCGAGGTGAGCGTGCACGCCCGGCCCCGGGTGACGGTCTTCTCCACCGGCGACGAGGTGGTGCCGCCGCTGACCCGGGCGCTGCGCCCGGGGCAGGTCCGCGACGCGACGGCGACCGCGCTCGCCGCGCTGATCGCGGAGGCGGGTGGCGAGGCGTGCCAGGGCGGCATCATCCCCGACGACCAGGCGGCGCTGGAGGCCGCGCTGCGCGCCGCGCTGCCCGGCAGCGACATGATCGTGATCTCGGCGGGCTCGTCGGTGGGGGCCCGCGACGAGACCGCCACCGCAGTGGCCCGCCTCGGCCCGCCCGGCATCTGGTGCCACGGGCTGGCGATCCGGCCGGGCAAGCCCACCCTGCTGGCCGAGTGCGCGGGGGTGCCGGTGATCGGGCTGCCCGGGAACCCGCGCTCGGCGCTGGTGGTGTTCCGCATGATCGGCGTGCCGCTGGTGCGCCGGGCCGGGGGGTGCACCAGGCCGCCGGCCGAGCCCGCGGTGCGGGCCCGGCTGGCCCGGGACGTCGCCTCGGCCGCCGGGCGGCTCGATGTGGTGCAGGTCCGGCTCGAAGACGGCCTCGCGGTGCCGCTGTTCGGCCTGTCGGCGCTGCTGTCCGTCCTGACCGCGGCCGACGGGTACATCACGGTGGCCGAGGACGCGACCGGCCTGGGCGCCGACGCGGACGTGGATGTCACGCTGTACCGCTGATTTCCGGGCACACTTGTGATCATGGCCAGCAGCCCGTTCCTCCGCGACGTCCCGGCCGCGGCGGCCCTCGATGCCTGGCGTGCCGCGCGCGCGGCTGGCGGCTGCCCGGCCAGGCTCCCGGCCCACCGGGTGCCGCTGGCCGAGGCCCCGGGCCGGGTGACCGCCGGGCCGGTATGGGCGACCCGGTCCTCGCCGCCCTTCGACGCGGCGGGCATGGACGGGATCGCGGTCCGCGCGGCCGACACCCTCGGCGCCAGCGAGACCACCCCGGTCTGGCTGGAACCGGGCGGCTACGACGTGGTGGACACCGGCGACCCGATGCCCGCCGGCCGGGACGCGGTGGTCATGCGCGAGCACGTGCACTACGCCGGCGGCGCCGCCGAGCTGCGCGCCGCCGTGCCGCCCTACCAGCACATGCGCTCGATCGGCGAGGACGTCGCCGTCGCCGAGCTACTGCTGCCCGAGGGGCACCGGCTGCGCGCGGTGGACGTGGCCGCCGCGGCGGCCGCCGGCGCCACCGAACTGCTCGTCCGCCGCCGCCCGGTCGTGGCCGTCCTGCCCACCGGGGACGAGGTGCGGCCGGTCGGCGCGCGGACCGGCCCGGGCGAGATCCTCGACACCAACTCGCTGATGCTGGCGGCACAGGCCAGGGAGGCCGGCTGCGAGGCGCACACGCTGCCGATCGAGCCGGACGACCCGGCACGGCTGGCCAAGGCGGTCACCGCGGCCGTGGCCTCCTGCGACCTGCTCATCATCGTGGCCGGGTCGAGCGCGGGCCGGGACGACTACACCGCCCAGATCGTGGACCAGCTCGGCACGCTGGCCGTCCACGGGGTCGCCGTGCGGCCCGGGCACCCGGTGGTCCTCGGCGTGGTGGATGGCACGCCGGTGCTCGGCGCGCCCGGCTACCCGGTGTCCGCGGCGCTGACGTTCGACATCTTCGCGGAGCCGCTGCTCGCCGAGCTGGAGGGGGCGGCGCCGCGCAGCCGGCCGCGAGCGCGGGCCAGGCTGGCCCGCAAGCTGGCGTCCCCGCTCGGCATGGACGACTGGGTACGGGTGCGCCTTGGGGTGGTGGGCGGCACCATGGTCGCCACGCCGCTGCCCCGCGGTGCCGGGGTGCTCACCTCCCTGGTCCGCGCCGATGGCCTGCTGGTCGTCCCGGCCGGGCGGGAGGGCCACCACCCGGGCGAGGAGGTCGACGTCGCGCTGCTGCGCGGCCTGGACGAGATCGAGCGGACGATCGTCGCCATCGGCTCGCACGACCTCGTGCTCGACCTCGCCGCCTCCGCGCTGCGCGCCGAGGACCCGGCGGTCACCCTAGCGTCCTCGAACGTGGGCTCTCTTGGCGGGCTGGTGGCGCTCCGCGACGGGCTCTGCCACCTGGCCGGGTCGCATCTGCTGGACCCGGCCACCGGCGAGTACACGATGCCGTACGTCCGGCGGGTCCTCGGCGGCGCCGAGGTCGCCGTGGTCCGGCTGGTGCACCGCGACCAGGGGCTGATCGTCGCGCCCGGCAACCCGCTGCGGCTCGGCGGCGTGGGCGACCTGGCCAAGCCCGGGGTGCGGTACGTCAACCGCCAGCGCGGGGCAGGCACCCGGGTGCTGCTCGACCACGAACTGGCCAGCCTCGGCATCGCCGCTGCCGACGTGACTGGGTACGCCAGGGAGGAGCCCACGCACCTGGCGGTCGCGGCGGCCGTGGCCGCCGGCCGCGCCGACGCGGGCCTGGGCATCCTGGCCGCCGCTCGCGCGTTCGGCCTGGACTTCGTCCCGGTCACCACGGAGCCCTACGACCTGGTGGTCGCCGCCGGCGCGATGGACGCGCCGCTGCTTGCCCCGCTGTGGGCGCTGCTTGCCTCGGACCGGTTCCAGGCCGCGGTCACCGGCCTCGGCGGTTACTCCACCAAGGAAACAGGCCGTCGGCTGCGGTGATCCTCGGGCGCAGCGGAGCGGTCGATCAGGTGTTGCACCCCCGCGGGCGGGGTGCTGCGACGTGTTGCGGCACGGACCGGCACGCAGCGCCGCGCCAGCACGGCGACGGCGGCGAAGGCCACGAGCCCGGCCAGGATGTAGGCGTTGCCGGCCAGCCAGCCGAGCCCATGCCAGTGGTACTCGCTGTTCCCCGGGTGGCTGCCCGCCGCGCCGCTGCCCGGTGCGTACCAGATCAGCCCCCACGGCACCAGCGGGCCCGGCCGGCCCAGCATCGGCCATGCGCCGAACAGCCCGGCCAGCGCACCGAACAGCAGCCAGCACGCGCACCGGGCGGCGCGCCGGGCCCGGATCGCGGTGTCGGCGAGGACCGCCAGCGCGGGCGCCAGCCACACCCAGTGGTGATCCCAGCTCACCGGTGACACGATCAGCGCGGTGAGCGCGCAGGTTAGCCAGCCGTGCACCGGCCGCCCCGACCCGTGCAGCCGCGCCGCCGTGATCAGCCCCGCGGTCGCGGCCAGGCCTGCCGCGGCCGCCCACCACCACAGGCCGCCGGCCAGGCTGCCGGACTGCCGGGTGAAGATGCCGCGCAGCGACTGGTTCGCCAGGAACCCGACGAACCCGGTGCGGCCGGCCCGCAGGAAATCGGGCCCGACCCACCACTGCCACGACGCCTGCGGCAGCACCGCGAACCCCGCGCCCGCCAGCGCGGCGAACGTCGCCGTGGCCACCGCCGCCTGGCGGAACCGGCGGGTGAGCAGCAGGTACGGGATGAAGATCAGCGGCACCAGCTTGATCCCGGCCGCCACGCCGATCCAGGCGCCCTGCCACCACCGCCGGCCGGCCAGGCACAGGTCGCCGATGACCAGGGCCATCAGCAGGAGCTCGACCTGGCCGAGGTGCAGGGTGCGCTGCACGGGCTCGGTCCACAGCGCGACCGCGGTCAGCGCGAGCGCCCCTGCCAGCCTGCGCCGACCCGCCCAGCCGAGCCCGCCGAGGGTCAGCCACACCGAAAGCCCGAGCGCGGCCAGGCTGGCGGCGGTCATCAGCCAGGTCAGCGTGCCCCACGGAACCCAGGCCCAGCCGGCGAAGACCAGCGCCGCGAACGGCGTATAGGTGAACCGGAAGCCCGGCATCATCGGCCAGGTGTAGAGCATCCGGGGCGCGCGCACCGCGGTGTGCCCGGCGGCTACGTAGACCCGCAGGTCGAACCAGGTCAGCATGTCCCGCAGCGGATGGAGCGCCGCCTCGGCGGCGTAGCCGGCCAGCGCGAGCACGAGCAGGGCCGCGGCGGCCGGCACCGCCCGCCGGCCGGCGGCGCGGGACCGCCTGCCGGGGCGGCGCGCGGGCGGGGCCGGCGCGGAGCCGGGCGGGCGGACGGTCCAGGGGCTGGCGAGCGGCAGCACGCGTCACTCCTCGGCGGCTCTGAGCTGAGTGCCAGGTCTAATTACGGACAGCACTCAGAGCATAACGAGATGTGACGGATACGCGGCCGGAACGCGACCTGGCGCCGGCCCTCAGACGGGGTAGGTCACGCCGGTGAGCCGCTCGGACTCGGCCCAGAGCCGTCGCTGGGCGGCCTGGTCGCGCGACCTGGCGGTGGAGGAGACCCGCACCGGGTAGCCCTTGAGCTGGGCCAGCCCGGCGGGCCCGTAGTACTCACCGCCCGCCGCCGCGGGGTCGGTGGCGGCGCGCAGGATGGGCAGCGCGCCCATCGCGGCGCTCTGGGTGAACAGCCCGCCGACGGCCGGGTAGGCCGACCGGAGCGCGGCGGGGAGGTGCCGGGTCAGCTCGGTGAAGGCCACGCCGGGGTGCGCGGCGAGCGCCGCCGTCGGCGCGCCGGCCGCGGTCAGCCGGCGTTGCAGCTCGTAGGTGAACATGAGGTTCGCCAGCTTGGACTGCGCGTAGGCGGCCACCTGGCCGTAGTGCCGCTCGGACTGCAGGTCGGCGAAGTTGATCCGGCCGGTGCGGTGGCCGTTGCTGCTGACGGTGACCACCCGGGACCCGGGCACCGGCAGCATCCCCACCAGGAGCAGGCCGGTGAGCGCGAAGTGGCCGAGGTGATTGGTACCAAACTGCAACTCAAAGCCGTCGGCGGTCTTCCCGTAGCCGGGCCACATCAGCCCAGCGTTGTTGATGAGCAGGTCGACCCGCGGGCAGGTGGCCAGGACCTGGGCCGCCGCGGCGCGGACGGAGGCCAGCGAGGCCAGGTCCAGCGGCACCACCGAGATGCTGGCCCCGGGCGCGGCCGCCGCGATCCCGGCCGCGGCGGCCCGCGCCTTGGTGGCGTCCCGGCAGGCCAGCACCGTGTGCGCGCCGCGCTGCGCGAGCACCGTGGCCGCCTCGAACCCGATCCCCGAGTTCGCGCCGGTCACGACCGCGGTGCGGCCGCTTTGGCCCGGCATGTCCGCCACCGTCCAGGGCCCCTGCCTGACGCTCAGCATCATCTGCCTCCCTCGCGGGACGTCGTGCCGGAGGCGCGCAAGATAGCAGCGCGCATGGTCGCGCCGCAGGGGCGCAAAACGGCAGAGTGGGAGGCGGTCCTCGCACCCGGGCCGCGAGGCTGCGTTCGGCCCGGCGGCTGCGGCGTGGTGCGACCCGAGTTGGGCAGGAGATGCCTCGTCGGCGCACCCTCCTCCCGCGATCCCGGCCCCCTTCCGACGGAAGGTAGGGTCTCGCGGTTGCCGCGCGGTGTCGAGACCGCGCGGGCGCCCCTTCGGGCCAGTCCCGGCGGGCGCGCCCCGCGCGCCCCGCGGCGGCGGCTACCCTCGGATTCATGGCCATGCATATCCCGAGCCCCTCGGTCAACGGCTTCCATCTCGGCCCGGTGTTCGTGCACTACTACGGGCTGATGTACGTGATCGGGATCACCCTCGCGATCATCATCACCCAGCGCCGCTGGCAGCGCATGGGCGGTGACGCCGGGCTGGTCGGGGACGTCGCCCTGTGGGCGGTGCCGGCCGGCATCATCGGCGGCCGGATCTACTTCGACATCACCACGCCCAAGTACATCCCGCACCACTGGTACGGGATCTTCGCGGTCTGGGACGGCGGGCTGGGCATCTGGGGCGGGATCGCGCTGGGCGCGGCCGCGGGGATCTGGCGGGTGCGCCGGCATGGCGCGGACGCGGGCCTGTTCGCCGACGCGGTCGCGCCCGCCCTGCTGGTCGCGCAGGCGGTCGGGCGGGTCGGCAACTACTTCAACAAGGAACTGTTCGGCGGGCCGACCAGCCTGCCGTGGGGGCTGTACATCCCGCCGGGCTACCGGCCGGCCGGCTACCTCGGCTTCCAGACCTTCCAGCCCACGTTCCTGTACGAGCTGATCTTCGACCTGGCGCTCGCGGCCCTGCTGGTGTGGCTCGGCCACCACCGCGGGGTCAAGGCACCCGGCCTGTTCGCGCTGTACGTCGCCGGGTACTCGGCGTTCCGCATCTTCGAGGAGTCGCTGCGGGTCGACCCGTCCGAGCACTTCCTCGGGCTGCGGCTCAACATGTACGTGGCGATCACCGGCACCGTCGCGGGCGGGGTGTGGTTCTGGTACACCCAGCGCTACGGCAAGGGTGTCCCCGCCACCGACGGCGCCGCCGCGCGCGGTGCGGCGGCGCGCGCGGCCGGTGCCGGGACCGGCGGCGCGGCGCCCGCTGCGGGCGAGCAGCCCGCCGGGCCGGCCGCGGAGACGGCCGGTGATGCGGCAACCGCCGCGGGCGCGGCCGGGGCCGCGGCGCAGGCCGGCCCCGGGGGCGAACCGCCCGCCGAGGTCGGCGCGGACGTGGGCGGCGATCACTCCGCGGAAACGCCGCCCGCGTCGTAATCGTGGCGCCGGTGACCGGCCTGGCACCGGCCGGTGACCGCGGGCGCCGGGGCCGTGGCCGGCCCTCACGCCTGGCCCGGGGGGTCCTCGGTGCACAGGCAGAACGGGTGGCCCGCCGGGTCGGCGTACACCCGGAAATGGTCGCCGGGCTGGACGTCGTACTTGGTCGCGCCGGCCGCCAGCACGCGGGCTTCGGCCGCGTCGGCGTCGTCGACGTCGAAGTCCAGGTGCATCTGCATGGACGAGGACGGGTCCGGCCAGGACGGCGGCCGGTAGCCGGGGGCGGTCTGGAAGTCGAGCCGGCCGCCCGGGCCCTTGATCACCGCCCACTCCTCGTCGGCGTAGGTCACCGTGCCGCCGGTGATCTGCGCGTAGAACGCGGCCAGCCGCCCGGCGTCCGGGCAGTCGAGCGCGACCGAGCCAAGCCTGATCGAGTCGGACATGCGGTCCAGTATCCCCACCGCCTCTGACAACCGCCGGCGCCGCCCCGCCCGCCCGGCACCGAGCCCGCCGCGCTGGTACCGGTCGCGGCCGTGGACGCTACGGCGCGGCCGGGGTGAGGCCGGCCCCCGCGGGGGCCAGGCCCTTCCCGGCGTTGTTGGCCCGGTCGAGCCACCACCGCTGGCCTTCGGCCGGCAGGGCGTGGATCGGGTCGTAGTAGGCGTACTCCCGGCGCAGCGCGAGCGGGTCGCCGGCCTCCACCGCCGTGCGGTAGTTCTTGGTCCAGTAGGAGATGCCCAGCGTGGTGTCGTACCGGAACACCTGGTGCACCCACCGCTTGCCGACGTACGGCACGTCGCAGACGATCCGCGGCGTGGCGAACCCGGGCAGGTAGCCCATGATCTGGTGCTGCAGGTCCTGGGCCTCCGACAGGGGCATCCGCCAGTGCTCGCTGCCGGGGATCATGTCACACATGTAGAAGTAGTACGGCATGATGCTCGCCCCGTCGAGCAGCGTGAAGCACAGGTCCAGCACGGCCTTCACGCTGTCGTTCACCCCGCACAGCAGCACGCCCTGGTTCCGCACGTCCCGGATGCCGGTCTCCAGCATCGCCCCGGCGGCCCGGGCCACCAGCGGCGTCACCGACTGGGCCGCGTTCACGTGGGTGTGGATGGCGATGCTCACGCCCCGCTGCCGCGCCGTCGTGCTGAGCCGCTCCATCCCGGCCCGCACCTCGTCGCTGAGCCAGAACTGCGGCAGCCCCATCAGCGCCTTGCTGGCCAGCCGGATGTCGCGGATGCTGTCGATCTCCAGCAGCGCGGCCACGAACGCCTCCAGCCGCGGCCAGGGCATGTTGGCCACGTCGCCGCCGGACACCACCACGTCACGCACGCCGGGGCTGGCCTTCAGATAGCCGATCATGGCCGCGAGCCGGTCCTCGCGGCCCATCGCGAACTTGTGCTTGGCGACCACCGGGGTCGGGTTGCCGACCAGGTCCATCCGGGTGCAGTGCCCGCAGTACTGCGGGCAGGTGGGCAGGACCTCGGCGAGCACCTTGGTCGGGTACCGGTGGGTGAGGCCCTCCACCGCCCACATCTCCGCCTCGTGCAGCGAGTCCCGGCTCGCGTAGGGGTGCGAGGGCCAGTCCGGCCGGCGGTCGCTGAACACCGGGATCATGTACCGGCGCACCGGGTCGGCGTAGAACCGCTCGGTGAACTCCGGCGCGTCCGCGGGCGTCCCGGGCGCCATCGTGTTGAGCATCTGGGGCGGCACCAGCATCGACATGGTCGCCCGCTCGCGCTGGTCGCGCTCGGTGTCCGCGCAGAACTCCTCGGACAGCCCGGCGCCAAGCACCCGGCGGAGCTGCCTGATGTTCTTCACGCAGTGCGCCCGCTGCCACTGCGCCGACTCCCACTCCTCGCGGGTCACGCGCGCCCAGCCGGGGAACCGCGTCCAATCGGGCTCGGCGAGCTCCACCCGCCGGTAGACATACGGCTGCTCGATCACGCGGTCACCACCGTTCAGGTCCGTTGATTCGGGACGATAGCCTTAGATGTTTGCAGGCAACGAAAAAACTTGTGAGAAAATAGTATGCAACGACAAGACTTCCCGGGCTCGCCGCTGGGCCTGCACCGGGTCATCGAGCCCGCCGGGGCGCTGCCCCAGGCGGCCTGGCGGCTGGACCCGAGCCCCGGGCTGTGGCCGGACGAGGCCCGGGTGCGGGTGGACAGGCTGAACCTGGACGCGGCGTCGTTCCGCCAGCTCACCGAGGCCGCCCGCGGGCAAACCGGGGGCACCGGCACCGCGCATGCCGCCGCCATGCGCGCCGCGGTGCTCGGCATCGTCGCCGAGCGCGGCAAGATGCAGAACCCGGTGACCGGCTCGGGCGGGATGCTCACCGGCGTGGTGGCGGAGGTCGGCCCGGACTCGCCGCTCGGCCTGGCCCCCGGCGACCGGATCGCCACGCTCGTGTCGCTCAGCCTCACCCCGCTGGCCATCACCGACGGGCTGGCCCGCTGGGACGGCCGCAGCGAGCAGGTCCCCTGCGACGGCCACGCGATCCTGTTCGGCCGGTCGATTGCCGCGGTGCTCCCGGCCGACCTGCCGGTCCCGCTGGCGCTGGGGGTGCTGGACGTGTGCGGGGCGCCGGCGCTGACCGCACGGGTGGTGCGCCAGGCCGCGAGCGGCGGGGCGCAGCCGGTGGTCGCGATCCTCGGCGCCGGGGGCAAGAGCGGCAGCCTGTCCGCGGCGGCGGCCCGTAAGGCCGGCGCCCGGTCGGTGATCGGGCTGGTCCCGACGCGGGCCGAGGCGGACCTGCTCACCGCCGCCGGCCTGGCCGACCAGGTGGTGATCGCCGACGCGCGGGACCCCGCGGCGGTCGCCGGGGCCGTCCGCGCCGCAGGCGGCCCGGCGCAGGTGACCGTGGTGTGCGTGGACGTCCCCGGCTGCGAGGGGGGCGCGGTCCTGGCGACCGCCGACGGCGGCACGGTGATCTTCTTCTCGATGGCGACGTCGTTCAGCGCGGCCGCGCTCGGCGCCGAAGGGGTCGCCGCGGACATCACCATGCTCATCGGCAACGGGTATGTACCGGGACATGCCGCCCTCGCGCTGGACCTGATCCGCGCCGAGCCGGGGGCGCGGAAGATCTTCGAGAGCCGGACGGCGGAAGGGTGAGGCGTCATGCCGGGTAGCGAACACACCGGTGGCGCGGCGATGCCCGCGCTCAGCCTGGACCCCGCGATGGTGCGGCGGGCACGCGAACTGGCCGCGGCCGCCGGCCGGCCGATCGTGGAGATGGCCCGCAGCCACACCACGGTGTCGGTGGAACGGGCGGTGCTGCGGCTCGGCGGCCTCGACGGCGCCGACCCCGGCGACGGCATGCCCTGGGTGAACCACCTGGTCGACGCGGTCGCCGGCGCCTGCGGGCTGGAGCACGGCGTGGCCCTGCCCGCCTGGGACGCGCTGGTGACCGGCGGTTACCCCAGCCTCGCCGCGCTGGCCAGCGACGCCGCTGCGGGCAAGGCGAAGTTCCGGCTGCCCGAGGGAAGCGAGGCCGCGGCGGCCCGGGCGGCCGCGAGCGCGGCGCTCGCCGACGGCATCGCCCGGATCGACGCCCGCCGGGCGGAACGCGAGGCGATGATCGCCGCTACCGCCGACCCGCCGAAGCCGTGGATCTACCTGATCGTCGCCACCGGCGACATCTACGAAGACATCCCGCAGGCGCAGGCGGCGGCCAGGGAAGGCGCGGACGTCATCGCGGTGATCCGCTCCACCGGGCAGTCGCTGCTGGACTACGTCCCCGAGGGCGCCACCCGTGAGGGCTTCGCCGGAACGTACGCGACCAGGGAGAACTTCCGCCTGATGCGCGCCGCGCTGGACGAGGCGTCCCGCGAGCTGGGCCGGTACGTGCGGCTGACCAACTACGCCTCGGGGCTGTGCATGCCCGAGATCGCCGCGCTGGCCGGGCTCGAACGCCTCGACATGATGCTGAACGACTGCATGTACGGGATCATCTTCCGCGACATCAACCCCCGCCGGACCCTCATCGACCAGCGCTTCTCCCGGCAGATCCACGCCCGCGCCGGCATCGTCATCAACACCGGCGAGGACAACTACCTGACCACCGCCGACCCGGTGGACGCCGCCCACACGGTCGTGGTCTCCCAGCTGCTCAACGAGTACTTCGCCCGGGAGGCAGGCCTGGCCGACTGGCAGCTCGGGCTCGGGCACGCGTTCGAGATCAGCCCCGAGGTGCCCGACTCGTTCCTGCTCGAACTGGCGCACGCCCAGCTGGTCCGGCAGCTGTTCCCGGGCGCGCCGCTGAAGTACATGCCGCCCACCAAGTACATGACCGGCAACGTGTTCGCCGGGTACCTGCTGGACGCGTTCTTCAACCTGTGCGGCGCGCTGACCGGCCAGTCGATCCTGCTCATCGGCATGATGACCGAGGGAATCCACACTCCGTTCCTGTCCGACCGCGACCTGGCCCTGGAGAACGTGCGCTACGTGCTGCGGGCGGCCGGGCGGCTCGGCGAGAACTTCCGGCCACCGCCGGGCGGGTTCGTTGAGCGGCGCGCCCAGCAGGTCCTGGCCGAGTCGGTGGACCTGCTGCGCCGGATCAGCGGCGGGGGGCTGCTGAACGCCATCGCCGGCGGCACGTTCGGGGTGACCCGCCGCCCGGCCGACGGCGGCCGCGGCCTCGACGGCGTCGTCGAGCGCGCCGACGGCTACTTCAACCCGGCAAGCGAGTTCCTGGAAGGCCGGGAACAGTTCCTGGAAGCGGGCAAGTCATGAGACATCATCCAATGTCGGCCGCGGACCGTGTCACGCCGCAGCCGCCGGGCCGAACGCCGCACAGTGCTGGCCTGCGCGCCTCCGGCACGACGCAGCCCCAGGCGCCGTTGCGGTGTCCCGGCGGCGAGACTCTGCTGATCCCGGGGGCAAGCCCCCGGACCCCCCTGCCTCCCGAAGCCAGCGAGGCCCCAGGCCGAGCGCCCACGAGGGAGGCCATGAGATGAGCGCCGCCGAGCAGGGGCGCACGGTGATCCGGCCGTACGGGGACACCACGGGCGACGGGCGGGTCCAGGTGTCGTTCACGCTGCCGCTGCCCTCGGGCACCGAGGAGGAGCGGGCGCTCGCCGAGGGCGCCGCGGCGCAGCTCGCGGCGAAGATGGGCCTCGAACCGGCGATGGTGGTGCACGCCAAGGCGATCGGCCCGGACTTCACCTTCTTCATCGTCTACGGCACCGCGGCGCACCTGGTGGACCTCGCCGACGTCAAGGTCGTGCGGCGGGAGTTCCCGCTGCTGCCCGCCGCCGAGGTCAACCGGCGGATCCGCGCCGCGCTCGGCCGGGAGCTCGTGGTGGTTGGCGCGACCGTCGGCGTGGACGCGCACACCGTCGGGATCGACGCCATCCTCAACGTCAAGGGGCACGCGGGGGAGAAGGGCCTGGAGTCCTACGCGGAGATCCGGGTGGTCAACCTCGGCGCCCAGGTGCCGGTGGCCGACCTGGTCGCCCGGGCCAGCGCCGAGCACGCGGACGCGGTGCTGGCCAGCCAGGTGATCACCCAGCGGGACGCGCATGTGCTCGCCGCCCGGCAGATCTCCGAGGCGTTCCGCGCCGCGCACGGAACCGCCCGGCCGCTGCTGGTGGTCGGCGGGCCGCGGTTCGACCCGGCGATGGCGGATGACCTGGGCGTGGACCGGGTGTTCGGCCGCGGTACCACGCCCCATGAGGTCGCCAGCTACCTGGCCCACGCGCTGGCCCCCGAGCCGCCGGGAACGGCGGCGTGACCGGGCCCGCGGGCCTGGCCGTCACCCAGCGCCGGTACGTCTCCGCGGCCGACGCCCACTACGGCGGGAACCTCGTCGACGGGGCGTTCGTGCTGGCCCTGTTCGGCGACGTCGCCACGGAGGCGTGCATCCGGATGGACGGGGACGAGGGCCTGTTCGCGTCCTACTCCGACGTCCAGTTCCGCGCCCCCGTCCTCGGCGGGGACGTGGTCGAGGCCACGGCCACCGTGATCCGGGTGGGACGGCGCAGCCGGGATCTCGCCTTCGAGGCTCGCGTCGTGTGCCGCGCGAACCCGGATCGGGGACCTTCGGCCTCGGATGTGCTGGAGCCGCCGATCACGGTTGTGACAGCGCGAGGGACCGTAGTCGTACCTGCCCCCTAAGAAGAGGGCCGAGGGCTGGGGCAGCAGGCCCTGGACGCGGCGTCGGCGTGGGCGGTCAGTCACCTAGACGACGGGGATGCGGTGCTGATCGTGGATGAAACCGCTGATGAGAAGTCCTCGGCGGATGCTGCTGGCGCGGCCCGCCAATACAGCGGCACCCTGGGCGGCATCGCGCTGTGCCAGGTGGCGGTCACCTTAACCTATGCCACCGGCCGCGGTCACACGCTGACCGGCCGCGCGTTGTACCTGCCCGAGGGGTGCGCCAACGATGAGGAACACCGCGAGCTGGCCGGCATCCCGCAGGAGGTGGCGTTCGCCACCAAGCCGCAGCTGGCCGGTGAGCTGCTGGAACGCGCGCACGCGGCCGGGATCGGTGCCGCCTTCGCGGCCGGAGACGAAGTGTATGGCGGCCGCGAGCTGCGCCGCCGCATCCGCCAGCTCGGCATGGGCTATGTGCTGGCGGTCCGCGCCAACCATCATCTCGCCACCAGCCCGGGCCATACCGTGACCGCCGCCGCGGCCGCCCGGCTGATCCCCGCCCGCGCCTGGCAGCGGATGCGCACCGGGCACGGGACCAAAGGCGCCCGCCACTACGACTGGGCGATGCTGGAAGTGACCAGCGACGACACCCCCGCCGGGCACCAGGACGGGCACAGCATGCTGCTGATCCGGCGGCACCGCTACACCGGCACACTGTCGTACTACCGCTGCTGGACACCCGGGCCAGCCGCGCTGTCCCAGCTGATCGCCGTGGCGGTCCTCCGCTGGCGGATCGAGATGGTCTTTTCGCAACTGGCAAAAGGGCCGATGCGGGCCTTTGGGGGAGGTTGGCAGGACGTAGCGGATCTCAACGTGGTCGTCGGTGACGACTACCCGGTCGATGAGCAGTTCTGCCAGTTGCCGTCGTTGCGGGAACGTGGCCGTGGCCAGTCCGGCCCGGATGGTCTGGCAGAATGCCTCGATGCCGTCGGCGATGGCCTGCAGTTCCAGCCGCTGAGAGGCGGCGGCGTCCAGCTGGCGCTGCTGGGCCGCCAGGGCGGCGCGGCGGCGGTCCAGCTCGTCCCGCTTGCGCTGGAATTCGGCCAGGGCGATGATCTCGGCCAGGTAGGCGTCGAGCAGCCGCTGCTGCTGGCGGTCCAGCTGGCCCAGGGCCTGGCGGATGGCCGTCTGCCTGGCGTGGAGTTCCTGGGGCAGCCAGGCGCCGCCTTGCGCCCGGTCTAGCGCCTGGGCGACCTGGGCGGGATCGGTCACCAGGGCACACAGGTCGGCCCAGACCAGCTCGTCCAGCTGCCCGGCGGGGATGTAGCGTGCCGTGCAGCGCTGGCCCTGGGCGACGCGCAGCGGGTCGGTGCGCCCGCGGCACTGGTAGTAGCGGTAGCCCGTCTGGGTCTGGCGGACACCGCAGGTCAGCCGGCATGCGCCGCAGCTGATCAGCGCGCGCAGCAGGTACTCGTGGCGGGTGTTGCGCGCTGCGGTCTGCTGGTTGGCATCCAGCTTGGCCTGCACCTGGGCGAAGGCCTCCTCGGAGACGATCGGGGGGACCGGGACAGTGATCCAGTCTTCCTCAGGGCGCGGGGCATGGCTGACGCCCGGCCCGGCCGGCAGCATCGCCGACTTGCGGCCGCGGGCCGGCGCTACCTGGGTGCGGTTGGACACCGCCCGGCCGGCATAGGACGGGTTGCGCAAGATGCCGCGCACGCTGGCCGTGTTCCACCGCGGCCCGCCCCTGGGGGTAGGCACCCCCAGATCGGTCAGCCGCCGGGCCAGCCGGTAGACGGTCCCCTGCGGTTCCAGGTACCAGTCGAACAGCTGCGCCACCAGCGCCGCCTCCCCGGCGTCTACCCGCACCGCAGATGCCAGGCGCGGCCGGTCAGGATCCAGCCGGTACCCGAACGGCGCCGTGGTCCACGGCAGCAGCGTGCCCGCCCGCAGCCTGGCCTGCCGACCGCGGCGCATCCGCTCGGCGATCAGCGTCCGCTCATTATGCCGACTGCGCGATTATGCCGACTCGGCGGAGAGATGTCAGGGAGGACGGCCCTGGCGGGCCGATTGAGTCGGCATAATCACAGGCCTTCGAGGAAGGCGAGCAGAGTGTCGGACGGCTTGTAACGTCCGGGGGCGACGCCTCGTGGCTTGGTGCGTGCCAGGGCGTGCTCCTTGATGGAGAGGTCCGCATGGTTGTAGATGTCAGTTGTGCGAACGCTCTCATGACCGAGCCATAGCGCGAGTGTGGCCTGGTCGACCCCGGCCCGTCGCAGCTGGACGGCGCAGCTGTGGCGAAGGACGTGGGGGGCAAGTTTCTTGCCGAGGAGGGCCGGGCAGGCCTGGGCGGCTGTCGCGCTGTATTTGCCGAGGAGGCGTTCGACGGCATCTCGGCTGAGCGGCCCGCCCCGGCTGGCGGGGAAGAGCGGCTCGGACGGCTCGCCCTGTCTTTCTTGCAGCCAGGCTCGGAGCACCGCCACGGTCGGAGCCGTCAGCGGCGTGACCCGCTCCTTGCGGCCCTTGCCGAAGCAGCGCACGTGAGCACCGCTGCCGAGCACCACGTCCTGGCATCGCAGCCCGACCAGCTCCGAGACCCGCAGGCCGGTCTCGATCGCGACGAGCAGCAGGGCGTGGTCGCGCCGGCCGATCCAGCGCGAGCGGTCGGGACTGGCCAGGAGGGCGTCGATCTCCTCCTCGCTCAGGAACTGCACGATGGTGCGCTCGGTGCGCTTGGCAGGTATGGCAAGGACGCGCGCGATGAGGGCGGCGTGCTCGGGATGGCGGAGAGCAGCGAAACGGAACATGGAGTGCAACGCGGCGAGGCGGGCGTTGCGGGTGCGGACGGCGTTGGCGCGCTCGGTTTCGAGGTGATCCAGGAAGGCGCCGATGAGCTTGGCGTCGAGGTCCTCCAGTCGCAGCCGGGACGGCGGCCTGCCGGTCCGCTGGGCGGCGAAGGCCAAGAGCAGCTTGAAGGCGTCGCGGTAAGAGGCCACGGTGTGCGGGCTGGCCTGGCGCTGGCCGATCAGCCGCAGCGTGAAGTAGGCCTCGAGCGTTGGGGCAAGCTGGGTCATGGCCGGCGCCTCCGTGTATGCTCCAGCCGGGCAGCCGCCAAGGCCAGCAGCTCCGGCGCCGCCGAGACATACCAGAAGGTGAAAGCCGGGCTGGTGTGCCCGAGATAAGTCGACAGAGCTGGCAGCAGGGCCGCGACGTCAGCGCCACGGCGATACCAGTCGATCAGGGTCACCACGACCATGCGGTGCCGCTTATGGAGAATTCTCCATAAGCGGCATTATGCGGACGGCTGGGTTATGCGCCCTGCCGCAGTGTTTTCGCTGGCAGGGGCGGCGGCGCTCGTGCTGTAGTCCGCATAACTCGCGGCCCGGGTGCCGGCGTCGGCGAAGAATCACCGTGTTC
>Ga0207646_10001318_pt1 | contig 30776 bp, 32 predicted proteins | sample KBSK5502metaG_FD_184343 | JGI IMG/M metagenome (GOLD analysis project Ga0207646, IMG submission 184343) | Corn, switchgrass and miscanthus rhizosphere microbial communities from Kellogg Biological Station, Michigan, USA - KBS K5-50-2 metaG... | ecosystem: Host-associated > Plants > Roots >... | reverse complement strand
TCAGCTCGAACATCACGTAGAAGAGGAAGAGGTCGAGCGAGACGAAGACGCCGACCATGCCGATCTCGAGCACCAGGAACGCCGCCATGAACGACGCGATCCGGTCCTTGATCGCGCCGCCTGACGAATAGAGCACCGAGATGAAGGTGAGGAGCGTCGTCATCGGCACGAGCAGCACCGAGATCCCGTCGACACCCACGAGGTAGCGGATGCCGAGGCTCGGGAGCCAGTCCGCCTGCTCGACGAGCTGGAAGCCGGCATCGCCCACACGGAACTGCGCCAGCATGACGAGCGAGAGAACGAGCTCGACGAACGTCGTTACGACGGCGACCTGCTTCACCGAACGGGGATCGTTCCGGAAGACGTAGAGCGGCAGGAGCCCGATCGCGGGCACCGCGAGGAGGAGCGTGAGGATGTGGTCGATCGTCATCGCGTGAATATCCCCGCCGCGTAGCCGCCGTAGACCACGAGGACCAGGAGCAGGCCCGCCACGATCGTGAGTGCGTAGTTGCCGACGATGCCGGTCTGTGCGCGACGCAGAGAGCTTCCGCCCGTGGCCGCGAGCCAGCCCAGCCGGTTCGCGAGGCCGTCGATGACGTGGACGTCGAATGCCCACATCGCGCCAAAGGCGGCGCGGAAGAGCTCGACGATCCTGTGGTCATACAGCTCGTCGACGAAGTACTTGTTGACCAGCAGCCGGTAGAGCGGACCGGCGGCGCGCGACACCGCGGCCGGGTCGGGCCGGTGGCGCACGTACATCGAGAGGCCGACGAGGATCCCGAGAACACCCGCCGCGACCGAGATCCCGGCGAGCAGGAGGATCGTCGCGGCCTCCGGCGCGTGCTCGACGAGGCCCTCTACCTCAACAACCGGGCCGAGGAAGCGGTGGATGAACCCGGCCTCGGGCGGAAAGCCGATCGCGATGCCGAGCACGACCGTGCCGACGGCCAGCGCCATGAGAGGCAGCGTCATCACCGCCGGCGACTCGTGCGCGTGGTCGTAGAGGTGGTGGTCGCGCGGCTCGCCGTGGAACGTCAGCCACATCGCGCGCGTCACATAGAACGCGGTGAGGACCGCGGTCAGGATGCCGACGGCCCAGAGGACCGGATAACCGCCCAGGAACGCCGCGGCCACGATCTCGTCCTTAGACCAGAACCCGGCGAGCGGAGGCAGTGCGGCGAGCGCGCCACCCGCGAGCAGCATCGTCCAGTACGTGACCGGCAGCTTGCGCCGCAGTCCGCCCATCTTCCGCATGTCCTGTTCGCCTCCGAGGCCATGGATGACGGAGCCGGACCCGAGGAACAGCAGCGCCTTGAAGAATGCGTGCGTCGCGAGGTGGAAGATCGCCGCCACGGGCGCTCCCACTCCGAGCGCGAGGAACATGTAGCCGAGCTGGCTCACGGTCGAGTAGGCCATCACGCGCTTGATGTCGAACTGCACCAGCGCGATCGTGGCCGCGAAGATCGCGGTGACCGCGCCGACGATGCCGACGACCGCGAGTGACGGGCCCGCCGCCGCGAACAGCGGCATCGATCGCGCCACGAGGTAGACGCCGGCGGTGACCATGGTCGCCGCGTGGATCAGCGCTGAGACCGGCGTCGGGCCCTCCATCGCGTCCGGCAGCCACGAGTACAGCGGCAGCTGCGCCGACTTACCGGTGGCGCCGAAGAAGAAGGCGACGCAGATGAGCGTGAGATTCGCCTGCGTGGCGATGCCAACGTGCTCGAACACGTCGGTGAACTGCACCGAGCCGAAGACGAGGAAGGTCGTGATCATTCCGATCGTGTAGCCCCAGTCGCCGATGCGGTTCATGACGAAGGCCTTCTTCGCCGCGACATACGGCTCGGGACGCTCGAACCAGAACCCGATCAGGAGGTAGCTGCAGAGTCCGACCCCCTCCCAACCGACGAACATCAGGAGGTAGTTGTCGGCCATGACCAGGATGAGCATCGCGAACACGAACAGCGACAGCCAGGTGAAGAACCGGTGGAAGCCGTGGTCGTGCTCCATATACGCGTTCGAGTAGACGAAGATGAGAAAGCTCACGACCGTGACGACGAGCAGCATCACCGAGGACAGCGGATCGACGAGCGCCGCGACGCTCGAGTGGAAGTCCCCGACGCCGATCCACTCGTAGAGCGTGACGGTCGTCCGCGCGCGGCCGCCGAGGACCTCGAGGAAGACGCCGATCGCGACGAGCGCGGAGAGGCCGACCGCGGTCGAGGCAATGATGCCGGTCCACTTGTGCAGCCATCGCCGACCGAAGAGGCCGTCGATAAGGAACGCCGCCAGCGGGAACGCGGGAATGAGCCAGACGTTCTCGATCACGCGTTAACCCCGAAGCTGCCGGATCTCATCGACGTCGACGGTCGGCTTGTTGCGATACGCCGAGAGCACGATGGCCAGGCCGACCGCGACCTCCGCCGCGGCGACGACGAAAATGAAGACCACGAACACGCTCCCGCGCTCGTCGATCGACGAAAAGCGGCGCGAGAACGCGACCAGCGCCAGGTTCGTCGCGTTGAGCATCAGCTCGACGGACATCAGGATCACGACCGCGTTGCGGCGGACGAGCACACCGGCGGTGCCGATGAAGAACAGGACCGCCGAGACGGCGATGAACGCGCCGAGCGGAACTACCACCTAGTCCTCGTCCCGCTTCACGAGCACGATCGCGCCGACCATCGCCGCGAGCAGCAGCACCGACGCGACCTCGAACGGGAAGGCGAAGTCGCGGAACACGCTCGTCGCGAGCGGCAGGAGGTCGCCACCCTTCGCGCCGACCGTCGCCGAATCGCGGAAGGAGAACGCCACGAGCGCGACGAAGATCGCGATCGGCACGACGAAGAGCGCGGCCCAGTATTTCTGCGTTTGGAAGAACAGGCCATAGGGCCGCGGCGACTGCGGTGTGAACATGACGCCGTACAGGATCAGGACCGTGATGGCGCCCACGTAGATGAGCACCTGGAACATCGCGACCGTCTCCGCGCCGAGCAGCACGAACATGCCGGCGATGTTGAGGAAGGTGAACGCCATGAGCAGCGCCGAGGTCGTGATCCGATTGGCGAGGACCACGCCCGCGCCCGCGGCGACGATGGCGATGGTCAGGAGCGCGAACAACGCCGGTTCGATGAGGTCAAACACTAGGCGGCGGTCCGCAGACGCTCGCGAAGCGCGACGAGCCGGCGGCGCTGGACATACGGCAGCACCAGCACGAAGGCAGCGAGCAGGATCCAGTTCGCGATCGCCACCGGCACCACGGTGTTGGGGAAGACGAGCAGCAGGGTCGCCGTGACCACAAGGTTCGTGAGCGTCAGCGGGATCAGCACCTTCCAGCACAACGACATGAGCTGATCGATGCGCAGCCGGGGGAGCGTGGCGCGGATCCACATGAAGACGAGGACGAAGAAGTACGTCTTCAGCGTGAACCAGAGCACGCCTAGCAGTGGAAAGACTTCCACGAACGGGCCGTGCCACGCGCCGAACCAGAGCGTCGTCACGATCGAAGAGACGACCGTCACTTCGCCGTACTCGGCGAGGAAGAAGATGGCCCAGCGCATCCCGGAGTATTCGGTGAGGAACCCGGCGACGAGCTCGGACTCCGCCTCGGGAAGGTCGAATGGGGCGCGGTTCGTCTCGGCCAGTCCGGCGATGAAGTACGTCACGAACGCGAGCGGCAACACGAGGAAGTTCAGCTGCCAGCCCGGCTGACTTTCAGCGATGCCGACCATCGACAGCGTCCCAACGACGAGCACGACGGTCACGAGCGAAATGATCTGCGGCACCTCGTATGAGATGAGCTGGCCGGCCGAGCGAAGCCCGCCGATGAGCGAGTACTTGTTGTTCGAAGCCCAACCGGCGATGACGACACCAAGGACCGTCATCGACCCAAGCGTCGTCAGGTAGAGCAGTCCGACGTTGAGGTCAGCTCCGACGATGCCCGGCGCGAAGGGGATCACGACGTAGCTCGCGAGCATCGGGCTGAAGACGATCGACGGCGCGGCGAGAAAGAACCATTTGTCGGTCAGCCGCGCGCGGATGTCCTCTTTGCCAAGCAGCTTGATCGCGTCGGCGAACGTCTGGAGGAGTCCCCAGGGCCCGGTGTGCAGCGGTCCGAGACGGTCCTGGATGACCGCCTGGATCTTCCGTTCGAGGTAGATCTGCGCCAGCGCGCCGTTGAAAACGAGGCCGACCACGAGCAGCACGGCGATGACCAACCGCAGCGGCGCCCAGATGGCGGGATCGATGCCGAACGGACCTACCGGCACGGCGTCATCAGCCCCCGCGCGCGTCGCTGCGTGGAGGAAGGAACGACTTCCGTAGCGGATGACCGGGGAAGGACTCTTCGAGGAAGATGCGTCGGAGATCCGGATGGCCATCGAACACGATGCCGAACATGTCGTAGGTCTCGCGCTCGCACCAGTTCGCGCCGGCCCACACCGAGGTGAGCGAGGGCACGTGCGGCTCGCCCGGGTCGCACGGTGTGCGGAGCATCACGAAGACGTGCGTCTCGATCCCACGAACGAACGTGATGCTCCGAAGCTCGGTCCCCGTGTCGACGCCCGCGTTCACCGAGTACAGGTCGCACCGCGTCGCCGGATCGTCGCGCACCACGGTCGCGACCTCAATGAGCCGCGCGGCATCCACGTCGACAACGACCATGTCGTGCAGCGTCGACACGCGCGCTCTGTCGCCAAGACTCTTCGCGAGCGCATCGCGTGCGGCCGCGAGGTCGATGGTCGCGCGCGGTGTGCTCAGTACCAATTGAGCGCTTTCTTCTTCCAGGCGTAGACGAGGCCGACGACCAGGATGGCGATGAAGATCGTCATCTCGACGAGGCCGTACCAGCCGAGATCACGGAAGAGCACCGCCCACGGGAACAGGAAGATCACCTCGACATCGAAGACGACGAAGAGCAGCGCGAAGACGTAGAAGTGCGTTGGGTAACGACCCCAGGCCTGCCCCACGGGCTCCTCGCCGGACTCGTAGGTCTTGAGCTTCTCGCGTGTCGGCTTCCACGGAGCGAGCAGGTGGCTGAGCAGCATCATGACCGCGACGACCAGCGCTCCCGTTACGAAGAAGGCGAACACATAGACATACGAGAGGTTGTAGTCGGGCACGCGCTTAGGGTACGGAGGTACTAATGGGTCAGCAAACGTGACGCCGTTGCAATTGACAGCGTTGGACCTCGTGGGTACGGTACGCCGGCTCAGGACAGAGCAGTACGCAATCCGTACAAGACCCAGGCGCTATTTGCGGGAGGGATCAGGGTATTGGCGACGAACGTTAGAAGGGCGCATGCCACACCTTCGCTGACGCTTGGCGCGCGAAGGACGATCAGGCGGAGCGCCACGTCGCTGGTCACCTTGAGTCGGCATTCGAAGAACGGCCTCGTCAACGTGACGACGCGTCGCGTGCCGCGCGCGCTCTCCGCGTACTTCGGTGCGAAGGGCCTTCGCCTCGTGCTCAACATCGCGACCGCGGCCCTGGTCCTCATGCTTCCCTACACCGCCGCGACGGCCGCGCGCGCCGACGCATCGCCGACCGACGTAGCGGCCCCGTCGTTCGCTTCGGTGGCGGGCGACGACACCATGCGAGCGCAGACCGCGGCACGCGGTGTCATCGCGGGAACGCGCAGCCCAACGACGGTCGCCGCGCAGGAGCCACGTCCCGTTCTCGTTCGGACGATCGCCAAGGACGACACGCTCTCCACGATGGCGAACTACTACGACCTCTCCCTCGAGGCGCTCGCCTACGCGAACGGCATCGGCCAAGAGGACGAAACCCTTTCCATCGGCCGCGAGCTCGTCATCCCGCCGGGCGAGGGCGCCCTCTACAAGGTCAAAGATGGCGACACGCCGGAAAGCGTTGCGGACCGCTTCAAGGTCGACCCCGCAGTTGTCTACTCCTTTAACCATGTCTACTTCGAGCCCGAGCACTTCGCCGTAGGCCAGACGATCTTTGTTCCTGGCGCGGCGCTTCCCGCGCTCAAGCGGACTGAGCGCACGAAGTCCATCGCGCCACCGTCCAGCGCGTCGCTGCCGGCGCGCACGGGTCGCCTGGGATGGCCCGTCAACGGTGTGATTACGCAGTACTTCTGGTGGGGCCACACCGGCGTCGACATCGCCGCGCCATATGGATCGCGCATCGACGCGTCCGACGACGGCATCGTCGTCGCCACCGGTTGGGTCCCCGTGGGTGGGCTGCGCGTGTGCGTCCAGCACGCTGAGGGTCTGCAGACCTGCTACTACCACACCGGCGCCGTGTTCGTGAGCCCCGGGCAGAGCGTGGTGCGCGGACAGCTCATCGCGTCGATCGGCATGACCGGTGTCACGACCGGACCGCACGTCCACTGGGAACTCAAGGTCAACGGCGTGCCGAAGGACCCGCTCTCCTACTAAGGCGCTTTAGGCAGCGGGCACATCGCTCTCTCGAAAACGGGCCCGCTGATCCAGCGGGCGCGTCGCTCTCTCGAAAACGGGCCCGCTCCTCCCCTCTCTGTTCCTTGAGCTTTTCCCGCGGTCTCGACTCTCGCTCGCGACGCGCCCGCTGTCTCTGTCCCCGCCTCCCTTAGTGGCTCGCACGCTCGCGATGCGCCCGCTGCCTCTTCCTGCTGAGCGTCCGGCCCGCCCTCTCCTTGTCGTTCCTCGTCGTATCGCCGCGTGCTCTCAGCCTTCTCTCGCGTCCCGCTTGCTCCTCCCCATACTCGTTATGTGTACCGAGCAGTCCACGCGGATAGAGCTGGGCGCGTCATCGTCTCCGACTACGCGGCGGCGGCGTTTGACGGCGCGGCCACCGTGCCGTTCTCCGATGCGGTCCGGCTTCCGACCGGCGCGACCGTGCTGCACGTGGAGCGCGAGGCGGAAACGCTCGATCGATCCGGTCGCGCGCGTGGCGTCGGCGCGGGCCGCCTGGCCGTCGCGGCGATCCTCCCGCCCGGTCATCTGCGAACGCAGCTGCCGGCATACGCGGATGCAACGGACAAACCCGATCTGCCGCCGCGGGCGTATGCGGCCGTCGCGGCAGACGACGCGGGCGACCTCATGGTCGCGGCGGTGCTCATCGACCGCGACCCCACACGCGATGTCGACGCGTATCCAAAGGCCGAGATCGCCGCGAAGGTCAACGACGCGCTGCGCTCTCGGCCGGCGGATCGTCTCGTCAGGCAGCTCGCGCGCTGTGCACGGGAGTACGGGTGCCGCGCGGCGGCGAACGCGTTCTACGGACGCTGGGAATGCGCGCTTCCGATCGCCGCGCCCACGAACGAGCACCCGCCGGCGGTGATCGCGCCGCGCCTCGACGGCGAGGCCGAGCCACGCGAGCCCGCCGCGTTCCATGCCACGGCGGAGGAGGTCGCCGCTCTCGCGACGCAGCACATCGCCGCTGGTGGGACGCTCGTGTCGTTCGGGCGGGCATGCGAGGGAGAGCCCCTCCTCGCCGCGCGGCTGGTCGAGGACTCGATACGTCTGATCCGTGCGACAACGCGCTCGGGCACGATCCACCTCGAGACGAACGGCTCTGTGCCCGCGGCCGTGCGACGCCTGGCGGCGACTGGTCTCGACGCGGTCACGGTCCGCATCGCTTCGGCGCGCGCGGACACATACGAGGCGCTGCAGCGGCCCGAGGGCTATCGCTTCGCCGACGTGCGCGCGTCGCTGCGCATCGCGGCCGAGCTGCGTCTCGCGACGAGTCTGCTCATCCCGGTGCACCCCGGGATCTTCGATCGCGCCGAAGACATCGCGGCCCTTGTCGGTCTCGCCGGCGAGCTCCGCGAGGGGAGCGCGATCCTGCTGCGGGATCTCGCCGCCGATCCACTCCGCGCGCTTGCTTTGATGAAGGGCCGCGAGCCGTCGATCGGTGTCGCTAGCGCGCTCGAGCGTCTGCGCGATGAGCTGCCACACCTGCGTATCGGCTCGTTCGTGCGACCGCTCGCGAGGATCTAGATGTTCCTCGATCGCGCGCGGGTCCTGATCCGCGGCGGAGACGGCGGCAAGGGCGTGATCTCGTTCCGCCGTGAGGCTCACGTGCCGCGCGGCGGACCCGACGGCGGTGATGGTGGACGGGGCGGCGACGTCATCCTCCGGGTCGACGATCAGCTCGCGTCGCTCGGCGACTATCGGAACCGGCAGACGCACGCCGCGACGAGCGGCAGCGCGGGCGGCGGGTCGAACAAATCCGGCAAGGCGGGCGGCGATCTCACGCTAAAGGTGCCGCCGGGCACGACGGTGAAGGACATCGCGACCGGCGAAGTCGTCGCTGATCTCGTGTCGCCGGGCCAGGAGATCATCGTCGCGCGCGGCGGAAAGGGCGGCCGCGGCAACGCGCGTTTCGCGTCGAGCACGCGGCGCGTGCCGCGCATCGCCGAGGACGGCCAGCCCGGTGAGGCGCGCGAGCTCGAGCTCGAGCTCCGCCTCATCGCCGACGTCGGTCTCGCCGGCCTGCCGAACGCTGGCAAGTCGAGCCTGCTCGCCGCGCTCACGCGCGCGCGGCCGAAGGTCGCGGACTATCCGTTCACGACGCTCACGCCGAACCTCGGCGTGGCGCGCCTCGACGACCGCGAGCTCGTGATCGCGGACATCCCCGGCCTCATCGAGGGCGCGAGCAAGGGCGCGGGTCTGGGCGAGGACTTTCTCCGGCACATCGAACGCACGCGCCTCATCGTTCACGTCGTCGACGCCTCGCTCGCCGATCCGCTCGCGGCCATCGCGACCATCGACGCCGAGATCGCGGCGTACGGGCACGCGCTCGACGCGCTGCCAGAGCTCTTCGCGCTGAACAAGATCGATCTCGCGGAGGCTCGCGACGCGGTGCCCCGCATCGTCGAAGCGCTCGAGGCCGAAGGTCGCGAGGCCATCGCCGTCTCCGCCGCGACCGGCGAGGGCGTGGATCGTCTGAACAAGCGCATCTTCGCGCTGTGCGCCGCGCGCCCGAAACCGGAAGCCGCCGCGCCGACCGAACGGCGCATCGTCTTTGCCGGGGGTGCCAGGGACGTGAAGGTCTCGCGCGAGGGCGACGCCTACCGCGTTCGCGGCGATCGCCTCGAGCGGCTCGCGACCGGCATCGACTGGGAGAGCCCCGAAGCCTCGGCGTACTTCCACCGACTCCTGCTCAGATCGGGCGTCGAAGGAAAGCTGCGCACGCTCGGCGTGAAAGAAGGCGACACGGTGCACATCGGCAAGCTCGAGCTCGAATGGACGGACGCGCCGCAGCAGCTCGCGGCACCCGGCGCCAAGAAGAAGCGTTGACGCCGCGCATCGGTGTTTTCGGTGGAACGTTCGATCCCGTGCACGTCGGCCATCTCGCGATCGCGCTCGCGGCGCTCGAGTCCGTTCCGCTGGACCGCGTGCTCTTCGTTCCCGTACGTCGTTCCCCACTGAAAGACCGCGATCCGCTCGCGAGCATCGCCGATCGCGTCACGATGCTCGAGGCGGCCATCGCGAACGAGCCTCGTTTCGCGATCTCACGCTCGGAGCTCGAGCGCGAGGGCGTCTCGTACACGGTCGACACGCTCGAGGCCCTGCGCTCGCAGGGCGAGCTATTTCTGATCCTCGGAAGTGACGCGCTCGCGGATCTTGAGCGCTGGCGCTCTCCGGATCGCATCCGCGAGCTCGCGACGATCCTGGTCGCGGCGCGACCCGGCGCGCCCGAGCCCGATGCGATGCACCATGCACGTGCCTTCGACGCACCGCGCCTCGACATCAGCTCGCGTGAGCTGCGGGCGCGCGCCGCTCGCGGGATGTCCCTGCGGTACCTTGTTCCTGACGCAGTGTGGGAGCACATCAAGACGCGCGGCCTTTATCGGTGACGGTATCCGCACCCGCTGGTCTCCATCGGTGACGGCATCTGCTCGCCCCGAGCTTCCGCCGCGCGCTCTTGCCGACCTTGTCGTCGAGGCCGCGAGTGACAAGAAGGCCGAGGACATCCTCGTGCTGAACGTCTCAGAGGTCACGACGATCGCGGACTTGTTCGTCATCTGCAGCGCCCGCGGTGAGCGGCAGGCGCAGGGGATCGCGGATGGGATCGTGGAGAAGGCGAAAGCCGCCGGTCAGCAGCCCTTCGGTGTCGAGGGCTACAGCGGCGGTCGCTGGATCCTCATCGACCTCAGCGACGTCGTCGTGCACGTGTTCGTGCCTGAGGAGCGGGAGCTCTACCGCCTCGAGCGACTCTGGGGCGACGCGCCGGTCGTGCTGCGCATCGCCTGAGTCCGGTCAGCGGCGCAGGTAATCGTCGGTCTTGTCGATCCAGTCCTGGCGTGGCGGGCTGAACACGTCGATATCCAGCGTGTCCTCGAGCGCTTCGGCCCGGTGCGGGACGTTCGAAGGGATCGTGAGGACCTCGCCCGCTCGGACCGTTATTTCCTGCTCGCCATCGTTGCCAAGCCATAGGCGGAGCGCGCCCTCGAGGATGTACGTGATCTGCTCGCTTTCATGCGTGTGTGTCTGGACGATCGCGCCTCGCTTCAGGAAGACCTGCGCGACCATGGCGCGATCGCCGTGGACGAAGCGGCGCTCGATGTCCGCGGTCATGCGCTCCTTCGCGATGCCGTCCCAGCGGTAGTGCGTTCCCAGTTTCACAGCGGCCTCCCCACGAACGCGGCAGACTCTACTCGTCCTTCGGTCTACCGCTACGATTGAGGTCACTCCGCCACTCGGGGCTGTAGCTCAGCTGGGAGAGCGCTTGAATCGCACTCAAGAGGTCAGGGGTTCGATCCCCCTCAGCTCCACCGAAGGCCCGTCATTCCGTACGATTCCGAATGTTCGCGTTTTGGTGTAGACCGCTTGAATTGCACCACGTCGCTTGAATCGAAAAAACCGCTGTTGAGGACTGAGAAACCAGAACATTGCGCGTGCGTTCGTGACAATCCTCTACGGGAGTCTCGGTTCCGGATTCGCCGTACTCGGCGCTGACCGCCACGTGCCCGGAGTGGGCACCTCCGGAGAGCAGATCCCTATGTCGCTTCTCAAGTTGTTCGTGCACCCTCGCCTTCCACTTGCCGTGGCCGCCGCCGGTATGGGTGCGTTTCAGCTGGAGCGTCGCGCACGTTTCCAGTCAACGACGACTGAGATCATCGAAGCCGTGCTGATGAACGTTCCTCCCCGCGAACTGAGCATCGAGCGCGTCGTAGACAAGCTCGTGAAGAAGTTTCTCCGTCTCGTAGTTGCCAGCCGAAAAGACCCACGCTGGAGTTTGCTGGGTGTTCAAGGTGTTGATTTCATGATCGCGATGATGACGACGGCCGGACCGCGAGTGTCAATACTTCGGATAACGAATCGCGTGGAGAACTTCAGCGGCCCTGGTGAAGCGATCTTGCGACCGCCGTGCCTCGAAGCCTTCTACGCGACTGGAACGTATGCGCCCGATGGTGACGCCGCACGAACGCAGCTCGCACCGGGACCAGCCTGCGAACGCGCCAAGACGGCGATCGATGAGGGCATCGCGGCTGAACGACAGCTTCATGCCGAACCTATGCATGCTGGCAGACCCATCGACGTGGCGATGATCGACAAACTGGGCGCAAGGATGGTCGACTTTGACACGCGGGAGCGACCGGCCTCAACGAGCTGAGGCGGTGCCTCGCACGACGGCCGCGTCACCATCGACGTCGGAGTGTCTCGGTCGGACCGACCTTTCAGAGCTCCCCGCGAACGCGAGGTCGCGGACGATCCGGCCCGAGCGCGACTTCTCGCCGTCTTCGGTGTACAGACACTTGTGGCCGACGACGGGAGTCTGAACACTAGAACGGCCAGCAACCTGAACCTCTGAAAGATCGACAACGGGCTTGGGCGCCCGACGCGGTGCCAAGATGTCGTGAGCCGTCTCGAAGGCGGTGCACGCTATCGATGAACGAGCCCGCACATAGTTCGTGCGCACCCTTGAGGAACTCCACTATGTCTGGGTTTCGCGTCTGGGGTCTAGTCGTCCATGCGCGTGATCGTTGCGAAGTTTCGCGAGTCGATTGAGCCGACGGAGCTCGGGAGGTCCGGCGATTACCTTCTGCGCGGGCTCTCGAGCTCGCTGAGGATCGCGGCCACGAGCGCGGCGCCGGCGACGATGGCCGCGTATCGCAGCAGCGTGGAGAGGCGCGGGTCGTTCGCGCTGTTCTCGAGGCGCGCGATGTAGGGCTGACTCGTCCCCATCTTTCGCGCCACTTGCGCTTGTGTGAGGCCTTTCGCCGACCGTGCCTTGACCAGCCGTTCCATTACTCGGCGCGAATCGAGCGTGGCCCGCTTCTGCACTGGCGCGACTCTACTCGTGACACACTCCGGTAGGCCATACCCAATTGGGTATACTTGCCGAGCCATGGAGTACCCTGCTGACCTGGTGACATCGACATACCGTCCGCGTCTCTTCACGCACTCCGGTCGCTGGCTGGTGTCCGGTGGCGTGAGGGATCTGACGCTCGAGGCCCTGCGCGCGAGCGTCACAGATATGACGGTCAAAGAGCTTGCGGGTCACTGGACGCATGGCTACCCACTCGAGTTCCGGATGCAGCGCGACTCGCACGTGTCCGCGCTCGATGAGCTCCGGCGGTGTCTGGGAGAGTTCGGCGTCACCTTTGTTGACGCGTTCATCTCCCAGTGGGTCCGTCAGACGGTGCAGGGTGCGATCACCGGGCTGGTGACGGTGGGCGCAGGAACGGCGTGGAAGACCCGCAATGCGGACGCAGCGACGGCAGCCGCGGGCATCGGTCTTGTGGTGGGTGGCATCGCTGGCTCCTTCGTGCATCACGAGATCGCGCGCTTCGTCGCGCAGCGCGACCCGTGGTCGGGCCTCTGGCACCTCGGTGCCGCGCCGCTGCCTGATGTCGCGGCATACCGATTCGGCTTCGCGTAGTCGATTTTCTGCGTCACGGCCGTGGACTGAAACGTGCGGTTCGGTAGTGATACCGCTCGTTCGTCCGGCGACCCGAGAGGACGGAGCCGCGATCGCCGGCATTCACGTGAGGGCGTTCGCCGACGAGCACGCGAAGATGGCGGAGGCGGGCGCCGCGCACGCGTGCGGTCAGCGCGCCAACAGCGAGAGCATCACCCGGTACTGGACCGATGAGGTAACTGGGCTCTGCATCACGCACGTCGAGGCGTGGAGCCGGCAAGGTGCGATCGTCGTGGCCGAACTCGACGGGACCGTTGTCGGGTACGGCACGCTCGGGCCCGCCGACTGGGTCGTCTCGCTCGGCGAGGGCACCTACGACCAGATGATCCACCACCTCGCAGTGGACCCCTCCACACAGCGCCGCAGCGTGGGAACCCGACTCGTGAGCGCGCTCTTCGGGCACGTCGACGCAGGCAAGGGTCTGTATGCGTGGTCCTGGGATGGCAGCCCCGCGCAGCAGTTTTATCGAGCGTTGGGCGCCAGCGCGCTGTCTCGACGGTCGAAGCCCTGCGGCTGGGTTGGGTCCTATGGCCAGACCGCGTTTGGCTGGCGCGAACTCGGCGCGCTACAGACGCGGAGCGCGTTCGCATGACGGACGATCAGGGTCAGCTCGCGCTGGCCGCGTGCGCGGGCCATCTCCTGGGACACCTCGCTTCGTGCGAAGGCAGACTGCGGCGCCTCGGCGGCATGGAGCAGTTGCAGCACCGCGAGTTCGCGCAGCGCAGTCGGCTTCTCGCGGTGTACCTCGAGCAGTCCCTCCGGAGCGGGGAGGCGCACGCGTACCCGGCGGCCTACGCGCTCGTGCGTTCGGCACTCGATCATCGCATCTTCGACCGCCTGCTCTTCCTCGGCACGGTCCACGAGGTCGTGATGAAGGGTGTCACCGACGCGACGTGGGCCCGCTGGCAAGTCGAGAAGCGGCCGGAGCATTTGCACATTTGGGAGCGGCTGCCGAAGGACCGCGTGCGCATCGTGTGGCGAGGCCCCCAGGTCTTCGACGAGGCCAAGCGCCCGGTGCACCAGATCTCGATCTACTACCAGTGGTGGCGCGAGTACGACCCCTTCGCCGTCCCGGCGAAAGACCTGCGCGAGATCGCGTCGGGATCCCCGTCACGCACCGCGCAGATGGCCGAGTACCACGAGCTGCAGCGTGAGATGTGGCGCGAGGCCCTCGCGTGGCAGCACCTCAAAGGGAACCTCATCCTCAACGGACTCGCGACTGAGCGCGAGGTCGTGCAGCTCGACGTGCACTACCGATTCCTGAGCGCGTTCACCCATCCCTTCAGCCAGGACGTGACGGACAGCGTGTACGGCCAGCGCGTCCACGGCGCATGGCCGACGGCGGAGCACTACGCAATGGAGTTGCGCCTGGGGTACGTCTGCGTCATCGCGATCGACGAGCTGCGCGACTTCGAGCGCATGACACAGCGCGAGCCGCGGGTCGACCTCGACGGATGGGACGCTGTGATCCGGGACCTCGCGCGGGGCGAGGCGCACATCGCGCACCTGTGGATGCCCGGCCGTCCGTCCTACGACTACGACCGCGTGAACGAGGCCAACCGGCGGGTCTCCGACGCGTACGACTTGCAGCACGCTGCTGGGACACCCTTGACCCGGCCGGACATCCCCGATCCGCGTCGTCTGACGGACGATGAGGTTCGCTACTACCCAGACCCACTGCGCCGGCTCGTGCGCGTGCACAGCACGACGACGGAAATGACGACCGGCCTGACCTGGCAGTCCCCGTGGCCGCGAGAGGACGCGCGCTTCCGCTGATCACGACTCGCCCGACCGTCGTCGGGCTGTGGCTAGGGTGTTGGCTCGAGAGTGTGACCGCGTAGCTGGCGCGGGCGTTCTCGGGCGAGAGCGCGTCGCGACGCGCGCCATGCAGGTGAGGTCCAGGTGATCCGCGTCACTGAGCCCGACGGGTCAACCCCGCCACTGCCTCGCGTGGCATAGCCTCTCTCGCATGGGGAGCGGTACCGATCTTCGCGCGGGCCTTCGTGATCTGGCCATGCGGATCTACGTCGATGCCAGCTACACGAGCCGGGGCCACCTCGAAGAGGCGAAGCGCTGGATGCGCTGGAGTCGCGTGCTCGGTCTGCCGCTCGCGGCGGTGAGCGCGCTCGCGGCCTCGGGTGCCGCGCTCTCGGCGATCTTCGGACAGGTCGTGTGGCTCACCGCGGGACTCGCTCTTCTCTCCGCCGTCCTCACGGGTGTGCGCGGCTTCGTGCGCCCCGAGGAGCTGGCAACCGCGCACGCCGTGAAGGGCAACCGCTACATCGGTCTCCGGAACGAGGCGCTCTTCTTCCTGAAGGCCGAGCTTCGCTCGGCGACTCCCGACTCCGAGTTGTTGGTGCGCTTGCGCACGCTCCTGAAGGGCTACAACGACCTGACGGTCGTCGCGCCCCACGTCATCGAGGAGAAGCAGTACGCAGCGGCGAAGCGCGGCATCGAAGGCGGTGAAGCGAGTTACCGCGACGATCCATTGTGGAGAGAGCTCGAGCAGGACGCGTAGTGCCGACCGATGTGGTCGTTGCCTTCAACGAGCTCCTCGGTCGCCAGGGGCTGACCGCCCTCCAGCTGCAAACGGCGAACGAGCGCATCACCGACATCCGCGCGTACTTCGCCGCCAGCCTCCAGATGCAGCAGCCCGTCTTCACCATCGGCTCGGCCAATCGCGGGACCATGGTCGCGGGCGAACGCGACATCGATCTCATGGCCGTGGTCACCGACTTCTACGCGAACCAGTACCGCACCGACTCGCGACAGTTCCTCTACGACGTGCGCACGCTGCTCGCGCGTCGCTACCCACGCACGGATGTCGGCGCACGCCAGCTCGCGGTCGTCCTCGACTTCAACGTGATCCGCACCGAGGTCGTGCCCGCGTTCACGCGCAACCCCAACGGCTACTGGATCGCGAACGGACGCCAAGGCTGGAAAGGGACGAATCCTCCGTATCACGCGCAGCTCGTCGGGCAGGCTGACGCGCTCCACGGCCAGCGACTGAAACCGCTCGTTCGGCTGATCAAGGCGTGGAACGTCGTGCACGCGCTCCGCCTTCGATCGTTCCACCTCGAGATGCTCGTCAAGCGCATGTGGGACGGCAACGCCATCGGCGTCTGGCCGGCGGCGGTCGCCGGCACGCTCCGAGTCCTCGGCGGGTGGGTGAACCAGAGCTTTACCGACCCCTGGGACAACGTGACGCGCATCGACGATTACTTGTCTGCGAACGAGCGCGCGCAGGCGGTGCGCACGATCAACGAATCAGCAGCAGCCGCCACTACCGCTGAGCAGCACCGGCTCGCAGGGCGCATTCCAGCCGCGTTCGAGCGCTGGCAGGTCGTCTATCGCCACACGTTCCCGGCATACGGATAGACGCAGCGCAGGGCGTCAGTGAGCTCAGGGGGCCGTATGAAACGGTTCGTTCTGATCACTAACTTCGAGCGGATGCCGCGATCTGCTCGTAGCGTGCGTCGAGTGCGACCCGTTCCGCATCCGCGCTCCATCGCTCGTGCGCCCCGCGCATGCGAGCGATGCGGCGCAGCTCCGTACACCGGACTGCGGTCCATCGCCGTTGCCGATTCAAGGATCAGGGTCGCCCAGCGCAGCTTCCCACCCGTCATATTTCGCCTTGAGTCCTGCTGTGAGTTGCTCGAGATGCGTCTGCACGGCATCTGGGTGGCTGCGGTCGAGAGAAGAAACCAGTAGCAGCCACTGCGCGTCACTGGATGGCCGCAATTCGGCGACGTAACCTGCCGTCCTCACAATATTCGCCGCCTTCCGCGCCCAATCCTCACTCGAAAAGTAAAGGAAGTGCCTTATCGAGAGCCCCGGGCGCGAATGCGCCGGAGAATCATCGGCATCGGAGCGCGATGCGTCAGGCGGCTGTTTCGCGTCGTAGGCGTTTCCAGATCCGTCGTCGGACGACCAGCCCTCCTCCAGTCGGGTTACGAGGAGCGGCGGCATGACGACCTCGCGCACGGGTAACTGGTGGTCCTCATGTCGGAAGTTCTCGGGCTTCCACTCGCGGTCGCCATCCCAGAGCCACCACGAGAGAACCTTCCCGGTTCCAGGCTCGCGAGGACCTGGCGCGCGGAATCTCGGAAAAGAGCGCGCGTCGGGAGGCACCTCCTCGTGACCGACGATCTCGACGGTTCTCTCCCGAACCGCTGCTTCGAGTGGGTAGAACGCAACATGAACATCACGCTTCCTCACCAGCGCACTGATGTCGGATGGTCGTGAATCATAGAAACCTGGCAGGATCCTAATCAGCGAGCCCATCAGGGCGTTCCAATGCGTGTATTGAGCGTACGCGAGCCCGCGGTTTGTCTGAATCTCGATGACCGCTCCCGGTCGAATGCGTGCGTTTGTCGGTTTCACGTTGCCCTACAAGCCAGGATAACCGGCGTCTCGAAGCAATTGACGCTCCCGATTCGTATGGCGTCGCCATAGATCTTCGATATCGAGATCGAGGTCGAGGCGTCGCAGGGACGTCGTCGGGATGACTCTGCGTCGCTTCGCTTGCACGCCACGACACACCACCGACGTGACCACAACATATCGCCGATCTGACGGAGGTCATCTAAGTCGTCGCCGACAGCCGGTATCACGGTTGGCCATCGTGCTCGCATCATTAGCGTCGTTCGTGTGGACCGGCTTCACTTCCGGTTCACGCGCCTAAAACACTTGACTAACTCGACAAAGAGGCTGGGCTGCCACCCTGTTCTTTCAAATTCGCCAGTGTTTTTGCGTGGTCCGCCAGAATCTCGGTCGCATGAATCGCACTCAAGAGGTCAGGGGTTCGAATCCCCTCAGCTCCACCGATCGAGTTTCCTAGAAGATTCGCAATCATCGAGTCGCGAACGCGAGCACGAGTCAGAACATTCAAGCGCCTTGCCAAATTCAAGAAACACATGGGGGCCGGAGGCTGGCCAGTCTCTCTTGCTCAGCCTCTCGCAGCGCGACTTGAATAGCGGTCAACTCCAGCTCGAACGCGGCGCTTCTCACGTGACGGGCGGTACCGGTGCAGGCGCGCAGGCGCGGTGGTAGACGCGGTTCGGCGGATCGCCCGCTTCGACGTGCACTACCACGGTCTCGCTCTTTCTGATTTGACGACTACAGGCATCGCACCGCCACGGGCGCGAGAGGACGCGCTCAAGGAGGACGACATAGTGTCGTGGCGCCAGCTCGTTATCGCTGCTCACGGATGCCCGCCCAAACCTCTCACTGCTTGGCGTGCCGTAGGGGCGTGCAGAGCCTTCGCGCATCATTGCGAGGGATGATGCCTTTCGCGTTCGCATCCGCGTCGGTGGGTTCGTCGGGAGTCGCTGAAGCGCGATTAGCCTCGCCTCTGAACGATCGACTCGCGGCGCGCGTGCCACATCTGTTGGACCTCGCCCGACGCGCAGGTCTCGACGACTCGAGTGCTGAAGATGTAGTTCAGGGGACCCTCCTTGCGGCTTGGCGCAAGTTTGACCAACTGCGGTCACCGGAGCGTTTAGACGCCTGGGTCGACCAGATTTGCCGCCGCCAATGTGCCGCGACCTTCCGCCGCAGGGCACCTGAAGTTCGCCGCGCGTTGCAGCGACAGGACCGTGACCGCGCGGACCCCGACTTGGTCGCCGAGGGGTTCGACCCAACGGATGCGCTCGAACAGGCTGATCGCAGCGTGCTCGTCGACCGGCTCCTCGCCGCCCTGCCGGCACGGACACGCACCATCGTGGAGATGTGCTACCTCGCGGAATGGCCGCAACGCGAGGCCGCGATGGCGCTCGGCATCAGTCTCGCTGCCCTCGAGGCAAGGCTGCATCGAGCCCGCAGCGAGATGCGGCGGCTACTTGAGACTCGCTTTCGCGTGGAGGCTGAGGCCTTCGGTCTGAATCTCCGAGTCGATCCGACGGTCGGATGGCGCGACACGCGCGAGTGGTGCCATGGCTGCGGGAAGGTCCGCCTGCGCGGCGTGTTCGAGGACATGTCCGACGGACGGATCAACCTTCGCCTGCGCTGTTCGTCATGCGACTACCGCATCAACAGCGGCGGTGCGGTCAACTTCGTCAGCCAGCGGTCCTTCCGGCCCGCGCTCCATCGAATGCATAAGTGGGCGAGCGCATACCTCACCGATCCTCGCGGTCGTGATGGAGCCACGCGGCCGTGCCCGAGCTGCGGACGTCCATGCGCGCTCCGATTGGTCAAGCCATCTGACCCGCTCGCCCAGCGCTACGAGTGGACCGTGATCACGATCGTGGTCGAGTGCCAACCGTGCGACCTGATCGTCAACACGACCCCCAACCTCCTCGCGTGGTGCCACCCGGCAGCCCAGGCGTTCATGACGCGCTACCCGCGCTGGGTGGGCGAGCCGGAGTCGCTCGTCACACTCGAGGGAGCGCCCGCCCTGTGCCTGCCACTGCGTGACCGCTCCGGTTCGGCGCGGCTGCGCCTGTTCGCCCACTCTCGGAGCCTGGAGATCCTGACTTCTGCGGCGAACTAGCCACGGAATCCGCGCAAGGTCGCCGCCTCCGCACGCATCTCATCAATGTGAGTCCTCCCGCGCGCCTGCTCGTCCATGAGCGGAAATCGCTGCCCGGTACTGAAAGACACCGATGACGACACCCGAGCGGTTGCGAATCACCGAATACCGAGGTGCAGCCTGGTTTGACGGAACGCGCTTCACGAAGCGGAGCCTCTGGGTCCGCGGCTCCCGATTCATCCCGAACCCCGGCGGGCTCGGGCATCGCGTCGTCGAATTGCCTGGTCGATACGTGGTACCGCCCTATGGCGAAGGCCACAACCATTGGCTCGAGCCTGACCTCGCCGATGCCTACATCCAGGAGCATCTCCGCGAAGGCATCTTCTACGTCAAGGACCAGGGGACATCCCCTGTGTTCCACGAACGGTTGCGACCGCTCGTCAATCGCACCCCATCAGTCGACTACGTGGCTGCACATCAGGGCCTTACTGGTCCGGCAGGTCACCCGATGGAGATCGTCGACCAACTATGCGCATTCGGAATCCTGCCGAGCGAATGGTCCGCGACGCATGGCGAGGGTGCCGCAGTGTTCGCGATTGCTTCCGAGGCAGACCTCGACCGGGCTTGGCCGCGTCTGCTGTCAGGAAGGCCTGACTTCATAAAGGTCTTCCTCATCCACTCGGATGAGTACGCCGCGCGGCGAGATGATCAGACGCTTTCGCCAAAGGCGCGTGGCATCGATCCGACGCTGGTCCCCGCCGTCGTCAAGCGCGCGCGGCTTGCGAATCTCAAGGTGTCAGCTCACATCGAGAACGCCCATGACTTCCACGTCGCGGTGAGCGCGGGAGTCGACGAAATCGCGCACATGCCCTTCGTCGACGCGGCGGACCTCGCCGCCTATCGTCTTGCCGACGACGACCTGGCGCTGCCCAAGGTCGTGGCCACAACGCTGGACTGGGCTCGAGATGCCGATGCGGACGACCCGCGGGTTCACGTCCAACGCGAGAACCTTTCGCGGCTCCGCGCCGCGGGCTGGACGATCGTGATCGGCACTGATCGTTTTCGCGAAACCGCCCGCACGGAAGTCGATCTTCTCGCACGACTCGAGCTGATGACGAATCTCGAGCTGCTTCGTGCCTGGTCGATCGACACCCCGCGCTCTATCTTTCCCGAGCGAGCGATCGGGCTGCTTGAGGCAGGTGCGGAGGCGAGCTTCCTGGTCTTGACCGGAAACCCGATTGAGGAGATCGCTCGCAGCCACGCGATCGTATTGCGCGTAAAGAACGGCGAGGTCGTCGAACCTGGACTTGCTCGTATTCCACCGCTCGGGATCTAACCGGCATGTGCTGGGCAGAACCGTGTCCCTTGCGGTCAACCAGCTACTGCAGGGCAATCAGACGGTAGATGCGCGATCGATCGCAGCCTGGACCGCCGCGCGTATTCCTGGCTCGACTGCGGCCCTCTTCCACTGTTCAAGCGTGAAGCGGTGATCTCTGCAGCGCCACTTGTTGCCGACGCGCTCGCAGCCATAGTGGTCCGGACCGAATCGAGCACAGAACTCCTCGATCGAGCGGTGCGGCCCTGGAGACGGGTATCCGGTGTAGTACGTGATCTCGGGAGGATTCGCGCTTCGGTCGTTCACGAGGAAGTCCTGCTTGATGACGGGTGCGTTGCGGCGACCCGATGCCAGCGCCTTTCGATCGATGGTGAAGATCCCGTAGACCTGACACGTCGCTGTCGGTGGCTGACTCAGGATCAGAAGATCACAGAGTTCGAAGTTCGCTGGATTGTTCTTCTTCATCACCGCTGCGACGTCCGGCGCATCTCGTTCGAGTTCGCTCAGCGTCCGAGATAGGTACAAGAATCGAGCTTCGATCTTCGACGGCCCGTGCTCACCGCGCCAACGTACTGCCACCCGATGATGTCCTTGAAGGACGGGACGGGACGTGTACGCATTGTGTCGCGGTGGCAGGACATATGCCGCTGACAACGCATCGTCGACGCGGAACTGAACCTCCTGACCCTCGAGACCGGTCGCGAGGATTTCGAGCAGTCCGGACTTCGGAGCGAAGATCGCCGCAGAACACTCCGTCCAGCGGTCTTCGGCAGCGAATGTGTTCCAGCCTGACGTCGCATCTCGAGTAGACACCGAACAAATCTAAGAATGGACGTCGCCGGGAAGCGGGTACTTGTCAATCTTTCGCTGAAATTTCATGGACGCGGTTAATCGCACTCAAGAGGTCAGGGGTTCGATCCCCCTCAGCTCCACTGTCTGGCCCCCGTCGTTCGGTCCAGTTCGTGTGTGGTGTCCGATCGGCTGAACGTCACGCTGTCAGCGCTGGGGTCCGATCAGTCCCGACTCCGGCCTGATGAGGACACAGACGCGCGTCTCTCGAAGCGCGCGCGTGCGACCACCGCTCGCGGTCCGGCACGAGCCTCTCGCGGTTCGAATGTCACGTCCTTAGGGGTTTGCATATTGCGGGCGCCCGGTGGGCCGGTAGACCTGGATCGTCACCCCGCTGGAGGTGGCGCGCGATTCGACCAGTGCGAGCGCCCTGTCCCGGCCGGTGTCAGGGAACAGCCGCGTGCCCTGGCCGATGATCACGGGATAGGTCAGCAGGGTGATCTCGTCGACGAGTTGGTTGTCGATGAGCCAGCGAATCAGGTTGCCGCTGCCGTGCACCTGCAGCTCACCCGCCGGCTTGGCTTTCATTTCGCCAACGGCCGCTGCCGTGTCACCGGAGAGGACGGTCGTGTTCGCCCAGCGTGGTTTGGTGAGCGTGGTCGATGCCACGTACTTGGGCTTCGTGTTCAATGCCGTCCAGATCGGACTGTCACCCGGATCTGGCCACACGCCCCAGGAGCCGGCGAAGATCTCGTATGTCCGCCGGCCGAATAGAAACGCGTCAGCGCGCTGGAAGACCCCGTTGAGGTACGTCGAGGCCTCGTCGACGAATAGCGGCGGGGCCCATCCGCCGCGCTCGAATCCGCCGCGGCGGTCCTCCTGCGCCCCGCCGAGTCCCTGCATCACTCCGTCGACGGTGACGTGCGTGACCGTCGTCAGTTTCATTGATCGAGTTCCTTTCTCCCTGAGTTCGTCGTTGGGTGGCTGGCTTATGCGGTCACACGGCGCTCGTCTCGACCTAGCGCTGGATGGTCTCTTCAGCGAGGATCGCTTCGATCTGGCTGACGGCCTGGCTCAACCCCACGTCGGTGCCGTTGGCCAGGGCCTGCTCCATGGCCGCGGTGCTGGGGAACACGGTCTCGATCGACATGCGCGTGCGTCCTGGGGCAACCTCCTCGATCTCGACGCGGATCGTGTTTTCCGGGTTGGGTATGCCGTCGGCGGTGCCACAGGCGTCGTGAAGGAGAATGCGGCGCGGCGGCTCGACCTCGAGGATGTCCCAGTGGCCGTGCGGCTGGTCGCCCGCGGGCCCGGTCATGTGGTACTCGACGCGACCGCCGGGCGCGAGATCGTGTTTGGTGAAGGTGGCAGGGTAGGCGGGCGGCCCCCACCACCGCTCGAGCTGGCGCGGATCCGCCCACAGCTGCCAAACGCGCTCGACTGGCGCATCGAATTCGGCCTCAACGGTCAGGGTGCGCCGCTGGGGATCCTTGCGGACGGCGGTGACGGTCATCGTTTGCTCTCCTTTGTTCCCACGGTGTCGGCGCCGGCTGCCTCGGCGATGAGCGCGTTCATGCGCTCGATTCGAGCCCGCCACAGCCCCTCGTACTGGTCGAGCAGGCGCCGCGCGACGAGCAGGGCCTTGAGGTTGGTGCGGACGACCTTGCGGCGGCCGATGCGCTCTTTTGTGATCAGGCCAGCCCGCTCGAGGACCGCGACATGCTTCTGGACCGCCGCAAAGCTCATCGGGTAATGGCCGGCCAGCTCTAGGACGCCCTCCTCGGCGCTGATCGCGCGGCGGACGATGTCGCGGCGTGTGCGATCCGCGAGAGCGGCGAACACGCGGTCAAACGGGGCCGGGCGATCTGCGATGATTTACAACCATACGGTTGTACCAGTTCTTCCGTCAAGCCTCGACGTCCGTCGTCACGCCGCGTCGCGGAGCCGCTCGAGTCCATCGAGGATGAGATCAAGGGCGATCTCGAACTCGACATCATCGTCACAACCGCCGAGGCCTCCCTCGTGGCTGACCGCCATGGCCATCTCCATCCCGTATGGCAGCGTGTTGGCCATTTGCGCGAACATCGCCGCCGCCTCCGGGCCTGATGCCATTTCATCGGAGTCCTTGAACAGCTCCTGTGTGAATCCCAGGACGCGGCTGCCGAGCACGTGCAGCGCGTGATGGGTCATCTCGACGGAGAAGCCACTGCGTCGGAGGATGGCCATCACCGACTCGAAGTATTGGAGTGTCGCTAGGCTCGGGTTCTTCCGCGACTCGAGGACGCGGGGTGCCCAGGGATGGCGGAGGAGGACTTTGCGAGCCGCCATGACTGTCTGACGCAGCGACGTCTTCCAGTCGTCTCCGCTGGATGGCACCTCGATCTCGCTGATGACGACGTCGACGATGCCGTCGAGGACGTCCTCCTTGTCGCGCACGTGGTTGTACAGCGACATCGGCTCGACCCCGACCTCCTGGGCGAGCTTGCGCATGCTGAGCGCTTCGATGCCGCCCCTGTCGGCGAGGGCGACGGCCGCGCGCAGCACGCGGTCCTTTCGCAGGGGCACTCGCGGTCGCGCGATCGTTCGGGTGCGAGTGCCCATCTTGGATCTCCTTGCCGCGCCTAAGCGTACAACGTAAGTCTACCCGTCTGCCGAACGGTCCTTGACGTGCTTACGCCGTACGTCTATAACGTACGCCGTAAGCGTACGGCGTACGTAAGGAAGAAGAAGGATGACGAAATGTCGAAGAAGCAACTCGCCCGGGTCGCAGGGCTCCTCTACCTCGTAGTAGCGATCACCGGTGGATTCAGTGAGCTGGTCGTTCGCGGCGGCGTCAAGGCGGCGGGGGATGCCGCAGCCACGGCGGAGAACATCCGCGCATCGGCGACGCTGTTCCGCCTCGGTTTCGTGAGCGATCTAGTGGACATCACGTGCTTCATGTTGCTGGGCCTGGTCCTCTACGTCCTGCTCTCCCCGATCAACCGCAAGGTCGCCGCGACGTTCGTCCTCATGAACGCGATCGCCGTCGCGGTCATGGGCGTGAACATGATCAACCACTTCGGCGCGCTCGCGGTCGCCACCGACCCGGCGCTGAGAGCCGCACTCGGAGCCGGACCGGCCGACGCGCTCGCATCGCTGTTCCTGAGCTTCCACCACCAGGGGTACCTCGTCGCCCAGATCTTCTTCGGCGGGTGGCTCCTGCCGCTCGGATTCGTCGTCTACAAGTCGAGCTACTTCCCGCGCGCGCTCGGCATCGGACTGATGGTCGGATGCTTTGCCTACCTGGCTGAGCTCGCCGGCACGTACGTGTCGCCGACCTTCGACTCGAGTGCGGTCTTGGTCCTCGCGATGCCGGCGGCCCTCGCGGAGTTCTCGTTCTGCCTGTGGCTGCTCGTGAAGGGCGCGAACGTGCACGGCGAGGACGGGCCGACCCCTACACCTGTCCCCGGGCACGCGCTCACCGCGGTCTAACGCACGACGAAGACACGAAAGACGCAATAGGAGAGAAGCGATGAAAGCGATCGTTCAAGACAAGTACGGATCGACCGATGTGCTGGAGCTCCGCGAAATCGACAGACCCACGATCGGGCCTGACGACGTGCTGGTCCGCGTGCGCGCAGCCGGGGTCGACCCGGGGGTCTGGCACCTCATGACCGGCCTGCCGTACTTGATCCGCGTCATGGGCTACGGGCTCCGCGCGCCGAAGTGGCGCATCCGGGGCCGGGCTCTGTCAGGCAGCGTCGAGATGGTCGGCACGAACGTGACGGGGTTCCATCCGGGCGATGAAGTGTTCGGGACGTGCGAAGGCTCTTTCGCCGACTACGCAAGTGCTCGAGCGGACAGGCTTGCGCCGAAGCCGACGAACCTCACCTTTGAACAGGCCGCGACCGTCCCGATCTCCGCCCAGACCGCCCTGCAAGCGCTGCGCGACGCGGGACGGGTACAGCCAGGGCAGCGGGTCCTGATCATCGGTGCGGCGGGGGGCGTCGGGTCGTTCGCGGTGCAGCTCGCGAAGGCTTACGGGGCGTACGTCACCGGCGTCTGCGGCACCGAGAAGGCGGAGCTTGTCCGATCGATCGGGGCCGATGACGTGATCGACTACACGCGCACGGACTTCGCCGACGGGACCCGCCGGTACGACCTCATCCTCGACACGGCGGGCAACCGTTCGCTGTCACATCTGCGCCGGGCACTCGCGCCTGAGGGAACTCTCGTAATCATCGGTGGCGAAGGCGGAGGACGGTGGCTCGGGATGATGGGTCGGATATTTCGGACGATGGTGCTCGCACCCTTCGTGCGACAGAAGTTGCGGTTCCTCTCCGCCACGGAGCGCGCGGAGGACCTTCGGCTCTTGAAGGAGCTCATCGAAGCCGGCAAGGTGACGCCGGTCATCGACCGGACGTATCCGCTGAGCCAGGCCTCCGAGGCCATTCGATATCTGGAGCGAGGGCACGCCCGCGGCAAGGTCGTGATCGCCGTGTGACGCCGCCGGGCAGCGTGGGGACCGAGGCATGGCGGAAGGAGTCGTGGCATGCAAGACATACAGGTGAAGCTCTCAGCGCTGTGGGTAGCGCTCATGTTGACCTACCTCTTGGGAGATGTGCTGCGGATCTACGCCGGCGACTTCAAGGCGGGAGAGATCGGTGGCGTACGAGTGAGTCAGGGCATGTTGCTGGGGATCGCGGTATTGATGCTGATCCCGATCGTCATGGTCGTCCTGTCGGTGACCCTGGATCAGCCGGTGAACCGGTGGGCGAACATCGCCGCGGCCATCGCCCTCTTTGGCTTCAATCTCATCGGATTGCCTGGCTACCCATCCGCGTACGACAAGTTCCTGATCGTTGTTGGACTCGTGTTCAACGTCGTCACCGTCTGGTACGCCTGGAGCTGGGACTAGAGACCGAGCACACAACCTCGGACCCCTTCGAGAGTCCGAACTTCAGCCTGACGATGGGCTCGTCCCTCTACTTCACCAAGGCTTCTTCACCAAGGCTTCACCGCAGGCCCACCCACCGCCGCAGGTGCGTCACAAGGGATTCACTCGGTAGTCGCAGGGTGCGACGGGACACGACTTGGGTGTGGGAGGAAGCACATGTCGAGCGAGAGAAGTGGACTGCGTGCCGCCGGCGACCACCCGATTTCGCGCCGACGAGCGCTGAAGATCAGTGGTGGCACCGCCGCCGCAGTGCTCATCGGCCTGGGAACCAAGCCTGACGCCGCGTCGGCCGCTAATGCGTCGAGCCAGTCGCCCCTGGCTGAGCCCCTACGCGCCGTCGATGCGCACGCCTTCACCGGACGGACCACGCGCGCCGTCACCGCGACGACGCCCCAGCTGCGAATCCTGCCCATCGACAGGGCGAAGTTCCAGGCCGACGCGCTCTTCGACCTGCGTGTCGAGGCGACCGGCGTCGATCCCGCGACAGCGCAGATCGCGATCTCGGTGTCGGGACCGCACGGACCCGAACCCATCCTGCGTGGACAGCCGGAGCGCTACAGTCCGGTCGCGGGCAGCCTCGCTGTCACGTACTTCGACCTCACCTATCCGCGCGCCGGGATTTACACCGTGATGGCGACTGCCGACTCCGGTGGACAGACGACGACGGCTCAGATCACCCACGAAGTCGTCGTCTCGGACGGCGAGGGCCGCAGGGCCAAGAACGTGATCTTCTTCCTGGGCGACGGGATGGGCAGCCCGGCCATCACCGCGGCGCGGATCCTGTCCAAAGGCATCAAGGAGGGTAAGTACAAGGGCCTCCTCGAGATGGATCAAATGCAGTACCGGGGTCTTGTCAGCACGTCGGGCTATGACTCGATCGCGACGGATTCGGCCAACTCGATGTCCGCCTACATGACCGGCCACAAGTCATCGGTGAACGCGATGGGCGTCTACGAGGGAAACGACCCCGATCCCAGTCGTCATCCGCGGGTCGAGAACATCACCGAACTTCTGAAGCGCTCACGGGGGATGGCTATTGGCATCGTCACGACAGCAGAGATCCAAGACGCGACCCCTGCGGCCGTGTGGGCGCACACCCGACGGCGGTCCGAGTACGTCGCGATCATGGACCAAGCGCTCAAGCCGGCGCAGATGCCCGACGTGCTGTTGGGCGGTGGGCGCGCGTCGCTGCTGCCGAAGTCCGTCTCCGGCTCGCGGCGTCAGGATGAGCGCGATCTCCGCGAGGAGTTCAAGAACGTGGGCTTCTCCTACGTCGAATCGCGCACGCAGCTGCACGCGGCGCTGAACGATGGGGCGCCCAGGCGACTGCTGGGACTGTTCCAGAACGGGAACATGAACGTCTACCTCGACCGCCAACACGCGCCCAATCCCGCAGTGCTCGGGCCGTGGACAGATCAGCCGAACCTCATGGAGATGACCGAAGCTGCGCTCAGGGTGCTCGAGCAGGACAAGAACGGCTTCTTCCTGATGGTCGAGGGAGCGTCCATCGACAAAATGGAGCATCCCCTCGATGGACCACGCGGCACGTACGACACGATCGAGTTCGATCAGGCAATCGGCGTCGCGCGACGCTGGGCCGCGGGAAGGAACGACACGCTCATCGTGGTAACCGCCGACCACAACCACTCCATGAGCGTCGTGGGCACGCACACTCGCGCCGAAGCCGGGCGCGCCGGCAACGGCGTCTACGCGGACGCTGGCTACCCGACCTACGCGGATGCCGATCACGACGGCTTCCCGGACGACCCGAACCCTGACGTGCAGCTCTTCTTCGGCTGGGCCAGCCACCCCGACCACCGCGACGACTTCCGCCTCGACGCAGTGCCCACGCAGCCGGCGCTGATCTCAGGCGGAGTGGCCGTACCCAACCCCACGCACGACGCCGGTGCGGAACTGCAGACCGGCAACCTGCCCCTGAACCAGACGAATTGCGTGCACACCGTCGAGGACGTCTCCGTGTTCGCGTCCGGCCCGGGCGCGGCGCGCTTCAACGGACTCCTCGACAACACCGAGGTGTTCCACGCGATGATGGGCGCCCTGCAGCTTCGGCCGAAGGGCGACCACGTCGATCCGACAGAGCACGCGTCCGCGACCGCCGAACTGCCGCTGCGCGACGGGGAGCTCGTCACCGGCTGAGGTCGCGATGACTATCACGCCGCGGCCCGCTATCGAAACGATCCTCAGCCAAGAAGCTGCTGTCGTCGCAGTATCGTCCGGATCGGGTGAACGACGAGACGCGCACGGAGGTCGCGCGGTCTGGATACCCCTGGCGCCAGTTCCTCAACCTCGTCGTCGCCGGAGTGTTCGGTTTCCTTGTTGTCATCCCGTACGCGCTCGATCGCGTGCCGGAGGGAGCACCTCGCCCGCCGATCCCGCTGATCATCCTGACCAGCCTTCTTAGCGGGGCGGTCGAAATGGTGATCGCGGTCGGAGTCGGCCTCGCCGCCGCACGCGCTGTGGGTCTCCGCGCTCCGATCTCGCAGGCGCTGGCAGAGCGTGGGGATGTTCGGGAGGCGATCCGCCGGATCGACGTACCGCTCGCCGTGATCCTCGGCGTCACAGCGAGCGTGGCGATCATCGTCCTCGATGTGACGGTCTTCCGCGAGGCCTCGGCGAGCTTCGCACAGTCGGGGGTCGCGACACCGTCACGGATCGCCGGGCTCCTTGCCTCGTTCGAAGGAGGCATCACCGAGGAGATCCTGCTCCGGCTCTTCGTGATGTCCGCGCTGGTCTGGCTGCTGACGCGGATCTCGAAGCGGCGGCCACCAGCCGTCTTCTGGGTCGCCAACATCGTGGCGGCCGTGCTCTTCGGGCTCCTGCACCTTCCGGCTACCGCGGCGCTCGTCCCGCTGACCCCGCTCATCGTCACGCGGGCGATCGTCCTGAACGGTTTGGCCGGCGTGGTGTTCGGCTGGCTCTACTGGCGGCGCGGACTTGAGTCGGCGATGGTCGCCCACTTCTCGGCCGACATCGTTCTGCATGGCCTCATCGGCTCTTAGGCGAGTCGCGCTCTCCTTCCCAGGCAGCCCGATAACCTCACGTCACGGGGGCGCGTTCGACGTCGTACGGCAAGTGCAGGTTTTGCCTGCGGGAGAATGTCGCGCTCACGCGCGAGCATGTTTTCGCGCGCTGGCTGGTCGAACGACTGCGTGCATGGCGCGCGACGCACACAGCGCACGGACCAGCCGACGCCGCGGCGGACGCGCGCATCGCCCGTCTCGTCACGAGCGTCTGTGGAACGTGCAACGCCGGGTGGATGAGCAGTTTGGAAGTCAGCTTCCGTCAAGCCGTCTTCGCCAAGTCGCGCCCTGACCACGTGGCCGAGCCGACGCGCCGGACCCTCAGTCGCTGGTTCGCCAAGACCGCGCTGCTGGTGGCTCACGCGGCAGACCAAGAACTGGTGCCCGAAGGTCGCTGGCCGGAGCTGAGGGACGCGATGCCCGGCGGCATCCGCGTCGGTCTTGCACGGATCCGTCGCCGACGGCAGCCGCTGGACATCGGACTCGAGTACTCAGCGTCCGACGAGGACCATTCCGCTGGAACGCTCGTGGGCGTCGCCGTGCAGGTCGACGACCTGGTCGCGATCGTCACGCAGCGGTCATCGGTGACACCAGCGACGACGCTGTGGCCGATCCGCTCACACGCCCTGCGCTGGACGACGCTGCCGGTCGTGAACCGGCTGTCCGATCTGACGGACGGCTAGTCCGGGGGCTATCCCACCTTTTTCGAGGTTGACGCCCTCGACCCGCCCTGCCTGCGCTTGGCCGCCTCGACACTGGCCCGCAGCGCCGCCATCAGATCGCCGATCGGAGCCTCCGCGGTCTCGTCAGGCTGCGCGGGTGTGGCCGGCGTCTTGGCTCTCAGCAGCTCCAGGAGCTCCTCGCGGTACGTGTCGGAGTGACTCGAGGGAGACCACTTCTTGGCGAGCGCGCGAATCAGCTGCTGCGCGGTCTTCAGCTCGCGTTCCGAGATCGTGATGTCGGAGAGTCCACGCGTGAGCGGCTCCGCATCCCGCACCTCGTCGCCGAAGAACAACGTCTCGAGAGCGAGCGCACCCTGGATGGGGCGGATCGCGACGAGGTGTGGCTTCGTTCGCAGCACGAACCGACCGATCCCGACCATCTCGGCCGCCTGCATCGCCCGGTGCAGCAGAAGGTACGGCTTCTCGGCGCCCGAACCGCGCAGCGGCGCGACGTGGTAGCTCTTCTCGTAAAAGACCGGATCGATCTCGGCAAGATCGACGAACTCCTCGATCTCGATCGTGCGGCTCCGTTCCGGAGCGATCGACACGAGCTCGGCATCCGACACCGTCACGATGTCGTCAGCGGAGAGATCCAGGCCCTTCACCACGT
>Ga0207646_10001317_pt1 | contig 30785 bp, 23 predicted proteins | sample KBSK5502metaG_FD_184343 | JGI IMG/M metagenome (GOLD analysis project Ga0207646, IMG submission 184343) | Corn, switchgrass and miscanthus rhizosphere microbial communities from Kellogg Biological Station, Michigan, USA - KBS K5-50-2 metaG... | ecosystem: Host-associated > Plants > Roots >... | reverse complement strand
TGCCACCTCAGTACGTAAAGGAAAGTTTTTGGGAGGAAATAGCTCTCAGTGTACTTCTGGATTGGCTTCTTGACTGATCAACACAATGGTTGAGCACGGGAAGTGCGGAAGAGCCGCTAGACTAAACAGAACAACAAGGAGAGGGAGTGGATCGCATGGACACAAAACGGAAGAGTTAGACGCTGGGGGAGGTTTTGCGAGCGGCTGAGACATGGATCAACTTTTCTCAGCAAGAGCGACCAGCACGCGGGGCTCGCTACCCTCTCTCCGCTTCACTCTGCGAAGCCGCATGAGTTGGAGGATCTTCCTTCACTCGCCCTCTGGTGATATCTCTTGTAGCAGAGACTGGACAATGCTGAAAGTATGGGAGGAGCACCGGTTATTCTATGAAGATCTACCTGGTGGATGGGACCTACGAGCTGTTTCGCAGCCACTTCGGCGCGCCGCCGCGCAAGGCACCGGATGGGCGCGAGGTCGGCGCAACGCTGGGCCTTTTACGCAGCCTGCTGCTGCTGTTGACGACGCCTGGCATCACCCACGTGGCCTGCGCGTTCGATCACGTGATCGAGTCCTTCCGCAACGACCAGTACCCCGGCTACAAGACCGGCGCGGGCGTTGACCCCAACCTGATCGCCCAGTTCGAGCTTTCCGAAGAGGCCGTTTCCGCGCTTGGGCTGGTGGTCTGGCCGATGCGCCAGTTCGAGGCCGACGATGCCCTGTCCAGCGCGACCGCCCGTTTCAAGAACGAAGCTGGGGTCGAACAGATCGTGATCTGCTCGCCGGATAAGGATCTGGCCCAGCTGGTCTCTGGAAGCCGCATCGTTGGCTGGGACCGCCGCCGCGATATGCTCATCGATGAGGCGGGCGTGGTGGAGAAATTTGGCGTGCGCCCGCAGTCGATCCCCGACTGGCTGGGGCTGGTGGGCGATGCGGCCGACGGCTTCCCCGGCATCCCGGGCTGGGGTGAAAAATCCGCGGCGGCCGTGCTTGCCAAATACGAGCACCTCGAGGCGATCCCCGCAGATCCGCACACCTGGGGGTTGAGCGCCAGCCGCGCGGCGCGCCTGGCCGAGAGCCTGGCGCAGCACAGGGCTGAGGCGCTGCTTTTCCGCAAACTGGCGACACTGCGCGAGGATGTGCCACTCTTGGAAACGCTCGCCGATCTGGAATGGCAGGGCGCAGACGCGCGGCTGAAAGAGGTCTGCCACCAGCTGGGCGATGAAAAGTTCCCCGGGCGGGTTCCGAGGTGGCGCGAGAGATGAAGGTGGCAGCGCACAGAAGCGCAGAAGAAGCTTCGCGTGAAGCGAGAGAACGCGCATCCATCGGGAATAGCTCTCCAACCAAGGAAGCAAGCTGGCATACTAGAGCACGTAACCCTTTGCTAGTACTCATGTATGGTGAAAACGGGAGACGAACAAAAGGTGAGAAACAGAGAAAAACTAAGGCAAAGCTTTCCGCTCGTTTTGGGAATCACGGCAAAACGTATCCTTAGGGGCTCTCGAAAACTAAATCATCACAGAGATGATGTACTGTAGCACTACCCCAACGCCATTGAGGAAAGATCATCAATAGCGTAGTCGCAACGAAGGTTACGTCCACGCTCCCTATCTTCAAGAATGGCGAGAAAGCGCTTTGCAAAGCAAAAACTTCCAGTTAGGAGCGGAATAGTCCCAAGAAAGAGGATGAACGGTCGATCAACCGGGAAAGGAGATCGGGAAGCCTGCTCAAGCACTTCCAGAGGATGGCGGATGAGAGCTAAAGCCCCATCTTGATAGCAGGTTTCGTCATCTCCGACAAATGCTTGGAGGTGTAACGAATCCCATCGTTCAGCCACGTCCTCAAACCTCCATACCATCGGCGCGAGAACCTTCGGGCAGGTCAGTTTTGCGAGCAACATCGACGACCCTTCGAGGGAACGGTCAGTATGGTCACTTCCCACCGTCATGAACAGTTCCCCATTGGGCATTCTGATGAGGACAGGTTCAGCTTCTCCAGAACTCTTTCCGGCATGAACTTGGATGACAGGTTGAGCAACAGAGAGCAGCCAATTCGGCAACGTCCAAAACATCGGTATCATCTCAGGCGGCGTAATGCCGTGTGCTTGTAATTCTAGAATATGCTGATTGACCGCGTATGCGTTGCGTCCGGTATATCCTGCAATTACAAGAAATGGCTCACTGATTTGAAGCGAAGAAGCGATGCTTGTAGCTGAGAGAGCCTGCAAGTAAAGCGTGGTCATCGGGTGTATCTCTCCTCAAAACATGATATACTGCATTACTCTAGCATATTCTTGATGGTACAACCCATCGCTCCTCTTCTTGAAAGTGAGCAAAGCGTGCCAAAACCTGAGTACGAGTTTCATACTCCCAATGGGCAATGGCTTGCTGCCAGTGGCAAGGTGACGGGTATCTGGCAACAAGTTCTTTCAACCGATCCCGAAACGGGAGCATATACTGGTTTAACCCGCTATGAACCTGGTACAGATACGTCGCCCAATGGTCCTGTCTGCCACGAGTATTGGGAGGAGGTATTCATCCTTGAAGGTGATCTGACCGACCTGCACCTTGACCAGACATTTTGTCAAGGAATGTATGCCTGTCGCCCACCTGGAATGGTGCATGGTCCCTGGCGTTCAGAGTCAGGTGTAGTAATGCTCGAAATTCGTTATCCTCAGCTTTCGTCTCCGTTAGAGTAACTCTTTCAACGACTGTTTTCTAGAGACTCAGGAATAATTCACTCTCTTGCATAGCTGGCAGAGAATTCCTGATATCCACAAACCACCTTTCCAAGGACGGGAAGCGCTGAAGTTGGGTTTCTACGGCGTCCATGGCCTCCTTTGTCAATTTGACGCCGGTTTGATAGATGCTCGTCACCAATGCGACGACCGGATGATTTCCTTTTCAGGTCATCGTGCTGGCATAGTGGATCACTGCATCTACTGAGTCGAGCAAGGAACCATTCCAGTGCTGCTCTAAAATCCCCCAACACCGTTCGACTGGATGGTATTTGACTCAGATACGGTGGATAATACGCTAGACGAACAGTGATCCGATATCGCTCGACAAATTCCAGCAAGCGTTGCATAAACTGGGTACGCCGGCTATGATTCTCTGGACCATTGTCCAAATTGATGAGCAGCGTCTTGATGTGGGTCCCGCGTGGCAGAGTGCCCTGCTCGATTCCCGTCCAGAGCAGGTGGGTAAGCAGACGTTGGCGGAGTGGTTCCAGGTCCTCGGTCAGGATACCGTCAGCGAAACCCATGGTTTCTCGCTCGCTCCTCATGATTGGTATGCGCGCCAAACCATCCAGACAGGGCAGGACCATCTCCTTGCCCCTCTCTCCTATCATAGCATACAGGACACTCGCCAATGGTTGGCAGAAAGTGACCAACCGAGAGGAGGGCTGAGTGGAAGGAGTGCAACTTCCTCTCACCAGGGCGAGTTGCAGCATGATCAGGCCAGGCAGCGTTCGCCGACCCGGCGCACTTCCTCGACGATCGCCTCCACGTCGTCCACCGTGAGGGCATAGTGCAACGCACAGGAGCGCAGCACGAAGTGGCCACGCAAGAGCGTCCCGTTCACAAACGCTTTTCCGCCGATCTGTACTTCCTCCATGATCTGTTTGTTGAGCACATCCAGACGCTCTTCCTCGCCTCGCAGCTGTTCGGGCACATAACGAAAACAGACAATGGAGAGTTCCACCGGGGCCATCCGCTCCAGGTCTTGGCCAGCATCGATGAGGGAGGCCAGGTACTGCGCCAGCGTATTGTGCCGGGCGACATGCTCCACCAACCCGGAGCGACCCGCCTGCTGGATGACCCACAGCAGCTTGAGGGCGTTGAAGCGCCGCGTCTGCTGGAAGCCGTACTCGGAGAACCAGGGCAGTCCACCAAAGCCTTTGCCCGGCTCGGTGCGCAGGTAGGGCGGCACCAGGCTGAAGGTCTCGCGCAACAGCTCTCCCTCGCGCACGATGGCACAGCTGCACTCGATGGGCGTCGCCAGCCACTTGTGCGGGTCGAGCGCTACCGAGTCGGCGCGTTCGAGGCCGGAGAAGAGCGGCGAGACCTGCGGGTCGAGGATGCCGAAGGCGCCATAGGCCCCGTCGACGTGCAGCCAGAGGTCCTGCTCGGAGCAGAAATCGGCCAGGTCATCGAGCGGGTCTACCGCCCCGGTGTTGACCGTTCCCGCACTGGCTGCGACACAGAAGGGCAGCAAGCCCTCGGCGCGATCTTTTTCTACTGCAGTGTACAAAGCATCCAGGCGCATCTTGAAGCTGGCATCGACCGGGATGCGACGCGGCTCGCCCAGGCCCAGCAGGTGTGAGGCTTTGCGCAGGCAGCTATGCCCCTCCTCCGAGATGTACAATACCAGTCTCGGACGGTCCTGCAACCCTTCCTCGCGCATGTTCCAGCCGTGCTGTGCCGCCGCCCAGTGACGCGCCGCTGCCAGGCAGGTCAGCGAGGCCGCCGATCCACCGCCCACAAGTAGCCCAGCACTGTCTTCGGTGGGGAAGTCGATCAACTCCATCAGCCATCGCACCACGCAGTGTTCCAGGTAGATGGCGGCGTGATCGCCCCCGGCGGCGCTCGGGTTCATCACCGCTGCCAAGAATTCGGCCAACATGCCGATGGGCGCGGCGGCCGGGTTCACCCAAGCGGCGAAGCGCGGGTGCTGGTTGCCCATGGCGTGCGGCAGGATGTGCTGCTCGAAGAAATCCAGCAGGGACTCCGGTGAGCGCCCGTACTCCGGAAGCGGCTGGTGGAGCAGTAACTGCCGCTCCGAGGGCGTCATGGGGCGATAGACCGGCCTGCCCGGCAATCCTTCGAGGTACTCCGTTGCCAGTTCTACGGCGTGCTTGCCCAGGTGATAGAACGTCTCCACGTCCATCTGGAGCGGCGAGGGATCGTGGGTGGCGAAGAGCGCCTCGAACGAGAATGCTTGCGAGAAGGGTTGGTGGGTCGTCATCGGTCGTGTGGTCCTTTCCCTGTATTATCAAGCGATATCAAAGAACAGTACATCACGCTGCCGTTCCGGCAGCGGTCTTGCGTGAGAGAGCAGTTAGGTGGGGCTGGCGAGCGGATACGAAGGTGGGAGTGCGCCGACCAGCGTATCGCCGCGCAGCGCCGAGATCACCTGTCTGGCCATCTCGAGCGCCACCCGCGCCTGCGCCTCGCCTGTCGAGGCTCCCAGGTGCGGCGTCGCCAGCACACGCTCGTGCGAGATCAAGCGACGGAGCACGGGATCACCTCCAATCGGTTCCTGACTGAAGACATCGAGCGCCACCCCGGCCACCCTGCCCCGCTCGAGCGCTTCCAGTAGGGCGGCCTCGTCGAGCAAGCCGCCGCGCGCACAGTTGACCAGGAATACGCCCGGCTTGAGCAGCGCCAGCTCTCGCGCGCCGAGGATGTGTATGCCACCAGGAGGTGCGGCGTGCAGCGTTACTACGTCGGCCTGCCGCAGGACCTCCTCTTTGCCAAGCAGTGTTACCCCTACGTGCCGTGCCTGCTCTGCCGAAACCACAGGATCATACCCGAGGAGCCGCATGCCAAATGCTTGGGCACGAAGGGCCACCTCGCGGCCGATCTTGCCAAGACCCAAGATCCCCAGTGTTTTGTTGGCGAGTTCTACCCCGACCAGGCAGCGTTTCTCCCACCGATCAGCCTTGAGACTCGCATTGGCCGCCGGAATCTGTCGCACCAGTGCGAGCAGCAGCGCCATGGTGTGTTCCGCCACTGCCACGACGTTGCCCCTGGGCGCATGAACCACTAACACTCTACGCCGGAAGGCCTCCTCCAGATCAATATTGTCGATCCCTGACCCGGCGCGTCCAATCACCTTTAAGCGGGGAGCCGCCGAGAGTAGCTCATCGGTCACCTGCGTCTCGCTCCTGACGATGAGCACGTTGTACTTGCCAATCAAGGCGCGCAACCGTATGGGGGAGAGCCCAAAGCGTTCATCGATGCGCGCCTCGGGCAACTCGCGGCGCAAGAGATCCACTCCTACAGGCGCAATCGGCTCAGTAATCAAAATGCATTCCTCATGCGTTGCTTCTGCAAACAAGACAGCCATCGTTCTTCCCTTCCTATGTAATGTTCATTTACCAGGCCGTTCGAGCCAGGCCCAAGGGTGTCGCATGCGCTGTGTGCCTGGTCACTCTAAGGACGGCTCGATGAGGCGTTATGGCGCGGCGCAGCTTCGGAATGAGGACAACGACCGCTGCCCCAACTAGCAGGACGACGAGGAAAGCCAGGCCCACACCGACCAGCACCGGGTCAACAATGCCGCGAGCATCAATCAGCCAGCCCAGCAGCGGTGTGAGCAGCGCAATGAGCAGCCCTTCGACCGTTGCGAGGCGGCGAGTCACCTGCGCTTCTTGCGCACTGCTATGCGCGAGGTAGAGTGTCGTTGGGAGCGGCAGACCTTGCCTGAGCAGCAGGTGACGTTGTGCCTGGACCTGCGTCGAAACCGTGGGGCGGAGCCTGGGTAACAGCAGACCCCAAATCGCGCTTGCGAACGTATACCCGGCCAGGCTCACGGAAAGCCACCAGGGCGCCTGGAGCAACGGCAGGCCCAACCCCACCAGCCCGGCTGCCATGCCCAGCGGCACAACCGCTGCCAGCAGGCGCGCCTGAGTTTGCCAGGAGGGTGGCACCAGTCGATCAGGGAAACCAATCACACCTCGCCAGGTGAAGGCCAGGAGCACCGCGCCGAGCGAAACGACGGCGAGCTGTCCCGCGAGCAGCCAGTCCAGCTTCGCCAGGGAGTGTGTCACCGCTAACCCAGCTGCGAAGGGGGTTGGGATCGCGCACCAGATGCTTCCCAGAATGACTGCGACGCCGCTAGCGAGCAGGGTAAGCCAGAGATATCCTTTTGAGGACTGCGAGCGTTCCATGAGCCAGGTCCAGTACCAGCCCTTTGGGAGCGCCTGTTGCTCCAGTTGCAAGGGAGGCAGCTCCACGCGCCAGTAGCGGTCAATCCAGGCCGCCGCTCCACTGCCCCGCAGAGGGAGTGGAGCGCGACGAGGGGAGCAGGCATCCAGGATAAGCAGCGGAAGGCAGCACGCCAGCGCAAGCAGGCCAACCAAGGTGGGCAGCGTCCACACCACGACCAATCCGACCGTCAGTCCCAGCAGGCTTCTTGTGAGGGCGGTGCGCTCCCCTGCAGCAGGCCAGGAGCGCGGCTGCGCGAGCCAGGCCGTGCTGCTGGCCCCCAGGAACACCGCGACCAATGCCAAAGGCACAATGCTCAGCATGAATGGTGGCGCGCCCCACAAGGGCAGATGCCACATCACCAGAGACGGGCCAGCAAACCAGAGCAGGGCGAAAGCCGAGGTCACGGCCCCCCACGCGCGAGTGGCATTCGACAGGCGCAAACCCACGAGCGTCCCAAGTATCCAGACGCTCATCAAGCAGGCTGGGACCAGCGCCTGCTGGCTCTGTTGCCAGGCCTGGGCCAGCAGGCGTAGCTGCAGAATTGAGAGGCCGAGGCTGGCACTGAACCAGCAGGCAGAGAAGACGCGCCTGCCCACGACCAGATCCATGGGGCGTCGGGCAGCGAAGATGTTGTTCATCGCGATGGAATTCCTTTCCGCAAGAAGCGCTAGACTGCCTCCCTGATCGGGTGCAGCAAGGGAAACGTGCTCCGGGCCAGAGGCGTCGTCGATGGGTCAGATGCGGCCGAGGAATCAGGCAACACCCCTGACGCAGTAGTTGGAGACAGGCCGTGATCGCAGTGCCGTACCCACTGCTTGATCTCGCAACGGAGCGGCTCCAGCTCTCCACGGGGGATGGCGCTATACCTGCGGCAGGTATCCACAAACGAGGTGAACAGGCCCATCACCCAGTGCAGCTGCGTACTCCACTCCGGGTGGAACTGGGTCGCTACCCACCAGCGGGCAGGAGACCCGTCCTCGAAGGCTTCAATCACCCCGTCAGGGGCCGTCGCGGAGACCGCCAATCCAGGCGCAAGTAGCTCGACCGCCTGGTGATGCATGGAGAGCACTGCGTCGAGCATCCAGCGGCCCGGTTCGCCCCTGCCTTTCAAGGCCCTCGCCAGCCGGCTCTCGGGGCGGGCCAACTGCACCGGGTGCGTGACCCAGTTGGAGGACGACACTCGTCCCCTGGCGCGGTGGCGCAAAAGCTGTGGGCGCTCTTTGGGCCACTGGGTACGCAGGTCCTGGTAGACGGTCCCACCGAGTGCCACATTCATGAGCTGCATCCCCCGGCAAATGCCGAAGGTAGGCACGCATAGCACCCAGGACAAGAGTGCCAGGTAGCGCTCCCAGACATCCCGCCAGGGGTCGGGCGTCTCGCTCTGCGGGTGGGAGGGTTGCTCGTACAGGCACGCGGAGAGATCGCCACCACCTGAGAGTACCAACCCATCCAGGTCGCGCATCAGCGGCCAGAGGAGATCGAAGAACGCGGCAAAGGTGTGGTCATCCTGCCAGACCTGGAAGGGATCGTAGCCTTCCAGCAAAGGCAGCAGTGGGATCAGGCAGGGAAAGCCACCCGCCTCCAGGATGGCCTGCGCCGTGGGTGCGTCAGCCCCGTAGACCGGCCAGCCCCCATCGCGCAGCGTGCCGAGACTTCCCACCAGACCGATGCGCGGCCGGCTGCGCACCGGCGCAGGGTCGTGTTGCAGCTGCTCACCGACCCACTGCTCCACTAACTCGCTGACAGAAGCGTCTTCCACCACGTACCGAGCAGGTTGCCCAGCAAAGCTCATGCGCTTCCTCCTTTTTACTTTCAGCAAATACCCACAGTGCGCGCGATGGGCGCCTGCGCCTGCTCCGCGCTCTTGCCCCTTGCGCGGGTGCGCAAGGAGATAATTGGTTCCACGCGCCCATCGCGCAGAGATAGAACAAGTGTACCTGATCTCTCTACCCAATTTTCGAGGAACAGTGTCCGCGTATGCGCGATGCTCCCTCTCCAAAAACGCTGAGCATGTGACGGAAAAAGTCGGTGAGAAGATCACACCGCCAGGGAGAAAAACCAGGTACGCTTGTTCTAGTTGCCTTGATCGAGCGTCAAGCCGTCGTTCTCTGGCAACCCAGGAAGAAAATGTGATCAAACAACAGGAAGGAGGAGCGTAAAGAGGTACTGGCTTCGGTTCTGGAGTACAGGTTGAGCCGAAGTAAGAGGTGAGGCCGTCATCCGGCTCTCAAACATGAGGATACCATGCAGATCGATCAGCGCCGGCACGTAATAAACCGTGTGCGGTGTTTCGCAACTGTGCCGATGCGACGAGACGAGGCGGGAAGCAGTCTGGCTGCTCGCCTCGTCCTGCCCCAATTGGGACTGAACCTCGAGACAACGGCGGATGTCCAGTCCTGTTAGGAGGCTTGCCCCAGGTAGCTGAGAATAGTGCGGGCATAAATCTCGGTGACTCTCCGCAGGCTGGCCAGTCCTACCCATTCATCGGCACCGTGCACGCCACCGCACTCGACCCCGTATCCGCAAATGGTCTCGATACCGCGCGCGCTGAACATCCACCCATCGCAGGCCGGACCTGCGCCCTCTACCCTGGGTCTCGTTCCCGTCACTTCCTCAATAGACCGAGCCAGCGTCTCCACGATCAAGGCGCTGCGCGGGGTTTCCACCGCCGGGACAAACACTACCTCTTGCAGCTCATAGGCCAGATCCAGCGGGCGAAGGCAGCCCTCGATCACGTGGCGAACGTCAGACGCTGAGAGGCCGGGCATCAGGCGCAGGTCACCGTACGCTTCGCACGACTCGGGCACCATGTTGATGCTGCTCCCACCCTGGATGAGGGTCGGGAAGGTGAGCACGTTCTTTCTCCCTGGAAAGGCGTTAGACCTAATGTGCGGGAATGCGCACGAGGAGAGCGCCTGGATGATGCGGGCCATGTCAACGGCGGCGTTGCGTCCCCTGGTTTTGAATTCCCACTCCTGCAGCCCGGTATGCACTGACTCGCCCCGGGTCCGAATCTTGAAGCGGTACACCCCCCTGTGCCCGCTCGCCACCTTGCGGTCTCCAGGTTCGCCGACAATGGCCGCGTCGCCGTTCACCAAGCCCTGCTCCAGGAGATAGCGAGTGCCATAGGGGGAGCAGGCCCCCGTTTCCTCATCGACGACGAAGGCGAGTGTGAGGTTCCCCGCCAGCTGAACGCCAGCCTGTTGCAGCGCATAGGCGGCATAGATAAACGCGGCGATCTGCGCTTTGGCATCGGCTGCGCCGAGGCCGTAGAGCCGTCCGTTCTCGATCTGGGCGCCCCAGGGATCGCGTGTATAGGCCTGACTCGCCGGCACGGTATCCATATGTATCGTCAAAATAAGCGTTCGCCCGACTTCTTCAGCGCCCGGCAGCGTGCAGAGGACGTTTGGCCGCTCCGGCGAGACACCGTGCATGGCGGGTCGCCACCCAAGCTGGCGCATCTTCTCGTGGATAATGGTAGCGACCTCCGCTTCGACCGGCACGTCCGGCGGAGATGCCTCAGCGGTATACGGGTTCACGCTGTTGGCGCGCACCAGCTGTTGGAGAAATTCGATCTCGCTCTCAAAGTGTTCACGTATAATATGCGAAAGGATCGGATAGTTTTCCAAAGTGGTTTCCTTGTGTGGAAGTTGATCATGTCATGCTCTCCCCTATTGTATAATTTTTTGCGGTCTTGTCTCTTGTCGGAAGGCGGAAATGGCATGAGCGATCTCCTCCTGCTCCTGCCAGTCTCCCCACTCCTGGCCGCGCCGGGAAAGCTTTTCAAATGTGGAACGGGTCGTCTTGCCCACCGAGCCCGGTGGCATGAACTGCATCGGGGTGCCGGGGAGGGGCATGAAGGTGTGGCTGTGAATGCAGACCTTCGGGCTCAGGCGCGTCAGGCGCTCCATGAGCTGCTGGCTCATGGCTTCATCCTGGGTGGTTTCCCCTGGAAGGCCGGCGATGAAATCCACGTACACTTTCTTGAGCTTACGGCAGTGGGCCACGAGGTGAGAAACGGCGCGCTCCACGGCGGCGACGTCGTGTTCCCGGTGCATGGCTTCGAGCATGCGCTCGCTGCCCGATTGCGCCCCGATCGCCACGTAGGCGGCGTCCGAGTAGCGGTCGATGAGCTGGGCCAGTTCCGCTGTGATGTACTCCGGGCGCATCTCGCTCGGAAATTCTCCGAACTTGATCTTCGCTCCCCGCGCCGCCTCGCGCATGGCCACCAGGGCCTCCTCCAGCCTCGCGTAATCGGGATGCACGCCGTCGTCGGAGAGGTAGGCCAGCGCATCCGGCGTCACGAAGCGGATATCTTTGAACCCGGCCTCGACCAGCTGCTCGATATGCCAGAGCACATTGTCCAGCGGTCGGTATCGCATGCGCGCCCCGTGCAAAAAGGGGGTTTGGCAGAAGCCGCAGGCGTGCGGGCAGCCACGCCCGATCTCGATGGCCCCCAGGCGCCGGTGGCGCACACCGATGCTCGGGTAGCGCGCGTCGAGTGCTATCGGCGCTGCGCGGCCAGTGCGCACCACGCGGGGCTTTTCGCCCTTCCCATCGAGGAAGGCCAGTCCAGGTATATCCGAGCAATCGCGGCGGGCCTCGGCCAACCTGCGCAAGAACGCCGGAAACGAGCGCTCGCCTTCGCCGATGAAGACCACATCAAAGCCCATGGCCAGCGTCCCGGCGGCATCGCCCGAGGCGTGCGGGCCTCCCGCCACAAAGAGGACGCGTTCCCGCACCTCGGCAAAGGACGCCTGCAGGTGCTCCAGCGCTTGGCGGGTGGAGAGCAGGGCGGAACTCATGAAGGAGAAGGCCACGACGACCGTCTCGGCGTTTGTCAGCAGCCGCGCAATCTCCGCCTGCGCATCGCGCGGATGCGGGAAGGCCAGGGTGATTATCGGCAGGGTTTCGTCCTGTTCGATGGCGCCCGTGAGCGCATTGATGCTGAAGCGGTTGACATCGCTCGCCAGGAACGCCACTGCCACTTGTGCCTGATGTTGTCTCTGCTGCATGAAGCTATTCTCCGAAGGGCTGTTTCACGACCTGCGTGTGGCCGCGCCTGTTCATATCGACCAATCCCGCTGTTTCGGCGTACCAGATGAGCCAGACCTCGGCCAGTTGGAGCGCCACCGGGCGCAGGCGGTGACGGATGGCCGGATCCGTTTCCTTCTGCATGCGCTTGAGGAGCACGAGCAAAAATTCCCGGTCGATGGCGAAGATCTGCATGGCATGGTCGGCGACGGCGCGGCGAATAGGGATATCGGTATCGCCGGCCAGGGCCAGGATGATGAAGCGCGCCAGGGCGCGTACCGGCAGCGACGTTTCCTTGAGGCAGTGCAGCAACGCGGGGAGCGCCTTCGCCACCGGCCGGCGCACATTCTTTTGCGTTGGGGTGCGGAGGAGCAGCTCATACAGATGTAACGCTTCTGCTGGTCTGGCCGGCAAGACACGTTCCAGGTAGCGGACGGTGACCAGCTGGATCAGCATCTCGTGAGATCCTATCCCCTCGCGCAGGGAAATGAGCAGAGTATCGGGAGCCGGCAGCAGGTTATGGAGGGCCATGGAGAACTGCAGGCTCTCCTGCTCGACACCCTCCCTGCTGGCGAGGATCGCCCGCTGGATTCTGGCGATGTCTGGCAGCTGGCAGGCGACCTGCTCTTCGAGATCGGGCGCGCCCCGCCCCTCGCTGTGCTCCAACAGGTACCTGGCTCCGGCCTGGATGTCGCCACAGGCTTCCACGGTGGCCAGGGCCACGTAAATGTCGTCGTCCGGTCGTGGTTGGAGTAAACGCACGATGGTCGGAAGCGACTGTGGCGCGACGCCAAAGAGCGCGGGCAGCGCCTCGATCACGCGGCGCCGAATATCTGGCCCGCGCCGGTCGTCGAGATCGGTGCGCAGCGCCTCCATCAGGCGCTCTGTCCCGGCGATGTCCAGGCGGCTCAGAGCTGGCAGCGCTTCCGCGATGCGTCGCCTGATCTCCCAGGGCGTTCCTTCACCCAGCATCTCCAGCGTTTGTGTCACCAGCTCGGGATGGTAGGCACTGGCCGATACCTCGCCAGACAAGAGATTGCCGATGAGGTGGTCGATCGTGGACAAGGTATCCTCCGCCATCTGCTGCGCTGCTTCAGCGCTATCGCTCCCCCCGACGCGGAGTTCCCCAACAATCTGCGCGATACTATCGAGGTGAGCCTGGTCGCCAGAGAAAGCGGAGGACACTTCTGGAAGCATGAGCGTCCTCTCAAGATCAAGCGGTGACGTGCCACCGCTCAAGATGTATTTGTAACGGGCATAGCCGAGCAGGCACCGCATCTCTTCCAGAAAGGGAGCGTGCAGCCGCTCAGGCACGTCCTGCACCAGGCGATACAATTGCTGCGTTAAGCGGTTGGCCTGGTTGGGCGCTTCCAGTGACGGAGCGACGATCAGCCCGTCGGTCTCGATGCGATCACCAGCAGCGAGGAGGGCAATTGGAGGAGGGAAGCCCGCCGCAGAGAACAGCTCAGCCGCTTGTTCGCCGGACAGGTGCAGCGCCCGCGCCAGGCTGAAGACAACCTGATCGCTCGGACGCCTCGTCCCAGACAGGAGGCGCGTCAAGTAGTTATAGCTGATGCCGGCAACCGACGCGACGTGCGTGCGCTTGATGCCAGAGCCGTCCATATAGCTTTGCAGGAGTTGCGCAAAGTTTTTGTTCACAGCCGATCCCCTTCGCGAAATACTCGCTATTTGCCAATTGTCAACACCGGTAGTCACAATTTTCAGTGACAGGTATAAGAAGCATTTGATACGTCTTAACAAGTGAAAGCATACCACATCTTCCCCAAAACTGTCAATGAAAAAATTGACAAATTTGTCTCACTTTATATTGACTAATTGCGCGAATGTCAGGTAAGCTTGACACGAAAGGAAGATTAGCCCAGAAAGCACAAAACGCTTGGTTTAGGTAGTCCAAGCGTTTCATGCGGTCTTTGCTCAGTCTGTTGGGTACTGTCAGCCTGGTAAGCACATGCAGGACCCAACAGCAAACCAGCTCCTTTTTACTGTTGTCCACAGTGACGGGGCGGCTTTGTATGCCGCTCTGTCAGGACGGGTCAGACCTTGTGGTAATATGCCACAAACGCCTTGCCCTGTCAATGAGAGGGAAACATCATGCAGGGCTTCCACCCACTATTTGACGGGTATCCGGCTGTTTTGCCGCAAGAGACAGACACGGCAACCGCCCGTAGCCCCATACCCATTTACTACATTCACTCGTTAACGCACCCCTTTTGTGGTAACGCTCTCTGTGCGTGCCACTGCAGGAGTCGGGACATCGCCAGGCTCTTCGGGTACCTCACGGAGGGCGTTGTCACGCTTCGGTCAGCAGCAACCCTCCTCGGCGAGGGCAACGAGGCGTCTTTGAGCGACGGCGCCGGAATACTCCCAACAATTCACACCGCTACCGAACGCGGCGGAACAAGCGCCGATGATCTGCCCGCTTCCTGTCAACTCTACGGGCACTCCTGGGAGCCAACCGACACTCCTGCCGTGAAGGCATGTGCGCTCTGCGGCATACGCGGGTACTGCCCGGGGTGTACGCCCCTCGCCCCGCAAGGGACGCACCCATTTTTCTGTACCGCGCACACCCGACAAAGCGAGGCGCATTCATGAACCATGACAGACAAACAAGAGAGCGCCGGCCCGTTCGGCGCCTCGACGGGAGACAGGCGTTACCGGAGCAGCACGCATTTTACTATACGGATCACCAGCAATCGCAGCGACCACAACAACGCTCTGGTGATCAAGCCCTGTTAAGCCCAGGCCCGGACCAGCCCCAGAACAGGCGTTACCCGCTGGTCAGCACCCATCGAGCGGGACACTATAGCGGCATCCATCCCGAAGATACACCCTATACGACAGGCGATGACATGGACGGAGGAGAACCAGACGAGCCATATTATACCCGTTCTCACACCAGCATCAGGACCTACAACCAACCCGCCGCTCCGACCAGGGGGAACGTCCGCTACGAGTTCCGACCCAATCAAACCATCCCCCGCCGCGCGCACGCAGCGCAGCCCCCTGCCCCGCCTGACACAGACGGTGTAGCCGCCGCAGCCAGGCCAGGGGGCAGACAACGGCGCGGACTTCGCTTCCACGCGCTGGTGTACTTGGGGATCGGGATGCTGGTGATGCTTGCGCTCTGGGTCGGGATACAGTGGGTAGAGGCATGGTGGCAGGTGCATACCGACGACGCGATGTACGGTCGTCCCCGCACGTACCAGTTCGACGCCGTGTTCGGCCACAGCGATAGCGCGGCCAACCCGACCCACATCATCATTGTGAACCTCAACCGTCACATCATCGTGATTGAGCTTCCAGGCGGCGACGCTGCCCACGCACGCATCTATTCAGGCCCGACACTGCTCGGCGATGGGCAGGATCTCACGCCCGTGACGGGCAAGGCCATCGACGTAAACGGCGACGGGAAGCTCGATCTCGTGTTGTTTATCCAGGATCAACGCCTTGTGTTTATCAATGACGGGACGCAGTTCCGACCACTCAAGCCGGGAGAACACGTGACACTCCCGCAGTAACAGGGGGGGGATTCCTCCCTCGATAAGTGAAAGGGAAGAGATATGCAGAGCCAGTACGCGAGCGCGGTCCCCGCGATTCTAGAAGAAATGGAAGAGGCGAGACAAGCGGACGAAACCACGCGGCCCGACCAGGTCGGAGAAGCGGGCGACAAAGTAATCTATGTCTACCCTCTCGAAGGAGGGGGCCTGGTGTTTACGGACACCCCCATCGAGGACGAGCCAGACCCCCCCATCGTTGACAGCCAGGGGCCAGAGCCGGACACGCGCCCGACCAGGCGCCGACAGCCACCATACTTTTTGCATTTTCTCCTCATGCTCTTCGTTTTTCTTGGCCTGGATAACCTTGACACGGTGTTCGCGCAGTTTGTGCCCACAGTGAGCGTCACCATCACGCCCGCCGTGAAAACCATCACCACCAATGCCGCCTTCCCCATCGGGACAGGCCCAGGCGATGTACAGGGGCGGGTCCTACCGGCCCTCACCCTTTCTCAATCACAAACGGTTGCGGCAACGGGGAAGGGACACCAGGACGCGACCCGCGCAGGGGGAAACCTGCTCTTTTTCAATGGCTCGTTTGCGGCGCAAACCATTGACGCGGGAACGGTGTACACCGGGCGAGATGGTGTACAGGTCGCAACCGATCAAACGATCACCATCGCCGCCGCCAACCCGCCCTATGTCGGACAGGCAACGGTCAGCGCCACAGCCATTCACGCAGGAGCACATGGGAATATCCAGGCCGGAGACATCAGCATCACGACAGCAACCCTGCAGGTGAGAAATAGCCAGTTCTCAGGCGGAAAGTCAGCGCGGGATTTTACGTTCGTCACCACAGGCGACATTCAGCAAGCAACGCACGCACTGATCCTCCTGCTTGTACAGGGCGAGCAGGGCGCACTCGGCGGGCAGCTCCAACCCGGTGAAGCCCTTACCACACCTACCTGTACACCTGGTGTTCTATCCAGTAAACACCCAGGAGATGAAGCGGCCAGCCTTGAGGTAATAGTTTCAGAGACGTGCAGGGCCATCGCGTACAGCCAGCAATCACTCCAAACAGTAGCAGCACAATTTGTGCGCGGCAGACTCACCCGCCCCACTACGGGCTATCAGCTCGTCGGCACGATCCAGATAACGGTACGCTCAGTTTCTATACAAATCGGCAACCCAACCCTTACCGCAACACTTCATGGGGTCGGAGTGCACCAGATCAATGAGTTTCAGGTGAAAACCCTTGTGGCCGGCAGGCCAAGACTCACAGCGATCCGTCTTCTTCAAAGGCTCCCCGGTGTACAAATGGTCAGTATCACCGGAATATCAGATAACCAGCGACTTCCCACCGACGCGACGCACATTCACCTGAGTATTTTTTATCTTGCTTCCTGAGAGTGAAAACCTATTGTGAGGGCCATACGATGAAATACTTGTCAAAGAGGCGGTTTTCAGGGTATCATATGCGCAGGTATCCTCAATACGCGGGTGTACAACATTTTGCACCCGTGTATCTTTCACGCCTCTTTCCTCACTATACACCATGCACGAACAGCACCCACCCACAGGCAATGCGCAAGAGCCTGTACCACCCAGCGAGAGAGAGCAGCTTCTTAAATTCCTCATAGGCCTTCGGCTCTTAGGTGAGGCAAAAACAAAGCGGCTACTTTCCTATATCAACGTGCTGATCAAGGAGCAGGAACAGAGGGAGAAAAAGGATGAGTTTTAAGATCGTGACGCTCCAGCAGAGGCAACCCGTTTTTTACCGAAACGTTCAGCTAGACCGTTCACGCAGCACCGCCATTCTCATACGGCAGTCGAAGCGGGGCAGCGACGCCGAACACTACGAGGGCAGACTCTTGCAAGAAAGCCTTATTCCTTTCGTGCAAGTGGCGCGCGAGGAAGACGACCTGGAACACATTCACATCTTCGATGAAGGCGCGGGGGTGAGCGGCACAAAGGGCGTCGACAAGCGCAATAAGCTGAAAGATTTACACGTAGAGATCGCGGGCAATTTGATAGGGGACGTTGTGCTCGCCCGGCCAGACCGCCTGTTCCGTGATAAGCACTTCGACAAAGTCTCTACCTTTACGCAGCTCGCCGAGCAGATGAGAATAAAGGTCGTTGTGCCAACGGATAGAGGGGTTATCGTCTACGATTTTACCAAATACGAGGATCTGAAAGAGTTTCAGCGGGCGATGCAGGAAGCCTACGCCTATATCGTGAACCAGATAGGCTACATGAACCGGGCGCGGGACAGTAAAATGGCGCGTGGTCTGTACGGTGGTGGCTGTATCCCTCTGCCCTACGTGCTCGACCGCGACATGGCGAAGGAGATCCAGGTACCGGAACTCTACGACCCCTGGGTGGAGCCGGCCCTCGACCTGTTCAAAAAATTCAAGGAGTTTAACTTCGAGTCGGGGCGCATCGCCCGCTACGTGGAAGACAAGCCGTGTGTTTTCCCCTTCATGCCGCCCGAGCATCTGGTCGAGTACCTCCCGGTAACGAACATGACCCGCACGCCGCAGGGGTATACGTTCTCCAGCATCAAAACCATCCAGTACTACCTCTCCAATCTCGTGCTGGGCGGGTACGCGCACGGGGGGAAAGACGAGAACGGCACGCCGATCCTCATCGAGGGGGCGTTCGACGCAGCGATCCCAATCGACCTGCTAGAGCCGTGCTACGCGGCAATCAAAGGCTACTACCTCGACGGCACGCCGTTTATCAGGCCCCAGGCGGCGCGGCAGTACAGGCGGCAGGGCATTGAAACCGACGCCATCCTACACGGCCTGTTAACCTCCGATGACGGGACGATCAGCACGTTCGCCCAGCTCGACGACGATTACCCGATCTACGCGTGCCTGAAAGGGGGATACCTGGGGCAGACGACCCGCGCGGGACTAAGCCGCGTGCTCAAAGCGTGGACACTTCCCGTCCGACCAATCGACCAGATTCTTTTGGACCGGCTCATCGCCCTCGCGGAACACGACCCCAAAATCGACGAGAAAGTGAAAGTGTACTTTGCCAACGCCTCACAAGAGGGGGAGAGCACCCTGACCGTACTCGATACCGCCATTCACCAGACCAAAAAAGCGCTCAGGCGGGTGAGCAAGACCATTGTGGCGCTGACAAAGCAGTTGGCAGAAGGGGATGAGGGCCTCGAAGAAGACGATCCAGAGGGCGCACTGGAGCTTGACCCCAACGACCCGATCGTGAAAGAGCACCGGCAGTTGCAGGCGGATCTGCGCCGCTTACAGCGGCAGCGGGAGGAAGCGTCCCGCACGCTGAACGAAGACCCCGCCAGATCGATAAGCGACTTTTACCATACCCTCACGCACCTGCGCACCGAGTTTCACAAGCGCAAGCCGCAGGACAAAAAGGACATCATCAGAAAGCTGGTCGATGAGGTGAAGATCAACTCCATATCGCCCCACCTGTACACGCTCCAGATCACCTGGATCAGGCCCCTCACCGATGGGCGAGACGACGTGGCCTTACTTTGGAGAAGCGACCCGACGAAAGACGAAGAGGTCATCAGCTGGGCGGAGGAGGAGGAAGCCGCATTGAGACTACTCTACCCCGGTAGCGTGCAGTTCGAACTCCTGCGGGCAATGCCGGGGAAAACACCGGGGCAGATGAAAAAGCGGGCGAACCAGCTGGGCGTGAAGCGGGATTACTGGCACATCGACCAGTCGGAGCGTTTTTACTGGACCGTCTGTTACAAGGACCTGGCGGCCCTCGAAGCGTACACCGGGGACGCGGAGGAACGGGACTACCTCTGGAGAGCGGTGAACCGCATGGCAGAAAACACCAGGCGCGGGCAGATTTCGGCCCTGTGGTTCATCCCCGTTGACATGATCTCTTTTTCGCAGTATCTTAGTGTTACCGGCATGATTGAGAGCGGAGTGCCGAGAACATCGGTGTGATGGCGGTGACGCGTATCTACTCCACGGTCGTCTTCCTGATCGCCGCTGTCGTTGCCCTCTTGCTTGGCTTCTGTCCCAAGTTTGGGGCATTGATCCATACCATTCCCCTGGGTGTGCTTGGCGGACTGACCATTGTCCTCTTTGGCCTGATTGCAGCCACCGGTGGACGCATCTGGGTACAAAACAGGGTCGATTTCTCCAAGAGCCGCAACCTGGTGACTGTGGCTTTCGCCTTGACGGTAGGAGCCGGCAACTTCTTCATCAACATTGGGAGCTTTACCTTAAGCGCCATTGGTTTTGCAACCTTTGGGGCAATCATCCTCTACCAGATCTTGCGCGAGCGCGAACCCCAACCCGAGGAAATGGTCAGCGCCGATTCAGCCGTCGGCCTGGATCCCGGTGCTGAGCCGCAATCTGGAGAATAGATATTACTCTACAAGAGAGCAGTATGCTTCAATAGCACGGCATGGTACAATTCAACCAGGCAACATCGTTATCGCTACAACGCACCTGGAGATTGTACCATGCAACAGTATGCTGCGGCCCCCCAACTCACCGGCGAGTACCTCGCCTCAGTATGGGAGGCACTCCCACGTTATGTAAGACCCACCTTGCTCTTGCCCAGTCCGGCGCTCTCGGCACAGCTGGGCTGCGATCTAAGCATCGCCAGCGAGACCTTTCAGCATACAGGCAGTTTCAAATTCCGCGCAGCCTATAATCTGCTCTCCAGTATCCCTCAGCAGCACGTGATCACAGCCTCCTCGGGCAATTTCGGACAGGCAGTCGCCTATGCCTGTAAATTGCTCGGCAAGACGTGCACCGTGGTCATGCCAGCAACCTCAGCCCAGGTCAAAGTTGCCGCTGTACAGTCCTACGGGGGTGCAATCGATTTAATCGATGTACAGAAAATAAGTCGCGGCGACCGCGTTCAGCAACTCCTGGCGGAACAACCCGGTGCGTTCTACGCCCAGGCCTACGACGATTATCGCGTGGTGGCAGGTAACTCGACCCTGAGCCAGGAAATTTTGAGCACCGCCGATTTCGATATGCTTGTTGTGCCTGTAGGAGGCGGCGGATTATGCTCTGGGCAGATTATTGCACGCGACTACCTCCATGCACATACAGAGATTATCGGAGCAGAGCCGCTGCCGGGCAATGATGCAGCACGTTCACTACGCGGCGGACAGCTCATTAGCAACGAGCAGGAGCCAGATACGGTAGCCGATGGCGCACGCACCTTGAGCCTTGGCGCACTCAACTGGGAAATTATACAGCGGGGCATAGCCGGTATCATTGAAGTACCCGATGTGCTAACCCTTGAGGCCCTGCGCCGCTATTTCCTTTATGCTAACCTCAAGGTAGAACCAACGGGAGCTTTGGCTCTGGGAGCATTGCTGGCCCAACCCAAACGCTTTTATGGAAAACGTGTCTGCTGCATTGTCAGTGGTGGTAACGTCGATCCTGCGTTGTACGCGCAGGCCTTACTGGGAGAATAGTGCGCCGGATCAGCTAAGGAATAGTTCATGTCGCAGGAAATATAGCCAGGTGACTAAAGGTTGCCTGGGCGCCGGCGGCCAAAGTAGGAAGGTTTGAAACGAAAAGCGCGACCGCACCGTTCTTGTAATTGTTGTCGACATAGGTATATAGCGTCTGCTGGTTCACCATGAACGTCATAGTGCTCCCCTTGGCGATGATGGTGATATGATTGACCTGGCCACCTTTCAAAATAGCGGAACTTGCCGTATAATTGTGGACTATGTTGTTCAGGGCATTCCCACTGGTGGGATCCAGTGATCCCTTGAAAATAGCGTAGGTGCCATCGCCATAGAGCTCAAAACGGTAATCGGTGTTTAAATTACCATCTGGACCCAGCCCCCCTCGAATAAACACACCGTACCCATTGCTTGGATCGCCCCTGCTGAGACTGGCATCAACATCCAGGCGAAAATCAACCAGGTTATTCCCAGGCACCACTTCCATAAACAACTTGTGTTCATCGTCTTCGAGCACCATCGAGCCGCCGCCGATCTTTACCGAAAATTTGCCTGGCGTGCTCGACAAATCCCAGTTATTCTGGTTGTTGTTGAAAGCATCGCTGAACAATGGCTTTACCGAAGGTGTCGTTATGCTGGTGGGTACTGTATTGCTATTCGGGTTCTGGTTTTTCAGAAAAATGTACCCGGCGAATGCCCCGCCTGCGATGAGGACGACCAGGAGGCCAATTACCAAGATAACGAGGCCGAGTTTGGGCCCGCGTTTCTCCTCCGGAGGTTGATTATAGCCTGTGGGGGAGTAACCATTCAGGTTACTGCGCTGCAATCCATCGTATGTGGCTGGTGGTGAAGAGTAAAAAGCGGGTTGTTGAGGCGCTCCATAATATTGCTGGTTCTGTCCAGGCGGGCCAAAGAAATTGTTCGGAGAAGGTATCGATTGAGGCGGGCCTGAAGGATGAGGTTGTGCCGCCGGTTGTCCCCATTGGGAGGGAGAGGCGGGAGATGGCCCCCATTGTTGACCAGGGTATTGACCGCCAGCAGGCGGCATTTGCGGCGATGAACCTCCCCAGGGGGCTTGCCCTTGTTGAGGAGAGCTTCCAACGGGATTATGCGTGCCACAATTCGTACAAGTTACTACATCAGGTGGCAGTGGCATACCACAACGCAGGCAGCGTCGTGCCGGTGGACCCCCGTACGGCGGATACACTGAGGACATACTACAAAATCTCTCCACTAAAGGCTACAATACGGTAGGCAGAGTATTGCACATTGTTGCTTGCATGTCTACTGAATAGTATTTTTGGGCAGACAGTTCTTCACCAGTCTCGAATCCGGAAAACAATAGCTACTGATCCTTTGCCTCGCGCAAAATCTCATATAACCTGCGTGGATGCAACGGCATCTCCCGTACTCGTATCCCAAACTCCGAGAGTGCATCATCAATCGCCGAGGCGAAGAGGGCAGGCACGGGAATGACGCCAGCCTCGCCGGCTCCTTTTACGCCTAATGGATTCAGCGGTGAGGGTGTCTCGACATGATCTACCGTGATAGGGGGAATTTCCGCCGCCGTCGGGAGCAAATAATCCATAAAGCTAGCGTTGATGAGCTGCCCCTCGTTATCATAGACGAGTCGCTCATAAAAGGCTCCCCCTATACCCTGCGCCACGCCGCCATGCACCTGCCCTTCGACGACCGTGGGATTAATCACGCGCCCGCAATCGTGCACAGCCACGTATTTGACGAATGTCACCATGCCCGTTTTTGGATCAACCTCGATGATCGCTCCATGGGCGCCACTGGCAAAACTGCCATGCGGCGGGCTGTAAAACTCGCTGGCTTCAAGACCTGGCGCTCCACGCTCTGGCGGCAAGGCAGGTCCCGGGCGTGGGCCTGCCAGCTTGATCGACATGAGCTTGCGCGCATTTTCACCGTAGGCATAGCGCAAGGGATTGGCTGAGATCGCCACCTGGCCCAATGTCAGGGAACGGTGAGGAGCATCTTTCACAAATACCTTACCATCGGCAAGCTCGATATCATCGGGCGAAGCTTCAAAGAGATCCGCTGCTACCCGTTTGGTTTTCTCTCGCACTTTAGCCGCAGCCAGGTGCATGGCAGTACCGGCAATCGTCGCGGCACGGCTGGCATAAGTGCCTACGCCCCAATAGAACGCCTGGGAGTCGCCTGTTGTCACCAGCACATCCTTCGGATCTACCCCCAACTGGTCAGCCACGATCTGGGCGAAGGTTGTAAAGTGGGCCTGGCCCTGCGTTGTTACCCCCGTCGAAGCAAACACACGACCATCCGACTCTACGCGCACCTGTGCTCCCTCGTACGGACCGATGCCCGTCCCCTCGACGTAACAGGAGATGCCGATACCCAGGTAGCGACCCTGCTGACGCGCCTCGGCCTGCATTGCGGAAAAGTTGTCGTAATCGAGCAGGGCCTTCAGCTTATCCAGCCCGGCCTGGTAATTGCCGCTATCGTATTTTGTCGGGCCGCCATCCTGGTACACGAGACCCACGTCCCATGGGAACTCATCCGGCTGAATAAAGTTGCGCGAGCGCACCTCGGCGCGATCAAGATTGAGTTCCTTTGCAATGCGGTCCATAATGCGCTCCATCACGAAGACCGCGTGTGGTCTTCCCGCGCCACGATATGGGCTGACAGGTACTTTGTTGGTATAGAGTACTGTGAACTCGCTGTAGTAGTTCCTCAAGCGATAGGGGCCAGGTAACGTACACGCCGAGATAATCGGCACAATGATGCCATAGGGGGTATAGGCACCGGCATCATGCAGGAACTTGTCTCGCACGGCCAGTAAGATGCCCTGGTCATCAAAGGCATACTCCACTTCATGAATTTGGCTGCGCTCCTGGTTGGCGGAGATAAAGTGCTCGCGTCGATCCTCGATCCACTTGACTGGCCTACCCAGGTGGATTGCAGCAAAAGGTGTCAGGATTTCTTCGGGATAGAACAGCATGATCTTGGTGCCGAAACCCCCGCCTACATCGGGTGCAATCACGCGCACTTTATGTTCGGGCAGGTGAAAGATAGCTGCCAGGCCATTGCGAATAGGAATTGGTCCCTGCGTCGAAATCCAGCAGGTGAGCATAGTCTCGTGCGCATCCCAACGTGCGAGAACCCCCCGGCACTCCATCGGCATCGCGGCGCCGCGATCCATGACGATCGTCTCGCGTATAACGTGTGGCGCGTCCTCAAAAACAGCATCGGGATCACCAACCGTTTGCACCAGGTGGGCGGCAACATTGCCCGGAACGTCAGCATGCACCAGGGGCGCATCCAGGGCCTCGGCAACCTCCAGGCTGTGGACGACTGGCAGAGGCTCGTACTCGACCTCGATCAGGTCTAGCGCATCTTCGGCGATGTAACGGCTATCGGCGACCACAAAAGCGACGGCTTCACCGACATAGTGGACTTCATTCAGCGCAAGCGGTAGCTGTGTGCGCGGCTGCGTCAAAGCGTGATGCGGCACGAGCAGGGGAGATGGCTCCAAAAGCTCACCCAGGTCAGCGGCTGTAAGTACGAGATGTACCCCAGGGAGCGCGCGAGCAGCGGTCGTGTCGAGGCTTTGGATGCGTGCACGCGCATGCGTACTGCGAAGCGCCGCGGCATGCAACATCTCGGGTAGATCAATATCATCAACGAAAGTGCCTCGCCCACGCAGTAAACGCGGGTCTTCTATTCGTGGAATGGATGCGCCAAACCAACGTGTAGCCATCACTGCACCTCCCTCTGTTGCTGGCGCAAACGCTCTGCAGCCAGCTTGACCGCTTCGACAATATTTTGATAACCAGTACAGCGACAGATATTGCCGGAAAGCTCGTGGCGGATCTCTTCGTCGCTGGGATTGGGATTCTCATGCAGCATGGCATGTACAGACATGATAATACCGGGAGTGCAAAAGCCGCATTGCAATCCATGCTTCTCCTGGAAAGCCTGCTGGATGGGGTGCAAATCGCTATTGGTTCCAGCCATACCCTCAATGGTCGTCACTACCATGCCATCGGCCTGCACTGCGAACATCAGGCAAGAGCGCACGGCCTCGCCGTTCAGCAATACAGTACAGCAACCACAGACGCCATGTTCGCAGCCAATATGCGTACCCGTGAGGTGAAGATCGTGGCGAAGAAAATCAGAAAGAAGCAGGCGCACCGGCACGCGCTTTTCGTAGCGATGACCATTGACGGTCACTGCAATATCAGACTCCTCGGTGAAGACCGGAGTTTCTTCTTCTTGCTCTTGCATAGTCCGTACTCCTCCTTCTTTCTAGTGTCCTCGTCGCTGCCAGGCGGCCTGGAGCACCCGCCGGGTCAATTCCGCAGTGAGCACGCGCCGGTACTCGATGGTGGCATGCACATCGCTCATGTCGTCACTCACAAGTGTAGATGCGGCTTCGGCTGCTGTATCGAGGACCGCGTCTTCGAGCTCCGTACCAATAAGGACATTCTCGACAGCATGACCCCGCACAGGGGAACCTGCGATACCGAGGTAGGCGATATGCGCCGACGAACAATGGCCATCGGACGTAGGCGTCACTACGGCAGCAGCGCCTACCAGTGCGTAATCTCCTGACCGGCGAGCAAATTCCATAAATGCCCATCCCGCCTGTGGAGCAATCCAGGGGAAGTGCACCTCTGTAAGCATTTCACCTGGCTCAAGCGCTGTGGAGAGATACCCTGTAAAGAACTCTTCTGCTTTGATAATGCGTTCGCCATGACTGCTCTGTGCCACTACTTCGCCATTGAGACAGGTTAGGAGGGCGGGTAGCTCGGCAGCGGGATCAGCATGGGCTATGCTGCCGACAATCGTGCCACGGTTGCGTATCTGCATGTGGCCGATATGCTTGACCGCCTCCACCAGGAGTGGATGTTTTTCCTGCACGAATGCCGAACGTTCAACCTGGCGTTGACGTACGGTAGCGCCGATCGCGAGATACCCATCCTCGGGTTCAATATAATGCAGTTCGGAAAGGTGGTTGATATCCACGATGTAAGCGGGCCCTGCCAGGCGCATATTGAGCAGCGGCACGAAACTCTGGCCGCCTGCTAATACCTTGGTGTCCTCGACATGCTGATCGAGTAGGGTAAGCGCCTCGTCGAGCATGTGCGGAGCACAGAACTGAAAACGTGGTGGTTTCATAATCTTCCACTTCGCTCTAAATAGTTTTTTGTGCCTGGTCGGGGTCTCGATCAACCGGTAGCCCCGACTAGACGAAAGCCAGAGCGCCTTTCACCATCCAGGTGACTTTGTTGTTCCCTATACGGGAATAAGCATAAGACTACTGCGCCTCAGCGGTTCTGTCAAGCCCCTTTTCGATAGGTTCTGGTCTCATCTCCTGGCAGCGAATCCAGAGCGGGTGGATATGCTCAATAGGCTGGTCAAACAGCCCCAGTTGCTCGTCAATGCGAAACAACTGTTCAAAATCCTCAGTGGAGTACGCTTTACGCAACCGCGAGGCATAGGAGGTCACCAATACACGGAGATAGTGCCCCACGTCGTAGTCGCGCCGGTCCTTCAAATCGTCGGCAGATGAGGGCAGAAGCAGTTCGTTCGGCTTGTGTTCATCCGCTCTCCCTGCTTCGTCGAACGAAATGTTCTCGCTTTCATCAGGTATCCAGATGGGGACTCCACCGAGAGCCCGATAAAACCGCACTCGCTCTCCGGGAGACCACTTGGTGCGACCAGCGCGTAGCAGTGCTTCATACGCCTGCTCAGTATGTGCGGCGCGAGAGGCCTGATACGCTTCTGGCGATTTTGAGAGGCGTACTCGGGCAGCGACGTCATATGCGGGAAATGCTCGCTGCCGCAGCGCTTCGGTTGTCTGTAGATAGGCGTTGTGCGCGCCAATCACATCACCTGTCATCGTGCAGGACAGAGCTTGACGCAAGAAGCGTTCTCCAAATGGTTCTGCTCGACTGGAACGCAGGGCTACTCCATGGACGATAAGCTGACCGTCATACGTGAGCAGCGCATAGTTCTTGACCTCGTGGCTGAACATGGCCCGGTAACGCCCCTCGTACTCCAGGCGAATGCCCGCGGGTAATGCGGCTCCGATTTCGGCGACGAGTTGTCGTTCTTGCTCTTCCGTCCAGGAGGGGGGAACGGCGAAGTAGACACCGTCGGTGTCGGCCTCGATGAGAGCCATCCCTCTCGCGCGCAGAGCATCGAGCACCTGTGCCAGCACCTCACGCCCACGCCTCGTGACCTCGTCGGCCGCGCGCATATCGGCGAACAGGGCCATGGAACCCGCTCCCATATAGCCATAGGCCGCATTGATGAGGATTTTCATCGCTGCCTGGGTGGCGTCGTGCATATTGGCCTCGAGCGAGCCGGAAGCTGCGGTACGGGCAGCAGCTTTATGCAAGAGGCGCAAATCAATCAGGCGATCGAGTATTCCCAGCAAGGCACCCAGGCGATCGCACGCGGGGCCGATTCGGAAGGAGCGCATCAGTGAGGGATACAATGAGGCGACATCGGCCTTGACAACGTGCTCAGCCACCCCTGTAGCAAAGAGATAGACCGCTCCCCCTTCGTGAGGTCCCTGGGCGGGGTCCTGATCCGCTCTCTGCTGTGGTAAAGCCACGCCAGCGCGTAAGTAGGCGCGCACGAGCATGGGTTCGAGAATACCCATGGCCGGGCCGGCCGACGCTAGGCGTTCGTAGCGGCGCGGCGCCATGCTCGCCAGGGCAAACGACGCGCCGAGCAATCGTCGGGAGAGCCCATCCACCTCTTGCACATCATCGAGCGCATACCGGCGTACCAGGTCAGGATCCCTCCGGTAAGTGTCGAAGATGGCGGCCCCCTCCAGGTAGACCCGCTCCGGCGCGGCAATGCCAAAGTAGCGGGCGACGTCTTTCAGGCCGTGGCTCGGCAGATCGCGTACCACGAAATCGTAGCGGCGCACTGCATCCAGCGTGTCGATCAACTCCCGCCCGGCAACGCTGTAGCGTATGCGGCGGCGGGCCTCTGGCCCAATGGCCAGCGTTTCTTCACGTCGCTCTATGCGTTCTGGACCGCCTGTGCGGCCGAGCCGCAGCTGGACGCCCAGCGCTTCGGCCCGGTACTCCAGAAACTGCAGGTCAAATGAAAACAGGTTATGGTTCTCGAGAATGTCCGGGTCGCGTTGTCGAATAAGCTCGCACAGTTCGGCAATGATGCGCCCTTCGTCTTCAGGGCGCGGCGCTTCCAGGACGGCTGAGAAACCACGGCTGTCGCGCACGGCGATCAAGAAGATACGCCCCCGATGGGGATCAAGCGCGGTGGTCTCTAAGTCGAATTGGAGTCGGCGTAGATCTTCGTAAGCCAATCCCCGAAAATAGACCCGTCCGGTCTGCATGAGATACTGTTCGACCGGACCAACCTGGTAGTATGTCTCCGGGAGTTCACCCAGACCATTTACCCTCCGACCGAGACGGCGGGTTGCTCCTCTCAGCAGTGCCTGCTCGAGAAAGCGCCCATCCCGCGCGCTCAGGAGATAGCGGTACGAACCACTTGGTCCATCTAGGGTACGATAGCTGATCAGCGCGGTGTCTACACTCAAAGCTACAGAAGAGGAAACAAGTGCTGATCCGAGGTGTGTGAGATCATCGAGAGTTGTGGCGAAAAGCCAGGGACGGAATGTTTCCTGAACACGCAAGACGCGATCGTCTTCGCGTCTCCACATCACAGCACGGCCATCACGGCCGGCCCAAACCGAGATGATCCCAGGCGTGGGATCCCATCCGAACACCCACTCGTCGTTCGAACGTGCAGACGTGGTAGAAGTAAATGGATGCATGACAATCCTGACACAATGATGGCAAAAGAACGTCTATTCTAAGCATAGTTCCAAAAAATATAGCGTTTTATTGCACACGCCAATATTTGTTTGTTTAATTTATACGGCAAGCCGTACGGGGTGAACTACATAGCCCGCTACTCCCTCTGCCTTCGAGAAGGCATCGGGTCTACGTTTCCTGATGATATTGTACGCTCCATTCACATCGGCATTGAGGTCCCGTTTCCCTGATGCACGATAGAGCCCACGCTTGACCCGTTTCCCGCTAAAGATATGCTCTTCCTCATCGTTGGGATGATACACCGGCATCTCATCCAGGTCCAGGAAACTGGCTTTTGAGGTGTAGCTCTCTTCTTGGACTTCTACCTGGATACCGACAAGGGTCGCTTTGTAAGTAAGCATGTCGATGAAGCGCGCATGGGGGATAGACACAAAGTTCTGATTGGTGTGCCTGCCTCGGTTGACCTCTTGTTTCCATAAGGGGTTCTTGCCAATGATGATGGTGCCTACCCCCTCCTCAACCAGGAAGTCAATGATGCGCTTGCTGGCGGTGTGCAGGTAGTGATGAATACGCCGGTTGCGCGTGGTGGTGATGCGCTCCATTTGCTTCGTGACGCGCTCCCGGTCCGCTTTGAGCAGTCGCTTTTTGAGTTGCTTCATCCGCTTATTATACCATTGGTTCCACGCTTTTATCTGACGACCGTTAACCAATCGAGGGACAAAACCCTCTCGGTTTGATGCTATCGCCGCTAAGTTCGTGACTCCCAGATCGATACCCACACAAAAAGAGGGGTCTATATTGGCTTGTACTGGTTTTTTGGTGTAGATGATCTCCACAACATAGTGGCCGTTGCGAGGGACAATCCTCACTTGATCGATGGTAGTATGTTCGGTTTCGATGGTGATGGGTAGCCCGGACGGTCGAATGAGACCATCCCTCATGGCTGGCTTGCTTAATGCCTGGACGGTGTAGATGAGGATGTTGCGGCCTTCCGTTTTGTGCTTGTACTTCGGAAGCTTGGGGCGTCCGGTGAACTTGGATGGGTCTTCCTCGTAGGCTTCTCTCGCCTCGAAGAACGATGTCCAATTGTTAGCAAGCACCATCAAGATTTGTTGACTGACCTTTGCTGGTAGAGCTTTGTATGCTTCATGCGACTGCATCCGACGCTGTATTTCGTTGTAGTTGAGGCTTGTACCATCATGAAAGAACGCTTGCCGTATCTCGTAGTTGGCAGCATTGTACAGGTTTTTCGACTTGAATGCTGCTTCGTCAATCACGCTATAGCGCGGGTCACGCTTGTTAATGCAATGCTGCTCCACTAACTGCACGGCTTTTACCTCTATCAGGGAAACGAGCCATCATGCACCCGTTTCCCCTCTCTCGTGAAATGTGGGAAGCATCGATTAGACGCCTCCCACTGACACTATTCTTTTTCACTGTGCCATTTCTGGTACTACCCCGAATAGGCGATCAATGGTCCAGGCTCTCTTTTTGGCTCTCGATCGCAACAAAGCTAGGGTAAAAGAATTACCCTTTCTGTGAAAGAAAAGTGAGGGCCTAATAGGTCGTGAGTAAAAGTCACGAGAATAATCTCATCTGTATAACTGGGCTGTGACCATCCAGCAAGATATATGGAGCAGCTTGTTCCGGCGCATGGATGCCGAGTTTCTGTAAGTCGGTGAGGTCAGTGAGGTTCCCCTGTCGCCGTGCCTTGATAATAGCATCTGCTCCTATTGGCCCAATACCAGGGATGCGCAGCAGTTGCCCGCGCTCTGCTTTCATCACCTCTACGGGTGCGTAGCGCAGGTGTATCTCCGCCCACGCCCGTTTAGGGTCGATATCTGTGCGCAAATTGCCATCCTGCAAGAATGTCAAATCCTTCACACTCCAACCATAATCTCTCAGCAAAAAGCTGGCCTGGTATAAGCGATGTTCACGGAGCGGGTGCGCCGGTGACAGGTTCTCAAAGGGCGTCTGTTCAACCGGGCTGAATGCCGAATAATAGGTACGTGTCAGTCCCATCTGCCGATAGAGCCGATTGCTGAGGGAGAGTAGTTCCTGGTCGGTGTCGC
>Ga0207646_10001316_pt1 | contig 30805 bp, 31 predicted proteins | sample KBSK5502metaG_FD_184343 | JGI IMG/M metagenome (GOLD analysis project Ga0207646, IMG submission 184343) | Corn, switchgrass and miscanthus rhizosphere microbial communities from Kellogg Biological Station, Michigan, USA - KBS K5-50-2 metaG... | ecosystem: Host-associated > Plants > Roots >... | reverse complement strand
TCGCACGATCCTCGGCGAGTTCGATCGCCTGAACGGCGAGGCCCGGCCCGCTCCGGCATTGCCGTCCGGCGAGCTCATCGCGCTTCCGGCCCCAGCGGAGGCCGCCGGCCCGCTTGAGGCGGTGCCAACTTCGACCGCGGCGGCGGCGGTCCCGCGCAAACGCACGCGCCGCGGGCGGCGGGGCGGGCGTGGGCGGCGGGGCACCGGACTCGGGGCGAAGAAGGCCGCGACGGGAGAGGCTGCCGACTGAACCGCGACTTCTGGAAGTACTGGATCGGCGAAACGATCTCGAACTTCGGGAACTCGATCACGCAATTCGCGCTGCCCCTCATCGTCTTCAAGCTCACCGGCTCCGCGCTCGCGCTTGGCGCGGCGCTCGCGATCTACACCGCACCGCAGCTCTTCTTCGGGCTCGCGATCGGCGCGTGGACCGATCGCACCGACCGCAAGCGCCTGATGATCGTGGTCGACCTTCTGTCGGCGGCCACCATCGCGTCGGTCGCGGTGGCATCCGGCGCGGGCCTTCTCTCGGTCTGGTGGATCTACGGCGTCGTGTTCGTTTCGTCGACGCTCTCGATCTTCTTCGTCGCGGCGGAGTTCGGCGCGATCCCGAGCCTCGTCGATTCGCGCGAGCTCGTCAGCGCCAACGGTCGGATCCAGGCGAGCTTCGCTGCCGCCTCGGTCCTCGGCCCCCTTGCCGCCGGCGCCTTTCTCGTCTTCGTGCCCGTCGAGGCGATCCTCCTCCTGGACGCCGCGTCGTTCGCGGTCTCGGCCGTGATGCTGTCTCTGATCGCCCGGCCGTTCAACGCTCCCATCACCAAGAAGGCAACGACCATCCGCGAGGACATCGTCGAGGGCCTGCGGTATGTCCTCTCCCACCCCGTCCTGCGGAACATCTCGCTGATGATGGCGCTGATCAACATGGTCGGCGCCACGGTCTTCGCCGAGCTCGTGCTCTTCGCCAAGCAGGCGCTTCGGGCTGAGGACAGCGAGGTCGGCCTTCTCTTCGCTGCGGGTGGCGCTGGAGTGGTCGTCTTGTCGCTCGCGGCGGGGCCTCTCCGGAAGCGTTGGTCGTTCGGCAACGTCGCGCTCGGCGCGCTCATGCTTTCGGGTCTGCTGACGGTGGGACTCGCGTACACCACCTCGCTGTGGGTCGCCGTCGTCCTGTGGGGACTCGCCTCGGGTTTGGGGATCCTCTTCAACATCAACACTGGCTCGTTACGGCAAGCGATCGTCCCCAATCAGATGCTCGGCCGAGTGATCAGCATCGCGATGGTGCTCGCGTGGTCAGCGAACCCGATCGGCGCGCTGGCCGGCGGCCTTCTCATCGAGCGCACCGGCGATGTGCGTCTCGTCTACGCGGTTATCGGCTTCATCACATTCCTCATCGCGCTCGTCTTTCGCCTGGCGAGTCCTCTCGGCCACGCCGAGCGGTATCTTTCATCGAGCGCTGAAGCCGCCGCGAAATGACTCGCTGTTACATCCGAGTCAACCAATCGCGTCACGACGGTCACACGAATAGGTGACATCTGGCGTGTGCGGCACCCACGCTGCTGCCTCGAGGGAGGAGGGCAAGGCGTGGGGCGGACACAAGACAAACAAACGGGGGCTCGTAAGGTCGTTCTCGTCGTCGAGGACGAGCCGGCGATCGGCCAGCTGATCGCCGACGCGATCTCAGACGAGCCCGGCTACTGCGCGATCCACGTCGCCACGCCTATGGCGGCGCTCGAGGCGACCAAGCACGTGACGCCTGACGTGATGGTCGTCGACGTGCGTTTGCCGGGGATGTCCGGGTTCGAGCTCTACGACCGGCTCCAGAAGGATCGACGTACCAGCAGGGTTCCCGTCCTCTTCGAGACCGCGAACGGCGTCGAAGCCACAGACGAGTTCCGCCGGCGCGGAATCGCGACCTACGTGAAGAAGCCGTTCGACCTCAACGTGATCATCGGGTACGTGAGACGCCTGGCGACCGCTCCTAGCGCGGGCTCCCGGCCCCCGCCCGCTCCGCCGCGACACGCCTGACCTCGTCCTCTGTCGCCTGCGAGCTCTTTATGAGCTTGGCGAACGTATCCCGATCGAGGGCCATGAGCTCGAGTGAGGTTTTTGCGCGAATGGTCGCCCCTCGGGGTGCGTCGTTCAGGAGACCGATCTCGCCGAAGTAGTCACCGGGCCCGAATCGGTTGATCACGACCTCGGAGCCGTCCGGTTCGAGATGCGACGCCTCGGCCTCGCCCTTGACCACCATATAGAAGCGATCTGCAGCATCGCCTTCCCTCAGCACGACATCGCCCGGAGCGAAGACCAGAAGCTCTGCCCTGCTGGCGGTCTGCGCGACGACCTCCCTCGGCTCGGATGGGAACGCGCGCTCGAGATCCTTCAGCTCCTCGATGTAGCGCTCGGCGTGGAGCACCGCCGTCGTCGCGTCCCCGACCGCCGTCGTGATCTGCTTCGCGAGCTGCGCCCGCGTGTCGCCCGCCGCATACACGCCGGGGATGCTCGTGCGCATGTACTGATCGGTGACGAGGTACCCGTTCTTGTCGTGGTCGATGTGCTCTTTGAAGAGGTGCCGGCCCACCGGCTTGAAGCCGACGAAGACGAAGACTCCGTCCACCTTGACCCGCTCGGTCCTGCCATCACGCTCCACGTCGATCCACTTCACGTCGCCGTTTCCGCCGATCTCTGTGACCCTGGCGGGCGTGATGAGCTCGACCTTCTCCATCTTGAGCAGACGGTCCTGAAGGATGGCCTGGGCGCGGAATTCGTTCCGTCGGTGCACGACATAGAGCTTCTTCGCGAAACGGGTCAGGAACAGTCCCTCCTGGAACGCGGAGTCTCCACCGCCGATGACCGCGAGATCGGCGCCCTTGAAGAAGGCGCCGTCGCAGACCGCGCAGTACGAGACGCCGCGGCCGTGGTATTCCTTCTCCCCCGCGACTCCGAGCTTCGTCGGCTCGCCGCCGACGGTGACGAGGACGGCGTATGCCGAAAGGTCGGTGCCGTCCTCGAGCGTCACTATCTTGCGGTCGCCCTCGGAGCGTATTTGCTTCACCGGCCGGTAGGTGTCGATCTTGAGACCGAATTTGAGTGCATGGTCGGCCATCTTGCGAGCGAGCTCGGCTCCGGTAACGGATTCGAACCCGGGATAGTCCTCGATCAGCTCGGTGTTCAGGATCTCGCCGCCCACGTCTTTGGAGTCCAGGAGGACCGTCTTCATGTTCGCGCGCGCGGCGTATAACCCCGCCGTGAGGCCCGCGGGTCCACCGCCGATGATGATGAGGTCGAGGTCGGTCAGCGTCGGGCGTCCTTTCTGAAAAGCTCTCCCACACTAGAACAATTGAGCATTCCCGAACGATTCCTGGCGCTCGGCGACTCGTTCACCATCGGCACAGGCACGACACCGGATCGATCGTTCCCTGCTGAGCTTGCGAGGATCTGGACCGATCGTGGGCGCGAGGTCGTTCTATCGAATCCCGCCGTGAATGGATACACGACCGAGGACCTCATTCGCGACGAGCTGCCCTTGATCGCGTCGTTCCGCCCGACGCTCATCACCCTGCTCATCGGTGCGAACGACATCGTTCAGGGATCGAGCGACGATGGTTACCGTCGCCAGCTCCGCTCGATCCACGAGCGGTTCCGCGCCGACGCACCGGATGCGCGCGTGATCGCGTTGCCGCAGCCGGACTGGTCGCTCTCTCCCGCAGGTGCCGATTTCGGCGATCTGGCGGCCATCGCGCGCACCATCGAGCGCTTCAACGAGATCGCGCGTGAAGAGGCGACACGTGCCGGCGCCGTGTGGATCGATCTGTTCCCGCTGATGCGCGCTCAGGGGCGAAAGCGAATGTTCGCCGCGGACGGACTGCATCCCTCGGCCGAGGCGTATGCGGAGTGGGCGCGGGACCTGGCTACGAGAACGTCGGCTTCGTCACCATGAGGAAGACGATCACGACGACGATCACGGCGAGCAGAACGCCCATGAAGCGCGCATTCGAGGCATAACGCTTGTAGTCGTCGCTGTCCGGACCCGCGGTCTCGAGCGCCCGGATCTGATCGCGCAGCATCGGCGTGTAGACGAAGAACCCGAGCGCGACGGCGATCGCCCACAGCACGATTCCACCGGCGATCCAGAACGTCGTGAAGCGCAGCTCCCCGACGAACACCATGGTGACGCCCGTCACCGCCAAGAGCACATAGGCGGGGTTCGCGAACCAGTCGTCGAGCCGCTTGATGCCCCGAAGCACGAACGACTGGGTCGGCGCAGGCTCCCGACCGACCCGCGCGAGCCACACGCCGTAGCTCGCGTTGAATCCCACGGCGATGATCGCGAGGAGCACGTGGAGAAACTTCACGATCACGAGCACCGACACGGCGAAGCGGAGTTTAGGTGACCTCTCTCGGTGCGGTAACGCTACAGATCGAGCTGGAACGCCTCGACCGTGAAATCTGGCGCCGGATGGAAGTCGTGCTCGGGGACGCGCCTGAACCCGAGCCGCAGGTACATCGCGCGGGCCACGTCCATCAACTGCGTCGTGTGCAATCCCATCGTCGTCGCGCCGTCGGCGCGGGCGCGCCGCAAACACTCTGCCATGAGTGCCCGCCCGATTCCAAGGCCACGCGCCTGCGGTGAGACCCCGAGAAGCCGGATCGAAGCCCATCCATTGGGCCATGCGCCGTCCACGGTGTCGGCCTGTCCGGGCGCGTAATAGTTCACGCTTCCGAGCAGCTTCCCGTCGCGTTCGGCGACGATCGTGGACGACACCGGAACGCGCGACCATACGTCTGCGATGTTCCGCCGGTATCCGTCCCATCCGGCGCGCTCTTCCGCGGTGAGTTCGCGGGGCGGAGGCATGAACTGCGCGTACGCGTCGATGAGGAGCGCGCTCACCGCGTCGAGCTCTTCGCCCCTGGCGTCTCTGATCGTCAGTTCACCAGCCATGGCGGCTATGTCCGAGCGGTCACGGGTATAGCCGCACCCGTGAGACCACTCGCTTCATCGCTCGAGAGAAACACGACGACCGCGGCGATCTCAGTGGCCGTGGCCCATCGCGATGGATCGGCTTTCGGCATCGCGGCGCGGTTCTCGGCGTTGTCGATGATCCGCGGGAGGACGCAGTTTGCGGTGATCCCCTCGCGCTTCGTCTCCTCCGCGAGCGATTCGGTCCATCGGAGGAGCGCGGCGTTCGCCATCGCGTATCCGGCCGCACCCTTCTCTCCCTTCAGGGCCGCCGTCGACGCGACGTTCACGACGCGGCCATAGCCACGCGCGCGCATCGGTCGCAGGCACGCGGTCGTGACGGTCACGATCGTCGCGACCTTCTGGTCCCAATACGCGCGGTACGCCGCGACGTCGCCGCTGCCGGCGTCCGACGGCGCGTATCCGCCGATGAGATTCGCGACGACGTCGAGTCGACCCCACGCGCGAAGCACCTGCTCGATGAAGCCTTCCATCGCGGCGGCATCGCCTGGATCGGCGGCCCGCACGAGAACGCGCGGATCCTCTGGCCCACCGGCCAGGTCACCAAGCGAGTCGCGCAGAGCCGCACCTTTGCCCTCGTCTCGGACGGGTATCGCAACGTGCGCGCCCTGCTCGAGATAGGCGCGGAGGACCGTCGGCCCGATGTTGCCGGTAGCGCCCGTAAGTACTACGGCGCGCTTAGAAAGATCGAACATCGCGGCTAGTATCGCGACATGACCGTGCTCGAGCGTGTACAGCAGCCGCGCGACCTTCGGCTGCTGCGGCGTGACGAATTGCTCGAACTCTGCCGCGAGATCCGCGAGTTCACCGTCGAAAGCGTGCAGAAGACGGGCGGCCACATCTCGTCGAGTCTCGGCACGGTCGAGCTGACGGTCGCCCTCCACCGAGTGTTCGACTCCCCACACGACAAGCTCATCTGGGACACCGGCCATCAGGCCTACGTGCATAAGATGCTGACGGGCCGCCGCGGACGGTTCGATACCCTCCGTCAGTTCGGAGGCATCTCGGGCTTCTTAGCGCGGAGCGAGTCGGAGCACGACCAGTTCGGCGCGGGACACGCAGGTACATCGATCTCCGCCGCGCAGGGAATGGCCGTCGCTCGTGACATAAAGGGCGATGACAACCATGTCGTCGCGATCATCGGCGACGGCGCGCTGACGGCGGGCATGGCGTTCGAGGCCATGAACAGCATCGGGCACATGCGCACCCGCGTGATCGTCGTGCTCAACGACAACGGGATGAGCATCGCCCCCAACGTCGGCGCGGTATCGCGGATGCTCGAGGCGCTCCGCACCGCCCAGCCATATCGCGGCGCAAAGCACATCGCACGTCAGGTCCTCGAGCACATGCCTGGCGGCGACCTTGCCGAGGAGGCGCGCCGCCGGATCTTCACCAGTCTCAAAGCGCTCTTCATCCCGAACATCCTCTTCGAGCAGCTCGGCTTCACCTACTTCGGCCCGGTCGACGGCCACGACCTCTTCGCGGTCGAAGGCGTTCTCGAGAAGGCCCGCGACTTCGGCGACGGACCCGTCTTCGTCCACGTACAGACGCAAAAGGGTCATGGCTACCGTCCCGCTGAGGACGACAACGTGAAGTGGCACGGGGTCTCGGCGAGTGGATCCGCGAAAGCAACGGCACCGCAATACACGGCCGTCTTCGCCGACGCGGTCCGCGAAGTGCTGAAGGCTGACCAGCGCGCCGTCGCGATCACCGCCGCGATGCCCGGTGGTACGGGCTTGCTCCCTCTCTTCAAGGAATTCCCGGAGCGTCTTTTCGACGTCGGCATTTGCGAGCAGCACGCGGTCACGTTCGCGGCGGGTCTCGCGACCCAGGGCATCGTTCCCATCGTCGCCGTGTATTCGACCTTCCTGCAGCGCGGCTTCGATCAAGTCGTTCATGACGTCGCAGTTCAGGAGCTCTCCGTCGTGTTCGCGATGGACCGCGGCGGGATCGTCGGGGATGACGGCAGAACACACCAGGGTCTGTACGACATCGCTTATCTGCGGATCCTCCCGCGCATGACCCTTATGGCGCCAAAGGACGAAGCCGAGCTTCGCCAGATGGTCTGGACCGCCTATCGGCACGCTGCGGCGAACCGCGGGCCGATCGGCCTTCGTTTCCCGCGGGGCACGGGGGCGGGCGTCGCCCTGGACGCGCCCCTCACCGAGATCCCCATCGGTGTCTCGGAAACCCTACGCGAGGGCGATGGCGTGGTGATCCTCGCGTACGGTCATCCGGTGAGCGCGGCGATGGAGGCCGCGGAGACCCTCGCGCGCGATGGACTCGAGGCCACGGTCGTCAACGCCCGTTTCGCGAAACCGCTCGACCAGGAGCGGATCCTCGCGCTCGCGGCGCGGATCCCACGCTTCGTGACCGTCGAAGAGCATGTGATCGCGGGAGGCTTCGGCTCCGCGGTCGGCGAGCTTCTCACCGAACGCGGCGCACGGGTCGATCTCGAAATCCTCGGCATTCCCGACGAGCATGTCGACCACGGCGCCCAGAAGCTCTGGCGACATCACTACGGGATCGACGCCGAAGGCATCGCGGCTGCAGTTCGACGAAGATGGCCACGACTGGCTCCAGTGCGCTCAGCTGAGGAGACGGCGGGCTAGCGCTACCGACGTGCGGGTCCTGTCCCAGGGGGAGGGGCCCCTGACCGCGTAGCGGGTCGGGGTCGCGCGCTCGCCTACCGGTCCGCTGCCCACCACTTAGGACCGCTCACGCGGTGACGCGTCCGGTCAACGGCTCGCGCGCAACCCGCTCCCCCGTGCCACCCGCCCGTCGGAATCGCGCTCTCCTCAGCGTCTGAGCGCGCTCTCTATCTCGTCTAAGTGTTCTTTTCGGTGGATAGCGCGCGACAGGTTGAATGGCGGTCCGCCTGTCGCGCGGATCTTGGCCAGCATCCCATCGCTCAGCGCCTTGACTTTCCCGTCGGCTTCTTCTGCCAGTTTCAGTGCGAGCATCGCCGCAGCGCGCGGTGGGAGGGCCAAGCAGAGCGGCTTCGCGGAATCGTTGACGGCTTCGGTGTTCTCGGGCTCGTACGGGGTCGGCGCGACTCCGCGGGCCCACTTGTCGAGCCAATAGATCGCTCGCGCATCCCAAAAACCAATGTGCGCGAGCACCCCGGAAACGGTCCAGCCCGCGGGCATCGGCCGGCTTAGCTCGGTGTCGGAGAGGCGCGCGATGAGTGCGCGCAGGCGCTCGCGCTCCGCGTCGGTTTCGGCGTCGTGACTCCGATCCTCCAACATGCTTCCCCCAAGGCGCGAGTCTTTGCGCGTTCGAGGCTAGGCGACTCTCGACGCGCGCGCGAGCAAATCGTCGACGCGCCGGACGAGCGCGTCGCAGTCGAATGGCTTCGCCATCACGTCACTGATGCCGAATCGCGCGAAAGCCCGCTCCGCACGATCCGGCATGGCTGTCAGGAACAGCACGGGAACGTCGATGAAGGACGGGTTGCTTCGAAGCAGATCGAACACGTCGATCCCGCTGAGGCCAGGCATCGACACATCAAGGATCAGGAGATCGGTATGCGTCGCAGAGATCTGATCGAGAACGAGCGCTCCGTTCGTCACGTGATCGACGGTGACCGGAAGACACCCTTCGAGCGCCGCCCTGATCGCCATCCCCGTCTCAGGGTCGTCCTCGGCAACGAGGACGCGCTTCACACGACGAAGAGGAGGGCGAGGACTCGGAGGAAGATCCGCTCGTTCGTGCAGAGCTTGCAACGACACATGCCCGGCCATCTATGCACTGGCCGTGCCAGCTTCGGTCTGCGCCTTACTTCCTGGGGGTTGGCTTCGAGGTGGGCCGGCCCTGCCCGCCTCGGCCGGAGTTGCTCGACGGCGACGTGCGCTCCTGCTCGTCGTCGTTGACCCTCTGGACCTCGGTTTGAGCCTCGGCCGGAAGCTGTTCCTTGACGGCGTCGAGGACGGCCTTGTGCTTCGCGCGGGCCGCCTCAGCAAGGACCTGCGCCGCGTTGCGCTTGTCCTCGCTGTCGGCCTGGCGCAGACCATCGAGCGCGTTTGCGAAGTTGTTGACCGCGTCGGCGTACTCCTGCGTCGCGGTCGGCGCGGACGATGGCCGTAGCTTGGCGATCTGCGCCAGCTCCTCGAGTCGGCGATCGGTCAGCTCGGCGAGAAGCTGGGTTCGTGCCACGTCGTCGAATGTCAGCGCGAGTCGCACATCTTCACCCGCGCGCTTCACGGCGTACAACGGGTCGCCCGGAAGACTTGACGCGGCAGCGCTCGTCGCGCCCGCGGAAACGAGCACGAGGATCGCCAGGGCAGCGAACGCTGGACGAAGCATCGCCGGGAACGAGAAACGGCCTCGACGCGGCGCGAGGACCGCGACGGCCTCGGACATCAGGCGACCACGCAGCTCCTTGCGGAACTGCTCGCGCATCACCGGACGCTCGAGAAGTGGCGAGCGGTTCTCGGTCACGCCAAGGCCTCCCGTGATGGGATGAGAATGCGGAGCGCCTCGAGCGCGCGGAACTGGATGCCGCGCACCGTTCCCTCCCGCTTGCCGACGAGGGTCGCGATCTCCAGGGTGCTGTACCCCTCGACGAAGCGAAGAACGATGACCTCTTGCTGCAAGGGAGTGAGCTTCGCGAGCGCTCCGCGCACGGCCTCTTTGTCAGAGAGCGCGAGAATCGTCGCGTCCGGCTCCACGATCTGATCGACACCCGGATGCGCGAGCGCGTCTTCGAACGAGATCTGAACTCGGGAGCGACGGGCGCGGTCGATCACCGCGTTGCGGGCGATGCGGTACAGCCAAGCGAGGAAGGCCACCCGCGGCTCGTAGCGCGGGATCGCTCTGAGCGCGCGCATAAACACGTCGCTCACGAGATCCTCGGCATCCGCATCGTTCCTCACTCGATAGAACACGTATCGGTACACGGCCTCGACGTAGCGGTCGTAGAGCGCTCCGAAGGCGGCCGCGTCCCCCTTTCCGGCGCGTATGGCGAGGTTTCGGTCCTCGTCGTCCGGTCCATCGGGGCTAACGGCGGCCAGCGGCGGGGTGTTAGGCAGGGGTTTCACTTAAGAGACAGAAGGTATGCGACCAGGGCATCTAGGTCGGTAGGCGAGAGGTCTCGGCCTAGATCCCGCGGCATCGAGTCCTGGTACCCCGGTACGAGGTACGCCCCCGGGTCAAGGATCGACTGACGGATGTATTCCTCCCCGGAGATGCCCGGTCGGCGGGTCGCGGCGACCGTCCCACTGTGGTCGAGCGGGGGTCCGAGACGCTGCCCGAAGAGGTTCGGCTCATGGCAGTTGCCGCAACCAAGCGATCGGTACAGCTGACGACCGCGGGCGACCGGTTCGCTCGCCGGAGGCTCTGGGGCGCAGCCCAGGACGAGGACCGCCAGCGCGATGCACATGAGAACAACGCGTCCCATCATTCGAACGGTGCTGTCGGGCGCATCGCTCCACGATGCCACGGTCGTCCTGGACGATCGCGTGATCCTTCGCTCGGTCAACCTTATCGTCGGCCCCGGCCTCACCCTGGTACGCGGACCGAACGGCTCGGGCAAGACGACGCTCCTCCGTGCGCTCGCTGGCCTCCTTCCACTCGCGCGGGGCGATCGAAAGGCATCGGGCGACGTCCTCTATATCGGCCATCGGCCGATGCTGCTTCGCGGCCTCACGGCCCGAGAGAACCTGGAATTCTTCGTCCGTTTCCGCGGCGGCGACACGCGAGGGATCGACGGCGCGCTTCGCGCGTGGGGTGTCGGGGAAGAAATGGATCGTCCCGTCGAGCGGCTTTCGGCAGGCGAGCGCAGGCGCGCGGCCCTGGCCCGCGTCGAAACCGAGCGGGTCCCGCTTCTTCTCCTGGACGAACCGTTCGCGGATCTCGATGAGGCAGGCGCGACACGCTTGCGGCAGACGATCGCGCGCGCGCGGGAGGATGGGCGCGTGGTCGTGATCGCGACACACGCGCATCCGGAGCTCGACGACCTCGCAAAGACGCGGATCGCCATCGACGACGGCGCCGCCACGGCCGCGTGATCGATCGGATGGCGCTCGTCGCCGTTCGCGAGCTGCGGGCCGAGCGAAGACAACCCGACGGCGTCGTCGCCGCGGTGACCTTCATCGCGGTGCTCGTGCTCCTCGAGAGCCTCGTGGTCGGGCCGCAGATCGCGCGCGATCCTGATGTCGCCTCGGCGCTGTTCTGGCTCGCACTTGCGTTCGCGACGATCCTCGCGACGATGCGCTCCTTCGATCGCGAGCTCGAGGACGACGCGCTCGAAGGGCTCGTCGCGCTACCTGGCGGTCGCGACGCGCTGTTCGGCGGAAAGGTCCTCTCGCTCACGATCGTGCTTCTGCTCGTCGCAGTGGTCGGCGGCGTCCTGTCGCTCGTTCTCCTCGATCTCCGCATCGCGCTCCCGCTTCACCTGCTGGTCGTCGTTCTGCTCGGCGTTCTCGCGCTTCCACCGATCGTGGTCGTCGACGTCGTGCTCGCGCTCCGCCTTCGCGCGCGCGCCGCGCTCGTCCCGATCCTGGCGTTGCCGGTCCTCGTGCCGCAGCTGGTCGCGGCGACGCGCGGGACAAGTGCCGCGCTTTCCGGAGACGCAGTCGGGGCTCTTTCGTGGGCCGGCTTGCTGTTCGCGTTCGCGGTTGTGTACACGGTCATCGGCCTTACCATCGTTCCGGCGGCCATCGAGTGACAGATACCACCATCCCGCGCGGAAATGCGTTGCCGCGCATCCGTCCCTGGCTCGGCATCGCTGCCGCCGCGTCGTTCGTCGTGGCGAGCGTGATGGCGCTCTTCTGGGCGCCCACCGACGCGGTGCAGGGCGACGTCTACCGGATCCTCTACGTCCACGTGCCCCTGGCGTGGCTTGCGTACCTCGCGTTCGTCGTGGTCTTCCTCGCATCGGTGGGCTGGCTCTGGACAAAGAGACCGTTCTTCGATGCGGTCGCCGTCGCGTCGGCAGAGATCGGGGTGCTGTTCACGGGCCTATTCCTCGTCGCGGGCTCGATCTGGGCGAAGCCGACGTGGGGAGTGTGGTGGACGTGGGAGCCGCGCCTGGTGACGACGGCGATCATGTTCGTCATGTACGTCGGCTATCTGCTCCTGCGGGGGCTGTCGACGGACTTCTCGCGGCGGGCGACGCGTTCTGCGGTCTTCGGGATCATCGCCGTCATCGACGTCCCCATCGTTCACCTCTCGGTGCTCTGGGCGAACTCGCTTCACCAGCTCCCGACCGTCCTGCGGGCCGGGGGCTCGCCGGCGCTCGACTCGTCGATGCTGCTCACGCTCATGGTCTCGCTCGGGGCGTACACCCTCATCTACGCCTACTTCATGACCGCACGCGTGTCGCTCGAGATCGCCCGTCAGGTGCGCCTGTGGACAACCTAGGGTTCATCGTCGCGGCCTTCGCCATCGTTTGGTGCGCGCTGCTCGTCTACCTCATCTCCTTGCGCGCGCGCGGTGCTTGAGAAAATTGGAGCGCGGCGGGTCCTGCTGATCGCGGCCCTCGGCGTCGCGGTCCTCGTCGGCACCGTCGCCGCCACCAATCTTCAGAGTCAGGCCGTGTACTACCTGACCCCGTCGGAAGCGAAGGCGCAGGGCGTGGCGGTCGGGCAGACCGTGAGGCTGGGCGGGCTGGTGAAGACAGGGTCCATGTCGTCGGCGGACCTGCGCGGCGCGAACGACTTCCGGTTCGTGATCACCGACGGGTCCGTCGACGTACAGGTCATTGCCACCGGCGCGATCCCCGGCCTCCTGCGCGAGGACGCCGGTGCTGTGGTGGAAGGCGCGTTCGTCGCTGACGGGACGTTTCACGCGACGCAGGTGATCGCGAAGCACGACGAGGTCTACACCGCGCCGAAGGCCGGAGCAACGCCGGCACACCGGACCGCTCCGTGAGCGCCGGCGACCTCGGCGCCGCGGCGCTCCGCGCCGCGCTGTTCCTCGCGCTGTGGGGCACCGGCGCCTCGATCTACGCGGCCTGGCGGCGCGATGCGCGCGCGCTCTCATCCGCGCGTGTCGCGGCCGGCGTCGGCTTCGCGCTCGTCGTGATCGCCGCGCTCTCGATGATGTTCGCGCTCGCGACACACGACTTCTCCATCCTCTACGTCGCCGAGAACAACGCCCGCGAGACCCCCACCTTCTATTCGATCATCAGCCTCTGGGCCGCGCTCGAGGGGTCGATCCTTCTGTGGACCGCGATCCTCGCCGGCGCGACCGCGTTCATCGCCTTCCGCGGCACCATCGCCATCCCGCGGCTGGCGACGACCGCGCTCGCGGTGATGTTCGCGATGCTGACGTTCTTCCTGCTGCTGATCACGACGCCTGCGGCGGACCCGTTCGCGCGCCTCGCGATCGCGCCGGACAACGGCAACGGCCCCAACGCCCTGTTGCAGAACCACCCGCTCATGGCACTGCACCCGCCGCTCCTCTACCTCGGGTACGTGCTGACGTCGGTGCCCTTCGCCTACGCGATCGCGTCGCTGATCCTCGGCGAGGGCGGCGATCGCTGGCTCGTCGCGACGCGCCGCTTCGCGCTCATCTCGTGGGCGCTCCTCGGCGTCGGCATCGTCGCGGGCGCCTGGTGGAGCTACGCCGTGCTCGGTTGGGGCGGGTACTGGGCGTGGGATCCGGTCGAGAACGCGGCGATCATGCCGTGGCTCACGTCGACCGCCTACCTGCACTCGGTCATGGTCGAAGAGAAACGCAACCTGCTTCGCACGTGGAACCTCGCCTTGGTCGTAGCGACGTTCGCGCTCACGATCCTCGGAACGTTCCTCACGCGAAGCGGGGTCGTGAATAGCGTGCATTCGTTCAGCCTCTCTGCGATCGGACCGCTCCTCCTCGGGTACCTCGTCGCGATCCTCGTGCTCTCGGTCGGTCTCTTGCTCTGGCGATCCGCGCGCCTGCGCGACGCCGGACCGATCGGCGCGCCTCTGTCGCGTGAAGCCATCTTTCTGTTCCAGAACGTCCTGTTTCTGGCGGCGATGTTGACCGTTCTTCTCGGAACCCTCTACCCCCTCGTCGCAGAAGCGATCTCTGGCGCGCAGCTCTCGATCGGCGGTCCCTACTTCAACCGGGTCGAAATCCCCCTAGCGCTCGCGCTCCTCTTCCTTATGGGCGTCGGGCCGCAGCTGCCGTGGCATGGTGCGTCCCGCGCCACGCTCGAGCGACAGTTCACCGCGCCGATCGTCGCGGCGGCGGCCGGAGCGCTCGCGGCGCTCGTGACCGGCACGACCGCGCTTGCCGCGGTTCTCACCTACGCGCTCGGCGCGTTCGTTATCGCCACGGTCGTCCAGGAGTTCGCGCGCGGCATTCGCGCGCGCCGAACCCTGCACGGCGAGAGCGGGCTCGCCGCGTTTTCGAACCTCCTGCGCCGAAGCGGCCGCCGCTACGGCGGCTACGTCGTGCACGTCGGAATCGTTCTCGTCGCTCTCGCCGTGGCGACGAGCCAGGCGCGCACCGTCGATGCGGAGCGGACGCTCGCACCCGGCGAAACGCTCGTGGTTGCGGGGTACACCATCCGCCTCGATGCGATCCGGCCGGTGAGCGAACCGCAGCGCGACTCGATCGTCGCCGATCTCCTCATCACGGGGAACGGCGCGAGCGAGCAGCTGCGTCCGGCGCTCGTGCAGTACCCGAACAGCGCAGCCGCGGTCGGCTCGCCAGGCATCGGCGCCGGTTTGCGCGATGACCTGTACACGATCCTCGCCGCGTACGACCAACGTACCTTCTCGTGGGCGACGATCCGCACGCGCGTGATCCCCGGCGTCTCGTGGCTCTGGCTCGGCGGCGCGGTCGTGGGGATCGGCGCGCTCATCGCCGCGCTTCCGGCACCACGTCGCCGTGCGGTGCGCATGCCGGTCGCCGAAGTCGCGGTGTCGGCGAAATGATGCTTGCCCGGATCGTCCGAATCGCCGCCGTCGTCGCGATCCTCGGTCTCGTCGTGACGCTCGCGCTCGCCTTCCGGCGCGATCCGCACGATATCCGCACCGGAACCATCGGTAAGCCCGCGCCGGCATTCGCGCTCGACCGTCTCGACGGATCGGGCAAGGTCGCGCTCGCGGACCTTTCGGGCAAAGTTGTGGTCATGAACTTCTTCGCGTCGTGGTGTCTGCCATGCACTCAGGAGAACCCCGTCCTGGTTCGTGTGTACGAGCGTTATCGGGCGAGCGACGTAGTCATGGTCGGCGTGAACTATCAGGAATCGCGCGACAACGGGCTCGCGTACGTGCAGCGCATGGGTATGGGATGGACGACGGTCGCCGACGACGATGGTCGCGTCGCGTTCTCCTACGGGGTCTTCGGCCCGCCGGAGACGTTCTTCATCGGGACCGACGGGATCATCGCCGGGCGCCACATCGGCCCGATCGATGAGGAAACCCTCGTGACCGCGATCGAGAAGCTCCGTGGACAGGCGGCATCGCGATGAACGGGCGCGTCGTCATGGCCATCGGGCTTGTCGCGCTCGCCGCGGCGCTCCTCTTCGCGGCGCGCCCGCGCGAAGTGACCGCGGACGAGCGCATCGACCAGATCACGACCGAGCTCCGATGCCCCGTGTGTCAGGGCCTTTCGGTGAAGGACTCGACCTCCGAGACGGCTCGCCAGATGCGAGACATCGTCGCCCAGGGGGTGCGCGAGGGAAAGAGCAACGCCGAGATCGAGGCCGAGTTCCGCGCGGCGTACGGCGATTGGATCTTCCTGTCACCGCCGGTTTCATCGTGGGGCGGCCTGGTGTGGCTCGTCCCTGTTGCAGTGCTCGGCGCGGGCGTGCTCTTCGTCTCGGGCCGGCTGCGGCGCGTCGAAGCCCCGGAGCCGGTAGGGCCAAGCGCGCCGCAAGTCGCCGCGCTGCGCGAGCGTGTCGCGCGCGAGGAGGCCGCCGAGGGATGACCATCGCCCTCTTCGTCGTGCTGCTCCTCGCCGGGACCGCGGCGGTGATCGCGCCGCTCGCGCGCCGGCCGGTCGCCTGGCCCGCCGATCCTCCCGACCAGCGCGACGACGTCGCGCGCGCCGTGAGCTCGCTGCGAGATCTCGAGTTCGCACGCGCAGCGGGGACGATCGCACCATCGGATTACGCGCAGCTCCGTGCATCGCTCGAGCGCGACGCGTTCGCGCGGCGCGCGAGCGAGCCGCGTGGCGCGGCGCCGGTGCGAACCCTCGTCGCGGCCGCGCTCGTTGCGGCTGTCGCCGTGGGCGCCGCGGTGTTCTACCTGCCGCCGTCCGCCGGCGATCGCGCGCCCGGCGAGACCGTGACCGGCACGGTCCCGCAGATCGACGCGCTGGCCGCGCTCGAGACGCGCGCAAGCGCGAACCCAGGCGACGTCCCGACGCAGCTCGCACTCGCCGACGGTTACGTGAAGGCGGGCCGGCCGCAGGACGCGATCCCGCGCTATCAAGCGGTGCTGGCGAAGGACCCGAACAATGTCGCGGCGCTCGACGGGCTCGCACTCATTCTCGTCGCGTCGGGCAGCAATGACGGCGCGATCGTCGCCGCGGATCGCGTGCTGGCGCAGCGACCCAAGGACCCGGACGCACTCTTCGTGAAAGGGCTCGCGCTCTACGGAAAGCAGGATTGGAACGGCGCGGTCGACGTATGGACCGTGTACCTCGATGTCGGGCAATACCACTTGGGGTCTGAGATGGTGCGCGGGCTTTACGCGGATGCGAGGGCGAAAGCAGGGCGGTAGTCGCCTACAATCGGCTTCGCGCGCGTCGCTCGCGTGCTCCGTGGCGGGATTAGCCTAGTGGTTAAGGCCCCAGATTGTGGATCTGGTTAGACGGGTCCGATTCCCGTATCCCGCCCAGTAGACTGCACATACACGTAGTCCTATTGACACGATCGCGCGGACTCGCGATAGCTAATCGATAACGCTCTATTGGCTTGCGGGCATCCTCGAAGGCGAAGGTTCGTTCCTTGCGGGTCCGCCGTCCGCGCCGAATTCCCTCGCGATCCGGCTTCCCATGACAGACCGCGACGTGGTCGTTCGCGTTGCAGAGCTGTTCCATCGTGCCGTCGTCGCGACCCGCCCGAGGCAAAACCATCACAAGGTCCCGTATCTGACGGTGATCAAGGGCACGTCGGCTGCGCGGATGATGCGAGCTCTCGCGCCTCTGATGAGCCCCCGGCGCCGTGGCCAGATCGAGCGGGCTTTGGGCAACCATCATCCGAAGCGGCGCCACAGGCGCGTCGCCGAGGAATTGACCACCGACGGTTCCGAGCTTAGCTGGGAGCGCGCCGATACTGGGGCGGGCCTAGCGTGGCTTGCCGGGGTCCTCGAAGGCGAAGGGTCGTTCCTCTCGGCGAGACTCAGCGGCTATAGCTATCCGCGAGTCCAGATGACGATGTGCGATCGGTCTGTTCTCGCGCGCGCGATGACCCTCATGACGGGCAGTCGCATCTACGACGTGACCGACAAGAGGAAGGCCGAGCGCGGTTGGAGCGAGGCGTGGATGGTGAGGGTGAACGGCCGTGCCGCGGCCGCGGTTATGAAGGCGGTGTTGCCATGGATGGGATCGCGAAGAACAAAGGCGATCGATCGTGCGCTTTCAGCCTGGCGGCCAATCCGCGTTGCGGCTCCGCGTTCGTCGTGCATCGTGCCAGGATGTTGGCGTCGCCATGCTGCCCGCGGCCTATGCAACACGCACTACATGAGCTGGTCACGCGACCGCGCAAGGGGCCGCGTCCCGAGGATCACGCCGCTGCGCTGAGCCGCTTTAAGTCCAGGCTGTCACGTGACCTCTAAGCCCCGCACCGTGGCTGTCCGCTTGGACCGCGCACCTGTAGCGAGAGCCTTCGCTAAAGAGCGTCGTGAGGACGTGCCACGCGCGTCCGAGCACCTGGCTCCGTCGTCAGGTGTGCGCAGGCTCTCGACGACGATCTCAGTCTCCGCCCCGAGCGGCACGGTCGATCCGTCGAAGGAGGTGATCACCGCCGCTCCCTGCGGATAGTGGTCGCGACAACGCGCGAACGTGACAACGCCACGTTTGCCTCCCCAACTCGCGTTCAACCAGCTGGGTGAACGCTCGTCGCCGGGGGAACTAAACGCCTCCTCGCGGGGTCTGTTTAGTCAACCGGGTAGCAACGACATCGCGCGAACGAGATTTCCACGCGTAATGCTGTCGGGCTCCGGACGAAAGGAGAGAGTCCCCGGCTTAGTCGCGGGGCGGCGAATACTCCGAGAGCGCAACAAGGAAGGGACGTGTACGCCCGGGTTGCACTGTCAACGCCTCGGGAAGACCAGCCTTCGCGAACACCGGAACACGAAGGCCGTGGAGTCGCTGCGTGGTGTGCGCCCACTCCGTGCCGCAGACCGGACAGACGAACGCGCCTTCGGCCATTCTCTCGCCATGCGCAAGAAGAATCTTCGCGCAGCAGCGTTCGACGTTCGGCTCGTGACCGTCCGCCGCCGCGAGGTACGGAAATTCAGCATTCGGTCCGGAGCGAGCCCGACGAACGAATGAGCGTCCATCGCCGCGGCGGTAGGTGTCGTTCTCGGTCTTCTTCCACTCCGTCGCACACTCGGGACAGCGGAACTCGCGTCCAGTGCGATAGAAGCCGCCCCACTCGATGATCCAGTCCTCGCAACAATCGGCGAGGATCGTGCGCTCGTCGCTCGCGTTCATCGCTCTCCTCCGAGGAGCCAGCACAGGAGCGCCTTCTCCGTGTGCAGCCGGTTCTCCGCCTGATCGAATACCGCGCTCTGCGGGCCGTCGATCACTTCATCGGTGATCTCCTCGCCGCGGTGCGCCGGCAAATCGTGCAGCACGATCGCGTCACGCTTCGCGCGTGCGAGCAATGCCGCGTTGAGCTGGAACCCCTGGAACGCGCGGCGCCGCCGCTCGTACTCCTGCTCCTGGCCCATGCTCGTCCAGACATCGGTGTAGACGACGTCGGCGCCAGTCACCGCAGCGACGGGATCGTTTCCGATCGTGATCTGCGCCCCGCTCGATCTCGCGTCGGATGCGGCGAGCTCCCGGTAGCGCGTGAGGGGCTCGTATCCCGCGGGTGTGGCCATGCGAAGCGATGCGCCGGTCTTGGCAACGCACAACATGAGCGAATGCGCGACATTGTTGCCGTCACCGATGTAGGCGATCGTGACGCCGCGAAGATCCGGGCCCTTGCGCTCGCGGATCGTGAAGATGTCGGCAAGGCCTTGGCACGGATGGGAGAGATCCGAGAGCCCGTTGATCACCGGGACCTCGCTGTAGCGTGCGAACTCCTCGATGGTGTCGTGAGCGTTCACCCGCAGCACAACCGCGTCTGCCATTCGACTCGCGACGCGGGCGACATCGGAGACGCTCTCGCGCCGACCGAGACCGACCTCCGCCGGCGAGAGGTACACGCAGTGGCCGCCGAGTTGCGCGATGCCGACATCGAATGACAGGCGCGTGCGGAGACTCGGCTTTTCGAAGATGAGTGCCACCGTGCGACCGGCGAGCCCTCCCCTGGAGCGCATCGCCTTCAGGCTCGCGCTCTGATCCAACAAGAGGCTGAGCTCGTCCCGCTCCAGGTCGCCGATCGACAGGAAGTGGCGCACTCGCGATGCGACAGCCATTAGGGCAAAGCGCGGAGGCGCGGCCGCCGCTCGTCGACGAGCCGAAGCAACGCTGTCGCCACACGCGCGGCGTCGTGACGGATCGTGTCCTGCTTCAACCAGAGGTCACGCGGTCCGCTCCACTTGTCTATCACCGAGGCGGTCACCGCCCGGACGCCGAGATCCTCGACCTTCGCGAGCTCGCTTGCGGTGGGCTCGAGCGACGCGACCCCGCGCTCGGCGTAGTGAGCTCGGAGCTGGTCGGGCGGAGGATCGTCGTTCACCAGCACCGTGTCGAGGCCGGAGCCGCCCAGATAGTCGGAGACGACGCGCACGTGGTCGGCGATACCGAAGCCGTCGGTCTGGCCGGGCTGCGTCGTGGTGTTCGCGACGTATACGACGAGACCCTGCGCGTCGGCGATCGCCCGCGCGATCTCCGGCACCAGGAGACAGGCGCATACCGTCGTGAACAGGCTGCCCGGGCCGAGGGTGATGAGATCCGCGCTCGCGATCGCCTCCACGCTTCCCTCGGTCGCGCGGACGTCGTCGTCTTTCAAGAAGATACGCTCGATCGGCGCCTTGCCAGTGGCGCGCACGTTGACCTCTTCTTCAACGATGGTCCCGTCGGTCAGCTTCGCGCAGAGGTGCGTGTTGTAGAGGGTGACAGGGAGGACGCGCCCGCGGATCTTGAGAAGACGCGACGCCTCCTCCACGGCGCGCAGGAACGATCCCTCCTGCTGCGTCAGTGCGGCAAGGAAGAGATTGCCGAAGGCCATGCCGTTCAGCTCCTCGCTCTTGTCGGTTTCGAACCGATGCGAAAAAAGCCGAACGAGGGCCGGGTCGCCTTCGGCGAGGACGGTCAGCGCGCTCCGGATGTCGCCGGGCGCGGGCACGTCGAGCGCGATGCGGACCTTACCAGTCGATCGCCCGGAGTCCGTCACGGCGATGAGGCCGGTGATGTCCTCCGTGTAGCGGCGGAGCCCGGCCATGATCGTCGGCGCACCGAGTCCGCCGCCTACGCACACGACCCTCAACCCCGTCATTGGATTGAATGGTCGCAGATACGCGCTAGCGCTTGGCCTTCTTCTTCAGGGTCGGGGTCGTTCGGGCTGCGGTCTTGCGTCGCTTGGCAACGTTGTCCGCCTTGCCAACTTTGATACCCCGGCGTTTCGCCGCCTTCACGATCTTCTTCCGGGCCGTCTCCTTCTTGGTGCCTGACTCGAAGTCGGTCTGGTTGAACCGCGCCATCGCGTTACGAACGTGCGCGTCGTCGTTGATCGGGAGATGCCCCTCGCCCTCCTTGTCGACGTAGGCGAACTTCCGCTTGTCCAACTTCTCTCGTTTCTGGGTATCGAGCTCGGCCATGACGACCTCCGTCTCTTTCTTTTCGGAGGAGCCCTGCACACACTGGGCCGAAGCGAGGCTCGGTACGGCCCGGCCGCCGGTCCGAGTTGGAGGCGAAGTGAAGCAATCGAGATTGGTCCCAGTCTGGGCGATGCAGTTTGTGCTCGGCTTACTGGTTGTCCTCGTCGCAATCGCCGTCGCCGTGGCGGTGCTCGGTCCGGTAATGAGAGGTCCGACCGCGTTCTTTGACGAGCTCGGTAAGACGATCAGCCGGATAGCTCCCCAGCCCCAAGCCGACATCCGGACCGAGGATCAGCTGAAGGCGGTGATCAAGGCGATGCCCGAGGGCAAGCTCAGGGTCGGCACGATCGTCGACGATCAGAACCGCGTGGTCTTCACGATCACGGCCGACCGCGCCGTGGTGAAGGCGGCGGTGCGGCCAGGGGACGAGCTGCGCATCGCCCGCGACGGGAGCGTGGAGATCGTTCCGACGGGCATCCCCGGGGTTATCGACTCGCTGCAGAGGGCGATCGAAGACTTGAAGCGGAGATTCTTCGGCCCGTAGCACGCTGATAACGAAAGGGCCGCCTTTCGGCGGCCCCTTTCGACCTAAGTTGGGAGGTGTCTAGCTCGCTTTGCGAGCCGAGACGAGTGCCCGCGTCCCGACCAGGGTCCGTGCGACAAGCTCGGTCCGCCACGCCTTCCGACGCTCGAGAGCTTCGGTATATCCACGGTCATATGCCCCGATAGCGAGAAAGCCCACGATGATCATCCCGAGTGCGAGGCCCGCCATAATCCCGATCGCGAAGAGCAACACCGTGTTTCCTCTTTCTCTCGCCAAAAGGCGACTCGTCTGGCGCGCGCTTGAGCAAACCTCATGCCATTAGAGCGCCGGCTCTCGGCGGCTCCAATACCGAACCGGCGGTACGGTGCCCGCTTCCGGGATGACCTGGCGCGATCATGCTTGTGAAGAGGATGGTGGCGGTCGAGGCGACGGATGTTCGCAAACGCTTCGGACAGACCGAAGCGCTCGCGGGCCTCTCCCTCTCAATTCGCGAGGGCGAGATCTACGGACTCCTCGGACCGAACGGTTCAGGCAAGACGACATTCATTCGCTGCGTCGCGGGCCTCGTGCGCCCGCAGGCCGGACGGCTTACCGTGTTCGGAGTTGCGCCACGCGTCGCAGTCAGCGCCGGCCGTGTTGGCTACATGACGCAGGCGCCCGCTCTCTACGCCGAGCTCACGGTGGATGAGAACCTTCGCTTTTTCGCGGCGCTCCAGGGCGTCTCCGATGTCGACCGCCGCATAGAAGAATCGTTACGTACTGTTGACCTGCTCGACAGACGGCGCTCCGTCGTCGCCACTCTGTCCGGAGGCATGCGGACGCGAGTCTCCCTCGCTTCTGCGCTCCTCCACGACCCGCGGCTGCTCCTTCTGGACGAGCCGACGGTCGGCGTCGACCCGGTCCTGCGGCGGGATTCCTGGTCCCACTTCCGAGGCCTGGCGGGAAGAGGCGTGACGATCCTCGTCTCGAGCCACGTCATGGACGAGGCGGCGCGCTGCGACCGTCTTGGCCTAATCCGCGGTGGCGTCGTCCTCGCGGAGGGGAGCGCGAAAGAGCTCATCACGCGCGCCGGGACGCAGGACCTCGAGAGCGCCTTTCTCGCCCTCGCCGAGGCAGAGGCATGAGCCCGCACCGGGTCGCCGCGGTCGCCCGCCGCATCGTGTCGCAGTTCCGCCACGACCGGCGGTCGATCGCCCTCCTCATCGTCGCCCCCCTGGTTGTCCTGTCGCTGGTCGGCGCGCTCTGGGGCCAGACGCAGAACGTCACGCCCGAGGTCGCCATCGCGACGGATCGAACCCCCGCGCCGATCGCCGACCGACTCATCGCCTCGACGGCCATCCACGGGCAGACGCTCACATTCGACGAAGCCCTGGCCCGGATGACGGCGGGCAAGCTAGACGCGATCGTCTGGGTGGAGGGGACGACACTGCACATCGAGACGGAGGGGTCGGACCCCATCCGTAATGGCTCGACCGCCGCGGCGGTGCAGCGCGCGCTCGCCGAGGCGCTCGGCTCGCTCGGGCCCGCCGCGCCGAAAATCGAGCTCTCTCAGCTGTACGGCGGGACCGATTACACGTTCCTCGACTACCTGGCGCCGGTGTTCGTTGCCCTGTTCGCTTTCTTCTTCATCTTCCTGCTGTCGGCCGTCGCCTTCCTGCGAGAGCGGGCGAGCGGAACGCTCGAGCGCCTCCTCGCGACACCACTTCGGCGCGGCGAGCTGGTCCTCGGTTACCTCGTCGGGTTCAGCATCTTCGCGCTTCTTCAGGCGCTCGTGATCATCGCGTTCACGGTCTTCGTGCTGAAGGTCCAGTACCGGGGAAATCTCGCGACGATCTTCCTGGTCGAGGCTGTCATGGTCGTGGGCGCGGTGTCGCTCGGCCTCCTGGTCTCGGCGGCCGCGCGCAACGAGCTGCAGGCGGTTCAGTTCGTTCCGCTCGTGCTCCTCCCGCAGGTGTTCCTCTCGGGATTCCTCGTCGCGGTCGACCAGCTGCCGTCGGTGCTCCGCCCCTTCTCGTACGTGCTCCCCCTCACGTACGCGAATGAGGCGCTGCGGGCTGTGATGATCAAAGGGTTCCCGTTAAGCGACCCGCTGGTCCTTCGTGACATCGGGATTCTCGCGCTCTTCGCGCTCATCCTCGCGACCGGCGCGGTCGCTTCGATACGCCGAGAGGTCGCCTAAGGACTCTGCGCGGGCGGCCGCGGTGCGGCAGGATATGCCGCCAAAGGAGAACGCTCATGCGTCTATCGCTTCTGCCAAAGAAGAGCGAGTTCTTCGTCCTCTTCGAACAGGCTGCTCAGAATGCGGTTGAGGCCGCCGAGGCGCTTGCGAAGCTCTTCGGCGACTTTACCGATGTCGAGAACAAGGTGCGCGACATCCATGCGATCGAGCATCACGGAGACAAGCTCAATCACGAGATCGTGCGGCATCTGAACGAGACTTTCGTCACGCCGCTCGACCGCGAGGACATCGTCGGTCTCGCAAGCAAAATCGACGACGTCACGGACGTCTGCTACGACGTCTCCGAGCTCGTGCAGCTGTTCAAAGTGAAAACGATCCGTCCGCCGGCCGTCCGCCAGGCAAAGGTCCTCGTCACGGCGGCGGCGGAGATGCTGTCCATGCTCAAGAGCCTCGAAGGCCTGAAGAACCTCGAACCGCACTGGATCAAGATCCACACGCTCGAGAACGAGGGCGATCAGATCTGGCGCGAGGCCGTCGCCGAGCTCTTCGCCGGGTCCGACGACGCGATCGAGATCGTCAAGTGGAAGGACATCTACTCGCTCGTCGAGGTCGCGATCGACCGCTGCGAGGACGTCGCCAATATCGTCGAGACAATCATGGTGAAGCACAGCTAGTTGGACAACGCGAGCGTTCTACTGGTCCTCGTCGTCCTTCTCGGCGTCGCGTTCGAGTTTGTCAACGGATTTCACGACGCGGCGAACGCCGTGGCCACGGTGATTGCCACACGCGTGCTCACACCGATTCAGGCGATCCTCATGGCCGGCGCGCTGAACCTGGTTGGTGCCCTCTCTGGAGAAGCGGTCGCGAAGACCGTGGGTCAAGGGATCGTCGACAAGAACGTCGTGACTCAGGACCTCGTGGTCGCGGCGCTCATCGCCGCGATCGTTTGGGACCTCATCACGTTCATCGCGGCCCTTCCGACCTCATCGAGCCACGCGCTCATATTCGGGGTCATCGGGGCGGCGGTCTCGCAGCACGGCCTCGGCGTCATCATCCTTCCCGGTCTCGAGCTGACGACGTTCGGCATCGTGTACTCGCCTCTCGTGGCCTTCATTTTCGGATACGTGCTCATGCTCGCCTTGTACTGGGGTCTGCGGAACGTCAGCTATCGGCTCGTAAACCGGTTCTTCGGCCGCGCGCAGATCCTATCGAGCGCGTACATGGCCTTCAGCCATGGCGGCAACGACGGCCAAAAGACGATGGGCATCATCGCCCTCGCCATCTACGCGTTCCATGGGAATACGGGACCTTTCGTGATCGACACGTGGGTGAAAGTCGTCTGCGCCCTCGCGATCGGCCTCGGGACCGCGACCGGTGGCTGGCGGATCATCCGAACGATGGGGATGCGCATCACCGCGCTGAAGCCCGTGAACGGTTTCGCCGCCGAGACCGCCGCAGCCACGGTAATCGAGATAGCCACCCGGTTCGGCATTCCTATATCTACGACGCACGCGATTTCCGGCGCGATCCTCGGCGTTGGGTCGACACGCCGTCTCTCCGCGGTTCGCTGGGGCATCGCCGGCCGAATCGTAACCGCATGGGTCCTGACGATCCCCGGCTGTTTTGTCCTTGGCTACGGGACCGCCACCGTCTTACGCGCGGTCGGAGTGCATCCTTAGCGACGCCTTGGCCGTCACGCAGCGCGGGCCTGATCGCACCCGCTATATGCCACCGTCGCTGCCGCTTCCGCTCCTTCGGCGGCAGCGGCTCCTGGATCGTCTCGACGGCGCGGAGCGTCACCGGCTGACCCTCGTGCACGCGGCGGCCGGCTACGGGAAGACGACGCTCCTGGCGCAATCCGCCGACCTCCTGCGTGCTTCGGGGCGGCGTACCGCCTGGCTCACCCTTGGACGCGGCGACGAGGATCCCCTCGTCCTTTTCTCCGATCTCATCGGCGCCTTGCGCCGTGACGCCGCGGATTTCGCGCAGCAGCTCACCTCCTCTCTGGATCGGGGGCGCCGCCTCGAGCGGCGTCTCGCGCAGCTCGCGGAAGCGCTCTCGGAGGAGCTCGCGCCGCTCGGCGATCTGATCTTCTTCATCGACGATCACCCGAGCGTTCGCGGCGGCGCGCCACTCGCCTCATTCGGCAACGAGCTCGTCGATCTCCTCCCGGACAACGCCCACCTGGTGCTCGCCACGCGGCGAACACCCCAGCTGGGCGGCCTCCCGCGCTGGCGGCTCGCCGGATCGGTCCTCGACATCTCCGCGGCGGAGCTCGCCTTCACGCGGGCCGAGGCGGTGGACCTTCTGCGGGGCGAGTTCGGTCTCGATCTGCCCGAGCACGCCATCGACGCGATGTACTCGCGTACCGGCGGCTGGCCCGCGGGCCTGCGCCTCGCCGCGGCGTTCGTGAGCGAGCGAGGTTGGGAGCAGCTCGGTGAGTTCCAGGGTGGCGGAGCCGAGCTCTACGCGTACTTCAACAGCGAGGTCCTGCGGCGTGCGACGCGCAAAGATCAGAACACGATCCTCAGGTGGTCGCTGCTCGAGCGTATCGAGGACGACGAAGGGGTGAGCGCTGGCGGTGCGTCACGCGAGCTCCTCGCATCCCTCGAGCAGGCGGGCCTGGTGGCGCGTGAGGGCGCGGACCGACGCCATCGTTTTCAGCCGCTCTTCGCCGAGTTCCTCCGCTCTCGCGCGCGAGAGCTTCTGCCCGCTGCCGAGATCGTCGAGCTCCACCGCGGATACGGCGAGCGGGCGGCGGCACGCGGAGACGTCGATCGAGCGATCCATCATTTCCAGCAAGCCGGCGATCACCGACGTGCCGCGCAGCTCGTCCGCGATAACGGCGAGCGCGCGCTTCAGGGAAGCGAGGTCGCCACCCTTCAGCGCTGGCTCGATGGATTCCCTCCGGGTGAGGAGCGGCGTCTGCCGTGGGTGATCCTCCTCCGCGGACTTCTTCATCGGGTGCGCGGCGACTACGAGCGCGCGCTCGCGAACTATCGCGACGCGGCGGGAGAGCTTCGTCGGGCACGCGATACCGAAGGGCTCGCCCGCGCGCTCACGTGGTCGGCGCAGGCGCTCCGTTACCTCCGCCGGCCGCGTGAGGCCTTGGAGGAGGCGCACGAGGCCCTCGGTCTCCAGGGCGACGGCGCATCGTCGCAGGGCGCCTGGCTCTGGCACGTGATCGGGGGATCTCATACCGACCTCGGCGAGATCGAGGAGGCGGCACGCGCGCATCTCAAGGCCGAAGCGATGTTCGCGCTTCTCACCGATCGGTCCGGCGAGCTCGCAGAAGCGCTCGCGATCGCTCAGCTGCACCATCTTCTCGGCGAGTTCGACGCGGCGCAGCGCACCTATCTCCGAGCGCTCGCGCTTCAGCAAAAGAGCGCCGACGTCACCGCGCTCTGCTGGGCCGAGGGCGGACTGGTCGACGTGCGCACGCGTCGGGGCGACACCGCGGAGGCCCTGGACACGATCCGCCAGACGCTCGAGATCGCTAGCGCGAACGATCTCCGTCTCGCGCAGGCGGCGATGTGCTCGACCCTCATGACCGTGCACGCGCTCATGGGCGAGCGCGGCGCAGTCGAGGAGGTCTACCGCGCGGGCGTCGAGCTCTGCCGAGAGCAGGGTGACGATCACGTGATCGCCGAGCTCCATGCCACGGCCGCCGAGCTGCGCGCACTGCGCGGCGATGCCGATTCGGCGCACGACGCGTTGCGGGCGGCCGAGGCACTGGCCGGGTCGTCTCCGGGTCCGGTCCCCGCGATACGCGCGGCGATCGCCCGCGGCGCGGTCGCCGAGGCCCAGGGCGATCGTGAAGGCGCGCTCCGCGCGTATCGTGAGGCGCGCGTGTCGGCGCACGCGATCCGCGCGCGATATTTCGAAGCGAAGGCGACCCTGCTCTCGGTGCCGATCGCGGACGAGCCGGCCGCGATCAGAGGGGCGCTGCGCGCGGTCGCGGCCGAGCGCTATCGCGATTTCCTGCTGCTGCGTCCCGCGCTTGCGGATGCTCTTCGCTTGCGGCTCGGCGACCTCGAGCTCAACCCCGACGACATGCGAATCCTCGCGACCTTATTACAGCCCGCCGCGCCGACCCCGGCGCAGGCGATCCCCTCGTCGGTCGCCGAAAGCATTCAAGCGTTCGTACTCGGTCCGTTCGAGCTCCGCGCGGGCGGCACGCGCATCAGCGACCGCGGATGGCGCACGAGCAAGGCGAAGGAGCTTTTCGCGTTGCTCCTGCTTGATCGGCAACGCGCGGTCTCGCGCGACGAGCTCGTCGCCCAGTTGTGGCCCGAGACCGATCCCGCGTCGGCGCTCTCAAACTTTCACTTCACGCTTCATGCGCTGCGCAAGGCGCTCGCGTCGGCAGGCGCGTCGGAAGCCACGAGCGTCGTGCGGACCGACACGGGATACCGGCTTGCGCTCCCGATATCCATCCATGTCGACCTCGAGGTGTTCCGGCGGTCGTTGCGACGCGGTCGTGAGGCGCAGGAATCCGGGCGGTCGCGCGAGGCGATCCAGTACCTGCGCGCAGCGGTCGCGGTGCATCGTGGGGAATTTCTCGCTGATCTGACCGCGCCGTGGATCGAGCGCCAGCGCGAAGAGACAGACCGCCAGCTCGTCGGAGCGGCGAAGGAGCTCGCGACGCTCGAGCTCGAGTGGAAGGAGCCGAAGGCCGCGGTCCGGCCGCTCGAGAAGCTCCTCGAGCTCGAGCCCTACGACGAGGAGGCGCATCGCCTGCTGATGCGCGCCCACCACGAGTCGGGCGATCACGCGCTCGCCGTCCGTCACTACCAGGCGCTCGAAGCGATGCTCCACCGGGACCTCGGGGCCGAGCCCGAAGCGGCGACGCGCGAGCTCTACCAGCGCATCCGCCGCGCCGGCTAATGCACCTGAACTAGTTCTGATCACCGTTCGGTCCTGCTTTGGCGCATGTGATTGAGAACTCGCGAACGGACGTGTCGCCTTCGTGTCGACCGCTGCTCGAACGCCTCCCAGGGCATTGCGCGGTGGCTTGCTGCGGCGAACATCACCCGCACAGGGGATGACCATCACCTGGGTGGGCAGGTACTACTCGCTCTGGGAGTAACGGGGGAAATGACGGGGCAGATGGGTGATACCGCGAGGCGCCTTTTGGCGGCCTTCTTTGCGCTCGCACTTCTCGTCACGGCGCTTCCGGGCACGAGTTGGACCGCTCCGATCGATCCGGATCTGGCGACACGTGATTACGCCCTCATCCAGGTTGCGCACGGGACCGCCGGCGCGGTAGCCGCAAAAGCGACGGCGGCCGGAGCGACCGATGTCGCGGCACTCGACAAGCTCGACATCGTCACCGCCCACCTTTCGGGGCAAGCGGTCGACGCAGTGCGCAGGGACGGACGCGTCCGCTTGATCGCATCGGATTCCATAGTCACGGCCGCCGGCGGCTTCAGCGCCGACGTGAAACCGTCAGCCGGCGTCGCGGCGATCGACGCGCCTCAGGCCTGGGGTTCTTCGACAGGTCGCGGAATCACCGTGGCTTTGATGGATACCGGAGTCGCCGCCCATCCGGACATCGCCGGATCCGTCCTCGCCCGCGTCGACTTCGTGGGCGACGGCGCATCGCAGCTCGATCCAGCTGGGCACGGCACGTTTCTCGCGGGGCTGATCGCGGCGCACGGATCGACCTTCAAGGGCGTAGCACCTGACGCGAAGCTTGTCTCGCTTCGGGTCCTCGACGCGAACGGGAATGGCAGCTTGCACGCAGTCCTTGCCGCATTCGACTGGCTTCTGCAAAACCGGGTCGCGTACGGGATCAAGGTCCTGAACCTTTCGTTCGGGGCACGCCAAGTCTCCTCATACCAGCAAGACCTGCTAGCGGGGGTCGTCGAATCGGCGTGGTTCGCCGGCGTGACCGTCGTCGCGGCCGCAGGGAATGGCGGCCCGCTACCGGGCACAGTCGCTACGCCCGGTGCGGATCCATTCATCCTGACAACTGGCTCGTTCGACGATCAGGGCACTGCGGGTACGGGGAACGATCGCGAGTCGCTGTTCAGCGGTCGTGGACCGACGCTGGATGGATTCGTGAAGCCGGACGTGCTGGCCCCCGGCGAACACGTGGTCTCGCTACGGGCGAGCGACGACCCGACCCTGGCTGAGTACGCGAGGATGACGGGTACATCCGTCTCGAACGCGATGGCCGCGGGGGTCGCAGCGCTCGTGCTGCAACTACATCCTTGGTACACGCCGACTCAGGTCAAGGGCGCGATCGTCGCCGGATCCCGAAACGTCTGGGGTTCGAAGACGCCAGGCTTATTAGCCGACAACCCGCTCTGGGCCTCCCCTGCCCCGGTCAACGCCGGCCTCGTCCCCTCGTCGCAGCTGGTCAGGCTTCTCGCGGCGTCGGGCGTCAACGTCGGCAGTGGTGGGATGAGCTGGGAAGGCATCTCGTGGGAGGGCATCTCGTGGGAGGGGCTCTCATGGGAATCGATCAGCTGGGAGGGCGTCTCGTGGAACTCCCTTTCATGGGAGCGCGTCTCGTGGGAGGAAGTGAGATGAAGGGACGGGTCGATACATACGTTGCGGCGGTGGCAGGCGCCGGACTGATCGCGCTGGCGGCCGGTTCGCGGGCACAGGATCTGGGGACCCTCGACCCGCTGATGATCACGGTCCTCATCGTCCTGGCGTGCGTCGCGCAGCGAGTCCCCGTCTTCCTGTTCCGGTCGAGCGCGATCTCGGTGTCGTTTGCCGCGGTCATTGCCGCCTATGTTCTTTACGGCACCGGTGTCGGCGTGTGGGTGAGCCTCGCGCAGGCGCTCGTGAACTCGCTGACGCCGCGGCGCAAGCCGCTGCGCAAGATGGCCTTCAACTTCGGATCGTTCGCGGTCTCCGCCTTCGCCGCCGGTGAGCTCTACCGCCTCAGCGGAGGACTCACTCCGCCTGGCGCGATTGCGCCGACGCTCATCGCGGTCGCCGTGTCTGCCGCCGCTTACTTCGCGGTTAACTCGACGCTGACGGCGATCGCGATCGCCATGTCCGAAGGACAAAACGTGGTCGCCGTATGGCGGACCAACTACAGCTGGATGCCCGTGAACTTCGGGGCGACCGCTGTGCAGGGCGCCGCGCTCGCGCTCGCCTACCAGGCACTTGGCCTCTTCGGGGTCCTGGTCTTCACGGTTCCGCTCTTCGTGGCCTGGTACTCGTTCCGCCTCTACATGTCGAAGTCGACGGAGGTGCGCCAGCGGAACGAGGAGTTG
>Ga0207646_10001315_pt1 | contig 30818 bp, 25 predicted proteins | sample KBSK5502metaG_FD_184343 | JGI IMG/M metagenome (GOLD analysis project Ga0207646, IMG submission 184343) | Corn, switchgrass and miscanthus rhizosphere microbial communities from Kellogg Biological Station, Michigan, USA - KBS K5-50-2 metaG... | ecosystem: Host-associated > Plants > Roots >... | reverse complement strand
GCCCTTTCCGTGAGGGGACATGGCCAGTACACATGATGGCCGTCACTTGACAGCGGATGCTCATCATGGGTACCATGAGAGTGGAAAAGGAGTAATATTCTCTTATAAAGAAAGCACGAACCATGCGGCATCGCTATTGACGCAAGTGTAGAACTACCCCATCCATCAGATGCCACCTTCTCATCTGCAGTGGTGCAGGTGAGACACTTTGTCTTGTTCTGATCGCTCCGTGTTCCACCAAGAGCGTGCCTCCTCCCCACAGCCGAGCTCCACCATAACTTGCCCCCACAAATTCTTCGCCATGTGTGATCATCGATGTTCAAGGAAAGGACAGTGCAAAATGCAGATGCGTGTTGGGTTATTACAGATGGCCGACTGTGGTTCTCGCAAAGAAGACCTGCTGGCCAAAGGCGAAAGGTATTGTCGCCAGGCGGCAGCCATGGGCGCAGATCTCGCCCTCTTTCCCGAACTGTGGTACGTGAGCGACCATCATTTCGTCGAGCGCGCCTGGAGGCACGACTACGAACTCTGGCGAGGCAAGCACCTGTGGGGCCAGGCCGAGTGGCACCCCGACCAGCAGTTCGAGGAGCAGATCGGGCGCTGGCACGCGCAGGCGATCGGCAGAGACGATCCGTATATCGCGCACTTTCAGCGCTTAGCGCAGGAGTTGCACATGGCCATCGCCCTCACCTACCTGGAACGCTGGCCGGCAGGGCCGCGCGATACGGTGTCGCTGATCGACCGGCACGGGGAGCTGGTGCTGAGCTACGCCAAGGTGCACACTTGCGACTTCGACCCGGTCGAGGCCATGTGTACACCGGGAGATGGCTTTCCCGTGTGTACGCTGGAGACGGCGCAGGGGCCGGTCAAGGTGGGCGCCATGATCTGCTACGACCGGGAGTTCCCTGAGAGCGCACGGCTGCTCATGCTTGGGGGAGCCGAGCTGATCCTGGTCCCCAACGTGTGCGACCTGGAACTCAATCTCCTGAGCCAGGTGCGCACCAGAGCCATCGAGAACATGGTCGCCGTCGCCCTGGCCAACTATGCCCCGCCGGATGCCAACGGGCACTCCATCGCCTTTGATCCCATCGCCTTCACCGAGAAAGGCTCGCGTGATAGTCTGGTCGTGGAAGCCGGTGAACAGGAAGGGGTCTACCTGGCGTGCTTTGATCTGGAGGCGATCCGCGAGTACCGGGCGCGCGAGTCGTGGGGCAATGCCTTCCGGAAACCGCACCGCTACGGCTTGCTGGTCGAGCAGCGTGTCGAGGAGCCGTTTGTGCGCGTGAATATCCACGGCGAGCGTTACCAGAGCAGCCAGCGCTAGGGAGCATGTGGAGTCGCGGCGTGACCGAGATGCATGCGGTCATGCCGCTCCCGACGAGCCGCGTCTGTATACACTTTGCTGGCGTGCCTCTCCATCCAGGCTCCGACCCACACCAGAACAGCCGCCCCTCTGGTGAGGCCCGCGTTTAGCAAAACAAGCACGTTCCATATTCGCTGCCTTGAAGCGATCTGCACCGACCAACCACTTCCCGGTGCCTGGGGAATCTGAGGAGTGACAGCATAATGTCTGAGCAAGCCTTCACGATCACCATCAAACCAGCAGAAGCGTCTCAATTGGAGATGCTGGACCCTTTCTCAAAAACGCGCTGGTACGGTAGTCTGTTGCCGTCTGTAAAACCGGAAAGGACGCGCCTCTCGCTTTTCCGAGTAGCAAGCACAAAAGAGAGGCCACGGGGGTCGGCAGCGCTCTTCTTGCTTCGATGCTGAGAGGCCTGGCGGCGTCCGTTGAAAAGTGCAACTATGCCCCTTCGCGCACCCTTAGGAGCAGCTTCCCCAGGTTCCTGCGGCTTTCGATGCGGCGATGCGCTTCGCCGGCCAGGCTCAGCGGCAGCACGTCGGTGACGTCGATGCGTACCTGTCCACGTTCGAGATACTGCAAGGCTCTCAGGGCAATGGCCCTCAAGCGCTGTGGATCTTGCTGGCTGAGACTGCCAATGCTAAAGCCAAGAATGGCCCTGTTTGTTCTCTGGAGCGTGTAGACCGACTGCGCGATGTCGGCACTTCCCGAGGCATTGCCAAAGAGCACCAGCCGCCCCAGAGGCGCGAGCGCCTCCAAGCTCCGACCAAACACCTCGCCGCCGATCGATTCCAGAATCACATCGACCCCACGCCCGCTGGTCAACGCGCGTACCTGGTCGGCAAAGTCCTCCTGCAACAGGACGTCGTCATACCCGAAGGAGCGGGCATACGCGCGCTTCTCTGCTCGGCTGACGACGCCGATGAGCTTGCCGGCTCCCAAGAGGCGCGCGATCTGGACCGCCACGGTGCCGACGCCCCCGCTGGCAGCGTGGATCAGGATGGACTCGCCCGGTAGGACGCGTGCCACCTCGATGAGCAGGGCCGTCGCGGTCGGCACCACCGTTGGAAAGGCTGCGGCGGTGCGCAGATCGAGGGATGCGGCGAGCGGGAACGTCAGCAGGGCGGAGGCGGCCACATAGTCGGCGTAGCCACCTGTCACGGTGAAAGCCGCTACCGGCTGCCCGATGCTCAAGCCCGCGACGCCCTCTCCAAGGGCGTGGACATGGCCCGAGACCTCCAATCCCGGCACAAAGGGCAGGGTGCTGGCATGGTAGTCCCCGCGCCTGCCCATAATTTCCGCGAAATTCACTCCGGCATACGCCACACGAATCACCATCTGCCCCGGGCCGGGTTGCGGCTCGGGAACTTCGGTGAACTGCAACACCTCTGGCCCGCCAAAGGCCGTCACGGCGATGGCTCTCATTGGCTTCTCTCTTCCGCTCTAGATCGATCTGTCTCTAAGGTAAGAGACAATGTGTAGACCTCCTTTTATTCCCTGAGAAGCAAGCGTCGCGCTCATCTGACGCTCTCGCGCCTGCTCCTCTTCTCAGGAAATGACCGTCGGGGAGGCGGCTTCCAGCAGCGCTTTTACGCGCCGCAGATCGCCGAGAAACCGTCTGCGCAAAATGGGCACCAGCAGTGGGGAAAGCGGTCCCAGCAAACCAGGCTCCTCGACGGTTGCCCGATACGTGAAGCGCGCCTGTCCATGCGCCTCCTCGACCCTCCGGCTTCCTGAGACGCGGATCTTCTTCGCCATCACTCCCGCGAAGTCGATGGCCCGGCCTGGCTCGTAGTTCGTGACCGCGGCCAGGGTCGTCATGGTTCGCCCAAAGAAGCGAGCCACCTCCAGCGTTTGTGTCCCAACCCGCGAACGCCCTGTGGGAGTCTGGCCCATCTCGATGACGCCAGCCCGCCAGGCTGGATCACGCGTGTAATCGCTCACGAACGCAAAGACGACTTTCACCGGACAAGCAATCGCGATGCTGACGATGATCTGCATAGCGGTTCTCTCCTTCCACAAGCTGAAATTCCATGCGCAAGCGAAGCCTCAATGCCGATAGTTAGAACGTATTTCCTACGACGCATTGCCAATGGTGAAGAGAGAAGGTAGAATGTGGACAGCAACGTGACCTCCTGCCTCAAGGTGTCGCATTGCCTCACGAAAATCTGCCTTTGCAAACGGTTCCCATTCTACCCACCACAAAGGATGCGAGTCATGGCGAAGGCGTCCAGACCTGCTTGTTCTCCTCTCAGCCTCCGGCACCTCCTCTTCGTGGTAAGCAGTAAGAGAGGCAGTTTTAAATGAGGCGATGCCCCCTATCAACTCACATGAAAATGTTACCGAACGAAGATGGTTCGCTCGTGGGAAGGTAGCGGTTACCTGAGTGTCCGTTCAAAGAGATGGTGCTTGAAAGCATAGCGCGTGGCGGCACTGCGGGAGGAGACCCCGATCTTGCTGTCAATCGAGGTCAGGTGCCAGTTGCCGGTGCGCGGGCTGATGGTGAGTGTTTCGGCCACCTGGGCGTCGCTCGCTCCCTGGCCCGCCAGGCGCAGCACTTCGACCCCACGGGCGGTCAGGCCGGCAAGATAGATGGCCGGCGTCTACGTAGTGGTTGTCGCTGGTTGCCCCACCGTGACCGTGGCGGACAACGCCACTCGCCCAGCCGCGGCGAGCACCTGTTCCAGCTTCATCATCCGTCCAAAACGCAGAAACTGTATTCTACGCGTATACCTTAGCGCTCGCAATTTCTCCAGAACGAGCGGAAGGTCAAATGGTACAATACAATGACTGGGCGAGAAAACATCGTCTTGTTTGACCACAAGGAGGAGTAACACGTGCAACAGCTTCAACGGTGCGCTCTCAGTTTCAGCGGAGTGCCCATCACGCTCATTCAAACACAGGCGAATGCTCTGGGCATTCCACTGCTGCCGGGCTGATCCATCACGAGCCGCTATGGGGCGATCCTCCCAGCCAGTTGGTGCGTGAATTTCTTGCTCGCGGGTACGCCGCCATTCTCACCTGTATTGAAGAGGCACATGCCAATTCCACCTGGTTGGGCGCGCCTCTCACTGAAGAACTCATTCTGGCATTTGAACAGGCAGGTATTGATCCGTGCGGTGAACGTGGTGAGTATCATACCTTTGTCTATGCCGGCCCGCTTTTTTCTTCCCCCCTTGCATTTCACTTGGGCGAGCGGCTCTTTCTGCCGGGCTTTGAACTCATTGATATCCAACCTGGACACCCGACATGAGCAGCTGTGCAACCGTCTGAAGCAGCTCATCAAGCTCAAACGGTTTGGCGAGGCCGATCATCTGGCGTTGCTGTACCTCCTCAGCATGTTGCTCAAGGTACAGGGCTTCCTGGGCATCAGCCACCACCAGTGGAAAGTAGGACGGGCTTGCTTCTGCAAGAGCGAGCGTGATCAGTTCACCAATCCCTTCATCATCTTCTCTCACCAGGATCGTCTTGGGGCCGACCTCGCCTTCTGCTGAAGAGCCTTCGTGGCTGTAAGGCATGGGGGGATCTCCCTCCTCTGAAATTGTCTCAGGGACAGACTTTTCCCTTGCCAGAAAATGTATTGCAGGCATGGCGGTTTCAGCGATTCATGAAAGGGCCTCCGGATACCCCCACGATTCATCTGGGGGTAAGGCGGCCCGAGCAGGCTCTTCCGAAAATCTGGAACATCTGTTACAATCAGTGGTATGGATGCGCAGCACACCAAACACGTCACCTATAAGCTGGCCTATCACTTTGTCTGGTGCCCCAAGTACCGGAAGAAGATTCTGGTGGGCAAGCTGGCAACGTTCGTTGAGCAGGAAATCCGTCGGATCTGCGAAGCAAGGCACTGGACGATTGGCGCGGTAAACATCCAGCCAGACCATGTCCATCTCTTTCTTTCTGCTTCTCCATCTGTTGCCCCTGCCGAGATTGCGCACCAGGTAAAAGGAACAACCGCCCGCAAAATATTTCAGTCCTTCCCTCAAGTGAAGAAATCTCTTTGGGGCGGTGCTTTCTGGTCCCGGTCGTACTATGTTGGCAGTGTCGGAGATAGGAGCGGGGATACCGTACTCAACTATATCGAGTTGGGACAAGAGTAGGTAATTCCTCTGATCCTCGTCTGATTTTCCTGTGTATCTTTGGTCAAGGAACTCTTGATACTCTTCTTTCGTCACACGGTAGGTTTTTCCAAGTCGATAGGCTTTTAATTCCTTGTTTCGAATCCAGCGGAGAATAGTTTCTTCACTCAAAGGGAGGCCATTCGTCAAGCGAAAGGAGCTTGTCACATGGCACCACAGCAGATCCAGTGGGGAACCATCACCCTACATCTTGACAACGAGGCATTTCGGAAAGGATTTCTGGCTGCCAGAGCGGGGTATTTCGCCGACATTTACGCAGAAGATGGACGCAACCCAGAAGAACCGCGACACGCGGTCGAGTTGAACGCCGAAGAAGTGCTTCGTCTTGTCGTCATGCTTGATGACCAGGGACGCTATCACTTTGACGAGATGGGTTACGAGAACCTCCCCGAATACCTAGGCTATCTCGTCGGCGCGCCTTTCTGGACCACTTGCCCCTGATGAAGCAGAGCGTTACCGGAAAGCACAAGCCCAACAAGAATATTTTCGTAGGAGTGTACCAGCGTAGGATAACCAGGGATGGGAAGTCCTCCCATCCCTCTCTCGCAAGGAACAACATGCAACAGATCATCACCGCCAAACTCAAGCTCACCACTACGCCAGAGCAGTTTCAGGCATTACGCCGAATGCAATTGGCCTATCGTGATGCGCTTAATGCGGTGAGTCAGTATGCCTTTGCACATGGCAAAACGAGCAGCGTCACCAAGTTGCACAAAGGCATGTATGCGGAACTTCGTGTTCGCTATCAGCTGCTCTCGCAACTGGCCTGTAGTGTGGAACGGCAGGTCTCGGCGACCTACAAAGGACTCTGGACGAAACGCAAAAAGAATGTGGAACATCGTCGTGCGAAGATCACGAAAAAACGCTTTAAAGGGTTGGATCAGCCACCGCACTACAGTTCCCCCACCGTGCAGTACACCTATGAGCGGGATTACACCTTTCAGTGTGATAGTCGGGTCAGTGTCGGAACCCTGAACGGACGGATCAGTATCGCGTACCAGGGATATGAGAAACATGTCGCGCTCATTCGGCAGGGAGCTACCATCGGGGATGCGAAATTGTGGTATGATCGACCAAAGAAACAGTTCTATCTGCTGGTGTCCCTCACGATTGACCTTCCCGAACCGACCTGCGAACACTTCACCGAAGTCATCGGGGTCGATGTCGGCATTCGCTATCTGGCAGTGACCTCCACCGAGACCGGCAAGGCAGGCTTTCACCCAGGCAAACGTATCAGGCACAAAGCCAACCACTACGCACGCTTACGCAAACGCTTGCAGCACAAAGGCACTCGTGGCGCGAAACGTCGCTTGAGACGCATCGAGCAACGAGAGAGACGGTTGAAGCTGCAAGCCAATCATACCATCGCCAAACAGATCATCACAGAGCACCCTCATACCTTGATCGGACTAGAGAACCTCACCGATATTCGAGAGCGTACCAAGCGTAAGAAACGCAAACGCCAGAAGAATGGCAAGGGCACGGAAAAAGTCTCACCAAAGGCACGCAAAGCCAATCGCGTGTACTCCCAATGGTCCTTTGCTGAACTTCAGGCGCTCATCAGCTACAAGGCCGCGCTTGCGGAATCGCTGGCCGTCAAGGTAGATGCGGATTACACCTCAAAAGCGTGTCCGATGTGTGGACACACCGAGGATGCAAACCGCCCGCGCAAGGGGTTGCTCTTTGTGTGCCAGAATCTGAAGTGCGGGTACACGCTGCACGCTGATCTGATTGGCGCAAGACATGTGACGCTCAGGACGCTCCTGGTCCGGCAGGACTGGGCCAGGACGGGATGTTTGTCAACCATCCCTGATGCCTCGGACCGTGAAGCCAAAGCGGCACGCCTGCAAAGGTATGCTGAGTTGCGGTGGAGTCCAGAGGTAACCACAAGCCTCCGGTCAGAGACCGGAGGTCGTTGACTCAGGAATCCACCCCAATAGAAGAGGTCGAGGAGTTTGTCAGACGGCATGTTGGACACACTGCCTGAAAAACAGAGGCGCTTGCACATACTACGTGCAAGCGCCTCCGAACAAGCGAGGACTGGGACCGCGGCCGGTTCGCTCCCCTATTGGGCGGTGAGTGAACTGCCGGTGAGCGTATCGCTCGAGCCGGAATTGAAGTGATCGCTCGCCGGGTTCCCATGTGCCACACTCACCCCACCTTTGACGGTGAAGGTGGGTTGATTACAGTTGGGAGTTGCTGTAAAACAATCCGACCCTCCACTGCTCGGTGCGCTGGCGACCGCGAAGGCAGGAAAGGCCGGGCCGCCGACAAAGGAGGTGGAGATGTAATCGCCGACCATTCTGCCCTGGCTCGTATTGGGGAGCCAGGAGAGCGTCATGGGTCCAGCCACCTGCGCACTGGAGGTCCAGGTGGCTCCGCCATCGGCTGAGGTCGAGGTTCCCACATCCAGCTGACAGGTGGAGGCGGTGCAGTTCGCATTCGGGTAAAAGTAGAACGTCACCGCCAGATGCGCACTGCTCCCAGAGGTCGACTTGTCAACGGCCAGGCCGGGGATGAAGTGATCCACGCCACTGCCGATCGGATCAAGCGGGATGCGCGTCACCGCCGACCAGTTCTTGCCATTGCTGGAGGTGCTGAAGACCAGATCGTTGGCCGTACAGCCCGCTTCGAAATGACAGTCCGGCCAAACCACATAGACCGTTCCCGACGCGTCGATCTCAGCGGTGGGCAAGATACCCGAGCGCAGATTGCCGGCAGGGGTATGGAAGCGCACCGCGGCGATTTTCGTCACGGCGCTCCAGCTCGCCCCGCCATCGGTGGAGGTGAAGGACATGATGTCACCATTGCGACTGGCGAAGCCCTCAATCGGCACGATCACCGTCCCGCCCGGCTGCACAAGGGGTTGTCCACCGATGCCATGCGCACTGTTGGCGGTCGACAGGGCCGCGCCCCACGTCAGTCCGCCATCGCTGGAGGTGCTCATCTGGATCAGATCGTTTTTACTGTTGTCGTCGAACTCGGTATAGCAGTTGCCGTAGAACGGACTACTGGCCGTATTATCGCAGACCGTCCAGTTTTTGTCGTTAAAATGGCCATCGGTATTCACCGGGACGGGATTGCTCCAGGTCAGCCCCCCATCGGTCGAGCGACTGACGAGCACATCGACCGCGCCGCTCCCATTGGGGCTGAGACCCAGGAACGAGATCAACCAGACCCCATGCCTGGCGTCAAAGGCCACGGAGGCGTCGCTTGTGGCCGAGTAGATGCCCGGCGGGGTGACGGCGGTGGTGGTGCCCGGCAGGAAGCCATTGCTGAAGCTCGTGCCACCATTGGTGGAGGTGGCGAACCCGATATCGGCGGCGCCGCCACCGAAGATGCGGCCCACCTGGAAGGCGGACACGAGCGTACTGCCAGCGGCAAAGGTATCCGGCTCGACTTCGGTTTTGTGCTGGCTGGCACTGTTGGTAAACGGATCGCTGCTGAGCTGAACGAGCTTGACAGCAGCAAAGGCGAGCAGGATGGACGAGCAGGCGAACAACAGGGCGAGGGTGAGCGCGACAAGGATACGGGTTGGTCGTCGAAACCGAGAAATACGAGAGAACATGGTTCCTCCTAGCAGTCTGTTTACACGCTTGACACATCAGGTGCTCTCCACAAGCGCCTGACAAAAGAGCAAGTGATGGTGCACTACGTAGCAGGTGGACTATCTGCAAAAAATTGGACCGGAGTTCTTGCTTGCGGGGATCGGTTCCTTTCTAACAGGACAGACGCTGCACTCTGTCTTAAGCACTACAGGATGACCACAAAAACGAGTGGATGACGGGAAATCAGCACCCTGCCTTCTAGACGCCCTGGCAACCGGAGACTGCGAAGGCGATGAAGGCTGAGTTTCCGAATGTCCACAATTGAGCGCAACAGAGCGCAGAAGTTGCCAGATTGTACTCAGGGTGCCGTGACTGCGGCCGTGTAGATGTCCAGCCCGTGCAAGCTCCCGTCCGGGTTGTTCCCCGTGCTGTTCGAGTTGTCGGCCCACGCCGGGTGAGCAATTCCGCCGTAGAACGAGAGCCCCGTGTAGTCGCCGTAGTCGATGGCGTTCCCAGAATCGTGCGAGTTCGAGGTGCCGGCGCTGATCTGGAGGTTGGGGGTGAAGGCCTGCCCGCCATCGGTGCTGAACGCCCCCCAGAACTGGGCGTCGTCATTCGGCACGCCATCGGTGTCGCCGGACCCACCTTGACCCAGGTCATTGCGGCAGTCGTACCACACCACGGCGAGCTTCCCGCTGGTCTGATCGAGCGAGATCTTCGGCAGGAACTGGCTGTTGGTCGTGTGGTCGTCGTTCACCCGTACCGGACTGCTCCACGTGGTGCCCTGGTCATCCGAGAAGCGGACGTAGATGTCCATATTGTTGCTCTCGTTGGGCTGCTCGAGCGTGTACACCAGGTACACGCGCCCGTTGTGGGGACCACCCGTCCGGTCCCAGGCGAGCCCCGGCTCTGAATCAACCGAGCGGTCAGGCTGCGCCGGGATAAAGTCGAACCCGCCGACGTGCGTTTCGGTCACGAACACCCGCGAACCGAAGCCCGCGGGTCCCAGCCCGTCAGGGTCCACGTTCACGAAGAGCTTGCCGCCGCCCTGCCCGCTCTCAGTAAGCGCGCAGACCTGCATGACCTGACCCTGCGGGCCGATGGCGACGTCCCCGTACGTGCAGTTATTCGTACCGGGGACGACCTCGAGGGGGATGAAGCCGCCGACCTGCCCCAGTCCTGTTACTGGTGCTCCCGTGGCCACCATTGGACCTCCGCCGTTGAACACCAGCCAGACCTCGCCCTGGCCGGCCGTGATCGTCGGCTGGTCGACGAACCGGAACAGGCCCCGCTCCCCGCTGGCCGACGAACTCTGCTTGGGCGGTTTCGCGATGTTGGCGATGAGGTTAAAGTGGAGGCCGCCATCAGTGGAGAGCGCGATGGGTACCTGGTCCTCGACGTTGTAGAGATAGGTCAGGAACAGGTTGCCGTAGTTGTCGAACGACAGGCTGGGGTCGCAACACGCGTCTTTGAGGTTGTCGTTATCCCCGATTAGCCTCGTGGCCCAGGTCTTGCCGCCGTCGAAGCTCACTGCCGCGAACAGCCCGGCGGCCGGGTGATCCACGTTCGTGACGATCACGATGTTCTTCGGGTTGGTCGGGTTGACCGCCACCGTCTCCTCGGACTCGCTGCCCGCCCGCTGGCTGACGTCGACGTTCGTCGGCCTCGGGGCAAGCTGCAATCGACTGCTGGCCCCAGCGATACCAGCCGAAGTGGCCACAAGCGTGGTGGCGATGAGAAGAGCTACCAGCAGAGGGCGGATTTGCTCGATTAGGGAGATCTTTCCTCTTAAGTGAGGGACTCGCATATGCACCTCCTTAGCATGTGCTTCTGTCATTAGGAATACACGAACCGTGAGCCGGGCGGGCGACCAGGCTGAATCTTTCCAGGTGGAGAGGGCCTCAGCTCTGATCCCGATGGCTTCTCCCTTCAGTGTCTTCTCTCAGAGTGAAAGTTGGAAAGGGCGCCTGTGATGAGCTCCCACCTCTTCCGGACGAGGCAGCAGGCCCTCGCATGAAACGCGTACGAGGGCCTGATCTGCATTTGAAAGATGCTACCCTTGCGACCTATTGATCAGTGATGGTGCTAGCCGTCTGCGTATCGTTCGAACCTGAGTTGCTTTGATCGCTCGCCGGATTGGCACTCCCTCCCACGCTCAGTCCTTTTGCGACGGTGAAGATCGCTTGATCGAACGTACTTCCTGAGGGAGCGCTGGCAACCGCAAACGCGGGGAAGGCTGGGCTCCCGACAAAGGAGGTCGACATGTAATCGCCGACCATGAACCCCTGGCTCGTATTGGGAAGCCAGGTAAGCGACATGGGCCCAGCAACCTGCGTATTCGAGGTCCAGGTCGACCCCCCATCTGCCGAGGTCGAGAACCCCACGTCCAGTTGACAGGTGGCGGTGGTGCAGTTCGCATTCGGGTAGAAGTAGAAGATGACCGCGAGATGAGCCGAACTCCCAGAGGTTGATCTGTCAACGGCCAGGCCCGGGAAAAAGTGATCCACCCCGCTGCCCCTCGCATCAAGTGGGATACGCGTCAGCTTCGACCAGCTCTTCCCGTCGGTCGAGGTGCTCAGCAGGAGATCACTGGCGTTACACGTCGGTTCAAAATGACAGTCTTGCCAGACGGCATAGACTTTGCCTGACGCATCCATTTCGGCGGAGGGCAGCGGGATACTGTCACGAATCCCCCCGGCTGCGTGATGGAAGCCGATCTTGGCGATGATATTGGTTTTGCTCCAACTCGCCCCGCCATCACTGGAGGTGAAGGACACCATGAGGAAATTGCGACCCGCGAATCCGTTGATCGGGACAATCACCGTTCCGTTGGGCTGCACGAGGGGCTGGCCACCAATGCCGTGTGCCTCGTTGGCGGTGGGCAAAGCCGCTCCCCACGTCAGTCCGCCATCGCTGGAGGTGCTCATCTGGATCAGGTCGCCCTGAGTGTTGTCGTCGAACTCGGTATAGCAGTTGCCGTAGAACGCGCTGCTGGCCGTATCATCGCAGACCGTCCAGTTTTTGTCGTTAAAATGGCCATCGGTATTCACCGGAACGGGATTGCTCCAGGTCAGCCCATTGCTCGAGCGACTGACGAGCACATCGACCGCGCCGCTCCCATTGGGAGAGAGGCCCAGGAACGAGATCAACCAGACCCCATGCCTGGCGTCAAAGGCCACGGAGGCGTCGCTTGTGGCCGAGTAGATGCCCGGCGGGGTGACGGCGGTGGTGGTGCCCGGCAGGAAGCCACTGGTAAAGCCCTTCCCCCCGTTGGTGGAGGTAGCGAACCCGATATTGGTGGCGCCACCACCGAAGATGCGGCCCACCTGGAAGGCGGAGACGAGCGTTCCGCTGGCGGCAAAGGTATCCGGCTCGACTTCCGTCGCGTGCTGACCGGGGGGGACAGTATATGGGTCACTGCTCAGTTGGAGCAGGTTTGTACTGGCAAAAGCGGAAAGACTCGTGGCGAGGGCGAGCAGGAGCGCGAAGGTGACGGCGGAGAGGGTGCGGGTGAACCATTTGAAGCGGGAAATACGAGACATGGTCATTCCTCCTTGAAGCATGCCCTATGGAACAACGCACGGTAAGACGAAAAATATCCACGAAGGAACAGCGCTACACGTGTGGCACTACGAGGACGCTTCCCTGAGTTCCGAGAACAGCCCGCCAGGGCAAAAAGCGATGGGAAAGGCCTGTCTTTTCGCCCCTGAACGAGGATGGACAGCCAACCATCCGCTCAGAAGAGAAACAACACGACAAAAGATACAGCGGCACCATAGAAAGTATACTCAGCATTTCGCGCGATGTCAATCTCTCCGAATTGTGGCTCAGGCACGAGCGCTTCACCGTCTCTAGAGAAGTGGCGACCGCTCGTAGGCGTGTGGAGGGTGCCTCAAAACGAAGGGATTGGCCCTCTCCCTGTCGCATTTTTCTCGATCCTGCGATTATACTAAGAGGTGAGCGGAGAAAGACGGTATGTACCAGCACGACGAATATGCACAAAGGGGGAGCACATTAGCTGCCCTCTATGATCGCTTTGCAGCCAGCATCTTTGGCTATGCGAGACTCTTCGCACCTTCCTGGGAGGACGCCGAGGATGTCACGCTTGAAGTCTTTACAGCCGCGCTGGAGCAAGGCAACCTGTCATCGCTGAGCGAGCAGCAGCAGCTCGCCTGGCTGCGCCGGGTGGCGCATAACAAGCTGGTGGACCGCTATCGCCGCTCGCTGCGCCTGCCCGTTGTCCCCTTAGAGCAAGTGGTAGAAACCATGCGCATCGAGGAGGGACTCACCCCCGAACAGGCCATCCTGCGACGCGAGGAGTTGGGACGGCTCTACAAAGCGCTGAGCACCTTATCTTTGACCCAACAGCAGCTCTTACAGCTGCGCCTGGGCGAGGGTCTCCGTTTTGCCGAGATTGCCGTCTTACTTGACAAGCGCGAAGAAGCCGTCCGCAAACTGTGGTCACGGACACTTGCCCTCTTGCGAAGAATCTACGAAAGGGAGTAGAAAGGAAGAGCGTTATGGCAGATGATGATGAATTGCTTGCTGAAGCGGCGAGTGAGCGAGATCAGCGTCTCATCGGCGATCTTCGCCGCATGTACCGCGCGGAGGCGGGCACGGCTCAGCACCTCGCCCGCGTCCGCCATCGCCTGCTGACTCACCCAGATGGCACGATGCACGAGCGCGTTGGCTCAAGCCTGCGCCACCTGCCACTCAACAGGCAGCCAGGAAACTCCACTGGTTCCGAGACAAGGTCGTGGCGGCCGCGCCTCAGTACGCTTGCAGCCTTCTTATTCGTGGGAGTGCTGGTCGGGTCGCTCCTGCTCGTTCTGAGCCGAACACATCGAGGGAGTCTGAATGCGCCGGGAACCGCGCTCCACACAACAAAACCAGCAGGAGGTTCAAGCAGCTTGTTCTCACTTCACATGATTGATCCCACAACCGGCTGGGCTTTGAGCGAGCATGAGATACTGCGAACGGCGGATGGCGGTCTCCATTGGAAAAATGTGACCCCCGCCGGCGCCACGATCACAAGGGAAAGTGTTGCAAGCTTCCTGACCGCCTCGCTGGCCTGGGTCGCCACTCCTCAGGCGAATGGAACGACCTCGCAGATCGTACGCACGGCGGATAGTGGTCAGACCTGGCAGCAGTCCACGGTCCCGATGGTCTACTTGAAGCAGATGACCTTCGTCGACGCTCAGCATGGCTGGATACTCGTCGGTTGGAACACCGGGGGTGGGCCAGCAGAGGCAGTTGCTGTGTTCCGCAGTATTGATGGCGGCAAGACCTGGAGGAATGTGTCCAGTGCGCTTCCCGCTTCGACCGATGGCCCCCCACCTGGTCGGCTTCCATTCGGAGGGCGCAAATCTGGTATCCATTTTCTGAATGCGTCCACGGGATGGATTACCGGCACCGTCGGGGCGAATGATCTTTCCTGGCTGTATGTCAGCCATGATGGAGGTGCGACCTGGAACCGGCAATCCCTCCCTCTGCTACCAGGAGTCCCATCTGCGCAATTCTCGCTCGGCTCGCCCACCTTTTTCTCAGGCACGGACGGCGTGCTTCCCGTCATTTTTTCTGATGTTGTAACGGAGCGAGGATTTGCCACGGACATCTACGTGACACACGACGGGGGGAAGACGTGGACGAGTACAGCGCCCCTCCCACTGGCTTCCGTTGCCATAGACTTCGCGGATATGCAGCATGGATGGGCAACCGATGGAACGATCCTGTATCGAACCAGCAACGGTGGACTAAAGTGGACCAAGCTGTCTCCCGGCGTGACCTTCAAGCAGGTCACCTCGCTCGACTTTGTGTCCAGCACCCTCGGTTGGGCAATTGGAGGGCCAGGCAAGAACTCCTCCCTGGTGCTCAAGACCACTGACGGAGGAGAATCTTGGATGACGGTCCCGCTTTCGATTTCGTGAAAGCGATTCGGCAGTGAGAACACCTTCCCTTGACCAATTGTTGACAACGGCCGGGGGATAGACCAAGGTGAACCGGAAAGAGGGTCTGGCACTGGATGCGCATAAGGGCTCAGCAGGTCGCCAGAAAGCACCGCCCGCTGTAGGACTCTCTGGAAGGTGTGCTCCTTCCAGCAGAACACTTTGCTGCTCCGGTGTGAAGTTGCCAAATTTTGCCAATCGAGAGCAATCGAGTGCGGTCATCCCACTTGCCATGCATGTAGGCAGCCCTGTCCTTCAGCAGAAGGGCAAAGGGACGGTAATTCCCCAAATCAACACACTAGCGCTATATATTGGGATGGCACTGCTGTGCTCCACTTTCTTTCGCTGCATTGCCTCAGCAGGAATCTGACTGTGCGTGCTTCAAGAAACACCCTCCCTGAGATCATCGTTGCATTTTCAACCATCCCGCCACTGCACCAATTCCCTTTCGCTGAAAGACAGGAAGCCTATTATAATGTGTTGAAAGAGTCAGATTTCTCATGAAGCAACTGGGAGGATTCTCATGTGGTCTGAGATGTCTCACACAGGGTAGTGCTAAGGGAGGCCAACGTGGAAAGCGGATTGAGCTTACAAACCAGGCGCGAATTGCTTCATCAAGTGATTTCCCAGTATCGAGAGGCAAAGACTATCAAGAAAAAGAGTAAGTTGCTGGATGCCTTTACGGCAACGACAGGTTATAATCGCAAGTACGCCATGCATCTCCTCAACCATGCGAAAGCGGTGCAATCCACACCTCAGCACACCCGCCGACGCCATTACGGCCCGGAAGTCCAACACTCGCTGTTCCTGGTCTGGCACGCAGCTAACCGTATCTGCGCCAAACGTCTCATTCCCTTTCTCCCTACGTTAGTCGAAGCCTTGGAGCGGCATGAGCATCTCCACCTGACCGAGGAGTGCCGTAGCCTGCTACTCTCAATGAGTGCGGCGACAGCGGATCGCCTCCTGCGTTCCCAACGCAAGCTGACTAAGCGCGGCCTCTCCACAATGCGAGCCGGCACCCTGCTCAAGCAGCAGATCCCGGTTCGCACCTTCGCGGAGTGGGAGGAGACCCGCCCTGGCTTTCTGGAGGTGGACTTGGTGGCCCATTGTGGCGCAAACATCGAGGGTGGTTACCTGTATACCATGACGCTCACGGACGTAGCCACAGGGTGGACGGAATGCCTACCCCTCCTGCATCGGAGCCGAGAGGCGGTGCTAGCTGCTCTCCAACGCGCACGCACCCTGTTCCCTTTTCCGATTCTAGGAATTGATACCGATAACGGTGGAGAGTTCATCAATGAGGTCGTGGTCTCGTATTGTGAACAAGAGCAAATCACCTTTACTCGAGGCCGACCCTATCAAAAAAGAGATCAGTGTTTTGTAGAACAGAAAAATGGCGCCGTTGTGCGCGAGGTGGTCGGCTATGATCGCTTCGTGGGAGAACACGCCTACCGTCAGTTGACCGAACTCTACCGGGCGCTGCGTCTGTATGTCAACTGTTTTCAACCCTCCATGAAATTGCTCTCCAAACAGCACGACAGGAAAAAAGTGCGCTACGCCTACGATCCGGCGAAGACCCCGCGTGAGTCGCCTCCTGCAATCAGGAGTATTGTCTGCCCAGAAACTACAAGAACAGACCGAGGTGGCGCAGGCGCTCGACCCCATCGGTCTGTTCCAATAACTCGTGCAGTTGCAGCAGGCCGTCTTTCGCTGTGCTGTCGGTTGCTCTCCTTTTGTCTCATTCCCCCTTTCCGATCCTCTCCATGTCTTTTCGGTAGAGCAGTGTACAGCGGGAAATCTTCCTGAAGAGAGGAATGCTCCCGCTCCAACAGCGGGACTCGAGACCTTGTACCGCGAGCAGGAGCGGAGAAAACGCGTGCTGGGCTGGCGTCGCACCCACAAGGACCCCTTTGAGGGTGAATGGGAGCAGATCTTCTCCTGGCTCCAGGCCAATCCTGAACGGAGCAGCGCCGCTCCCCCGGACGCTACCAACCATTACAAATCCGTACGCTCCAACGAGGGATGCGGAAAATCCGAGTCTATCTGCTGGAAACCGTTGAGGAGCAGTGGCAAATGGAAATGATCCGGGGAGCATTGCCTGCCCTCGCCAGTTTCCGCTGAAAGTCCTTCAGCAGATCCAGCCTGCTGCCAATTGAGCAAAGCCCTTGGTTAGATTTTGGTGAGGCAATGCATACTTTCCTCTGCCAAACGAGCGCAGTCGAACGGGCAAGAACACCGTCCTCAAAGACGGTAGGGTGAATGTTCCCAAGGGGGAACTGAACGTCGATCGTTGAAGTAGCGGCTACTCGCTCACGGGCAAGCAAGTAGCGAACTCAGGAACTAGACAGAAGATGAGGGGATGGATACAATAGAAATGTCACACAAGTCTTAACTGAACATCCAGCAACGAAAAACGAGAGAATCGAGACGAGTCGATCATGACCACACCAGAACCTGGCAGGCCCACCCTCGTCAGTCAACCATGGGTTCCACGCCGCGTCTTCATTAGTGGCGCGTCAGGTTTTATGGGGCGGGTGCTTGCCGCACGCTACCAGGAGCTTGGGAGCGAGGTGCGTGGGGTGGACAAGGTGGCAGACGTTGCACATGGGGTAGTGGCGGGAAATACCGCGGTTGCTGGGGCATGGCAAGCACACGCTCAGGGCTGCGATCTGTTTCTCCATACCGCGGCGATTGTTTCTTTCACGCATGACCCACGCAATTTCTGGGAGGTGAATGTGCTGGGAACCCGTCACGCCCTGGATGCCGCGATGCGCGGGGGTGCCGAGCGCTTCGTGCATATTTCTTCGGTGGTGGCCTACTCCTTTGACTTTCCCCCCGACGTGGAGGAACGCTATCCAGTCCGATGCAATGGCGTGCCCTATGTCGACGCCAAGGTAATGGGGGAACAGGTGGTGCTTCAGGCCCACGCCGCTGGAGAGATCGACTGCACGATCATTCGCCCCGGCGATGTGTATGGCCCGCGTTCGCGCCCCTGGACGACCAGGCCGGTCCGGCTGATTCAGGCGGGCTCGCTTATTTTACCTTTGCAAGGCAAAGGCATTTTTTCACCGGTCTACATCGACAATCTGATTGACGGGATTCTCCTGGCAGCGCGAACGCCAGCCGCCGCGGGCCAGGTGTTCAATCTCACCGACGGGATCGGCATCGAGAACAGGACCTTCTTTGGCTACTACACCAGGCTGCTGAAGAAAGACATTCCCATGGTACGGGAGAACTTTACCTCCCTGCTGGCCGCGAAAGCACTGCTCGCCGATCGCCTCAGAAAGAAGCTGGGAACCGAAAGCCAGTGGAACGAGACGGGGGTGCGCTACCTGTGCAGGCGAGGAACGTATGCCATCGAGAAGGCCCGCACCCTGCTGGGCTTCGAGCCACAGGTTGACCTCGATGAGGGCATGCGGAGAACAGAAGAGTGGCTCCGCAAGGAAGGTTTCATCTAAGGGAAAAGCATTTTCACAGGTCCAGGCCGGGCCAGGAGGGAGCACATGGCTGAAGTGAGCGACTTGACGAAATTGAGAGCGGCGCTCTCCGGTCACTTCATCGAGCCGGGTGACCCGGCGTACGAGCAGGCGCGCCGCGTGTGGAACGGGCTGATCGATCGCCGTCCCACTGCCATCGCCCGGTGTGCAACGGTCGGTGACGTCGTCACCTGCGTGGAGTTCGCGCGGACCCATGAGATGACCGTCGCCATCCGGGGAGGCGGCCACAACGTCGCCGGCAACGCCGTCTGCGATGGCGGGCTCGTTATCGACCTTGCTCCCATGAAGCAGATCGTGGTCGACGCACCAGGGCGGAGGGTGCGGGCAGGCGGAGGTGTGCTATGGGGCGAACTGGACGAAGCGACCCAGCGATTTGGACTGGCGACGACCGGAGGCCTTATGTCGATGACCGGCATTGCGGGGTTCACGCTGGGTGGAGGCCTGGGCAACCTGATGCGCAGTTATGGACTAGCTTGCGACAACCTGCTGTCAGCCGACGTGGTGACCGCTGACAGCCGCCAGCTCCGTGTCAGCGCAGCGGAGAACAGCGATCTCTACTGGGCTCTGCGTGGCGGGGGCGGCAACTACGGCGTCGTGACCGAGCTTCAGTTCCAGCTGCATCCCGTCGGGCCGATGCTGGTCGCTGGAGTCGTCGCGCACCCGCTCTCCGCGGCGCGCGATACACTGCGTTTCTACCGCGAGGTCACAGCCGGCGCGCCGGACGCGCTCATGGTCTACGCCAACCTCGGTCACGGTATAGACGGGACTCCAAGGGTGGGCATGCGGGCGGTCTTCAATGGACCCGTCGCGGCGGGGGAGGAAGCGGTCCGCAAGCTGCGCAGCTTTGGCTCGCCGAGCGCCGATGAGATCCGACCGCGCTCCTACGTGGAGATCCAGCGGCTCGTCGACCCGAACTTCCCGGCGGGACGGCTGAATTTCTGGAAAGCCCATTTCCTGGCCGAGCTGAGCGACGAGGTGATCGACCTGGTCGTCGAGGCGTTCAAACGAGTCCCATCGCGCTACTCGGGCATGGTGTTCGAGCATATGGGCGGCGCGGTAGCGCGGGTGGGCGCGAGCGAGACGGCCTTCAGCCAGCGATCCGCGCCCTACAGCTTGCTGATCCTCGCCGGCTGGGAAGACCCATCCCAGTCCGAGGCGAACGTGGCATGGGCGCGCGACCTGTGGGAACAGGTCCGGCCGATGGCCGCCCCCGGAGTCTATGTCAACTACCTCGGCGGAGAAGGGGAGCAGCGGGTCCGCCAGGCCTATGGTCCCAACCTGAACCGCTTAGCTGAGATCAAGCGCCGGTACGACCCAGACAACTTCTTCCGCATAAACCAGAACATCCGGCCCAGGCCCTCGCGCCACACCTGATACCCTCCGGCACAGCGCTCAATGCGGGAAGCGAGCTTGCCCCGGTTGAGTGGAGACCTGGACCCGTGAAGTACGAGTATCTGAAGGTTTGATGGGGTATCCTAGCTCTGATGCGTACAGAACGTCAGGTGGTATGGTGCGAAAGCCTCCTGTACAATTCCTTTTTTTATGGTATATAGACACTGTTGAGTCATTCATCCACTCTCACGCTAGAAGTTTTCGCATCTTCTCGACACGGCAACGTAGCGACGTCGCAGTGTAGCGCAATCCCCTCGTTGGCATCGTGGCCAACCCCGCTTCAGGACGCGATATCCGCCGGCTTGTAGCACATGGCACCGTCTTCGACAATAACGAGAAAACGGCGATAGTCCGTCGTATTTTGATCGGGCTGGGGTGCAGCGATTGGACATGGTGGATAAATCGCTCAGCCCTCTGCAAACCTCCTTCAGGCTGTTTTCTGTCAGTGGGCAGTCCGGACAGGCCACCTCATCCTGGAAGAAGGGTCCATGCGAGTGCTTCTGCTGGCACCTTCACCACTCTCCCCGCGACATGCCACTGCAACCATATCTGGCTTGAAAGCCTCTAAGCGGAAACCGGTGGCAACGGGTATGAGAGCACCGAACGCTCCGTCCATCTCCGATGGGTTCTGCCGACTGCCATGGCTGGGGTACGTTGGAGGTCTCGTTGGGCGAGCAGTCTGCCCCCCTCGTTCGCGAGGCTGCAGAAGCTCTATCCGCAGCGATGCATGAGGACGCACAAAATGGGAGTACGCGCGCCACCACTCGAGGTGAGCCAGCAGCTGTGGAGCCTGTTGGGACGTGGCCCAGGTACGTCGTGCGAGCGCTGCCACGCGCATCTCGGACGGTCAGATTCACCCGCTCAATGAAAGCGGTGTTGAGTCGTCCAGAGAAACCCATCCGAGGCCTCGCGCTTGTGAGAGCTGCCTCTGTCCCCAGGCGCATCACAGGCGTGACTCGCGCCAGTTTGCGTCGCCGGTAGCTTTGCTTCACCTGACCATAGATCAGCTCGGCCGCCACTTGCCACCGGAGTACTTTCCGGCCTTGGCGACTCACCTGGAGCCAGTGTCCAAAATGAGCTGTCAACGCATAGAAGTACAGGTTTAAGCCATCGCTGGTGAAAAGGGGGAGGCAGAAAGGCGGCCAGGCGCTGTCGTAACGAGTGGATGAGCAGGTGCGCCATGTGTTGCGTGCGGGGACCCAGTTGAAGCACGGGAAGGATCTTGGTGCAGGGATCGATGGCGAGCCAAAGCCACACCACCTGCTTGTAGCTCCGGAGCCTGGTTCGCAGTGCATCCAAAGGAGACCTCCAGGCGCCTCGATGCGCACTCTATGCGCGAGTCTGGAGCGTGAGGCAGGAACAGGATGGCAATTTGTCTCGGCAAACTGCGCGCCTCAAAGAAGCGGCTCACGCTCGGGGCTATGAGGTCGTGGCGGTAATCACCGAACAGGCATCTGCTCTTAACGAGCGGCGTCGGGGAATGAAGAAGCTCCTCGCTCTGGTAGGAGAGCAGGCGGTCGATGTCGTCCTGATTGAATATCCTGACCGCCTGGTGCGCTTTGGGTGTAGCTATTTGGAGCAAGCGTTTGCGTGGCAGCATGTCCGGCTCGAAGTGCTGGATCAGCCTCACATCCAAGAGCCGACCAAAGAGCTGATCCGGGACATGCTCACGATTGTGACGGTTTTTGCAGGCCGGTTGTATGGACAGCGTGCCCGTGGGCTGCGCAAGCGCGTCCAGACCGCCCTTCAGGAATGTGAACAGCCCGCCGAGGAAAGAGATGGGGCAGGCGAAACGGACCACCAAGTTGCTCCTTGACCTGGGGAAACGAACCCAAGGCGGAGCCAATACGGGCAAACGAGCGTACCTGGATGAGACCGCGCAGGTACTCAACCGGGGGCGTGCAGATCTCACATCGAGTTCTTCCTGGCACATGCGGAAAAATTCAGGGAAACGGTGGTCTTCTACTCCAACCAGCACCTGGAGATGCGGGAACGCCCGCTCTCTGCCCATGAACTGCTCACCTGGGCTGAAGCCGCCACTTGCGAAACCGCGGACCACCCTCATCCGTGGACCAGCTGGAACTTTACCGCGCGTTTTCCCCAGATGCCATTTGTGTATCGCCGCTCGATTATTAAAGATGCCATTGGAAAAGTCCGATCTTACCTCTCCAATCTGGCAAACTGGGAAAAGACGGGCAAGCGATCAGGCAAACCAGGGCCGCCGGGAGAAAGCCTCCATCCCACGCTCTATCAGGGCACCCTCACCCTCGATCTGGAAACGCTCGATGCGAAAAATGGCTTTATCCACCTGAAGGTCTATACCGGGCAGCGCTGGGAGTGGCACAACTACCCGGCCCAGACCTCGCGCTACGCGCGAGCAGCGGCTCAAGGAAGGCTCGTGGGAGCAAGAGAGCCCCAAACTCGTGCTGCGCAAACACTCGGCTGAGTTGCATTTTCCCCAGACGAAACCCATCGAAGCCAAAAAGGTGGTCGAGAGCAAAGCTGATCCTGATCTGGTGACGGTTGGAGTCGATTTGAACGTCCGCAATCTCGCGGTGATTACCGTCAGACAGCATGGGGGACTCATTGAGACGGTCTTTGTGCGGGATCATGGCCTGGATCGGGCGCGCTATCTCCACCTCAAAAAGATCAGTAAAAAACAGTATCTTTCAGGCAAACCAGTCAAAGGGGAACACAGCAATCAGCAGCTGTGGACACACGTCCGGCGCATGAACGAGGATGCTGCCCACAAGGTCGCGCGCATCATAGCTGAGGTGTGCGTGAAATACCCTGGGTGTCTGTTGCTCTTTGAGCGGCTGCGCAAGATCAAACGCGGTGGGGGCAGCAAGTCGAGGCGCATGAACCGCCGCCAAGCGAACCAACTGCGCGGCAAAATCACCCAATACGCCAAAGAGAAAAATTATACGCAAGGGCTCGTCACTATCGAAGTCAACCCCCATGGGACATCGCAGTATTGCTCCCGTTGTAGTGCCAAAGGCGAGAGGTTCTCGTACCGCAAGGGTGAGTGGCACAAAGAAAAGTGGGGGAAAGTGTTCCGGTGTCCCGTTTGTCACTATGAAGCCAATGCTGACCAGAATGCGTCAGCCAATATGCATCACGCGTTTTCCCGTGAGTGGCATTGGCAACCCAAAAAGAACCCCCCTTCCTCCCCTGTATTGACTGGGTGAGGGAGAGGTTCACGCCCTGTCCGGCCAATGACCGGGTGGGAGAAGCCTGCTGGAGGGACACCCCGATGAAGGCAGGCCAGGCTAGGTCGGCAAGCGAGCATACATGCAAGGTGGTGGGGCTATTCCTGGCTTCAAGGGCCACGTTCCAGCCTGGTTGACTTGAGAAGCGACTCCTGGAGAACTAACCTGTCGGAAACTGGAAGGAACCCTGGCAGGCCGGACTTTTCCAGGGCGGGAGGAACGACCAGTGTCCAGGTTTGTCATGAATTTGGGCAGCTGTTGACACCACGGTGACATCGAGAAGGTGGAAGGCGATGAATTAACGGATCTCGCCCTGCCCAATGCTGCTCTAATCGACAGGGGCCTGCAACACCATGTTGATCAGCGCACTGACCTGAGTCTTCCCCTTGATAGCGCCGAGTTCTGTCACCCCGTCCTGTTCGCTATTCACGCCGATATAGGTGACCTTGCCGCCGATATCGAGCAGGTCGACTCCCTTGCATAGTTCTTCTTCCTTTTTTGCAAGATGAGTGGCAATGATTGACTTGATGCCCCCATCCCGTCCCAAATCGACAGGACAAGTGTGCTTCCCTCTTAGAGAAGAGAAGGGCATGTTGCTGATGAAGCGCAGCTCATACTGACAGGTACGACGAAACGCTAGCTATTTTTGTTCCCCTATCCCCATGCAGGTGTCCAGGCTGACGATTACGCTCGGATGCAAAAACGGCGTGAAAGAGGTGTCAATGTCGATTGAGACATGTGTTGTTCTCCTTCTCGTTAGGTTTGCGCTTCAGCTTTTGTATGCATGGACAAAACCTGCTCCTGGGAAAGCAGAAAAGCGCTGGGGCTGCATCTCCTCCGTTTCCACCTGCGAGAAACCGGCGTCCGAGACCAGGGCTGCCAGCTCTTGCATGCTGCTCCCTCCAGCGTGAAAGCGCGCAGCCCGGCCCACTCGTTCCTGCTTGCTTGTGAAATCGGCAATGACCAGGCGCCCTCCTGGTTTGAGCACCCGGGCGATTTCCGCGAGTCCCTGGCGCTTGAGGGGAGCCGGCAAATGGTGCATCATCAGGGTCGAGAGCACCACATCGAATGCCTGATCGGGGTAGGGAAGCTGCTCAATCACCCCGATCTGGAATTCGATAGGAAGACCGCGCCGGGCTGCTTTCGCGCGGGCCCGGGCGATCTGCTCTGCCCCCGGATCAACGCCTGCCACATGGACTGCCTGGCCAACGTGGTCGGCCACTTCCATCGCCAGCGTTCCCGTGCCGCAACCCACATCCAGCACCTGCTCTCCAGACTGGAGGCGAGCCAGATTGATGGTTCTCTGCCGGAGTTCGCGCCATTGACCGTGGAACGAAAAGGTGTCATGGAACCATCCCATCAAGTCGTAGCGCCAGCCCCCGTTGAAGACCAGCCCTTTGGTCTCTTTGGCCGACATCCTGGATGTCTCGCTGTGGCGGTGACGTGCGAACGAATGCATAGCTCATGCTCCTTCTTGCTTTTCATCTTGACAGCATGACCCAATTGAGACATACTATCTCAAATGGACTCTTGTATCTGATTCTCAGTGTAGTCTGACAAGCGCAGCGAGGCAAGGATCAATCAGGAAAGTTTGTCTCAAATGAGACAAGGAACGCAAGATGACTCAACCGGCGAGCAATTTACGCGTGAGACGCATGCAGAAACTGTTGCGGGAGGCGCTCATCGAGCTGATCGAGGAGCGGGGGTTCGAGGCGCTCACGATCGGTGAGATTACCGAGCGCGCCATGGTGAGCCGGGCCGCCTTCTACCGCAACTACCAGGATAAATACGACCTGGTGGAGCAGATCTTTGAGGAAGCCATGAGCGCCTTGCTGGGCGCAGTCGGAGAACTGGGGCGAGAGCACCCGGCAGAGATCTGGGTGACGTTCTTCCAGCATATCGCCCAGTACGAACGGCTCTATCGAGCGCTGCTTGGCAGGAAGGGCAGCACCTGGTTCGTGAGGAAGATGCGTGCGCGACTTTCTGACTTGATCAAGGAGCGTGGGCACCTTCCTCACGGACCGGACGAGAGCGCTCACCCCATCCAGACCTTTTCAGATGAATTTGTGCCAGATCTCGTATCCACGATGTTTGTGGAAGCCATCACCTGGTGGCTTGAGCATGGGCGACCCTACACCCCCAGAGAAATAGCCACACGCACCGCTCTGCTTGCTTCGGCACTCTTCCAGGAAGCGAGCAACTGGTAGACGCGGCTTGCGCGCCGGGCCATTGGGCCGAGGTTCACTGTTTCTTGTGAGCATCATATCCTGGCAATAGCCTTGGGCAGGCACCAATAATGGATTTGGATATCGCTTTGTGTCATTTGACATGATTAAACACCATTTTGCCAAGAAAACTGTCACGCTGCCAAGCGCCTTTAGCGGACCGCGTCTGCCTCATAACATGGCGCTGCATCTTCTCGGTGTTTGGGAGTGCTCATAGCTCATCTCTTTGGCTCTGCTTTTGTCGTTTCTGGGCAGCATATCTGGCAGAAAAACGAGCGTTTTGTAGATGCGAATGAAGCTGCGAAAGCGCGCGTGCGGAAAAGCGAAAAGCCGAGTTTCACAGAAGGGTTCCTCTGTCAATTCTGGCAGATATCCTGGCGCTTTCACTCACTTGCTCTTTTTGCCAAAGAGAGCGAGTAGATGAGCTATGTTGACAAAGGCACATGATACCAAATCCGGTTGAACCCTGATCGTTAAACATCTCCCTCTTTGTCGAAAAAGAAGATCAGGGTTTCTGGAAAAACTCAACTGTTTACGCCAAAAACCTTCCAGCCTGTTGAAAAAGTCCAGGAAAACTCATCAGATAGTTTCTACTCGCAACGATCTGAGCTTGATGAATGAGCTTGTTACGAGATAGACTCATCCACTCAGGCGTTTTTCAACACGCTGGGCCGATTTCGAGACTCATTGTTTTCTCCTCACCCAGGCGTCAATGGATTGAGACGTGCATACCGGCAAGGAACTCTCAAGACGACCCATTCCACCCCATTCGCTTCTTTCTGAAGGCGGGATGCATCCTTACTGCTTACGAGGAATGAGCCCTTTGTCACGAGCCCACAGCACAATCTGCGAGCGCGATGTAAAGCTTAACTTCGAGAGTACATTGCTCACATAGGTTTCCACTGTCCGTTTGCTTACTACCAGCAACTCGGCAATCTCGGCATTGGATTGGCCCTGCCCAATCAGTGCTGCCACCTCCCGCTCTCGCTCGGTCAAACCGCCGTACTGGCTGGTGGTGGCCTGACGAGGAGAAACGGGTTTCTCCTTTGGCAGCGTTGCGTAGGCGGTCTGCTCGAAATGCTCACGAAGAATCGGATCCTTGATGCTTTCTGAGAGCAGTGCGATCCCTTGACGCGCTGAGGCGAACACCTGCTCCGCCTCCTCCCGGCGCCTTTGCCTCTGATAGGCTCGCCCCAGCGAGCGCTCGATCTGCCAGAGCAAGGATAGATACTGCTGTAACCTGGCTCCACGCCTGGCCTCCTCCAAGACCTGGATCGCCTCCCCTTCCCGGCCAAGTGCGAAGAGCGCCTCACCCTGACACTTCCACAGCCGGGGGATGACGCGCTCTGCCGTCTCCCCAGCTCGTTGGGGAGCAGTGGAGAGCAACTGCTCGCAGCGCTCTCGGGCGAGGTCGGGCTGTTGTTGCATCAGGGCCAGTTCTGCCCTGACCAGGAGGAGGGAGCGCTCCGTCACCAGATGCGGATTCTCAGCCTCCGACCGCACCTCTTGCAAAGCAGCCTCAGCAAGCTTTGGCTGGCCCAGGAGCACATAGGCCTGGACCTTAATGGTGATGAGATAGGTGATCCAAATGGCCAGGCTCAGTTCTCGCGCCGATTCTAAACCTACCTCTGCATGAACAAGTGCCTGCTCAGGAGCAAGCAAAGCCAGGTAGATGCGTCCCAGGGTATCACGTGCACAAGCAATTCCTTGCTGGTGATCGATCTCCGTGGCCAGGCGCAGTCCTTGCTGTGTTTGCGCCAGTCCGGCTCCCAACTGTCCAAAGGAGGCAAGGATCCCACCGTAGAAGATTTCGGCAAAGACTTCCCCGGCAGCCCACTCGAGCTCACGCGCCAACTGCAACGCCTCAGTCACATCACGCTCACATTCCGCCAGGCTCCCATTGACCGTACAGGTCGTATACCCACCCCATGGGCAGGCACAGGCCGCACGCATGGTCAGACAGGAGCACAGCACATTGCGGTTGCCTACTGAGCGTAGAAGATTAATGGCCCGATCATATACGAGCATTGCATTGACGGGGTCGTCATCATGGATAGAGACGGTTCTGAGCAGATCGAGGGTTTCAATCATGCCAGGCTGATCGTTCTGTGCTTCAAAGAGCGCCAGCGCTTCACGATTGGTTGCTAAGGCCTCGGTAATCTGCCCAATGTTCAACAGCCAGATGGCCTGCTGGTTGAGGCTATGCGCATATAGTCCTGCATCCTCCAGGTCTCTGGCAAAGTCAACTGCTTGCTGAAAGTATGCCCCAGCCCGTTTGTAATCGCGACCCGTCCACAAATTGCCCAGGTCCAGGAGGCTCTGCCACTCAAGGCGTTCCTCCTCTGTCTGACGAGCGGCCTTTAGCGCCCGTTCGTAATCCGCCATCGCCTGCTCAAAGTCACCCAGAATCTCGTAGGCCTGACCGCGTGCCCGGTAGGAGGTCGGGGGAACTGCCTGCCCGAGTTGCTCAGCTGCGTGCATCACGCGCGTCCACTGTCCTACGGCGGCACGCGGGGCGGAGAGAGCCTGCGCCTGTTCAGCAGCACGCCGGGCATAGTCTATAGCCTTGTCCCATAGTTCCGCTTCGGCACAATGATACGCCAGATCGGCGAGATGAGCATCCAGGGCTGCTGAATGCAGGTGCTCCATGGTCAGAGCAATCATGCGATGCAACGCACGTCGTTCCCGTGCCAACAGCCCTGTGGTGATCGCCCGACGGGTGAGCGCGTGGCGGAAAGCAAACTGCTCCGCCGACTCCTCAATAACCAACTGGGCCGCTATCGTCTCCTCCATCAACTCCAGCAGGTGTGCTTCGTCGTCCTGAGTGATCTGTTGAAGGAGGGTAAAATCGAAGCGCCGTCCCGCTACCGCCGCAAGCCGTAGGACCCGCCTGGCACCAGCGCTCAGGCGCGTGAGGCGAAACTCGATGGTAGCCTGCAGACTGAGTGGGATACGCCAGGTACCTGCGCGCTGCCAGTTCCAGCCGTTCTCTCCCTTGACCAGCTCCCCATCCATGATCAGTGCTTTGAGTACCTCTTCCAGGTAAAAAGGGTTGCCTTCGGTCAGGTCATAGAGGGCATCGAGCATCCCAGCAGGCAGGGAATCTGCCCCCTGTAAGATAGTCTGCAGCATGGTCTCGGTATCGACCCTAGTCAATCGCAGCAGGACGATTTCCTGTCTCAGCCGCTCGCGGTCGAGCTGTGCCAGCAAGGAGCGCAGTGGTTGATGCACCTCATCACTGCGATAGGTCAGCATCATTAGAAGCCGGTGCCCCCTTATCTTACGCGCGAAGAAGAGCAGGAACTCCATGGTATTCTCATCGCTCCAATGGAGATCTTCGAGCACCAGCAAGAGTGGTCTGATGGTGGTGATTCGCAGGAAGACGTCCGCCAGCGCCGCAAAGAGGCGACGCTGCTCCTGTTCAGGTCCCAGGGGGGGCAGGGGAGAGAGGCTTGCCAGTTCAGGCAGTTGCTGGATCTGCTCAGGAAGCAAGGGCACGAGCGAGCGGGCAGAGGATCCCAAAGAAGTTGCAATCTGGGAGGGTGAGAGAGGAGCCAGGAACGTACTCAACAGGTCAAGCAAAGGGGCATAGGGGCATGAACGATCGGTTGGGAAGCATTGACCACCGAGAAGCTGGAAGTCTTGAGTTTCGGCAAAACGTCGCAGTTCGGCCGTCAGCCGCGATTTGCCAATGCCGGCTTCCCCACAGAGCAACACATCGCTTCCCTGCCCACGTGCGGCGGCTTCGATGCATTCCTGCAGCGCGGACATTTCTGCGCTACGCCCGATGAGGATTGGGCAGATAGCAGGCTGATAAAGCAGGGTCGACATTGAAAGACCTCCCTGGTGAACTCTCGCAAACGGACCCTCGCGCTTGTTCAGTGTTCCTACGCGTGATGAAGCTTCTTCTGTGAGTAAGCAAATGGCCCGTAAATTGGTTTCAGATGCGTAACCAACCACACTATAACATATCGCTAGGTGTCTTTTCCACGAAATCTCCGCGTAGTCTGTGCAAAACCATCGTGTTTTCACTGATGAAAACCCCGATTTTTTCAGGCATACTTGCTGGTAACGTGTGGAGCTGAACGGCGCCCACCGATCGCATAGACATGCAAAAGGTCAACAGAAAAAGGAGACAAAATCATGACAACGCAACCAACACACGAAACTTCGAAGATGGGAGATGTAGCACGAAATAGCACTGGAAGGGTAAAGATGGCCTGGTTCGAGCATGGCACTAGTCGGATCTACTATGAAGAACAAGGCAGCGGCACTGCGGTGCTCGTGCTCCCAGGGTTCGCCGGGAGTATCGAGGAGTTTTCGGCCCTGAGGGAAGCTCTGGTGGCGGCAGGCTACCGGGTTATCGCAGCCGATCTGCCCGGCTCCGGCCGCTCGGAGCCACAGCCGCGCACGTACACGGCCACCTACTATGAGGAGGATGCACACGCGTTTGCGGCCCTGCTCCAGCACCTGGCGACCGGACCGGCCCACCTGATCGGCTTCAGCGATGGTGGCGATATCTCCTTGCTGATGGCAGAGCTGATGCCTGGGGTCGCACGCTCGGTAATAACCTGGGGCGCGGCAGGTGTGCTCAACGATCCCGAAGGACGCCTGGGGGACGCGATGTATAATGTGATTGACCATCCCATCCCGCCGCTTCAGGGGTTCCGCGACTTCCTCATCGCTACCTACGGCGAGGCCAACGCTCGTGCCATGACGCAAAGCGCGGTAGGCGCCATGCGCGATATCATCAAGCAGAGCGGCGGCGATCTCAGCCTCTCAAAAGCGGACAACATCACCTGCCCTGTACTCCTCATCTCGGGCGAACATGACTTCTTCGCTCCGCCTTCGCTCGCATCCGAGTTAGCCGCTCGCATCCGCGCGGCGGAAGTGCTGGTGGCAGAAGGCGCCGAGCACAATGTCTACATGGACCGCCCCGAATGGCTGATGCAAACGATCCTCGACTGGTTGGGCAAACACTAGCGCCTCCAGCCGTCTATCGGCCACCGAAAGGAGAATCTTGCACACGCTCGTTGCCATGCGTCTATCCAACACATTTGCCATATCGCCTGCCCGGAGAGTGGCTAGAGAGCATAAGCAACGAGCCGTTCACAAGGCCACTGCAATGTTCGCCGACCTCATCGATGCGAACTCGTTCCATCTGCCCTTTTCCATCGGCATCCGGGCCGGGTGAACCCGGTACCTAATCCTGCGTGATTTCGCCAGACTCATGTAACCATCCCCATGGGGGAGGGGGTTTCTTATCCCTTATGTGGGGCCTCGTTTGTGTTTCACTGCTTCTGGAGAGTGCAATAACAACGCAAGTCGCAGAAAACGAAGCAGCGTGCTGAAAAACGCCTGAGTGGATGAGTCTATCTCGTAACAAGCTCATTCATCAAGCTCAGATCGTTGCGAGTAGAAACTATCTGATGAGTTTTCCTGGACTTTTTCAACAGGCTGGGCCGTTAAGTGGCACAAACTAACCAGGTTAGAGAGAGACAGC
>Ga0207646_10001314_pt1 | contig 30824 bp, 29 predicted proteins | sample KBSK5502metaG_FD_184343 | JGI IMG/M metagenome (GOLD analysis project Ga0207646, IMG submission 184343) | Corn, switchgrass and miscanthus rhizosphere microbial communities from Kellogg Biological Station, Michigan, USA - KBS K5-50-2 metaG... | ecosystem: Host-associated > Plants > Roots >... | reverse complement strand
TGAGCAGGTCGAGCGTGCCCTCGCCGAGGGCGACGCGGGGTTTCTTGCGCGCTGGATTGGGGAAGCGTCGGACAACAGGCGCCGCATGCTTGCCGACGCGTACGAGGAACCGGGCGGGCTGCAGCGGCTCCGCGTCCATGTGCCCGACCGTCCCGGTGTCCTCGCGGGCATCACGCAGGCGCTCGGCGCGGAGCGGATCAACATCGAGGACTTCGAGCTCCAACATCTTTCGCGCGAGCGCGGCGGCACGCTGACGCTTCTCGTCGGCGGAGAGGACGAAGCGGAGCGGGCGGCCGCGATCCTCGAAACGCAGGGCTACCACGTCGTGATCTCACCCGTCCTCGAATGACGGCGCACCGGTGCCAGGCACGGATACGAACCTGTAACGCCCGCGACGCGCGTTTCGCAACTCGCCTGCAAGTCGCGACGTTTTCTCGAGGCGTACCGGTGCCAGGCACGGGTACGCAACTGTGACGACGGCGTGACTCGAGTCGAACCTGCCGGGTCGCTGGTCGGGCACATCGCCGTGCCCGGGGACAAGTCGATCTCCCACCGCAGCGTGCTCATCGGGGCACTCGCCGACGGCGAGACGCACGTGCGCGGCTTCGGGCGCTCCGCGGACACTCAGTCGACGATCGACGCCGTCCGCGCCCTCGGCGTCCAGGTCGACGACGTCGCCGACGACGAGCTCCTCGTCCACGGCGTCGGGCTCCGCGGCCTGCACGAGCCGGATGCCCCGATCGACGCCGGGAACGCGGGCACGCTGATGCGGCTCCTCCCGGGAATCCTCGCCGGACAGAAGGGACGCTTCGAGCTCACCGGCGACGAGTCGCTCCGCGCGCGACCCATGGACCGCGTCGCCGAGCCGCTGAAACGAATGGGCGCGCACATCGAGACGATGAACGGCCGGCCGCCCGTCATCGTCGAAGGCAGCGATGCGCTGAAGGGAATCGAGTACGTCCTCCCGGTAGCGAGCGCACAGGTGAAGTCGGCGATCCTCCTCGCAGGCCTCAACGCGACCGGAACCACGACCGTCGTCGAGCCCGCACCGACACGTGACCACACCGAGCTGATGCTCGAAGCGGCGGGAGCGCGCGTCCGCCGCCGGCCGAACTCCGTCTCGGTCGAGCCCGCGGGACGGCTCGAGCTCCCGGAGATCACCGTCCCAGGGGACTTCTCCGCCGCGGCTCCGTTCATCGTCGCCGCGACCTTGCTCGCCGGCTCGGAGCTGACGATCCACGACGTCGGCCTCAACCCACGTCGCACCGGCCTGCTGGATGTGCTGGAACGCATGGGCGCGCGCCTCAGCGTCTTCAACCGCCGCAAGGTCGGAGGCGAGCTCATCGGCGACCTCGAGGTCCACTCGTCGGAGCTGACGGCGACAGACGTGACGGAAGAGGAGGTGCCGCGCCTCGTCGACGAGCTGCCGCTCTTCGCCCTCGCGGCAGGGCTCGCACGCGGGAACAGCCTGGTGACCGGCGCTGGCGAGCTCCGCCTGAAGGAGTCGGACCGCATCGAAACGGTGACGGAAGGGCTACGGACACTGGGCGTCCGCATCCGGTCCCGCGACGATGGCTTCCAGGTGAGAGGCGTACCCGCACGACCGAACGGCGGCCGGATCCCGTCGGACGGAGACCATCGCATCGCGATGCTCGGCGCCGTCGCAGGAGTTCTTTCCCGCGACGGAGTCGAGGTCGAGGGAGCCGACGCGGTCGCTATAAGCTTCCCCGGGTTTTTCGACCTTCTCCACTCCGTGTCGAGACGATGATTGTCGCCATAGACGGCCCCGCAGGGGCAGGGAAGAGCACGGTCGCGCGGCGGCTCGCCGAGCGGCTCGGCTTCCGCTACCTCGACACCGGCGCCATGTATCGCGCGCTCACGTGGCTCGCGATGCAACGCAGCCTGCCGCTCGGCGACGGCGAACCGCTCGGAGAGCTGGCCCGCGCGAACCCCGTCACGTTCGACGACGCCGGGCGCGTCCTGATTGCCGGGATCGACGTCACCTCCTCTATCCGCAGATCGAACATCGACCGCAACGTCCCCGTGGTGGCGCGACACCCGGCCGTCCGAGCGGTGATGCGCGAGCGACAGCGCGAGCTCGGACACCAGGGGGACGTCGTCATCGAAGGACGGGACATCGGCACCGTCGTCGCGCCTGACGCCGAGGTGAAGATCTATCTCAACGCCGACTCCGCCACCCGCGCACGCCGCCGCCAGGCCGAGCGCCCGGACATCGGCGGCGACGCGCTCGCGACCGACCTGCGCGTCCGCGACGAGAGCGACGCAGTCCGCATGCAACCCGCTCCCGACGCCGAACGGATCGACACGACCGACCTCCAGGTCGATGACGTCGTGACCCAGATCGAGCAGCTCGTGCACGAACGGCTCGCAGCGTCCCAGCGATGAACAGGACACAGATCGTTCAGCTCTTGACGCGACCGCTCTTTGCGGGCGCGGTGCGACTCGTCACGCCGCTGCGTGTGTATGGCAAGGAACGCATTCCCGCGAACGGTCCTGTCGTTCTCTGCTTCAACCACTTCTCGTGGCTCGACCCGTGGGCGATCGGCGCCCATGTGCCGCGCACGCTCTACTACGTCGCCAAGCAGGAGGCGCACGACAATCCGCTCATCGGGCCGCTCATTCGTGCGTTCGGCACCAGTGCTGTGCGCCGCGGCGAGTCCGACCGGGAAGCGGTGCGCATCATGCGCGAGATCGTGCACCGCGGTGATGCGCTCGGGATGTTCCCAGAAGGCACGCGGCAGAAACGCGAGCCCGGCACGGTCCTGCCCGGCGCCGCCATGATCGCCGTCCAGGAAGGCGCGCCCGTCGTCTGCGGCGCGATTCACGGCTCGCAGGACTGGCGCCTCGGCAACTTCCACCCTGTCTCGATCGCCTTCGGCGAGCCGTTCGACGTGACCCACCATCCGCGCAACTCGAAGGGATACCGAGCGGCTGCGCTCGACATCCAGCGGGAGCTCCGAAAGCTCTGGGAGTTTCTGGTCACGGTCCACGAGCAGGGCCGGCCGCGCATCGCGACACCACCGGTGTGACCGAGACCGCGCAGGAGCCGCTGCACGGCACCGTCGCGATCGTCGGTTTTCCGAACGTCGGCAAGTCGACCCTGATCAACAGGCTGACCGGGTCACGCGCGGCCGTCGTGCACGAGACGTCGGGCGTGACGCGCGATCGCAAGGAGCTCATCGGCGAGTGGAACGGAAAGCGCTTCCTGCTCATCGACACGGGCGGTGTCGACATCGCCGACCGGTCGCCCATGACGAAGTCCATCGCGGCACAGGCGCAGCAGGCGGTGGGCGAAGCCGACCTCGTCCTCTTCGTCGTCGACGCACGAGCCGGCGTCACGCCGGGCGACGAGGAGGTCGCCGACATCCTGCGGCGCGCACGCAAACCCGTGCTGCTGATCGCCAACAAGATCGACGATCCGACGCAGGAAAGCCTTGCCCTCGATCTGCACCGGCTCGGTCTCGGCGAGCCGCGGCCTCTGTCCGCGCTGCACGGACACGGCAGCGGCGATCTCCTCGACGTGATCGTCGCCGAGCTGCCCGGAACCGGGCGGGTGGAGACCCCCGACGAGGCGATTCGCGTCGCGATCCTCGGCCGCCCGAACGTCGGCAAGTCGTCGCTGCTGAACGCGATCCTCGGCCAGGACCGCGTGATCGTGTCGGACACACCCGGGACGACGCGCGACGCGATCGACACCATCTTCCAGCGCGGGGAGCGGATGTTCGTCTTCGTCGACACCGCGGGGATCCGCCGCAAGCGCCGGCACCGGCAGGGCATCGAGTACTACTCGGAGCTGCGGGCACGCGAAGCCGCCGAGCGGGCCGACATCGCGTTAGTGCTCGTCGACACCTCGGAGGGCCTCGTCGACCACGATCTCGCCATCGCCGACATCGCGCGGAAGGCCCAGGACTCGACGATCGTCGTGCTGTCCAAGTGGGATGCGACGACGCTCGGCATCGAAGACATCAGACCCGAGCTGGAACGACGGCTGCGCCAGCGTCCACCGCACGTCGCCGTGTCCGCCAAGACGGGCCGCGGCGTCGAGCGTCTGCTCGACGCGATCGAAAAGCTCTATGACAAGCACACCGCACGCGTTCCGACCGCCGAGCTCAACCGTTTTCTGGCGGAGCTCCGCGAGCAGCGCCAGCCTCCGTCGCGCGAGGGACGGAGCCTGAACCTGCTCTACGGGGCGCAGGTGTCTGCCCGTCCGCCGCGCTTCCGTTTCTCGGTCAACGACCCGAGCCTGGTCACGCGCGACTACGGCTACTGGGTCGAGAACCAGCTGCGTGACCGCTTCGAGCTCGAAGGGGTCCCGGTTACGATCGACTTCGTTCCGCGCTGAGCGTCAGGATGACGCCGTGAGGGTCGTCGTCGTGGGAGGTGGGTCGTGGGGAACCGCGTTCGCGGCACTTCTGCGGGATCGCGACCACGACGTCACGCTCGCCTGTCGCGACCCGGAGCAAGTGCGCACGATCGAGGAGACGGGCCACAACCCTCGCTATCTCACGACGACCGACCTGCGAGGGGTCGGGGCGGCGACGATCGAGGACGCCCCGGTCGCGGAGGTGGATCTGGTCGTGCTGGCGGTTCCGAGCCGCGCTTTCGCGGACGTCGCGGCAGCGCTGCCCGGAAGCGCGCCCGTGTTGATCCTGACGAAGGGCCTCGATCCCGCAACGGGAAACCGGTTGTCGACGCGCGTGCAGGGCCGGCCGGTCGCGGTGTTGTCAGGGCCCAACATGGCGGAAGAGGTTGCGCAAGGCCTGCCCTCGGCGACCGTCATCGCGAGTGAGGATCGCGAGCTCGCCGAGCGTCTGCAAGAAGCGATCAACTCGATGGTCTTTCGCGTCTACGTCAACGACGACCTCGTGGGTGTCGAGCTGTGCGCCGCGGCGAAGAACGTGATCGCGCTCGCTGCGGGCGGCGTGGACGGCCTGGGTCTAGGCGATAACGCCAAGGCGAGCCTGATCACGCGCGGGCTCGTCGAGATGGCGCGGCTCGGCGAGGCCTGCGGCGGGCAAACGGAGACGTTCTCGGGTCTCGCCGGCATGGGCGACCTGAACGTCACCTGCTACTCGGGGTACGGTCGCAACCGCCGTGCGGGCGAGCTGATCGCGCGCGGCGCGACTGCAGACGAAGCCGTGACACAGATCGGCCAGGTCGTGGAGGGCCTGACGACTGCGCCGGCCCTGAGAGATCTCTCGCACCGGGTCGGCGTCGAGCTTCCGATCACCGAAGGCGTGTGCCGCGTTCTGAGCGGTGAGAGCCTCAACGAGCTGCTGGCGAGCCTGATGGGGCGCCAACCGACGAACGAGTGACGGCTACCATCAGGGCGATGCGTGCCGCCTTCGCAGCGCTCGCACTCGGCCTGGTGCTCATCGCAGCCGGTTGCGGCGGGAGCACCGCCGCGACCTCGACGTCCTCCGGGACCGACGCAGCGAGCTTCGTTCCCGCGAGTGCGATCGCCTACGTGAGCGCGGACGCAAATCTCGACTCGGCGTCCTGGCAGGTCGTGAACGACCTCTTCGGCCCGATTGGCACCGGCGGCGACTACAAGAACGACCTCAAGCCGGCGCTCGGCGACCGCGTCAACCTCGCGGTCCTTCGTGTCGAGAACGGGAAGCCGGAGGCCGTCGCGCTCGTCAAGCCGACCGACGACGCGGAGCTCGCCGCGCTTGCCAAGAAGTTCGACCAGGGCACCGAGCACTACACCGTCGAGAAGATCGGCGGCTGGTCGGTCGTCGCGGATTCTCCGGAGAATTTCCAGGCGATCCGCAACGCCGGCTCCGGGAGCACGCTTGCCGACAGCGCGGACTTCAAGACCGCGATCTCACAGGTCGGCGACGCCGGGTTTGCGACAGCCTACGCGTCGGCGACGGGAGTGCAGCAGCTGCCGCCGAAGCTCCGTGCGCTCGTACGTGTCGCAGGCTCGCCGCGTTGGGTCGCCGCGGGGATCAACGTCGACAAGAGCGCCATTCAGCTAAAGGCACGTGCCGCCGGCGCGACGACGCCCGCGGTGTACAAGCCGGCGCTGCTTCGCGACGTCCCCTCGGGCGCGATTCTCGCGGTCTCGTTCAAGGACGTGAACCAATTGCTCGCCCGGATCCAGTCCGAGCCCACGCTGCGCGCGTCGATCCCGCCGTTCCTCACCGGACTGCGCTCCCTGGGCGGTGAAGGCGTTCTGTATCTCCTGCCAGGCTCGCTGCTGCCCGTCGTCACGCTCGAGGTGCAACCGCCTGATCCAGCGTCCGCCGCGACCTCCCTCCGCGCCCTGGCCGCGCGAGCCGCAAAGGTTCTGCCGCTCCACGTCGAACGTCGCGGCAACAAGGTCCTGCTCACCAACGCACCGCCCGGCTTCAACCCCGGTAGCGCGTCCCTCGTCGACGATCAGCCGTTCAAGGATGCGCTCGCCGCGGCCGATGCTCCGGCGAAGGTCACATGGCTCGCATACGCAGACATTCAGCGACTCGCCCCGATTCTGCAGGCGCTCGCCTCTTTGACGGGAAAGAGCCAAACCAAGCCGTCGACCACGGCGAAGCTCGAGAAGTTCGGGACGCTTGTCGCGTTCGGAACCACGGACTCCGCATCGATGAGCAGCCTCGAAGCCAGGCTCACGATCCGCTAGTCCGCAGACTCGGAGCTCTGCTCGCCCTGGCGGCGCTCGCGCTCGCGGGCTGCGGCGGCAGCACGAATCCGAGCGCCGGTAGTGGAGCGGACATCGTGCCGGCTTCCGCTGCGCTGTTCGTCGGCATCGACACCGACCCGGCCTCCTCCCAGTGGCAGACGGTCGACCACCTCGCGAGCAAGTTCCCGGACAAGCAGAAGGCCGTCGATTCGATCAAGCAGCAGCTGGCCAAGAAAGGGCTCGACTGGGAACGTGACCTCAAGCCCGCGCTGGGTCCGGAGCTGGACGTCGTCATGCTCGACTTCGCGCGCCCGCACGACGCGGTCGCGTTGCTGCAGCCGCGGGACGAGGGCGCATTCGAGCGCGCAGTGAAGAAGGGCAACGCTGCCGATCCCTCGAGCCAACTCGTCTACAAGAGATTTCACGGCTGGACCGTCGCGTCCGACAAGCAAGCCGCGATCGACGCGTTCACGCGGGCCAGCGACAACGCGGTGCGCATGCTCTCGGAGGACAACGCGTTCTCGTCCGCGCTCGGCAAGGGCGGTGACGGGCTCATCCGCGCGTACGTCAACGGAGCCCAAGTGATGTCCATGGCCCGGAACTACCTCGGACAGGACGCGGGGCCCTCCCTCGAGAAACTCGGGACGCTCGACTGGCTGGCGATGACGCTGCGCGCGAAATCCGACGGGATCGCCTGGGACACAACGGTGCATGGAACGCCGGGCCCGGAATTCGACAAGGTCAGCGCGCACGCATCCGACGGCAGCCTGCAGAAGCTCGTGCCGAAGGACGCGCTCCTCTATCTCGCCTTCCACGGCTCGAAGGGAATGCTCGGCGGGATCGGCAACAACCCGATCCTGCAGCAGCCCGGCTTCAGAGGGCTCGGTGGCGCGTTGCGGCAGCTCGGCAGAATCATGGCCGGCGAGAACGCGCTCTACGTTCGTGCACCAGGGTCGAGCGGTCTGCCCGAGGTCACGTTCATCGCTGCGCCGGACGGCGGCTTCGACGGTGCGGCGGCTCTGGACAGGATTCTGAAGCGCTTCGCGAGGGAGGTCGGAGGCCGGCCGCATCGCGGGGTGGTCGCCGGCGTGCCGGTTCGGGTGATCGGCACGGGCGGACGCTTTTCGGTGCAGTACGCCAACGTCAAGGGGAAGCTCGTCGTCACCGACCTTCCGTCAGGAATCGCGTTCGCGAAGAACGGCGGCAAGGTGTTGACCGACAGTCAGGAGTTCCAGGACGCCGCCCGCAGCTCGGGCCTGCCCGCGAAACCGCAGGTGGTGCTGTACGTCGACATCCACAGCACGATCCCGCTGATCGGGCGCTTCGGCGGTGGCGGGATTCCCGCGAGCGTCGAGCGAAACCTGAAGCCGCTGCGCTCCGCCGTCGAATACGCCGTCAGCCACTCGCACGAGATCCAGATCTCCTTCTTCTTGCGCATCCGCTAGCCGCTCCGGGTAGCCTGTGGCCCGTCATGGGCGCCCGCGAATTCCTGTTCACCTCGGAATCGGTCACCGAGGGGCATCCCGACAAGGTCGCCGACCAGATATCGGACACCGTCCTCGACGCCGTCCTGGCAGAGGATCCCGAGGGGCGCGTCGCCTGCGAGACGCTGATCACGACGGGGCTCGTCGTCGTGGCGGGCGAGATCTCCACGGACATCTACGTCGACATTCCCAAGCTCGTGCGCGAACGAATCTCGGAGATCGGCTACACGCACTCGGAGTGGGGATTCGACGCGACGACGTGCGGCGTCGTGGTCGCGCTCGACGAGCAGTCTCCCGACATCGCGCAGGGCGTCGACTCATCGTACGAGGTGCAGCACGATCCCGGTGACGACGATCCGCTCGACCGGATCGGCGCGGGCGACCAGGGGATGATGTTCGGCTACGCGTCGAACGAGACGAAGGAGCTGATGCCCCTTCCGATCATGCTCGCGCACAAGATCTGCAAGCGGCTCGCCGAGGTGCGCAAGGCAGGCGAGTTGCCGTACCTGCGGCCGGACGGCAAGGCTCAGGTGACGATTCGCTACGAGATCGACGACGACGGACGGCAGCGTCCCGTCGAGATCGAGCGCGTGCTGGTCTCGACGCAGCACTCGGACGGGATCTCCTCGGAAGACCTGATCAAGCCCGACATCGTCGAGCGTGTCCTTCATCCCATCCTGCCGGCGGACCTGTACGACGAGAAGCGGTTGATGCGCGACCGCGACTTCGTGTTCGTGAACCCGACCGGCAAGTTCGTGCTCGGCGGCCCGATGGGAGATACCGGGCTCACGGGACGGAAGATCATCGTGGACACCTACGGTGGCGCTGCGCGCCACGGCGGTGGAGCGTTCTCCGGCAAGGATCCGACGAAGGTCGATCGCTCGGCGGCCTATGCCGCCCGCTACGTCGCGAAGAACATCGTCGCGGCAGGGCTCGCGGACCGGTGCGAGGTCAACGTCGCGTACGCGATCGGCGTTGCGCATCCGGTCTCGATCGCGGTGCAGACGTTCAACACGGAGCACATTCCCGTCGACCAGCTCGAGGCGCTCGTGCGCGAGCACTTCGACCTACGCCCGGCGGCGATCCTGCGGGATCTCGACCTGCGGCGGCCTTTCTTCACGAAGACCGCTGCGTACGGGCACTTCGGCCGGGAGGACCGTGACTTCACGTGGGAGCGCACGGACAAGGCCGAAGCGCTGCGTGAAGCCGCCGGCGTTGCCTCCGCCGCGCCTGCCTAGCCGCGAACGAAATGCAGCGCACGGACCTGCGCGCCGAGAATTCGCCCGCCGAGCAGTGCGGCCGGCACCTCGACGAAGAGCTGCAGCGGCGGACCGCTGGTCGAGATGCTCACGTGAACGGGGTGGGCGGCACGAAGGAAGATCTTGCGCTTCCCGCCGCCAGTCGTGAGCGTCGCCTTCCGCGGCAGGGCGCCCTTCGGTAGCGACAGGGTCAGCACGTAGCGACCGGCTCGCCGCGGCCAGACCTGGTACTCGAGTTGTTTCCCGGCCCAGCCGTCCGGTGAGAGGCCGCGCGCGAGCGAGCGGACGTGCGCGTTTGCGGGAATGCGGTAGGCAACGAGGTCGTCCCGTGGCCGGGCGACCACGCGTCCTTGAAGATCGATGGCCGAGCCGTTGACGTTGACGACGAGCACCTCGGGGTGCGTCGGCCGACCGGCGATCACGAGTTTCCCATCAGGTGCGATGTGCGCGGCTTCGACGGGATACGGGTCCGGTGCAGGCTTGGCGAGCACGACGATCCCCCGAAGATTTCGATTCCAGGTTTCGAGTTGCGTGCCGAGAAAGTCGTTGCTTCGCGGCAGCGAGAGATAACGCGCCGGCCCGAGGCCTGAGCGGTCGAGCCAGTTCTGCGGGTCGGCGCCGAACGTGCGCGCGTCCCATCCCGTAGCAAGCCTGTCGGTGGCGTAGACGGCGGCGCCCGCCGTTCCCATTACGCCGATGGCTACCAGCGCGAAGAACTGAGGCACACCGCGGCGCGTCAGCGGCAGCATGAACGCGAGCAACGCAATCAGCAGCGGGAGTGCGCCGTACAGAAGAGCGGCGTTGGGGAACCCGAGGTAGTAGGCCGCGCGGGCGAATCCCGTCAGTGTGGGTGCGTCGAAGAAGAGCGCGGCCGTTCCGGTCATCCCCGGCAGGGACACGCCCGCGAGCAGGAGTGCCCCGATGCAGCCGACGCCCGAGCACAGGAACCGTCGCGGCGCTCCGCGTTCCGCGTACGCGAAGAAGGCGAGGAAGACGAGCGGCGTGACGTAGAAGAGGTAGCGCTCCAACGGCCGCTGGGCCTCTCCTGCACCGATCAGCGCTGCCTGGCCGACGAAGACGGTTATGCAGACGACGGTCAGGAGGGCGATGGCTTGTTCCATCGGCGCGCGTGGCCGCACGAGCATCAGTCCGAGACCGAAGAGCGCGGCCGGTACGACTGCCAGCCCGAGGCCGTACGCCAGGAGGATTCCGTTCGTAAGTGCCCAGTGCGCGAGCGCGCCCGGTGCGTGACCGACCTGCGTGTTCGCCTGTCCATACTGACCCAGTACGCCGGGAAGCCCGACAAGTGCGGTGACGAGCAGCGCCGTCGATCCCGCGGGGACGATGTGCCGGCGGTAGGCGCCGCGACCGCAGACGGCGACGCCGACAAGGTATGCGAGTGGCAGGACGAGGAACTGGACGCGTGTCGCGATCGCGAGCAGACACACGGCGGGGACCTCGAGCGCGAAGCGGTTGGATCGTCCGGCGAGCGCGCGCGCCAGGACGGCGACCGCGAGGAGGAACACGGGATAGCCGGCCGCCTCCGACATCAGATAGCCGTGGTAGAACATCGCGGGCGTCGCGACCGCTGCTGCCGCGGTGAGCAGCGCGAACGACGGGCGAACCACTTGGCGGGCGAGCCAGTACGCCGGGAAGACCGCGGCCGACATCACCGCCGCGTTCAGGAGCTTGGCCGCGGCGTAGGCGACGGGCGTCGACGAGAAGAGCCAGGCAGGCGCCTGTAGGAGTGGGGCAACCGGCGCGGGAAAGAAGAAGTGCTCGCCGCGAATCGTCAAGCCGTGTCCGGCGGCGATCGACTGCGACAGCTTCGCGTACAGGAGCTCGTCGTTGAACACGGTGGTGGTCGCGTGTCCCCGCGACTGGAGGAAGTGGTACGCGGTCGCCGTGACGAAGATCAGCGGGAGGGCGAGCGCCCGTGCGAGCGTGCGTGGGAACGCAACAGCCTCGGCCGCAGTCTGAGCAGGCGTCGTGGGAACGGCGCTCACGACGGTCGTATCGGCTCCGGGGAGCGCCGCCGTTAGACGCGGGGCCTGAGGCCGCACGGAAGCGAAGGACGTTGCCGGCCGCCGCGGACACGTCCCGCGACGAAAAGCGCGGCCCCCGCCAGTCAGGATGGCGTGGTTGAGCCGGTCCGAGGGGCCTGTGGAGAAAAAGTCACACTTTCGATCCGACCGACAGGTCTCGTTCCACCAGCTCGGGCCATGGCGAAACTGGCCATGGTGGGGACAGGTCCCAGCGGGTCCCGAGTAGTCGCGTCCGAGCTAGCTGGGTCGCACGAAGAGGCCGGCGGCGGCTTTTTCGCCGATCGCCCGCTCGTGGCCGTTCAGCTTCACCGTGACCTGCCCGGCGGCCGGCCGGGCGTCGCGGACCTCGATCTCCCTGCCCGGGACGAGCCCTTCCTCGTAGAACCAGTGCAGGAGGTCGCCGTCGTGCTCCGCGAGACGCACGATCGTTGCGTGCGCGCCGGTCTTCAGATCCGAGAGCGGCGCGAGCTCGCGGTTCTCGGCCTGCTCGACGTCTGGATCGACGGGCCAGCCATGCGGACAACGGTCCGGATGCCCGAGACGCTCCTCGATCCGCTGCACCATGTCGTCGGTGAACGTGTCCCCGAGCAGGTCGGCCTGCACGTGCGCCTCGGCGGCCGTGTAGCCCATGAAGTCCGTGAGCAGCCGCTCGATGATCCGGTGCTTGCGGACAACGCGCTCGGCACGCTTGCGGCCCTTGGGCGTCAGCAGTGCCTCCTTGTGCTCGCCTCGCTCGATCAAGCCTTCGCCCTCGAGCCGCTTCAACATCTCGCCGGCCGAGGCACGGGAGACGCCGAGCATCTCCGCCACTCGCGACGCGAGCGTGGGCGAGCCGCTGCCGAGCGGACGGTACTCGCCGATCGGAAAGGCGAGGAAGTAGATCGTCTCGAGGTACTCGTCGACGGAATGTCCCTGGGCCATTCCGCTGATCGTAACCTGTAAGGTGACCCTTACATGAGCACCGCCCAGACGCTGCTGCTCGGCGCGATCGCCGGCTTCACGATCTTTCTCGGCCTGCCGATCGGTCGGATGCAGAGCGTCAGCGCGTCGACGAAGGCCTTCCTGGCCGCCACCGCGACCGGCATCCTGATCTTCCTTTTCTGGGATGTCATGAGCGGAGCCGTCGAGCCGGTCGAGGCGGCGCTCAAGGACGGCCGGGGCGGCCGGTTCGCGTGGCTCGCGTTCCTCCTCACTGCCGGCTTCTTCATCGGCCTGATGAGCCTCGTCTACTACGACGCCTGGATGAAGCGCCGGCGCCGGCGCGCCTTCCTCGGGCCTGGCGCCGCCTCCACTGCTGAGTTCGAGCACGACCATCACTTCACCGGGATGTCGCCGGCGCGCTGGCTCGCGATCTTCATCGCGACAGGCATCGGGTTGCACAACTTCTCCGAAGGCCTCGCGATCGGACAGTCGGCCGCGGCAAATCAGGTGAGCCTCGCGATCGTCCTGATCATCGGCTTCGGTCTGCACAACGCAACGGAAGGGCTCGGGATCTGCGCGCCGCTGACCGGCGAGAAGGAGCTGCCGAGCTGGGGCTTCCTCGGGTTGCTCGGTCTCATCGGCGGCGGTCCGACTTTCCTCGGCACCCTCGTTGGTCAGGCCTGGGTGAGCGAGAGCGTGTCGATCATCTTCTTCGCGCTTGCCGCCGGCTCAATCCTCTACGTCGTGATGGAGCTCCTGAACGTCAGTCGCCTCCTCGCCTCGAAAACGCTCGTTACCTGGGGCGTCCTCTTTGGCCTCGTCCTCGGTTTCGGCACAGACTTCATCCTCGTAGCAGCCGGCGCCTAGCTGTCGCACCCCGGCTCTAGGCTGGGGTAGTGACGCGCTATGCCTCGGTCTATCCACTCGTGACGGCGCGCGCGCTCGCGCGTGAGTTCACGTACGAGATCGGGGACGAGGTCGGGCCGGGCGCGGTCGTCGAAGTGCGCTTCGGCAACGCGAAGCGACGCGGTGTCGTGACGAAAGTCGACGTCGCGCCGCCGCAAGGCATCGAGACCTCACAGATCGAGCGTGTCGTCGAAGAGCTGCCGAAACCGCTCGTCGAGCTGGCCCTCTGGATCGCGGACTACTACGGCTCGACGCCCGGCCGCGCGTTCGCGCTCGTCGCGCCGGTGCAGCGCAAGGCCCGCGGCGAGCGCCCGCAACCGGCGGCCCGCGACGGGCTGCCAGGTGAGGCCGAGCCGGCCGAGCTCAGCACTGCACAGCGTGCTGCCCTCGATCGCATCGTCGGCGCGCTCGACACGGCCGAGGCCGCCAATTTCCTCCTCTTCGGCGCCACGGGCAGCGGGAAGACCGAGGTCTATCTCCAGGCCTGCGCCGCCGCGCTCGAGCGCTGGCGCGGCGCGATCGTGCTCGTTCCCGAGATCGCGCTCACGCCGCAGACTGTCGGTCGCTTCCGGGCGCGGTTCGGCGAGCGCATCGCGATCCTGCACTCGTCACTGACCGAGGCGGAGCGGCGTGACGAGCGCGCGCGCATCGCAAGCGGCGAGGCGCCGATCGTCGTCGGCGCCCGTTCGGCGGTGTTCGCTCCGGTGCCGCGGCTCGGTGTCATCTGCGTGGACGAGGAGCACGACTCGTCTTACAAGCAGGAGTCCGATCCGCGCTATGACGCGCGCACCGTCGCGGCGAAGCGTGCGGCGCTGGAGAACGCCGTCGCGGTCTTCGGCAGCGCGACCCCGCGCCCGGAGAGCTGGGGGACGCTCGAGCGGCTCGATCTCGGCGGGCGGCTCTCGGGCCCGCTGCCAGCCGTGCGAGTGGTCGATCTCCGCCGCGAGGCGGGGTACCCGCTGTCCGCGCCCCTCCTCGCCGAGCTCGGAGCGATCGAAGAACACGGCGGCAAGGCGATCCTGCTCCTCAACCGCCGCGGTGTCGCGCCGGCGTTGCACTGTCGTGCCTGCGGGTTGACCCTGCGCTGCACCAACTGCGACGTCGCGCTCGTCCTGCACGGCGACGGCCTATTGCGCTGCCATCACTGCGGCCACACGGAGCCGAAACCGGAGACGTGCCCTGCCTGTCGTTCCACGGAGCTCGCCCGTCTCGGCGCCGGCACGCAAAAGCTGGAGCGCGAGCTCGAGGCGAGGCTGCCCGAGTTGGAGCGCATCCGCCTCGACGCCGACGCGGTCGAGAAGCCCGGCGCGCTCGCGGCGGCGCTCAGGCGCTTCGCCGTCGCGGACCGGGTGGTGCTCGTCGGTACTCAGATGGTCGCCAAGGGCCACCACTTCTCCGGCGTCGCGCTGGCCGCCGTGGTCGATGCGGACACGGGGCTCGGCCTCCCCGACTTTCGCGCCGAGGAACGTACCTTCCAGCTGCTGACGCAGCTCGCCGGGCGCAGTGGGCGCGACGCACCCGGTCGCGTGCTCGTGCAGACGTTCCAGCCGGACTCACGCGCGATCGAGCTCGCGGCCCGGCATGACGTCACGCGGTTCCTCGACAGCGAGCTCGAGCGCCGCCGCGCGCTCGGCTACCCGCCCTTCACCCATCTGGTTCGCATCGTCGTCGCAGGCCCGGAGCCCGACGCGCCGTTGCAGGCGTTGCTCGAGCTCAAGGACGGACTCACGGGCGACCTACTCGGGCCCGCGCCGCTTCTGCGGCTACGTGGGCGCTACCGCGCGCAGCTAGTTGCGAAGACCGAGCAGCCGCGCCGTCTCGCCGCGCAGGCGAGCCGGCTCCTCAGCGCGGGCGCACCGGCGATGCGCCGCGCCGGCCTGACGGCCGTCGTCGACGTCGACCCACAGGCCGTCTAGTTCATCGAGGGGTCGAGCGGCATGCGGGCGACCAGCTCGTAGCGACCGCCCTTACGGCGGAGGACTTCGCTCCAGAGCCTGTCGGGATCGTCGGTGAAGATCGCATCCGTGTCGGCGGGCTCGATGATCCAGTCGTCACGCTCGAGCTCGTCCTCCAGCTGCTCGGGTCCCCAGCCGGCCACACCGGCGAAGACGCGCGTCCGCTGCAGCTCGGGGGCATGCACCTCGAGCGCCTCTTCGATTGCGACGAAGCCGACGTCGTCGAGCACCACGATGCCCGCCTCCTCCGGATCCTCGAACTCCGCGAGGACTGCCACGCCTTCGGGATTGACGGGGCCGCCCACGAACACCGGCTCGTCGAGGTCGATGACCGGTGCGAGCTGCGGTACCGCCTCGCCGACGGTCGCTGTCGAGCAGCGATTGAGGATCACGCCGACCGCGCCTTCGTCGGTGTGCGCGGTGATCAGCACGACCGCGCGCTCGAAATTCGGGTCCATGATCGCCGGCGAGGCGATCAAGAAGTGTCCCGCGAGGGAGTCCATGGCCTAAGTCTGCACTACCCCGCTAAGGTGCCCGCGTGAGTGAGGTCGAAGGACAGGTTCGAGACGAGGAGCTCGACGCCGAGCGCGAAGCGCGGCGCCGGCTCGCGCTCGCTCAGATTCGGCAGTATCCCGACCCGGTCCTCCGCATGCAGGCGCCGCCCGTGGAGCAGTTCGACGACGATCTGAAGCGCCTCGTCACGCGGATGGGGGAGCTGATGAAGGACGCGAACGGCGTCGGCCTCGCCGCCACTCAGGTCGGTGTGCTTCGTCGCGTGTTCGTCTTCGCGCCGGAAGAGGACACGGTGGCCGTCCTCGTCAATCCGGAGATCGTCCGCCGCAGCGACGAGGCCGAGACTGACGACGAGGGCTGCCTCTCGATCCAGGGCGTCACGATGCCCGTCGAGCGGGCGACTTCCGTACGAATTGAAGGGCGTGACGAGAACGGGGAGGAGGTCGGCTTCGACCTCGAGGGAACTCCCGCACGCATCGTGCAACACGAGCTCGACCATCTCGACGGGACGTTGATCCTGAACCGCACGACGCCGGAGGCCCGCCGCGAAGCCCTCGCGGCGCTGCGACCCCGGCTCGTCATCCGTTAGATGCAGCTCGCCGTCGCAGCGACGGCGCCCTTCGGAGCAGACGTGCTCGAGCGTCTCGCCGCCCGCCACGAGATCACCTCGCTGCTGACCAGGCCGGACGCGCCGCGCGGGCGGGGACAGAAGACCGGCGCACCGCCGGCCAAGGAGACCGCAGAGCGGCTCGGCATTCGCGTGCTGCAGCCGGCGCGCCCTGAACCGGGGCTAGACCTGGGTGCGGACACGATCATCGTCGCCGCCTACGGGCTCCTGATTCCCGAGGACGTCCTCGCGGGAGGGCTCTGGCTCAACGTGCACCCGTCACTGTTGCCGCGCTGGCGCGGCGCTGCACCGGTGGAGCGCATGCTCATGGCGGGCGACACGGAGTCGGGCGTGACGATCCACCGCACGGTCAAGGAGCTCGACGCGGGTCCGATCGCGGCCCAGCGCTCCTTCCCGATCGGCGAGCAGGACGATGCGGGCAGCGTCTACGAGAAGTCGGCCGTGCTTGCAGTGGAGCTTCTCGACGCCGTCTTGCCCGACCCTGAATTCACGGCGCAGGACGAGGAGGGTGTGACGTACGCACAGAAGATCACTGCCGCCGACCGTGAGCTCGACTGGGGCGAGCCGGCCGAGGAGCTTCTCAACCGCGTCCGCGCTCTATCGCCGCACATCGGCGCCAGGGCCGAGCTGCAGGGCCGTCCCGTGACCATCTGGAAGGCCCGGGTCGCCGGCCGCAGGCTCGAGCCGCTCGAGGTCCAGCCGGACGGCAAGCGGCGCATGACGTACGACGAATTCCTGCGCGGGCTGCGATGACCGCGCGACAGGCGGCGTACCAGGTCGTCCTTCGCGTGTTCGAGGACGATGCCTATGCCGACCGCGTCCTGCGCAGCGCTGCGCAGGACCTCGACAGGCGTGACCGCGCGCTCGCGCAGCGGCTCGCCTTCGGGACGGTGCAGCGCGCACGGACGCTCGACCATGCGATCGAGCAGCTCGGCAAGCGTCCGGTGCGCAAGCTCGACCCGCCCGTGCGGGCGGCGCTGCGACTGGGCGCCTATCAGCTCGGCTACACCGACGTTCCGCAGCACGCAGCAGTGAACGAGTCGGTCGAGCTCGTTCGCACCGCGCGCCTGGAGCGGGCGGTGCCGTTCACGAACGCGGTCCTGCGCAGGCTTGCGGGAGGCATTACGCCCTTGCTTGCCGCACTACCCGAGGACAGTCCCGGCGGTGCTGCGCTCAAGCACTCGTACCCCGACTGGATCGCCGAGCTGTGGTGGGACGAGCTCGGCCCGGACGAGGCGCTCGCCCTCATGCGCGCACAGAACGAGCCGCCCGAGCGGGTCGTCCGTCTCAACCGCCGGAAGCACGGAGAGATGACAGGACGTCCCGATCCGGATCTGCCGGACGCGCTGCACGTCGAGCGCATCGACGAGGACGCGTTGCATGCGGGTCTGATCTGGCCCCAGAGCCGTGGCTCCCAGCTCGCGGGGCTCGTCGTCGGCTCCCGGCCGGGCCAGCGCACGCTCGATCTCTGCGCTGCGCCCGGCGGCAAGGCCACGCAGCTCGAGGGCGACGTGGTCGCGGTCGAGCTGCACGCGGGCCGCGCGCGCGAGCTCGAGGAGAACTGCAGGGTGCTGGGCGCGGACAACGTCACGGTTGTGAACGCCGACGCGACCGAGCTGCCGCCGGAGCTCACGGGCTTCGACCACGTTCTGGTGGACGCGCCTTGCTCTGGTCTCGGTGTCCTCGCCGGACGGCCGGACCTGCGCTGGCGGGCGCGGCCGCTACCCGAGCTCCAGGCCGAGCTCCTGCGGGTGGCGGCCGAGCGCATCAAGCCGGGCGGGACGATCGTCTATTCCGTCTGCACGCTCAACACCGAGGAGAACGAGGCAATCGTCGACGCGTTCGGCCTTCAGGTCGAGCCGCTCGGCGAGGAGTGGCCGCAGTTCGCGCATCCGCGCCGGCCCGAGTTCCTCCTCACGCAACCGCACGTCCACGGCACCGCGGGGTTCTTCATCGCCCGCCTCAGAATTTGAAGCCGGCGTAAGCGAAGATCAGTCAGCGAGCGTGACCTATAACGGGGGTTAGACGGCCGAACGGGCAAAGCCCGCTTGGCCTCTCTGCGGCGCCGCCAAGTCGGCGCCTAGACTCGCACGGAAGATGAGCTGGAACGAGTGGGTCAGAACCGTGGAGATCGAGCCGTCGCTCTACGCGGCCGACTTCTCGCGCCTCGGCGAGCAGATCGACGTGCTGATGCGCGCGGGTGTGCGCATCTTTCATTTCGACGTCGGCGACGGCCACTTCGTCGAGCCGATCACGATGGGCCCGATCGTCCTCCAGTCGATTGCGCCGATCATCCACGCCGGCGGCGCGTTCGTCGACTGTCACCTGATGACGGAGACGCCCGAGAAGCACTTCGCAGCGATCAAGAAGGCCGGTGGGGACGGCGTCACAGTGCACTACGAGGCGTGCCCGGACCTCGCGTCCGTCGTGCTGGCGGCGCGGGCGCACGACCTCCAGGTCGGGCTCGCCTTCAAGCCGGGGACGAGCGTCGCGTACGCCGCGCACGCGGCCATCTCGTCGCGCGTGGACATCGTGCTCTGCATGAGCATCGAGCCGGGATACTCGGGCCAGGCGTTCATGCCCGAGGCGGTCGACCGGATCCGCACCCTGCGCTCGGTCTTGCCGCGCGAGGTTCACGTCCAGGTCGACGGCGGCATCGGCCCGGAGAACATCAAGGCCGTGCGGGACGCCGGTGCGACCCTGTTCGTGGCCGGCACATCGATCTTCGCGCGCGAGGATCTGCCGCGCGCTTACCGGCGGCTCCTCCAAGAGCTCGCGTGAATCTCGAAAGAGCTCGCGTGAATCTCGAGCGCGCGCTGGAGCTCGCGGAGCGCGGCCGCGGCAACACGTATCCCAACCCGATCGTCGGCGCGGTCCTCGTTCGCGACGGCGAGGTGGTCGGCGAGGGCTGGCATCAGCGCAAGGGCGAGGCGCATGCCGAGGTGATCGCACTGGAAGCGGCCGGCGACCGGGCGAGGGGCGCAACGCTCTTCGTGACGATGGAGCCGTGCACGCATCACGGCTCGACGCCGCCCTGCACGGACGCGGTGCTCGCCGCCGGGGTCGCAAAGGTTGTCGCGGGATCGCTCGACCCGAACCCGGCGGCTCAGGGAGGCCTCGAGGTGTTGCGCAAGGCGGGTGTCGAGGTCGAGCATGCGAACTCCTTCGCTGCTCGGGCCCAGAACGAGGCCTGGCGGACCTGGGTCGCGAGCACTCGACCGTTCGTGATTCTCAAGCTCGCGCTGACGGTGGACGGACGCGTCGCGACACCGGGAGCACGTTGGGTCTCCGGCGAGGAAGCGCGTCGACGCGTTCACGAGTTGCGCGCGCAGGTCGATGCGGTTGCCGTCGGCATGGGAACCGTCCGTGCCGACGAGCCGCAGCTGACGGCGCGCGACGTCGGCGCCGAACGGCAACCGCGCCGGTTCGCGTTCGGGCGCGGACCGCTACCGGTGCGCTCGGAGCTCGAGCTGCGCAGCGGCTCGCTGGCGGACGAGCTCGCGGCGATCGCGGCGGAGGGCGTGCAGTCCCTGCTGCTCGAGGGTGGACCGACGCTGGCCGCGTCGTTTCTGCGTGCAGATTTCGTCGACAAGGTGTTGCTGTTCGTGGCGCCACGGCTGGCGGGCAGCGGCGCGCTCTTCGCTCCGGAACTGCCGGCCCCGATCGAGCTCAGCCATCTCGCAGCGGAGCACGTCGGCGACGACCTTCTGCTGAGCGGCTATGTCCACGAGCCCTAAGAGGTAGAAAGCCGGACGGTTCGCGTGGCGTGGCGCTCGAGCTCTTCGAGGCGCGCAATCTCGGGGCGTCCCAGCGCCACGACGAGAGCTGACATCTCCGGTAGCTCGGTCGCGACGAACTCGAGCAGCAGGATCGACGCTTCATCGGCTGCCTGCAAGTCGTCGAGCACGAGCAGGAGCGGCTGCGCGGCGGCCTGGTCGCGGAGTACCTGGGTCACCGCTGCGAAGAAACGGAACTGCGCTTCCGGCTCGTCGGAGCTCGCAACCGGCAACGACTCGCGCAGCGCTTGCGTCCACGGCCAGTAGGGAGGAGCGCCGCCGCCGTCCCAGCCGCGTCCCCAGAGGATGCGTGTGCCTCGCCGCTTCGCATTGCTCGCGAGCTCGTCTGCGAGCCGGGTCTTGCCCGTCCCTGCGTCCCCGACGACGACGAAGAGCCGCCCCCGTCCGGCGAGCGCATCGTCGAGTCCGGCTTCGAGTTGAGCCAGCTCGTCGGCGCGCCCTTCGAGCGGCGACGCGGCGGCTCGCCCGGGGCGCGATACCTGCTGCGACTGCCGTGGCGCGACCTCGAGCGCCGGATCCTGAGCCAGGATCCCCTGCTCGAGGTCACGCAACGCACGCCCCGGCTCGATCCCGAGCTCTGCCAGAAGCGCTCGGCGCGCTGCCCGGTACGCCTCGAGCGCCTCGGCCTGCCGGCCGGCGCGGTAGAGCGCGAGCATGAGCTGCCCGCGCAGGCGCTCGCGCAGCGGGTGCCTCGTCACGAGTGCTTCCAGCTCGGGTACGAGCTCGTCGTGGCGCCCGAGTGCGAGCTCCGCCTCGATCCTGTCTTCGAGCGCCGCGATGTGCAGCTCCTCGAGCCGCTTGATCTCGTCTTGTGCGAAGTCCTCGTACGAGAAGTCCGACAGCGGGGCTCCCCGCCAGAGCCCAAGTGCACGCCGGAGTTGATCCGACGCATCCGCGTGGTCCCCGGCTTCCAGCGTGGCCCGGGCCTCCGCGAGCAGGCGCTCGAAGCGGTCGCGGTCGAGCTCGTCCGGCTCGAGCCTGAGCCCGTACGCGCCGGCGACCGTCCGGATCGTGTCGGGCGGCAGCTCCTTGCGCAGCGCCGACACGCAGTTCTGGAGCACCTTGGCGGCGGTCGGTGGAGCGTCCTCACCCCAGAGCTCGTCCACGATCACGTCCCGGGTCAGGGTCTCGTTCCCGTGCAGGAGCAGGAGGCCCAGGACGGCACGTTGCTTCGCGCCGCCAAGCGGGAGCCGTCGCTCCCCGTCGAGCGCCTCTAGCGGCCCGAGGATGCGGTAGTCCATCGCGGCTGCGCCTGAACCTAACACCGTTTCGGGACGGGTGGTTACTGCGCGATGGGCGGCAATGGGCGCCCGGTGACGGGCCCGTTACCGCCGCGCGCGATTGTTGCGCTTGTCACCACAGGAGGAAAGGAGCACCAAGATGATCCGCAAGCACTTCAGGCTCAAGAGAATCGCTCTCGGTCTCGCCTTCGCAGCAGTGGTCGTGCCAGTCGCACAGGCCCAGCCGGCGTCCCAGTCGCCGGTCCGGCTCAGCGGTGCCGCTCTCGTGAACGCCCCGGCGCCGGTCTCGGTCCAGTCGCGGATCCAGCTGAGCGGCGCGGCCCTCGTGAACGCCCCGGCACCCGTCACGGTTCGGTCGCCGATCCACCTCACGGGCCCCGCACTCGTGAACGCGCCGGCACCGGTCTCCCACATCACGGCCGCGGGCGCGGCGCTGGCGAACGCCAGGCATGCGGCCCTGCCGGTCCCCAGCCAGGTCGTCGAGACTTCTACCTCGAACAGCTTCAACTGGAGCGACGCTGGCATCGGCGCATCGGTCTCCATCGGCGCCCTCCTCCTGCTGGTGACTGCAGTCGGGTTCGGACGCCGGGCCCGGTCCCGCGGGCTGGCGAGCGCATAGCTCTCTGCGACATCACGTGGCGAGCGGGCCCGGAAGTCGGGCCCGCTCCGCTTTGTAGCCTTACGTCATGTTCACCGGCATCGTCCGCGAACGGGGGCGCGTCGCCTCCTTCGACGAAGGACACCTCGTCGTCCACAGCGGCATCGCGGCCGAGATCGGGGATTCGGTCGCGGTGGACGGCGTCTGCCTGACCGTCACCGAGGCGCGGAACGGAACTCTCGAGTTCGACGTCATGGCGGAGACGCTGAACCGCGCGAAGCCGTTCGGGAGCGAGGTGAACCTCGAGCCCGCGCTGCGGGCCGGCGATCCGCTCGGCGGACACTACGTCCAGGGTCACGTCGACGGCGTCGGCGTTGTGCGCTCCGTCGAGCAGGAGGGTGACGGCAAGCGCCTCTGGATCGACGGCGAGCCCGGGCTCCTGCGCTACCTGGTCGAGAAGGGATCGATCACGGTCGAGGGCGTCTCGCTGACGGTTGCGGCGCTGGACGAGAACGGGTTCGCGGTCGCGCTCGTTCAACACACGCTGGCGGCCACGACACTCGGCGCGCTGGCGCCGGGCGACCAGGTCAACCTGGAGGCCGACGTCCTGGCGAAGTACGTGGAGCGACTCCTCCCGGGGTTACCATCATCGGGATGAAAGTGGAGGAAAGAAGCGCCTTCGCGACGATCGAGGAGGCGATCGGGGACATCCGTGAGGGGAAGTTCGTGGTCGTCGTCGATGCGGCCGACCGCGAGAACGAGGGTGATCTCACGATCGCGGCCCAGTTCGCGACACCCGAGGCCGTGAACTTCATGACGAAGGAGGCGCGCGGGCTCATCTGCCTCTGCCTCACCGAGGACCGCTGCGACCAGCTCGGCCTCCGCCAGATGACGGAGCGGAACGAGACCCCGTACGGCACCGCCTTCACGATCTCCGTCGAGGCCCGTGAGGGCGTCACGACAGGGATCTCCGCGCCGGACCGCTCGCGCACGATCCAGGTCGCCGTCGATCCCGACGCGAAGCCGGACGATCTCGTGCAGCCGGGCCACGTCTTTCCGCTGCGCGCGCGCGAAGGCGGCGTGCTCGCCCGGGCAGGCCAGACCGAGGCGGCGGTCGATCTTGCCCGGCTTGCCGGCCTGATTCCCGCCGGCGTGGTCTGCGAGATCATGAACGAGGACGGAACCATGGCCCGCGTCCCCGACCTCATTCCGTATTGCAAGCGGCACGGGTTGAAGCTGGTCACCGTCGCCGACCTGATCGAATACCGGCGACGGCACGAGCAGTTGGTCGAGCGGATCACCACCGTCGCGATGCCGACCGCGTACGGCGACTTCACCGCAGTCGCGTTCCGGGAGACGCTGACCGGCAAGCATCACGTTGCCCTCGTCAAGGGCGACGTCGAGGGCGCCGAGAACGTGCTCGTGCGTGTTCACTCCGAGTGCCTCACGGGGGACGTCTTCCATTCGCTGCGCTGCGACTGCGGCGAGCAGCTCGAGCAGGCACTCGAGCGGATCGCCGCCGAGGAACGCGGTGTGCTCCTCTACATGGCGCAGGAAGGCCGCGGCATCGGGCTCCTCAACAAGCTGCGCGCCTACGAGCTCCAGGAGAACGGCTACGACACGGTGGAGGCGAACCTCGAGCTCGGGTTCCAGCCTGACATGCGCGACTACGGGATCGGCAACCAGATCCTCGCCGAGCTCGGCCTGACCACGATCCGCATCCTCACGAACAATCCGAAGAAGATCACCGGCATCGAGGGGTTCGGCCTGGAGGTGGTCGAGCAGGTGCCGATCGAGACGACGCCGACGGAGCAGAACGCCCACTATCTCGCCACGAAACGTGACAAGCTCGGCCACAAGCTTCATCACCAGGACCTGAGGTATGAGCCCCTGGAGGGCGAATGAGCGAGCGCTGGCCGGATCAATCGGCGAAGCTGGACGAACCCGAGGCCGTGGAAGTCGCCGAGGCCGACGAGGAGGAACTTGCCTCCGACGAGGTTGCGGAGGAGGAAGAGCTGCCGCAGTTGCGGGCGCCCGACGAGCAGCACGCGTCCGGCGAACTCGAAATTCCGGACGACGTCAACGTCATCGAGGGGGAGCCCGACGGGACGCGGCGTGGCGTCGCGATCGTCGCCTCGCGGTTCAACGGCGAGATCACGAACAAGCTCCTGGGGTCGGCGTTGGCGGCGCTCGACGAGGCAGGCGTGCGTCGTGAGGCCGTCACGGTCATGCCGGTTCCGGGTGCGTTCGAGTTGCCGCTGGCGGCGATGGCCCTCGCGAAGACGCGGCGGTTCGCGTGCGTGGTGGCGCTCGGCTGCATCGTGCGGGGGGAGACGCCGCACTTCGACTTCATCGCGTCGGAGGCGGCGAGCGGCCTCCAGCTCGCGGCCCTCGAGACAGGCGTCCCGGTTGCGTTCGGCGTCTTGACCGTGGACATGGTCGAGCAGGCGGAGGCTCGAATTTCGAAGGGCGCGGAAGCGGTGCGCACCGCGCTCGAGATGGCCGACGCGTTCGCGCAGCTGCGAGCCTCGGCCTCGCGCTGACCTGATCGTCAGAGCTACGTCCCGAACAGGAAGCGTGACGTGCCTGACTGCGCTGCGATTTCGTCACACAATCGGCACGGATTCCCTGTCCGAAACTGGCATCCGTTGGGGTCAGACCCGAAGGTGTGACGCCGGTGGGACGAGACTGAGCCGGAACCGTGACGTGCCCGACCTTGGCTGCTCCTTCGTCACACAATCGGCACGGGTTCCGTGTCCGAAACGGGCATCCCTCGGGGTCAGACCCGAAAGTGTGACGCCGGTGGGACGAGACTGAGCCGGAACCGTGGCATGCCAGGCCGGCACTGCGACGCCGTAACACCCTCGGCGCGGAGCCAGGTCCGAAGTTGGCGCCCGTTGGGTTTGGACCCCAGCCGTTTTGGGCTCGTCGGCTACACTGGCCGGCCGATGTCCAAGGTCTGCGCAGTCTGTGGGAAGAAGCCCGGCTTCGGTAACAACCGGAGCCACTCGATGGTGGCCACGAAGCGCCGCTTCAATCCCAACCTCCAGCACGTCCGCGTGCTGCTCAAGGGGAAGCCGACCCGGGCATACGTCTGCACCCGCTGCCTCAAGGGCGGCAAGGTGCAAAAGGCCATCTGAGCAGCAACTTCCAGCAGCTCCCGGTGGTCTAATCCCGCCGTGGAGGCAGCTCCATCCCTGTCGTCACCGCTGGGGCGGATCTCGATCTCCCAGGAGGCGGTGGCTCACATCGTCGGCCGGGTCGCGGCCGAGGCTTACGGCGTCGTCGGCATGGCCGCGCGCAACCCACGCGAGAAGCTGCTGACGCGCGACCGGCTGCGCCAGGGGATCACGGTCGGCGGCAGCGCTGACGAAGGCGTCGCGATCGAGCTCCACGTGGTCGTCGAGTACGGGCTGAACCTCGCCGAGGTGGCATCGACGCTACGGAATCGCGTGCAGTACGAGGTCGAGCGTCTCACCGGGCTGCGCGTGGCCGAGGTGGATGTGCGCATCCAGGACGTGAAGAGGTCGACAGCGTGAGGGACCGCGAGCGGGTGCAGGAGCTCGCGCACGGCGCGCTCGCCTCGCTCGAGCGAAACCGCCAGCGCATCGACGATCTCAACGTCTATCCAGTGCCCGACGGCGACACCGGGACGAACCTGACGATGACCGCGCGCTCGGCGGTCGACGAGCTCGATCGAACGACGACGGAGGATCGCGCGGGCCTCGTCAAGGAGGTCACGCGCGCCGCGCTGATGGGAGCGCGCGGCAACTCCGGCGTCATCCTCTCGCAGATCATCCGCGGCGCCGCCGAGACGCTCCGCACGAACGACGAGGTCGACACGAGCACGCTCGTCCGTGCATTCCGCTCGGCCAGCGACGCCGCGTATCGCGCGGTGCGCCAGCCCGTCGAGGGAACGATGCTCTCCGTGATCCGGGAGATGGCCGAGGAAGGAGAAAGCGCCGACGCCGAGGCGCTCACCAAACCGGAGCTGCTGGCCAGACTCGTAAGCCGAGGCGAAGAAGCGGTCGCACGCACGCCGGAGCAACTCGCCGTCCTCCGCGAAGCAGGAGTCGTCGACGCGGGCGGCGCCGGTCTGCTCGAGATCGTACGCGGGCTCGCTGCAACCGCTGCGGGCGAGCCGCTGCCGGAGGCGCCCACGGAACGGGAGGAGATCACCGTCGACGCGATTCACCAGGAGCTTTCGCCCTACCGTTACTGCACGACGTTCGTGATCGAGGGCGACCGGCTCGACAGCGACCGAATCGAGCAGGAGCTCGAGCAGCTTGGCGACTCTCTGCTCGTCGTCGGCGACCCGGAGGCGTTGAAGGTCCACGTCCACACGGACGAGCCCGGCCGCGCGCTCGCCGTCGGAACCCGGGCAGGCGTGATCGACCGGGTCGAGATCGCGAACATGCACGAGCAGACCGCGCAGCGTGAACAGCGCCTGCTCGAAGTGGTGCAAGACGTGCCGCAATCCTCTGCGACGGGAGTCGTCGCGGTCGTCGCGGGTGACGGCAACAGGAGGCTCTTCGAGAGTCTCGGCGCGGCGAAGATCGTGGAGGGCGGGCAGACGATGAACCCGTCGACGGCGGAGCTCGTCGACGCGATCGAGACGACCCCGGCCGCTGAAGTTGTTCTGCTGCCGAACAACTCCAACGTCATTCTCTCGGCGGAGCAGGCCGCCCGTCTCTCCGACAAGCCGGTGACGGTCGTCCCGACCGACTCTCTGCCTGCCGGACTGGCCGCGATGGTTGCGTTCGACGCGGAGCGCTCGGCTGCTGACAACGCGACCACGATGAACGAGGTGGTCGACGGCGTCAGAACAGGCGAGGTCACGATCGCCTCGCGGGACGTCGTGATGAACGGTCTGTCGGTGCGCAAGGGCGCCTGGCTCGGCCTGGCCGATGGGACGGCCGTCGCCGGGGGCCCTGACTTCGACGACGTCGCGGCTGCCGTGGCCGAGCGCCTGCTCGAGGAGCCTCGCGACGTGATGACGCTGCTGACCGGGGCGGACGAGCCTGAGCTCGACGACCTGCTCAGGCGAATCCAGGACGCCCATCCCCAGCTGGAGCTGGACGTCCAGGCGGGGGGCCAGCCTCATTATCCGCTCCTGCTGTCAGCGGAATAACCTTCCGCCCCATGGCCGAGCCGATTCGTCTCGTCCTGGTGGAGGACAACCAGGTGTTCCGCGAGGCGCTCGAGTTGCTGCTCGGGCTCCAGTCGGACATCGAGGTCGTGGCCTCGGTCGGTGACGGTTCCTCGGCCGCCGAGGTCGTACGCACGCACAAGCCGGACGTCGTGCTGATGGACTACCGCTTGCCGGGCCTCGACGGCGTCCAGGCGACGCTGGCCGTGCGCGAGGCGTACCCCGATGTCGCCGTCGTCTGCCTCACGGCGTCCGCCAACCTCCGCGAGGTCGACGCCCTCTACGAAGCCGGCGCGGTCGCCTGCCTCTCGAAGGACCAGGAGCTCGACGAGATCGTCGACGCGATCAGGCAGGCGGCCTAGTGACTCTGACCGCGGAGAACACCGCGATCGTCCTCGATTCGACCGCAGACTTCCCCGAGGCTCCCGAGCGTTTTCGGAACTGGCGCGTCGTGCCGCTGTACGTGCTCTTCGGCGACGAGAGCTATCGCGACTACGTCGACCTGACACCGGAGGCGTTCTACGCCCGCCTGCGCACGGCGGAGCAGTTGCCGACGACGTCGCAGCCGACTCCGGGCGACTTCCTCACGACGTACGAAGAGTTGAGCGGCTACGAGCGAATCTATTCCCTCCACCTTTCGGCCGCGCTCTCCGGGACGTACCAGAGTGCGAGAACGGCAGCACAGCAGCTCGGCGACAAGGTCCGAGTCGTCGACTCGGAAAGCGCGTCCGCCGGGATCGCCATGCTCGCCCTGGCGATCCAACGCCGGCTCGACAAGGGGACGACCGACGACGAGATCGACAGGCTCATCCGGCGGTTCAAGGAGGACGCCGGCCTGATCTTCACCGTCGACACGCTCGAGTTTCTGCGCCGCGGCGGCCGGATCGGGCGGGCGAGCGCGTGGGCCGGACAGCTCTTGCACGTCAAGCCGATCCTCACGATCGAGCGCGAGGTGATCCCGCTGAAGCGTGTACGCGGAAATCAGAAGGCGATGCAGGAGTTCGTGTCGGCGTTCACCTCGTCGACTGAGGACACCCCGACGTTGAAGGTCGGGATTGCGCACGCGGACGCGCCCGAGCGCGCGGAGCAGCTGAAGAAGATGGTGCACGCAGAGCGCCCTAGCGCCGAGGTGGAGATCGTGACGAGCCTCGGGGCAGTGGTCGGGACGCACGCGGGGCCCGGCACCGTCGGCTTCTTCTGGTTCGATGACAGGGAGTGACGACCGTCGCAGTAAGGCTGCCGGTGGGTTTTGGAGGACGGGATGCGGACGAATGGCCGCGGCCGCGCTCATTCCCACGGGCTGACGACCTCGAACGTTCGGTCGACGTCCTCCCGGGCGTCGGGCCCGCGGTGAAGAAGAGGCTCGTGCGGCTTGGGCTCGAGACCATCGGCGACCTCCTCACCCACCGGCCGTTTCGCTACGAAGAGCCGGTGCCGGAGGTGCGCATCGCGGACCTCCGTGCAGACGAGGACGTCGCGATCGCGGGAGAAGTGCTGTCGACGTCGACGCGCCGGCGCGGGAGGCTGCAGATGCTGACGGCACGCATCGGCGACGACACCGCGACCGTCTCCGCCACGTGGTTCAACCAGCCGTGGCTCGAGCGGCAGCTGCAGCCGGGAACCGCGGTGCGCCTGCGCGGGCGCCAGGGACGTTACGGCTTCGACGTGCGCAGCTTCGACATCGGTGACGGAGAGGCTACCGCCGACTTCGCGCCGGTCTACCCGGCCAGCGAGGAGATCACCGCCAAGAAGCTGCGCGAGCTCGTCGCCGCCGCGCTCCCGCGTGCACTTGCCGACCCGTTACCGGCCGAGCTCAAAGAGCACGAGGCGCTCCCGGACCGGGTTGACGCGCTCTGGGCGATCCACCGGCCGCGCTCGCTTGCCGAAGCGGAGTCGGGGCGGCGGCGCCTCGCGTTCGACGAGCTGCTTCTGCTGCAGATCTGGCTCGCTCGCCGGCGCCGGGAGCGCGAGTCCGAGGTCGCCCCGGCCCTCGGCCCCCCCGGCGAGCTCGTCGGGCGCTATCGCAGTGTGCTGCCGTTCCAGCTGACCGAGCACCAGGAGCGCGCGATCGCAGAGCTCGACGCAGACCTCGAGCGCAGCGTGCCGATGCAGCGCCTGCTGCAGGGTGAGGTCGGATCAGGCAAGACGGTCGTGGCGCTGTACGGGTTGCTGCGCGCCGTCGAAGCAGGCAAGCAGGGCGCGCTGATGGCGCCGACCGAGACGCTTGCGGAGCAGCATTTCCTCACGCTCGAGGAGCCCTGCAGCCTGCTCGGCGTCACGTGCGCGTTGCTCACGAGCTCCTCCGCGAGGCGCGAACGCGACCTCGCTCCGCACGCCGACGTAGTCGTCGGAACGCACGCGCTGATCCAGGAGGGCGTCGAGTTCCGCGACCTCGCCGTCGCTGTCGTCGACGAGCAGCACCGTTTCGGCGTCGAGCAGCGCAAGGCGCTCACGGAAGGAAGGTCGCCGCACGTGCTGCACATGACCGCGACGCCGATCCCGCGCACGCTTGCGCTCACCGTCTACGGCGACCTCGCGGTGTCGGAGATCGTGCGTCCACCGGCCGACCGGAAACCGGTCAAGACCGCCTGGGTGGGGGAGGACCGGAGCGCTGCCGCCTATTCGCGCCTCCGGAAGCATCTCGATGCGGGACGTCAGGCGTATGTCGTCTGCCCGCTGATCGAGGAGTCGGAGACCACGCAGGCGCGTGCGGCGGAAGCCGAAGCGCAGCGCCTGCAGCAGGCCGAGCTGCGCGGGTACCGGGTCGGGCTGCTGCACGGGCGACTCCGTCCCGCCGAGCGCCGCGAGCTGATGGCGCGCTTCAAGGCACGGGACCTCGACGTGCTCGTGGCGACGACGGTGATCGAAGTCGGCGTCGACGTTCCGAACGCGACCATCATGATCATTCAGGAGGCCGACCGGTTCGGGCTCGCCCAGCTGCACCAGCTGCGGGGCCGCGTCGGCCGCGGCTCGGAGCAGTCGTACTGCCTCTTGATCTCCCGTGCGCGCGAGGATCTGACCGAGCCGGCCGTCGAGCGACTCGAGGCGCTCGTGCGCACGAACGACGGCTTCGAACTGGCGGAGGTCGACCTCGACATCCGCGGCAGCGGCCAGCTGCTCGGAACGCGCCAGTCCGGCCTGACCGACCTCCGCTTTGCGCATCTGCGCAAAGACCGTTCCTTGTTGGAGCGCGCACGCGCTGTCGCCGCAAATCTCGTCGACACCGAGGGCCCGTTGTCGGACGAGGTCGAGCAAGCGTTCGCGGGCCGGGACCTTTCGGCCGCCTGAAGCCGTATTCCGGCCATGGACCGGCGCCAGTTCCTCGTGGGCGCGGCGTCGCTGCCCGTCGCCCTACGTTTCGCGCCCGCCGCGTTCGCCGGGGGCACGCCGGTCGCGCTCGTCACCGCAGACACACAATCTCGTGTTGCTGTCGTCGAGCTCGCCGGCGGCAAGATCCTGCGCTCGATTCGAACGCTCGCAGGTCCGCGCAGCATCGAGACCGTGGCCAACGCCGGGCTCGTTTGTCACACCGCGCACGGCGTGGTCTCGATCGTCGACGGGCCGACCCTCGTCGTGCGACATGTGGTTCGCGGTTTCGATGAGCCGCGCTACACCGCGGCGGCAGCGGACGGTCGGTACGCGTTCGTCACCGACTCCGGCCGGCAGGAGGTCATCACGGTCGATG
>Ga0207646_10001310_pt1 | contig 30883 bp, 28 predicted proteins | sample KBSK5502metaG_FD_184343 | JGI IMG/M metagenome (GOLD analysis project Ga0207646, IMG submission 184343) | Corn, switchgrass and miscanthus rhizosphere microbial communities from Kellogg Biological Station, Michigan, USA - KBS K5-50-2 metaG... | ecosystem: Host-associated > Plants > Roots >... | reverse complement strand
ATCTGCAGATCGCCGGTTGCCGCGGGGCCGCCCATCTTGGTCGGAACCCAGCCCGGATCGACGGCGTTGCTGAGCACCTCCGGCCAGATGCGCGCGAGGGTGAGCGCGAGCGCGGTTACCTGGAGCTTGCTCTCGGAGTACGCCTGGGCGGCGTTCCAGGACCGGCTGGTCCAGTCGATATCCCGCAGGGACCCCGCACCTGCGCGATGATGCAGCCCGCTGCTGAGGTAGATGAGCCGATCCGGGCGGCCGATCAGCGCCGTGAGCAGGTAGGGGGCGAGGGTGTTGACCGCCAGGGTCTTGGCGTGACCGTCGGCGGTCGCGGAGCGGGACGGCTCGAGGAAGACGCCGGCATTGTGGATAACGGCGTCCATCGGGCCGATCTGGTTCACCTGACCGGCGAGGTCCCGGGTCTCGGCTGCGCTGGACAGGTCGCCGATGACGACTCCCGCGGCGTCCGCGGCGAGGTCGCGGAGCGCCGCCGCCCGCTCGCGAGTGCGGGCGTGGAGGACAACGTCATGGCCGTCACTGATGAGGGCACCGGCGGCGGCGCGGCCGAGTCCGTCGGTGGAGCCGGTGATGAAGATACGGGGCACAGGATGATTCTTCCGCCGGTGGTGTGCTGGCACCGATCAGCGGCGCGGGGCACATGGCATCCAGACCCGGATTATCGCAGCCGGGCCGGCGAGATTGATTGCGCGGAACCGCCTTGGATCCAGACTCAGGCGTGGACCTGCGAGCCCACGCCGAGGTCTAGGCGGACCGACTCAAGGATGGCGAACGTCGTGCTCGCCGTGTAGACGTCGGCAGCGGCTAGGACCCCGAGGTACTTCTTGATGACAGGCCCGGAGGCGTAGGCGACCACCGCGGCCAGGTACTGCTGGGACGCAGCCCACACGTTGTTCCCGTACTTGGCAAAGTACGGGGTCGGGTCGACCGTCGCCAGGGCCTTCGTGACGCCATCGATGATGTCGTTCACGTACTGCTGGTAGAGCACCATATCGGCGCGGGTGCCCAGCCGGCCCATGTGGCCTCCGATGAAGTGCTTCCACGGGTAGGCCATGGCCGTGTCCGGGGCGGCGATGGAACCCGGGACGTCCTCGTTCAGGTTGAAGCTGTCGAACGGCACCCAGCGGGGCAGGAAGATGTCGACCAGCATGAGCGTGTCGTGGTCGGGAAAGTGGATGTAGCTGTTGTCTGGGGTGTGGTTGGTGCCGTGCCACGCGAGGTTAACGCGCTCCCCGCCCACGTTGAGTGTGTGCTTGGTCTCGAAGGTGACGTCAGGGACCGGCCGGGCCGGGTCGTTCTCGCTTGCCAGCAACTGCTTGGCCTGGACCTGCCCGATCCGCACCACGTCTGTCCCGAACAGCGAGGAGCCGCCGATGTGGTCGGCGTGGTGGTGGGAGTAGACCAGATGGGTCACCTGGTTCGACACCCCGTTTTCGGCGGCGATCTGGTCGATGGCGCGCTGCAGGTTGTGCCCGATCGACGGGGGCGCGTCGAACAGCACGACCCCGTCGCGGGTAGTCAGGAACGCCGCCTGATAGGCACTGTCGGTGACCCAGTACAGGTTCTTCTCCACCCGCCCGACGAAGTAGCCCTGCGCGTTGACCGCCGGGCCCAGCGCGGACGGCGGTATCGGCGCGTAGTCGGGCAGGGTGTCGGCCGACGCCGGTTCGGCGAGGGCGCCCCCGGCCAGGCTGGCGACCGCGGGGACGGCCGCTATCGCCGCGCTGCGGGCGAGGAACGAACGGCGGTTCAGGGCTGAGTTGGGTGACATGGTCGTCCTTTCCAGGCGTACGGGAGGAGGGAAGAGGCTCAGGCGCTGTAGGCGGGCACGATCGCGCCGCTGACCGGCGCGGCGGCGTCGCTGAGGAGGTAGACGAGCTCACCGCCGGCGCCGACCACGATCGCCACACGCTCGCTCATGCCGCCACCTCCCGCGGAAACGGCGCCGGCAAAAGATGACACGGCGTTTCTCCTTCCGCTCGTGAACGGACCTGATCGTTAAGGGCGTGTTCAGGCTCACCGCCGGCAAGGTGACGGGTCATCACCGGATTCCGGTGATCGAGAGGCGATCTGCGGTGAGTTACCCCGATCGGATGCCCGCAGGAGATGGCGCGATGACCGGCATGCCGGGCCGCAGGGATTGCGCGGCGGGCGCGACCCGCAGGGGCTGATCGGCCGTCACCACCTGGTCGCCAGGCTGGACCGCGGTAGGGAAGTGGGCGACGGTCATCTCGGCGCCCGCCGGCAGCGCGATGACCTGCGCGCGCTGAGTTCCGGGTACGGGAGAACGCCTGTGGGGCCGCCACGGTCCGTAACTGAGACCAAAAACCGCCACGGCCCGTAACTGAGACCAAAAATGAGACCACGGGGTGCACGAGGCATCCACTGCCGACCGTCAAGGCCGGTGTTTGTGCAGGTCAGTGGCGGTGGAGGTGGGATTTGAACCCACGGAGGGGTTGCCCCCTCACACGCTTTCGAGGCGTGCGCCCTCGGCCACTAGGCGACTCCACCACGGGCGAGCCTACCTGACTTGACCGGTCTCGTTACTCCGCTGTCGGGCCTGCGGCCGTGGCCCTGCGCTGGGCGAAGAAGTCGCGCAGCAGGGCGCCGCATTCGGCGGCGAGCACGCCGCCCAGCACCTCGGTCCGGTGCGGGAGCCGGCGGTCGCGCAGCACGTCCCACAGCGACCCGGCGGCGCCGGTCTTCGGGTCGGCCGCGCCGTACACCAGGCGCGCGATCCGGGCGACGGTCACCGCGCCCGCGCACATCGTGCACGGTTCGAGGGTGACCACCAGCGTGTGCCCATCCAGCCGCCAGCGGCCGACCGCCGCCGCGGCCGCGCGCAGCGCCACGATCTCGGCGTGCGCGGTGGGGTCGCGCTGCTCCTCGCGCTGGTTGTGGGCCCGGGCCACGGTGCTGCCGTCCGGACCGAGGATCACCGCCCCGACCGGCACGTCCAGGCCGGCCCGCGCGGCCTCGACCGCGAGGGCGAGTGCGTCCCGCATCGCGGGCTCGAAGGACGCCTCATACCCGGTGGTCACGGAGCGAGGTTACCGGCACGCCCGCCAGCAGGGCCGTTGCGGCCAGCACCCCGGGCGGTGTGCGTTACGGCACGCGGCCCAGGGCGAGGGTGAGCGCCCGCTCGTAGGCCTGGCCGAATCCGAGCTTGCTCGCGATGATCGCGAGCGCCTCGTCGGGGAACAGGTCCAGGTTGCCGGCGATCATGCCGAGGTCCATCTCGTCGAGGCCCAGGTCGGCGAAGATCGACAGGTCCCCGGCGGGCAGCACCTGGTCGAGGTCCTCGTCCTCGGGGATGTCCAGGTCCAGGTAGGCCATCACCTGGCGGGCCAGGGGCCAGTCCACGGCCGCGGTGAGGTCGGACAGGAACACCGAGGTCTGCGCGCCGATCACCCGGACGGCGACGAAGAAGTCGTCCTCCACCGCGGCGAGCCCGATGGTGCCGCCGATGCTGGGCTGCTGGCGGAGCACCTGGATGAACCCGGCGAGGTCCTCGGTGAGCGCGGGCGGCAGCGGGTCAACGTCCCAGGTCGCGTCTTCCCGGTACACGACGACGGCGACATCGTCGCTCTCAGAATCCGTCATCGTCGCTCCATGAGGTGTTGCCGCCACGGAAATGGTCTCAGATCGGCCGCCGTCATGTAGCCCAATCGGAGCTACCGCGCGACCGGGGGCCACCGGTGAATTACCTGACAGGCGGGCCTTTCATCACTGTTTATGGTGACAGAAGTGACAGTCTGTCACCTACGGAACGGGATGCGCCTTTCCTGCCCATCGGCGGGGTGAGGGTAGTTGCACCTTCTGGGAGGGTACGGTGTCCCTACAGGTCAAAGGATTGGTGAAGCAGTCACTCTGAGCTAAGCTTGGTTGACGGTCCGATGTACCCGCCTAGGAGTTGACCATGCAAATCAAGAAGGTCGTCGGCTGGGCGATCGTCGTATTCGTGGCGTGGTACCTCTTTACGCAGCCAACTGGTGCCGGGCATGCGGTGCACAACCTTTTGACCCTGCTCCAGCAAGCTGGCAGTTCCATCGCCACGTTCCTGAACTCCCTGTAGGCGACCAAAGGGCGCCGCGCACATGAGGCTGATATCGCCGGGGGCGACTCCTCCGGCAGACGTGGACAGGTACCTGCTGCCCCACGAGCAAGAAGTCATCACCGTGCGCAAGCACCCCGCGGTGCTGCTGGGCCCCGTCGCCTGGGCGGTCGGCGGGCTGATCCTCGCGGCCGTGCTCACGGAGACCGTGTTCCGGCACAGTTCCACGCTGACCTGGCTCGTCTGGGCGGCGTGGGGCCTGGTGCTCCTCCGCTTCGCCTGGGCCACCGTCAACTGGTCGGTCGACTACTTCGTGGTCACCTCGCACCGGTTTATCGAGACCTCGGGCCTTTTCAGCCGTAATGTCGCGATGATGCCGCTGGTCAAGGTCACCGACATGACTTTCCGCCGGTCCTTCCTCGGGCGCATGCTCGGTTACGGTACGTTCATCCTTGAGTCGGCAGGCCAGGACCAGGCACTCGGCACGGTGGACCACATCCCCTACCCCGAGCAGTTGTACCTCGAGGTTTGCTCGCTGATCTTTCCCAACAAAGACGGCGGCGACTGACCCGCCAGCCAAAAGATCTCCCTTCCCCGGGGTTCGTGTGGCCGGACGACACAGCAGCGTCCGGCTGCACGAGCCTGCGCGGACGCCGGGGCTCCTTATGGCCGGGGCCGGCCACGCACAATCGTTTTGCAAAAAAGGCGCGTGGGCGGGCGCAGACCGCGAGTGCGCGGACAAACGGGGAACCCGGGGCCGGCGGAGCGCGGCCTAGAGCGTCACGAGGATGATGCCGGCGGCGGCGAGCAGCAGGCCGAGCCGCTGCACCGCGTGCATCCGCTCCCGCAGCACGACCCGGGCCAGCAGCACGGTGATGCCGGGGTACAGGGACGTCAGCACGGCCGCGATGCCGAACAGGCCGGCCCGCGTGGCCAGGACGTAGCAGAGGTTGGCCGAGGCGTCGAGCACGCCGGAGCCGACCGTGGCGGCGAGCACCCGGGGGCCCGCCGCGCGCGGTCACGAGCACTAACGGGGGCATCCGGTCAAGCCGGCCGCCCAGGTCGCCGAGCCGGCGCCGGAGCCGCTCCACCGTGGCGCTGGTGCGCTCGTAAGCCTGCCTGGCCTGGTAACGCTCCTGCCGCGACCGGGCACGTTCGGCGCGGGCGGCGTCCAGGGCGCCCTCGGCATCCGCGAAGCGACCGCTGGCCGCGTCGAACGCCGCCTCGGCCTGCGCCACCGCGGCCTCGGCGCCTGCCAGTGCCTGCTCGGCCGCAGCCAGCCTGCGGCGCAGCTCCGCCTGCTTCCGCATGGCCTCGCGGCGGGCACGGGCCCAGTCCATCATGAAACGATCATGTCATGCGGGCCATGACCTGGGCCGATGGCCCTTGCCGAATTTCGAACGCATATTCTATCATCTCCGCATGAGCAGCCCAGATCCGGATCGACTCCGCTACGCTCAGATCGCGGGGGCCGCGGCGCGGCATGCCCAGGGCTGGCGGCTCACCGCCGACGAGGAAGCCGTGGCGATCACCGAACTGGCCGAGGCGGCGGGCGGTCGGGCCGACCTGCTGGCCGAACGGGCCGGTACCGCGCTCGGTTTCGGCGAGGGCAGGCCCGACGCCGCGCGGTACCAGCAGATCGCCGAACTGTGCATCGCCGCCGGCGCGGACCAGGCACTGATCGGGCGCTGGATCAAGGTCGGCAGGGAACGCGCCGCCGCCGCCGCGGCGATCCCGTACACCGGGCTCCCCCCGGGCGGGTTAATGCTCCTGGCCCGGGCCCCGGCAACGATGGGCCGGATCGCCCGTGGTCATGGACGAACCGGCGGCCTTGACACACATGCATGTCGATATGGGAATATAATTGACCCGTGGCCCGCTCCTCCACGACGTCGGACGTCTTCAACGCCATTGGCGATGCGCGCCGTCGCGAAGTCCTGGACGCGCTGATCGAAGGTGAGAAGGCGGTCGGGGAGATCGTGAGGGACCTCTCGATGTCTCAGCCTCAGGTGTCCAAGCACCTACGGGTGCTCAGTGAGGTGGGGCTCGTCAGGCGCCGGGCGGAGGGGCGTCGCCGGCTGTACCGCCTGGAACCGGCGCGCCTCCGGCCGTTGCACGAGTGGCTGGCCAAGTACGAGCAGGCGTGGAATGACCGGCTGGACCGGATGGATGACTACCTCCAAGAGCTACAACAACAAGGAGAGCGGCAGTGACACCTAATCGGCACGGGTCGGCAGTCATCGAGTTCCCGAACGATCTCGAGATCGTCCTCACCCGGGAGTTCGACGCTCCGATCGAACTCGTCTTCGACGTCTTGACGAAGCCGGAGCATGTGCGCAAGTGGTTCGCCCCATACGGGGAGGAGGTGAAGGTCTGCTCGATCGACCTGCGCGTTGGAGGGGACTACCACATCGTCTTCATGACCGACGACGGAACCGAGTGCTCGTTCCGCGGAACCTACCTGGAGGTCGAGCCGCCGACCCGGACCGTCCAGACGTGGCTGTTCGACGGGTGGCCAGGTGTGGAGGCCGTCGAGTCCACCGAACTGCACGAAGCTCGCGGAGTGACGAAGCTGACGCATCGGCTGGCGTTCCGCGACAAGGCCGGCCGTGACCACATGTACAAGACCGACGGCCTCGATGCGAGCTACGACAACGTGGAAGATCTCTTGAGGTCACTGCATCAGGCCCTCTCCCCTGGTGCCCAAGGAGAGGGCCCCGCCATCGGCTGACCCACAGCCGGGCTAGCGCCAGCACCGGCGCGGTGGGTGATCTGGAGTAGGTCGCCGTCACCGAAGGCGAAGATCGTGCGCGCTGCCGGGTCGCGTGCGTTGCGTTGTGCCGTTCAGGGGGCTTATCCCAAAGTGCAACCCGTGGCTCGATAACGGAGGCCCTCTCCCCAGAGCGCGCGGGGAGAGGGCCTGTGAGCTGCGGAGGCTCGGGGATTTGAACCCCGGAAGGGCGCGAACCCTAACCGCATTAGCAGTCCCGTCCCCGGCCCGAAACCGGGCGTAAGGCGGAGCAATCTGCTGCAATCCGTGCAGGTCAGCACGGGTCTGCGCTCCCAGCCCTCCGGAACTACAGCGTTCGATCAAGGCTGTCGAGGTCCGGCGGGGTGCCGATGGCCGTCTCTATCCGGTCCGGAAGGCCACGCCGGACGGGCGCCGCGCCCGGGCGCTGGCACATGCGCTTGTCTGCCGCGACGGGGAGAACAGGGAGCCCGGGACGGGGCGTCGTCCCGGGCCCTGCGTTCTTCCGGCGGAAAGATCAGCCGTGCAGCGCGTTCACATGCTCGAAGAACACGCTGAACGACGTGCCCGTGCTGTTAAGCGCGGTCGGGAACGCCTGCAGCGTGCCCGCCCCGGTGCCCGTGCTGGTGGCCTTCTCCGGGCTGGTGATGAAGAACGACGACAACGAGTGCTTCTTGCCGTTGTAGAGCGTCACCCCGGCCTTGCTGATCGCGACCAGCTTGGTGTTGGCCGCGGGTGGGCTGAAGGTGCCGAACCCGGCCTCGATCCGGGCCTGGCCGAAGGTGATGCCGGTGCCCACCGGGTCGAACGCCCGGTACAGGTTTCCGGCCGGGTCGGACGCCTGGAAGTTGACCGTGCCCGTGGACTGGTCGTAGAAGACCGTCTCGGTCACCGTGTCGCCCGGATTAAACCCGCCGCCCGAGCTGGCCGGCTGGCAGGTGCCGCCGGCCGCGCAGAACACCGCGTTCGGGGCGACCGCCACGATCGACCCGTTGTGGTATACCAGCGACTGCGGGCTGTAAATCGTCCCGCTGGTCGTCGTGTCGCTGATCCCGATAATGGCGTCCCACGTGCTGCCGACCGTTAGCGACTTAAGCCCGTCCTGCCAGCCGATGCCGTTGGTGATCGCGCTGTACTGGGCCGGGTTGCGCAGGAACGCCGTGTTGGTGACGAACCGGAACCGGGCGCCGCTGGCGACGTAGCCGGCGCATGCACCGCCGTCGTTGGTGGCGCAGGACGCGAAAACCGTCGGCCCGGTAGACGCGCTGGCCGGGACGGCGAGCGCGAGCGCAAGCAGCGGGGCTGCGGCCGCTGCCGCGGCGGCTGTGATTGATCTCTTCCTGATCATGATCCTTCTCTCTACTGCTGTGCCCAGGGCGGCTGCGGCGGTGCCTGCTGCTGCCCTTGCTCCGCGGTCTGCGGAGGCTGCTGCCCCCCTGTGGGTGCTGTCCGTTCCAGAGCTACTGCTGCCAGGGGGTGCTGCGGCTTGCTGTGGGATGCCCATCGGGGGCTGGGCGCTTCGCCCCTGCGGGTGAACTCCGCGGTGCCGCCCTGTCCCGGGTGGCGGGCTGCGCCGACGGCGGCAGTGCCGGGCCGACCTGCGGCGGCGGGCCGCGCTGCGCGCCGCTGTTCGCTGACGCAGAGCGGGACCCGGTGAAGGACAGGTGCTGCCATATGCCACCTCGGCTTGGCTGCGCGCTAGGCGCCACCGGGGTCCAGAGCAGCCGGGAGGAATCCCTATCTCGTTATACGCAGATAAACGGGTATGCCTCCCCAAGTCTGACGCCATACCCTAATTGCCGTGAGCCAAACGATCTGTTGACCAAACTTTTAGCTACGGCCCGCGCAGTGCACCTTCCAAGACCGGAGCGGGAAGCCAGAAAGCAGCCACGGCCCAGGAGCCGAGCCGCTGCCGCCGGCCGCTGCCGCCGCAGCGCTCACAGTCGCCGAACCGCCTGCGGTTCGATCCGGCGTTGCGGCCGCTGACCTGCTCGCACCCTTGCGAGACGGGGGCGAGCGGCGCTGGGCAATCTTGAGCGGTTCCTTCACGACGCCGACGGCCTGGACCCGCTCATCGTTTGCGCTCTTGCTCATGCTCAGTTCGAAACCATCCACCCATTCCTTGATGGCAACGGCCGGGTCGGGCGCCTGCTCATCACCTTCCTGCTGTGTCACGCCAAGGTGCTCCAGCGGCCGGTGCTCTACCTCAGCCACTACCTCAAGCAGCATCGCGGCACCTACTACGACCGGCTCATGGCCGTTCGATTCGAGGGGGACTGGGAAGGTTGGCTGCGGTTCTTCCTTACTGGCGTCGCGGAGGTGGCCCGCGAAGCCGAGCAGACCGCCCGGAATATCGTCGAGCTGCGCGAGCGCCTACGCCATGCTGCTCAGGCGGCCGACATGAGCATAAACACCCTTAAGCTGCTCGATCATCTGTTCGAGCAGCCGGTGATGAATGTCAAGGCAGCTCAGGAACGGCTTGGCGTGTCCTTTCCCGCCGCCAACGGCATGATCCACGAGCTGCAGAGTGTAGGCGTTCTCACCGAGGTCACTGGCGGCCGTCGCAATCGCGTGTTCCGGTTCAGCCCTTATCTCGATCTCTTCGCCGACGTCACCGAGCCGGCCGCCGACGGCGTCAAGCCGCAGCCGACGCTGTACGGATGACCTCATTGACCGGCTCCTCGCCACGGCGCCCCGCTAGTGCCAGCAATGTGCCAGCAGGAGGCCTGAATGATCACTGAGACGAGCCTGGGAGCCCACGCCGTAGCGCAGGCTCCCAGGTCAGGGGCGGAGGCTCGGGGATTTGAACCCCGGAAGGGCGCGAACCCTAACCGCATTAGCAGTGCGGCGCCATAGACCGGACTAGGCGAAGCCTCCCGTTGACCAAGCGGTCCGCATCAGCGTACCGGTGCCTGCGACGGCACCGCAAAGCACAAGCCGCGGCAAAGAACATTGCTGCGATACGACGGCCCGCCGGCACCTGCTGCCCGGCGCAGGGGGCCCGGGGTCAGCGCGCCTCGATCACCGTGTAGTCGCCGCGGGCGTAGCTCTCCCTGATCCTGGTCTTGGCGAACTTGCCCACGCCGGTCTTGGGCACCTCGGAGATGAAGCACCACCGCTCCGGGAGCTGCCATCGCGGTACCCGCTCGGCGAGGAAGGCCCGCAGGTCTGCCGCGGTCACCTCGGACCCGGGCAGCACCACGACCGTGGCCAGCGGCCGCTCGCCCCACCTGTCGTCCGGAACCCCGATGACCGCCGCCTCGCTCACCTCGGGATGCGCCATCAACTCGTTCTCCAGCGCCATGGAGGAGATCCACTCGCCGCCCGACTTGATGACGTCCTTGGCCCGGTCGGTCAGCGTCACGTAGCCGAGCGGGTCGATGGTCCCGACGTCGCCGGTGCGCAGCCAGCCGTCGTGGAACTTCTCCGGGTCGTCGTCCCGGTAGTAGGAACCGGTCACCCACGGCCCGCGCACCTCGACCTCGCCGACGGCCTTGCCGTCGTGCGGCAGTACGCCCGCGTCCCCGACCAGCCGCCCCTCCACCGCGCACACCAGCCGGCCCTGCGTGTCCCGGTAGGCCCACGCCTGGTCGGCGGGCGTGCCGGCCGGCGGGTGTGCCACGCTGCCGATCGGCGAGGTTTCCGTCATCCCCCACGCCTGGAGGATGAGCACGCCGAGTTCCTTCTCGAACGCCTCCATGAGCGCGTGCGGGACCGCGGACCCGCCGCAGGCGACCAGGCGCAGCGACGAGACGTCGCCGCCGTGCTGGCGGACGTGCTGCAGCAGGGCGCTCCAGATGGTGGGCACGGCGCCTGCCACCGTGGGGCGCTCGGACTCGATGAGCTTGACCAGCGGCTCCGGCTGGAGGAACCGGTCCGGCATGATCAGGTCCGCGCCCGACAGGACCGCCGCGTAGGGCAGGCCCCACGCGTTGGCGTGGAACATGGGGACCACGGGCAGTACCCGGTCGCGCTCGGATATCCCCAGGGTGTTGCCCAGGCAGACCCCCATCGAGTGCAGGTAGGCCGACCGGTGGCTGTACACGACGCCCTTCGGCATCCCGGTGGTGCCGCTGGTGTAGCACATGGCGGCGGCGGACCGCTCGTCCGGCTCCGCCCACGCGAAGGAGCCCGGCATCGCGGACTGCAGCTCCTCGTAGGAGTGCACCTCACGGCCGGGCCCGGCGAGCTGCGCGGCGTGCTCGGCCACCGCCCCCACCGGCCCGGTCACCAGGATGTGGCGGATCGTCGTGGCGTGGCCGAGCACCTGGGCCAGCAGCGGCACGAGCGTGGCATCCACGATGACCGCGTGGTCGGCCGCGTGGTCGGCGATGTAACCGAGCTGGGCCGGGTCAAGCCGCAGGTTGAGGGTGTGCAGCACCGCGCCCATGGACGGGACGGCGAGATAGGCCTCAAGGTGCTCGGAGTTGTTCCACATCAGGGTGGCGACGCGCTGATCGCTGTCGACGCCGAGGCTGCGCAGCGCGCCGGCGAGCCGTGCGGCGCGGGCGCCGGTCTCCCCGTAGCTCTGGCTCCGGGAGGAGTCCCCGGTCCAGGTCCGGACCTCGCGGTCGGCAAAGGCGGAGGTGCCGTAACGCATCAGCGCTGTCACCGTCAGCGGGACATCCATCATCGTGCTGCGCACGTGTCACCTCCCTGGACCAGCGCACGGCCTTCCCTGAGCCGGGCGCCATCACTCCTTGGGGGGATCGTGCCACGCTCGCGCCGCAACGTCACCTTTTCAACAGTTCGGCGTCAATCCGCAGCTTGGCCACCGCGCGGGAGACCGTGCTCTTGACGGTTCCCTGGCTGATGCCGAGGGCCTGGGCGACCTCGGCCTCGGTCATGTCCTCGAAGTAGCGCAGCACGACCGCGGCCCGCATCCGGCTGGGCAGCCGGTCCAGCGCGCGGCTGAGCGCGTCGGACAGTTCGCTGTCGCCGCCGTGGTCGGCGACGGCCCGGTCCGGGATCTCATCGGTCGGGTACTCCTCGACCCGGCGACGGCGCCACCAGGAGATGTGCGTGTTCACCATGGCCCGGCGCACGTAGCCGTCGAGCGCGTTCCGGTCTTCGATCCGGTCCCACGCCTGGTAGGTCTTGGCGAGCGCGGCCTGCACCAGGTCTTCCGCGTCGGCCAGGTTCCGGGTGAGCAGGAAGGCCATCCGCAGCAGGGAACCGCTGCGGGACGTCACATAGTCACGGAAGCCCGGGTTTTCGCCCGGTGGCGCCATGCGCGGCTTTATCGCGCCCGTGTGCTCGCCCCCGACGCTCACAAGGCAACGGTACCCACAGCAAGCCCGTTCACCACAGCGGCCACGCGTTCGATGTAACGCTGCTGCCTGCGGATTTGAATGGCAAACGGCGGTATTCCCGGCAGTTGACGGCAAGACGTAAATGCGAGGCCAGTCGGGGAGGAACGGCCAAACCGCTTGACGTGTGCCCGGTCGGCTACGCAAGGTCAGGAGCGTTGCGAAGGTCTGCTGGGGGGTGTGCATGGACGGTGGTGCGGCCGGCGCGCTGTGCTGCGGGCGGTGTGGCGGGCCGGCGGCCGCGGCCAGGGCGGCGCGCCGCCAGCGTTTCCGGGCCGCGGTGTTCGCCAGGCCGGGCGGCGACTTATCCGCCGCGGGCTCCGCGCGCCGCACGGCCCGCGGGGCCACGGCGGCGCGGGCGGCCACCCCCGGGCGCGCGGGCGGCGCTGGCGAGGCCACCGGGGGTGCCGCGCACTTCCGCGCGGTGACCGGCACGCTGCTCGACATCAGCCCGCACATTCTGGTCGTCGCCACCGATGCGGGTGAGCAGCGGTTCGCGCTGACGGCGGGCGCGGCCGTCTGGCACGGCGGCGCGGTCCATGCCACCGAGCTAAGGCCCGGCGAACGGGTGGTGGCACGGCTCGCGCCCGGCCGCAAGGACGTGGCGGACAAGGTGTGGGCGGGCATCGGCCGGGTGGCGGGCACGATCAGCGAATCGGGCGCAGGCCAGCTCACGGTGGCTGAGGGCACGTCCAGAACGCAGGCCGTGGTCATCGCCCCGGCGGCGGCGAACCGGATCCGGGTCCGGTTCCCGCACCTCGAACCGGGGAACCTGATCGACCTGATCGGGCTGCGCCATGGCGCGGTGCTGGAGGCGCTCGTCCCGGCCACCTCCCAGCCGGCTTATCTCGCGTCCCGGCTGACCCGCGTGCCCGCGGTGGTCAAGACGGCGGCCGGCACGTTCAGCGGCTCCGCGACCTGGCACGAGCCGGCCGGGCCGGGAGAGGAGCCACGGGGTGTCGCGTACCCGGCGATCGACCCGGCAGCGGGCTGCGCCGAGGCCGCGCTCGCCGCGCCCTGCCCGGCGGAACTGCCGTATCTCGCGGTGGGCAGCATGGTCTCGGTGCGCAACGACTGCACGGGGGCCGCGCGGGTGCTGCCGGTCACCAGTTGCGGCGCCGCCGCCCGGCTGTTTCACGACCGGTGCCTGAACTGCGGCACGTCGCCCCGCGGCCGGGTCGCCGACCTGACCCTGGCGAGCTTCGTCGAACTGGGCGGGGACCCGGAGCGGGCCTGCTTCAACGCGACGATCGCGGTCCGGCCATGACCTTCGCCCGCTCCGCCGAGCAGATGCAGATCCCGCTGCTGGCGCTGGTCCTGCTCGGCGCCTGCGCCGCGAAGATGTCCCGGGTGATCCGGGCCCGGTCCATCGTCGTGGTCCTCGACGCGACCAGCCTGTTCCCGCCGCGACTGCGGCGGGCGGCCACCATGGCGGTGTGCTTCACCGAGCTTTGCCTGGGGGCGGGCATTCTGGCTACCTCGGGGCGGGCGTGGCTCGGGTGGGCGGACGGGGTGCGCCTGGCGACCGCGCTGTTCTTCCTGATCGCCATGTGCGCGATCGTCGAGTTGCGGGAGTTCCGGCCCGGCGTCGGGTGCGGGTGTTTCGGCGAGTTGAGCAGCGCGCCCCCCGGGCCGCGCTCGGTGCTGCGCGCCGCGCTGCTGGCCGCCGCGGCCCTGGTCAGCCTCCACGGCGGGGAACTCACGCTGCCGCCCGCAGGACCGACCGCGGCACTGGACCTCGGCATCCTTATGGCCGAGTTCCTGCTGGTGGCGGCGCTGTCGCCGGAGGTGGGCGAGGTGCTTGCCCGGCTCGGTTATACCGAGCCGTGCGAGGTGCGCGCGGCACCGCCGCAGCGGGCCATCACGTCGCTGCGCCGCAGCCGTGCGTGGCGGTGCCACGCCACCCTGGCGCCGGCCGAAAAGCCCGCGGACATGTGGCGGGAACTGTGCTGGTGGTACCTGGTGTATCCGGGGCGGGACGGTGCCGGTGAGTGCGACATCGTATTCGCGGTCGAGGTGCGGCCCCGGCGCCCGGCCATTCGCGCCGCCGTGGTGCCACGGCCGACCGGGCCGCCGCCGGAAGGCGCCCCGGCCCGGCCGCGGGAAGCCGCCGCCGAAGGCGTTTCTCCGGCTTTCTAAGGCTTTCTAGGATTGACTGCAGAGCACTAGATATTCGCCGAGAGTTTCGCCGGGCGCGGCCGGATTCACACCGGCTGGGTGCGCAGGAACTTGCCGAAGTGCGGCACGGTGAAGGCGATGAGCCCGCGCTCGGAACTGTAGATAAGCCCCTTCTTGATGAGGGCGTCCCGGGACGGGGAAAGGCTCGACGGCTTACGGCCGAGTTCGTCGGCGACCTGGGCGGTGGGCACGGGGTCGTCGCCCAGCATGGCCATCGCCCGCATGTACTCACGCTCGGCGGGGGTGGCGCGGTCATAGCGGCTGCCGAAGAAACCCACCGCCAGTTCCGCCTCGGCCTGCGGGCCGGCCACGGTGACGTCCGCCGCGGTGACCGGGCTCGCGGCGGCCGCGTCCCAGGTCACCTTGCCGTACGCCTGCACGAAGTAGGGATAGCCGTCGGCCGCGTCGTACAGGGCGTCCAGTGCCCCCGGCGTGAAGTCCGCCCCTTCCCGGCGCGCGGGGGCGAGCAGCGCCTGGTCCGCGGCGCCCCGGTCCAGGCGGTCGATCGGCACGTAGCGGAACAGCCGCTCGGAGTAGCTCTTGCTCGCCGACAGGACCGAGGGCAGGTGCGGCAGGCCGGCGCCGACCACGATCAGCGGTCCCGCGGTCTGGGACAGCTCGTGGGTCGCGGCGCACAGCGCGGACACGTCCGCCGGCGGCACGTCCTGCATCTCGTCGATGAACAGGGCGATGCCGACGCCCAGGTCGGTCGCCACGGACGCAGCGTCCGCGAACAGCTCGGTGAGGTCGATCTCCAGGTCACCCGAGTCGGCCCGGCCGCGCACCGGGGCGGCGTCGATGCCCAGGTGCGGGGTGAACGAGCCTTTCGGGGCCTTGGGATCGCGGGAGGCGAACGACTTGAGCACGCCGAGGAAATGCTCGATCTGGTCCGGGGCGCGGTGCCGGGGCGCCAGTTCGCGCACCGCCATATGCAGCGCGGCGGCGACCGGGCGGCGGATCGACTGCTCCGGCCGCGCCTCTATCTTCCCGGTCCCCCAGAGCCGCTGCAGTGCCATGGACCGGAACGAATTCAGCAGCACGGTTTTGCCCACCCCGCGCAGCCCGGTGAGCACCATGCTGCGTTCCGGCCGGCCGCGGGCTATCCGTTCCAGCACGACCTCGAACTGGGCAAGCTCACGGTCGCGCCCGGCAAGTTCAGGCGGGCGCTGGCCCGCGCCTGGCGCGTAAGGATTCCGGACCGGGTCCACGGTATGGAAGCCTATGGCGCGGTCTAGCGAAATCCCGAGATTGACTTAGAAAGGCCTAGCGCGTGTCGCGCGAAGGCCTCCGGGGCGCACGGCTTTCATCCGAGCCGTGCGCTCATTCCGGCAAACCGGGCGCGCAGGCGATCGCCTCCGATGATAAGTGTTCTCCATGGGAGCCCTGCTTAGGTGTGACGCGCGCACAATACGGCAGGCGCGCCGCGCCCTCGGGGCGCGGCGCGTCTGCTTGGTGTCACCGGGCGGGCGGCCGGCACCCACGGCGGCCGGTGGTAAGGGGCCGGCCGCCCGCCCGGCGGTCTTGACGAGACCTAGTGCAGCAGGCGGAGCGTGTTCACCGCGTCGTCCACGTAGTACACGCCCGCGTTCTGCGGCGCCAGGGTCAGGCCGAACAGGGCACCGGCGCCGGGCGGGCTGCCCGAGGAGTCGAGCACCTTCGTGGCGACCTGTGCCCCGGATGGGGTGGTCTCGACGATCAGGCCGTTCCCGCCGTTGACGGTGAGCACGTCACCGTTCGGCGCGATGGTCATGCCCAGCGGGGCATTGAGGGCCCCGCCGGATGTGACAACACGCCCCGTTCCGGCGCTGGTCGCACGGAAAGCCGCGCCCGGGATCGCGTTGATCCTGCTGACCGCGGTGTTCGCCACAAACAGCGTGCCGTCGCTGAGGCCGAGCCCGGTGGGGCCGACCACCAGCGCGGCCGGGTCCGTGCGCTCCGGGAAGCCCGAGCCAATCTTGGTGATGTTCACCAACTGCGGCGGCATCGAGCCCCCGGTCGTGAGGGTGAGCCGAAGGATCGTGCCCTCGTGCACGACCTTGCCGCCGGCCGCGACGGTGCCGTTCAGCACGTTGGCGAGGAACAGTTCCGTGCGCGGCCCCTGGGTGGTCATGGCCATGTCCCAGGGACCGTTGATCCCGTGCCCGGAAAACGTCTCGCGGACGTGCCCCTGGTTGTCGAGGACGATCAGGCAGCCCGCCTTCGCGGTGGCCGCGGTGCCGTCCTTGGTGGGCAGGCTGCCGACCACCACCCAGCCGCCGGGCAGGATCTCCAGCGCGGTGGTCAGGCCGACGCCACCGGGGCACTTGCCGGGCAGCGCGGCAGCGTTGATCTTGGCGAAGACGCTCAGCTTGCCCTGCGGAGAGACCTGGACGATCGTCGTCCCGGTTCCCTGGAGGTTTTTGACGTTGTTGAAGTTACTGATCAGGACGTTGCCTTTGACGAGCGAGCCCTCGCTCGTTCCGACAAGCGCCGTGCCGTACGGGTTGACATCCCCGTTCGCCGGCACCGTCGAGCCGATCGTCGTGAGCGTGTGAAACTTGCCGATGAACGAGCCTTGCGTCCCCGCCTGCGCGGCGGGCGCCGCGGCAGCGAACACCGCCGTCGCCGCAGCCCCTGCCAGGGCGGAGGACGCCAAGGCCAATCGGTGTGTGATTCCCACGGTCCGCTCCCCATTCCACGGTTGGTGAGTCCGGGAGGCACGGGAGGTGAGCGGCCCGAAGCCGCAAGACGTCGCGTGCCATACCGGCCCACTCACGCGCACCATGCCCACTTCCACTGTTCACGGACGCCGGGGGGATCGGGTTCAACTCATCGTGACCAAAGTCCGGCGATTATTCGCCGGGCCGCGCAGGGACGGCGGCGGCCCGGGGCAACTGCGATGGCATCCGCGCCGCCCGGGGATGGCTGTCGTCGCAGGTCAGGACCGGCCGCATAGGGGCCGCGGCCGGAGCCCCGGACCGCGCTCGGGTCAGGACCGGCGGCGCTCGGCGTCGGGCGCGGCAGAGTTCAGCCGGGCGAGATACGCGTTGTAGGCGGCCAGGTGCTCGTCGTCGTCGATCCCGCCGCCGCCCGCGCGTGGCCGGCTCGCGCCGCCGGCGGGATCCCGGCCCGCGGGCGCCGCCGCCCCGGCGGCCTGACCGGCGACCAGGTCGTCGAACCGGGACTTGCGCGCCGCTTCCAGCCAGCCGCCGAGCGAGGCCAGGTCGTCCCGGCTCCACATCCAGACCGCGACCATGACGAACGCCAGCATGATGGCGTCGCCGCCGATCCACATGATGGCCCCGGCCCAGTGCAGGTCCTGGACGGGCGCGGGTGCGCCGGGCGGCCGCGCCTCGCCGGGTACCACGTCGCCACGGTTGGCGTAGCCGAGCACCAGCCCGGTGAACGTGTCGACCGGCATGGCCAGCGCGAGAACAAGCAGCCTGATCGGGTACGAGACCCGCCACCTGATCGGTTCGTGCCCCAGCAGTGGGAGGAAGAACAGGTACCCGACGACCAGGTAGAGCACGTGTTCTGCGTTATGCAATGCCTGGTTTTGCAAGATCAGCCGGGACAGGGCGGTCAGGTGCGTCCCGGCGATCGTGGCGCAGTACGCCAGCAGGCCGAACGGCGGCCAGGTGAGGAACGCCGCGACGTGGGAGCGGACCGCGCGCTTGGCCCAGGTGTGCAGCGGGTTCCGGCTGGCGTGCAGCAGCAGGGTGACCGGCTGGCCGGCCACCAGCAGCGGCGGCGCGATCATGAGCAGCAGCAGGTGCTGGACCATGTGATCCCAGGCCAGCACGTCGTCGTACGCGCCGATGCCGCTCTCGGTGGCGAGCACGACCACGGCCAGTCCGCCGAGGAACAGCGCGGTCCGCCACCACGGCCAGGGCCGCGTGGGGTGGCGGCGGGCGACGCGCCAGGCGCCCCACACGTACGCGGCCGCGGCGGCACCCAAGGCGGCGGTGACGACCGGGGCGAACTCCCATTGGGTGAGCACCGCCTGCCAGCCAAACGCGGGCAGCATGCGACCTCCTTGGGGCTGAGCCTACCGAGTGCCACGGGGCCGTTCCTGCCGACGGTCCTCAACGTGCCTAAGCTGGTCGCACTTGTTTTGTGCAATACGAGCTTCCGGGGCCAGCCTGCGAACCGCGACCGACCGTCGTCCGTGGCCGGCCCTGCGCCGGATCCGCTCCCACTCAGCCCTGATTCGTTGTCAGGCGAGTGCCCCGTGGTGCCTGAGACCGGCCCTATATCCTGGGCGCAGACGGTTGCGAGTGCATGATAAGAGTGCCTGCCCGGGGCGCCGGCGCCAGACCTGCTGGCGGCGCACCGGCTTGGAGCGGTGGCAGAGTCCGGTTGATTGCAGCTGCCTTGAAAGCAGCCGGTCACGCAAGTGACCCGGGGGTTCGAATCCCTCCCGCTCCGCAACGAATTTCCAGGTTAGGCGGCTAATAGGTAGCCCATGGGCCACGGCCCTAAGAAGTAGCGTCATCGCTATGTGCCACATCCGTGCCAGATCGGCCGTCGCCGGGCTGACTTTGGCTCTCCTGAAGTGCTGCCCGGGTCATGGTTCCGACCGCATCGGCAATGGTGCGCTGCCGCTGGCTGGTGGCGTGCAGATAGATGAGGGCAGCGCGGGTGCTGCTGTGACCCATCCGGTCCATCAGTTCTCGGAGCCCCGCGCCCGCATCGGCTGCGAACTGGTTCCCGGTGTGGCGTAGATCATGAAAGTGGATGTCTTGGAGCCCGGCCGCTGCGCAGGCCCTGAGCCAGACGCGACGACGAAAATTGTCGTATTCCAAGGTCATACCAGAGGAGGTAACGAAGACAAGTGCATCCTCGTTAGCGCCCGTGAACCGCGCCGAGTGCCAGGTGAGGTCGGGCACGATGAGGTCGGGGAAGGCAACCATGCGCTGTCCGGCGTCCGACTTGGGCGGCCCGAAAATGTGTCCTCCGCCAGGTAGCTGCGTCAAGGTGCGCTCGACTCGGACTGTGCGGCGGTTGAGGTCAATATCCTTGCGGCGCAGCGCGGCCAGTTCGCCCCAGCGGAGGCTGGCGAACACTCCTAGCAGGATGAGTGCCCGGTACCTGGGATCGATGACATCGGCCAGGTGGAAGACCTGATGGACGGTGAGCACTGGGCGTTCGGGTGACTTTTCCTGTCCTGCACCTTTGATGCGGCAAGGATTACGTCGGATGAACCCGTCGTCTACGGCCGTGTTCATGATCGCTCTGAGCAGCCGGTATGCCTTGGCCGTAGTGATTGGGGTGGTTCCCGCATCGAGCACGCCCTTGCGCCAGCGACGCACGCGCGACTCTTTGATGTCCGCCACAGCCTTGCTGCCCAGGTATGGGACGAGATGACAGCGCAACAGGTACTTGTCGAGATGACAGCGCAACAGGTACTTGTAGAGCCGGATGGTCTTGGGCCGGAGGTTCGGGCGTTCCTCGATCCAGGCAACGGCGTACTCCGCGAAGGAGACGAGCCCAGCGTCGGGGTCGATCCAGTCATCGTCCAGGATGTCAGCCTCGGTGCGGGTCAGCCATTGCTCGGCTTCGGTCTTGGTCGAGAACGTCTGGTCGGCTGGGCGCATGATGCCGTCAGGCCCGCGATAGCGTGCCTGCCATTGCCCGGACCGAAGTTGGCGGACTGAACCGAACCGGCGGCGGCGGCCTTTGGTGTTCCCCATCAGGCGGTCCGCGGGCGGCGGCTCACAGAGCATGCCGCCTGCCTGGTCAGGCTGTCATGGGCTGGTGATGAATAGGCCGCTGAAGGGCTCGGTGTAGGACATGGTGAAGGCGTCGCCGTTGTTGAACAGGCCGGTGCACCCGGTGACGTTGTAGATGTGCAGATTCCCCTGGTTGCGGCCGATGAGGAAATCCGGGTTGTTGTAGAACTGGTACCTGGCGGTGCCGTTGTTCGCGCCCGCGGCGGTGCCGTCCAGGACGCCGCTGCACCCGGAACCGGACAGGCTGATGTCGATGCCAGCGACGTTGCCGGTGGTCACGCCAAGGTTCCTGCTGGGATTGAAACTCACCGCCATCAAGCGCCATGGAAGGTTGTTGGCCGTCAGGGTGATCGCAGTGCCGCCCGGCAGCGTGCAACTGGCGAAGCTAATGGCGGTTATGGGGGCGATGCGGCCGTGCAGCCCCATTCGCTGGGTGAACGAGTACACGGGCTGACCGAAGCACGAGATCTTGCTGCCGGTCGTGCTGTCGGTCAGCGGCCACTTGACGGTGCCGCCCGTAACCTCCGAAGAGGAGACAGACCACGTCACCGTGCTGCTGGCGCGCTGACTCCCGGGCGCGGAACCGGAGCGGGCAGCCGCGAACGCGGCGGTAGCCGTGAGGCCGACCGCCATCAATGCCGCGCCCGAGATCCAGAGGGTACGGTGCCGCATGTGCATGAGAATCGTTCCTTTCCCGCTCGACGAGCCTGCCGCAGGTGCCTGCGGATGGTCGGCATCAGGCTACGAGAAAGGGCCGGAGACATGAGCCCGCCTGTGCCACATCCGTGCCAGAACATGCGTGCGCAGAGGGGCATGGGCGGTTACTCAGGGGAACTGCGCAGGCGCAGTGACCTGGGTTCGGGCTGCTACCAGTGCCGCCCGAACTAGCCTGATAAGGAAGAGGTCAGCGCACTGGCTAGTGCTTGACGGTGTTTTGGCTCTTAGCGCGGGAGCTTGCCGTCAGGAAGACCGAGCAACTGTCTAACCTTTCAGCACGTGCACTTCGTGGATCATGCTACCTGGCAGTGGCTTCCGGAGCGTGTACCACGTGACCAAGCCCATCGCCCTCGGCGGATACAAGAGGGCATCAGCAAGACTCTCGGGAATTCGGTACGTGATCACTGCTCGGTCACCTTGCGGTTGACGTCTGGCATTCCCCTCGGCATCTTCTCTGCTGCTGGTCAGCATCGCCTGTGGCGGCGCCATGTTCCGGATCGACGGTGATCGGATCTACCGGGCCGCTGGTCATCCGCAGCTGCGAGGATGACGGGGGACATGGAGGTGACGTGGTGTTCTCACCGATCGAGCCGTACGAGACCGGCATGCTCGACACCGAGGACGGCAACTTCATCTACTGGGAGACGTGCGGTAATCCGGACGGCGTGCCTGTGCTCATCGTCCACGGTGGCCCAGGTTCGGGGTGCTCGACCAGCATGCGCAGGCAGTTCGATCCCGAGCGGCACCGGATCATCCTGTTCGACCAGCGTAACTGCGGCCGGAGCAGGCCGCACGCGAGCGACCTCGTGGCCGACATGAGCGTCAATACGACCGAGCACCTCATTCGCGACATGGAGCAGCTGCGCGAGCAGCTCGGCGTGGAGCAGTGGCTCCTGCGCGGAGGGTCGTGGGGCGTGACCTTGTCGCTGGCCTACGCCGAACGCCACCCGCAGCGGGTCTCGGGCATGATCCTGCTCAGCATCACAACTACTCGCCGGTCGGAGCTGGACTGGCTGTACCGGGGGGCCGGGCGCATCTTCCCGGAGGCGTGGGCGCGGTTCCGTGACTTCGCCGGGGCCAAGCAGTACCGGCTCCCCACCGACAGAGAGCCGCCGATCGAGGACCTCCTGATGTCGTACTCGCGGCTCATGGAAAGCCCCGACGCCGACATCCGCGCCCAGGCCGCCAACGAGTGGACCACCTGGGAGGACGCGGTCATCTCGATGGAGATCAACGGCATCCCGGGCGCATACAGCAACCGGCCACACGACGCGAAGCTCGCCTTTGTGCGAATCTGCGCGCACTACTTCGCCAACAACGGCTTTCTCGATGACGGCGTGCTCATCCGCGAGGCGGGCAAGCTCGCGGGCATTCCCGGCATCCTGGTCCACGGCCGCACCGACCTCGGTGGCCCGGTCATCACTGCCTGGGAACTCGCCCGCGCCTGGCCCGGCACTGAACTGATCATCATCGGCGACTCAGGACACACCGGCAGCGCCGCCATGCAGGAAGCACTGGATTCCGCAGGAGCCAGGCTGCTCGCGGCGATCGAAAACAGGCGATGACGCCGAAAGGTCCAGGCCCAATCAGGAGGGAGGCATGATCAACACCTACAGGCGGGGGCACCAGCCGTGCCACTTTCGTGCCAGAACAGGCAGGCGCCGGTGGTGAACAACGGTCAATCACGGGAAGCGCCAAGACCGCCTAAGCTGCGCACGAGCAGGTCAGCACCCAGCCCGAAACGACCTTGAAAGCAGCCGGTCACGCGAGTGACCCGGGGGTTCGAATCCCTCCCGCTCCGCAACGAATTCCCAAATCACCGCCGCCCGCTGCCGCGAATCCAAAGATCGATCAGCACGAAGACGAAGAAGCCGACGAGCACCATCACCCCACGTGCCCGCCATGCCTGCTTCCCCGCGGTATCTACGGCCGCCTTCGCCACTCTGTTGGTATTCTCTGCGCGCCGCCACCGAGCCCAGTAATACCCGAGCATCAGAGCCCCAATGACGGCCAGCACAGCCGCGTCCCGGGTCATATCCTGATTTTCCTCTGGTCCGACTGGAAGGTCCAGAGGGCGGAGAAGGAAGTGATGGGCAGGCCGCTAGCATCAAACGACGGTTGACAGCCGCTGCTACTACAGCCGCACCTCGCTATGGAGCTCGATGAGGTGGCATGAGGTGAGCACGGCTACGCCTCCAGTTAGTGATCTTGACGCACTGGGGTCCATGCTGAGCGGTAACGTTCCCGGAACGGTGCGGGCGTAGCGTACGGTTCGTGGGGCAAGTGCAGCCAGTGGTGCAGAACAGACCAGGAACCCATGCTTGCCGGTGCATGATCTGCGCGTGGGTCTCTGTACGGGGGCGCCGACGGCCTTGATCGGTGGGGAATCCAGATGAGAGCCCGGACGGCCCGCTGGGTGGCCGGGTGCTCCGCGACGGGATCGGTCGCGCTGATCGGCGGCGGGCTGGCGCTGGCCTACGTGAACCGGCAGCTGGTGCCTGCCAGCCTGATCGGCTGGACCTTCGCCAACGTCTCCGGGCAGGTGGTGAACGTGGCCGTCCCGGTGGCGGGGTTCGTCCTGGCGTCCCGGCGGCCTGCGAACCGGATCGGCTGGCTGTTCCTGGTGGCGGGGCTGGCGCTGGGCCTGTTTGGTTTCTCGAACCAGTACGCCCTGCACGCATTGGTCGTGGGCCAGCGGTCCTTGCCCGCGGGCCAGGTGTTTGCGTGGCTGTCTAACTGGGTCTGGGTGATCCAGACCGCCGTGCTCGCCTTCGTGTTCTTGCTCTTTCCGACCGGGCGGCTGAGCTCGCGGCGCTGGCGCCCGGCCGCGTGGTTTGTGGGTGGCGCATTCGCGCTCCTCGCGGCGGATGCGCTGGTGATTGCCACCCACTTCTGGTCGGACCCGTTCAGCAGCCAGGCGCAGAGCACATCTCCGCCGACGATGTTTCTGATCCTTGTCCCGGCCGCGCTGCTGGTCAGCGTCGCGGCCGTAGTGGTGCGGTTCGCCAGGTCTTCCGGTGAGGAGCGGCTGCAGCTGAAGTGGTTCGCAGCGGCTGCCCTGCTCGTGGTCGCCACGTTCATCGCGTCGATCGTGGGAGATTCGGCAGCTGCGAGCGTGCCCCGGAGCCTGGCGTTTGCGTGCCTGTGGACGGCCATCACCGTCGCGGTCCTCAAGTACCGGCTGTATGAGATCGACCGGATCATCAGCCGTACCGTCGCGTACGCGATCGTGACCGGCCTGCTGGTCGGCCTGTATGCGGGCCTGGTCCTGCTGGCGACGCAGGTGCTGTCGCTTTCCTCCCCGGTGGCAGTGGCCGCCTCGACACTGGCGGCGGCAGCGTTGTTCAATCCGCTGCGGCAGCGGGTGCAGAAGGTGGTGGACCGCAGGTTCAACCGGGCTCGCTACGACGCCGACCAGACCGTGGCCGCGTTCGCGAGCCGGCTGAAAGACGCCGTGGACCTGGACACGCTCCGCGCGGACCTGCTCGGAGTCGTGCATGCGGCCCTGGAGCCGACCCACGTATCGGTGTGGATCAGCCAACACGACTGAGGCTGGCCTCACCCGGCTCCACCACCACGCCGGGCCGCATAACGAAGTGCGGCTGTAGTGCTAACTGCTGACCTTCACTTGATGAGACTGTCCGCGCACGACCCTGGTTGCGGCCACGCCTGCACGGCCATCCGGGACCATGGACCCTGTACAAGTGCCGGGCCAGCCAGATTCGATGGCTGCCGGAGGTTGCCCCGAAGGCGCAGGAAGGCGGGATGCGATGACCAGCGGAGGCGGCGGGCAGGGGCCCGGCCCGCTCTCGGGCGAACACGTCCAGACCCTCGACGCCTACTGGCGGGCGGCCAACTACCTCTCCGTGGGCCAGATCTACCTGATGGCCAACCCGCTGCTGGCCGAGCCGCTGCGCCCGGAGCACATCAAGCCGCGGCTGCTCGGGCACTGGGGCACGTCTCCGGGCCTGAACTTCATCTGGGCGCACCTGTCCCGCGCGATCACGGCGCACGGCATCGAGATGATGATCGTCATCGGGCCCGGCCACGGCGGCCCCGCGGCGCTGGCCAACACCTGGCTGGAGGGAAGCTACTCGGAGGTCTACCCGAGCGTGCCGCGGGACGCGGCGGGCATGCACACGCTGTTCCGGCAGTTCTCCTTCCCCGGCGGGGTGCCCAGCCACGTCGCGCCCGAGACCCCCGGGTCCATCCACGAGGGCGGCGAACTGGGCTACTCGCTCTCGCACGCCTGCGGGGCGGCGTTCGACAACCCGGGCCTGGTGGTCGCCTGCGTGGTGGGCGACGGCGAGGCCGAGACCGGCCCGCTCGCCACCGCCTGGCACGGCTGCCGGTTCCTCGACCCGGCCAGGGACGGCGCGGTGCTGCCCATCCTGCACCTGAACGGCTACAAGATCGCCAACCCGGCACTGCTGGCCCGCCTCCCGGCCGGCGAACTCGACGCGCTGCTGCGCGGATACGGCTTTCAGCCGAGGTATGTGACCGGCCACGAGCCCTTCGTTATGCATCAAAAAATGGCCGCCGCGGTGGACGAGTGCCTCGCGGAGGTCGGCGGCATCCAGCAGCGCGCCCGCGGCGGCGCGGGCGGCGGGCCGGCGCGCTGGCCGATGATCGTGCTGCGCACGCCGAAGGGGTGGACCGGGCCGGCGGAGGTGGACGGGAAACCGGTCGAGGGCACGTGGCGAGCGCACCAGGTGCCGCTGCCTGAGGTGCGGGCCAACCCGGCGCACCTGCGGCAGCTTCAGGACTGGATGCGTTCTTACCGGCCCGGGGAACTGTTCGACGAGCGGGGCGGGCCGAGGCAGGAACTGCTCGGCTTCGTGCCGCGCGGCGACCGCAGGCTGGGCGCGTCCGCGCACGCCAACGGCGGCGTGCTGCTGCGCGGCCTGGTGATGCCCGACTTCCGCGACTACGCGGTGCCGGTGACCGCGCCGGGGGCGCGTATGTCGGAGCCGACCCGGGTGCTCGGCGGGATGCTGCGCGACGTGATGCGGCTCAACCTCCAGCACCGGAACTTCCGGGTGTTCGGCCCCGACGAGACCGCGTCGAACCGGCTGGACGCCCTGTACGAGGCGACCGGCAAGACCTGGGAGGAGGAGGTCCTGCCGGTCGACGAGCACCTGGCGCCGGACGGGCGGGTCATGGAGATCCTGTCCGAGCACACCTGCCAGGGCTGGCTCGAGGGGTACCTGCTGACCGGCCGGCACGGGTTCTTCTCGTGCTACGAGGCGTTCATCCACATCGTGGACTCCATGTTCAACCAGCACGCGAAGTGGCTGAAGGTCTCCCGGACCCTGCCCTGGCGGCGCCCGGTCGCGTCGCTGAACATCCTGCTCACCTCCCACGTGTGGCGCCAGGACCACAACGGCTTCTCCCACCAGGACCCGGGCTTCATCGACCACGTGGTCAACAAGAAGGCCGAGGTGATCCGGGTCTACCTGCCCCCGGACGCGAACACGCTGCTGTCGGTGGCCGACCACTGCCTGCGCAGCCGGGACTACGTCAACGTGATCGTCGCGGGCAAGCAGCCGTGCCAGGACTGGCTCGCCATGGATTCGGCGATTCTGCACTGCACCAGGGGCACGGGGATCTGGGAGTGGGCCAGCACCGACGGCGGCGCCGAGCCCGACGTGGTGCTGGGCTGCGCGGGCGACGTGCCCACGCTCGAGGTGCTCGCCGCGGCCAGCATTCTCCGCGACCGGCTGCCGGACCTGCGGGTCCGGGTGGTGAACGTGGTGGACCTGATGCGGCTCCAGCCGGCCACCGAGCACCCGCACGGGATGAGCGACGCCGAGTTCGACGCGCTGTTCACCGACGACCGGCCGGTGATCTTCGCCTACCACGGGTACCCGTGGCTGATCCACCGGCTCACCTACCGGCGGGCCGGGCACGCGAACATCCACGTCCGCGGCTACAAGGAGGAGGGGACCACGACGACGCCGTTCGACATGGTGGTGATGAACGACATGGACCGGTTCCACCTGGTGATGGACGTGATCGACCGGGTGCCCGGGCTCAGCCGCACGGCCGCCTGGCTGCGGCAGGAGATGGCCGACACCCGGGTCCGGCACCGCGCCTGGACCCGCGAACACGGCGAGGACCTGCCCGAGGTGGCCAACTGGGCCTGGCCGGGCCCGCGCCCGCACGGCCAATGACCAGCGTCCTGGTGGTCAACGCCGGGTCGAGCAGCCTCAAGCTGCGCGTCCTCGACGCTTCGGACCAGGTGACCGCGTCCGCGGACCTGGCCGGCTGGGACGGCTCCGCTGACGACCCCGGCCTGCGGGATTTCCTGGCCGGGCTGGCCGGCGCCGGCGCCGCCGGGCACCGGGTGGTGCACGGCGGGCACCGGTTCACCGCGGCCACGCTGATCGACGACGAGGTCGTGGCCGGCATCGGCGAGCTGACCGACCTGGCCCCCCTGCACCAGCCCCGGGCGCTGGCCGGGATCGAGGCGGTCCGGACGGCGCTGCCGGGGCTGCCCGCGGTCGCCTGTTTCGACACCGCGTTCCACGCCGGTCTGCCGGCCGCCGCGGCCACCTACGCGCTGCCGGCCGCGTGGACGCGCCGCTTCGGCCTGCGGCGCTTCGGTTTTCACGGGCTGTCGCACGCGTACGCGGCGGGCCGCGCCGCCCAGCTCACCGGCGATCATGCGCTACGGCGTCGCGTGGTGACCTGCCACCTCGGCGCCGGGTCGTCGCTCGCGGCGATCGTGAACGGCAGGTCCGTGGACACCACGATGGGTTTCACCCCGCTGGAGGGCCTGGTTATGGCGACCCGGTCGGGGGACGTGGACCCGGGGCTGATCGTCTGGCTGCTGCGCCACGGCGGGCTGTCGGTGGATGAGGTATCGGACGGGCTGGAGCACTCCGGAGGCCTGGCCGGGCTCGCCGGGCTGCCCAGCGGTTCCGGGGACCTGCGCGACGTCAGGCTGGCCGCCGGCCGGGGGGACCCGGCCGCGCGCCTGGCCATCGAGGTGCACGCGCACCGGCTCCGCGCGCATATCGCCGCGATGGCCGCCGCGCTCGGCGGGCTGGACACCCTGGTGTTCACCGGCGGGATCGGCGAGCACCAGGCCGACACCCGCGCCGAGGCGGCCGCCGGGCTGGGGTTCCTCGGCGTGGGCCTGGACGGGGCCGCCAACGCCGCCGCCCAGCCCGACTGTGACATCTCCGCGCCCGGCGCCGCGGTCGCCACCCTGGTCATCGCCGCGCGGGAGGACATCGAGGTGGCCCGCCAGACCCGGGCGGTGCTCGCGGCGGGCCGGTGAGCGCGGCGGGCCGGTGGGCGCGGCGGGCCGGTGAGCACGGCGGGGCCGTGGGCGCGGCGGGCCGGTGAGCACGTCGGGCCGGTGAGCACGTCGGGCCGGTGAGCGCGGCGGGGCCGTGAGCACGGCGGGCCGGTGAGCACGGCGGGCCGGTGAGCGCGGCGGGGCCGTGGGCGCGGCGGGGCCGTGGGCGCGTCGGGCCTTCGAGCGCGGTGGCGCGGGCGTGGCCGACGGCGCTAGCCGGGCCCGCCCGATTCGGCCCCGCTGCCCGAGACGTTCGTCCCTCCCCCGTGACTCGTGCCGAGGAGGAGTTCCGGCACGGCCCGGCGCGCGGAGGCGAGGCTGGTGTGCGCGGGCCCGAGCTGGAGCAGCATCTGGGGCACCCCGGGCAGCGCGAGCCTGGCGCGGATCAGGGCCCGGATCACCGGGATTTCCAGCGGCTGGGTCTGCAGGGCGGCGGCGGCCCACACGGTCGCGGCGTGGGCCAGGAGCCGGTGCAGGGCCTGGCCGGCCCGCAGCCAGCCGGCGCGGGTGTCGCCGGTGGTGACCAGCACCGCGGTCGCGGCGGGCGGCGGCTCCCCCGGCGCGGGGGCGGGCAGCAGGCCCGTGTGCCGGCCGAGGTCGAAGTCACGCTGCGCCAGCCGTCCCGGCCGGCCCGTGGTACCCGGGCCGGACGCGGCCGCGGGCACACCGTCCCGGGCCGGGCTGCCGGGCGGGCGGGTCCACCGCCGGATCGCCGCGCGGGCCCCGGCATTGCGCGCCTGCAGCGCGCCGGCCTCGGCGGCGAGCGCGGCCAGCTTCTCGTCGTGGGCCGGCGCGGTGACCAGGGCCAGCGTGGCGCCCTCGGCGAGCGCATCGTGCTGCAGGCCGGGCAGCAGGCCGACGGGCAGCGGGCCCGGGTCGAACGCGCCGCGGTGGGTGTGCCGGTGCGGCAAAGCCGCCAGCATCCGCCGCTCCGCCTCGGTGGCCGGCGCCTCCGGGCCGAGGGCCACCCGGGCCAGCAGACCGCGGTGGGCCGGATCGGGAAGCAGGCTCACCACGGGCCGGTAACCCAGCCCGCGCACCGCCAGCCGCAGCCCGAACAGCGCCGCGCCGCAGGAGACCAGCAGCTGCCTGCCGTCGCGGTCCTGGCTGCGCTTCCGCGACGGGTCGGCGTACAGGTCGATCGCGTGCGCGCCGACCGCGAACCGCCACGGCTGGGTGTTATGGACCGACGGCGCGCGGGCAGCCGCGGCGAGCAACGCCGTGACCGTGCGCGCCGGGATCCGCCGGACCGGCACCGGCGCCGGAGCCGTGTGGTCGCCGTGGTTCGCCGGTGCCAGCCTGGTGTCCTTTGCCATGCCCCTCACCCGCCCGTACTCGGGGGCCAGGTCCCCAGGATGGTGCGGTGCACGCGCCGCGGCCAGGGCCGTTGGTCCCTAGCAGCGGCGCTCGGCGGCCGCCCCTGGCACCAGCGCTCGGCGGGCATGGCCTGGTGCCGCGGGCCCTAGGGCCGATCAGGTGAAACGTCGCGGTCGGGGTGCCCCGGGCGCGGCGGATCCTGGCCGACCGCCCCGTCCGGCCCCGCCCGGAGCTGGCCGACGATATCCCGCAGCAGGGACTTCAGGGTGCCCGCGGCGACCCGGTGCAGCATGAACCGGTCCAGTTCCTCACCCAGGCCGTCCAGCGGCGGGCGGTAGACGCCGGTGATCCGAAGCACGGCTTGTCCTTGGTCGTCGCTGCCGAGGATCATGTTCGCGTCCAGTACCGGAAAGAGCCGGCCCATGAGCCCGGTCGCCTCCCAGCGGAAAGGCACGAGCACCATGTCATCGCGCAGCACCGCGTCCAGCAGGCTCACCCGGACCAGTTTGGACATGCCTGGCACGTCGCCCAGCGGGCCAACCTTGAGCTGGCCGGTCAGCCCTTCGGCGTAGGCGTCCCGGGACAGGCCGTCGAGCCAGTTTCCGCACATCAGCCGGAGAAACCGCGACCTGGCGGCCGGGTAAGCCATATCCAGCGAGACGGAGTGATCCGCGAACATGCCCCTAAGTCACCCACCCCCCGGGGGTCACTATCCAGGGACCTTCGGCCCTAGTTGCTGGTCCCCGGGCATGATCCGCTGGCAATGGCGAGGGGGACCTCGAAAAGACGCGGGGGCCGTCCCCCGGAGGGGGCCCGGTCCACTGCGTAAAGCGGATCCGGTAGCAGCCGGTGGGTCCCCCTCGCCAGCACAGCCAGGTGCAGGACGTCATGACTACGTCGGTGGTGACCGTTGACCGGATCACCCCGTACAAGGACATAGCCCGGCTGCGCGCCAAGCACAAGATCAGCGGCGCGCCGGTGCTGACCATGGACGCCATGTGGCCGGGGTGGTCTCCGAGGCACACCTGCTGGCCGTGCGCGACCGGAATCCCAAGGCGCGGATGCGGTGGCTGCACTGGCTGCCCAGCCACAAGCCGCACCAGGGCCTGGTCGCCAGGCAGCTGATGACATCCCCCGCCCTGACGATCCAGCCCGACGGGACGCTCGCCGGGGCAGCCCACCCGTTCCGCCGTGATCATCCGTGGCCTGACGGCCTTGGGCCTTTTCTGGGGGGCCTTTGGTCCCTGGCGACCGCAGCCCGGGCCGGCGAATAGTGGCAGTCAGCGACGCACGAGCGGAGGCACGGTGAACCCCTCAGATATGACGGCGCTGCCTGACCTGGTGCACGGGCGGGGGCGGTCCGGGCCGGTGCGTGAGCGGCGCCCGGTCTACGTGGACCTGCTGCTCCCGTGCAACGCCGGCTGCCCGGCCGGGGAGAACATCCAGGCGTGGCTGGCCCACGCCGAGGCGGGCCGGTACGAGCAGGCGTGGCGGCAGCTTGCCGCCGACAACCCGCTGGCCGCGGTCCACGGG
>Ga0207646_10001309_pt1 | contig 30914 bp, 23 predicted proteins | sample KBSK5502metaG_FD_184343 | JGI IMG/M metagenome (GOLD analysis project Ga0207646, IMG submission 184343) | Corn, switchgrass and miscanthus rhizosphere microbial communities from Kellogg Biological Station, Michigan, USA - KBS K5-50-2 metaG... | ecosystem: Host-associated > Plants > Roots >... | reverse complement strand
GCGGCGGTGTTATCGTTCCGGATGGCAGATCAATCACAAAAGCCGAGTGACCATAATCAGAAACTTCCGGCTGTTACACGGCAAGGTTATCGTTCCAGTCACGGCGATCTTATCCTTCAAGTCACACGCCTTCGGGGCGAAGTGCGGGAGTCCGGGTTTTGAGTCGTCACTTCCCGGCAGTCCGACGGCCAACCCATTCTCCTTGAGCAATGAAGCAAGCGCAGCCGTACCGATGCCGAAACTGCACAGACTGAAGAAATGCCTGCGCGTCATCATCAGGCGATGTTCATCTAGTGGGTTCATCATTTCGATTCCTCGGAAACTGTCCAGCAAACTTTCCAGTTTGCTGATGGCCTTGCCATCGGCCCGTTGTGGGAGCAACAGCAAACTGGAAAGTTTGCTGGACAACTACTGCTTCGTGATCACTTCATCAAGGTTGAGAATCAGACTCGCGGTCCCCGCATACGCCGCCAACTCGGCGGCATTCAGCTTCTCATCATTTCGCTTGTCACCAACCGCGAGCAGTCGCGCCGCTTCCTTTGGGTTGTTGCGGAAATATTCAATCTGGGCCTTTAAGTTGCCGAGCAGAATCTCTTGCTCCTGCTCATCAGGCCAGCGCGAGGTAGCCAGACGGAAAGCCCACGCGATATGCCCCTCAGGCGTCTCCCCTCCTTCAGTCATCATCCGCTGCGCCAGCAGGCGCGAGGCTTCAACGTAGGTGACGTCATTCATCAGGCCGAGTGCCTGGAGCGGCGTGTTGGTTCTCGTTTCGCGCACTCGGCAGTACTCGCGCGATGAGGCGTCAAAGACGTGCATCCCCGGCGGCATGACCGTCCGCTTCCAGAAAGTGTAGAGGCTGCGCCGCCACAGGTCCTCGCCGGTTGACTGGTCGTAGTTGGTCATATTCGAGAAGACCATATCTTTCCACAAGCCCGGCGGCTGATACGGCTTCACCGGCGGGCCGCCGAGCTTCTCGACTAGCAGGCCCGAGACGAACAGGGCCTGGTCGCGAATCATTTCGGCCGAGAGCCGGAGACGCGGGCCGCGCGCCAGCCACCGATTCTCGGGGTCGCGCTGAAGCAACGGCGGCGTGACTTTCGACGATTGGCGGTAGGTCGCGCTCGCCACCATCGTCTTGAGCAGCGCTTTGACGTCCCACCCGCCGCGCTGAAACTCGGTCGCCAGCCAGTCCAGCAATTCGGGGTGCGAAGGCAACTCTCCCTGCGAGCCGAAATCCTCGGCGGTTTTGACTAATCCGGTCCCGAAAAGCATCTGCCAGAAATGATTCACCTGGACGCGCGCCGTCAAAGGGTGTCCGGGGCTGACCAGCCATCGCGCCAATCCCAGGCGGTTATTCGGGTAGCCATTAGGCATTGGCGGCAGCACGGCTGGCGCCCCGCGCTCGACTTTCTCTGTCGGGGCATCATAGGCGCCGCGCTTGAGCACGAACGTCGGCCGCGGCGCCGGCAATTCCTGCATCACCATCACGGTCGGGAAGCTGGCTTCGAGTTTCGCCTTCTGTTGTTTCAGTTCCCTGAGCTTTTTCCAGACCTGCTGGGCGTCGGCGGGCGCCGCTCGATCAAGGTAGGCATTGAGCGCCTTGAGCCTCTGTCCTTCAGTGCGCTTGGGCGGAGGGATCGCGGCGATGCGGTCGAGCGGGTCAGCGCAAGACAGGATGGCGATCTGTTCGGCATCAGGCAGAGCGTTGTAAATCCGCACCTCGTCAATCATTCCTTTGAAGCGCCATTCCGGCCCGCCGCCGCCGCCGATCCGCAGATTCGCGCCCGCATCGGCAAATTGTCTGAACAACCTCCCGTTGTTGATCTTCAGTTGCTGCCTTTGGCCATCGATGTAAATCTGAACTTTGTCATGAGGCTGGGTGCTGTCGAAGGTCGCCAGTAGATGATGCCATTGCTTGATCGGCAGCGTCGCGGCGGTCTCGACGCGGAACGAATCGTCGGCCCAGACATTCACCAAATTGAAGTGGGCCTTGCCATTGACGAAGAAGATGCCGTAGCCCTTCCCCTTCGGCAGGTTGTTCTCTTTGCCCTCCACCTCATCCCGCATCCGGGTGACGATGGCGCCGCTCTGTTCCGACTCGGGGTAGAACCAGGCGGAGATGGCGAACTTGTCTTTGTAATCCTGGACCCGATCCCGATAATCAAAATTGGCCGCCTTCCCGGCATCGAAGTAGAGGCGGCCGTCGAATTCGACGCCCTGCCCCGTCGGCGCAGCGACATACTTGGGGGCGCCGTTCTTGAACCCGGTCTGGTAAGGCTTCCCACCAGGTCTTGATAGCTTGTCCTTCTCGACAGCCTCACTGATCTCCAGCAGGGCGTTCTCATCAAGGGCGTGACGCAGTAGCAGATTATCGTTTGGGAACCATTGCAGGTTCGACGCTGAAGCCAGCGTCCCTTCCCACCGCCGCTGTGCCGGCAGGAGCCTCTTCACCAGGAGCGCCAAACGGCTCTCCGTCTCCGCGATCTCACTTTCCAGTTGTTTGAGCTGTCGCTGTTGTTCGCGGTCGGGTGCGGCAATCCACGGGGCGGCGTTGCCGAAGTTGCTCACGCGCCCGTCTTCGGGGATGCCGTTGAAGTAGGCGTAAAGTTGATAGTACTCCCTCTGGGTGAACGGGTCATACTTGTGGTTATGGCAGCGCGCGCAGCCCATCGTCAATCCCAGGAAGACCGTCGAAGTCGTGTCTACCCGATCAACCACATACTCGACGGCATACTCTTCGGGGACGATCCCGTCCTCGGAATTGGTGCGATGGTTGCGATTGAAGGCCGTCGCAATCCTTTGATCCAGGGTCGGACTGGGCAGCAGGTCCCCGGCAATTTGCTCGACGGTGAACTGGTCAAAGGGCAGATTGCGGTTGAAGGCCTCGATCACCCAGTCGCGCCACCGCCACATCTGGCGTTCACCGTCGAGCTGATAGCCGTTGGTGTCGGCGTAGCGGGCGGCATCGAGCCACCTGAAAGCCAGGCGCTCGCCGTAACGAGGCGATGCCAGCAGTCGGTCAACCGCCCTTTCGTAGGCGTTCGGGGATTGGTCGTGGAGGAAATCATCCACCTCCTTCAGGGTCGGAGGGAGCCCTGTCAGGTCAAACGACAATCGGCGGATGAGCGTCGCCCGGTCTGCCTCCGGCGAGGGCTCTAGCCCTTCACGCTCTAACCTCTCCAGCACGAAATAATCGATCGGGTTCTTCGGCCAGCTTTGGTGCTTCACCTGCGGCAGCTCCGGCCTGACCGGTGGGAGAAACGACCAGTGCTTCTGCCACTCGGCGCCCTGCCTGATCCATTCCTTGATGAGCTCGATCTCCCTGCCGCTCAGTGTGCGCCCGGAATAGACGGGCGGCATCCGCACGGCTTCATCCTCGGCCGTGATGCGGCGTACGAGTTCGCTCTGCTCAAGACTGCCCGGAACAACTGCTCGCCTGCCGCCCCCCAGGTCAGCGTGCATCCCGGCTTCCGAATCCAAACGAAGCTTGATTCTTTTGTTCGGCCCGTCAGGCCCGTGACAGGCAAAACATTTGTCCGACAAGATCGGGCGGATGTCCCGGTTGAAATCAATCCGAGTCTTCAGAGGGCTATAGAGTTCAAGAGAAAGAATGTCCCGCGACCTGTTAGGTTGCGGTGGTCTCCGCCACCAGTCCTTTGACTTCCACTGGGCCTGTTGGCGAACGCATCCGCAACCTAACAGGTCGCGGGACTCGGTGCTCTGCTGGCCGTGCGTCGTGGTTTCCGGGAAATGACCGGACAGGATGGCGGCAGCCAGGATGGCAATCAGTAAGAGTTTGAGCCTGGAGACTTCAACGGTTTTCATTTTCGTCGACACGTAATCAATAATCTTGCTCCGAGTCGGATGGTGCGATAAAAGCCTGGAGGAGGTCAAGGGCGCAAGCCGTGGTCTCTTCGGCTTTCATGCCCATTGTTGCGAATGGGAATCAGTCGTGCGCTTCGAAAAGCGGATGGGGCCGTTAGGCCCCACCCTGTTCAGCAGCGTCCTCAGCCATTGGGGTTTTTTTTACCGCTGCCAATTGCGCGCATTATAGCAAAGAGTGGCCGGGGATTAAAATAGCTGGGCGTCATTTTTTATTTTTCCGTCGGGCGCGATTTTGGGCTAGGATCGGGCGTTGCCCAAGGCCAGGAGTTGCGCTTCGTCAACCACCCGGAGGCCCAGTTCCTGGGCCCGGTCGAGCTTCGACCCGGCCTCCTCGCCCGCGACTACGAAGTCGGTCTTCTTGCTCACGGCTGAAGTCACTCGCCCGCCGCGCTCTTCGATGAAGGCTTTGGCTTCGTCACGTTTCATCGTGGGCAGGGTGCCGGTGAGCACGAATTGTTTGCCCTCGAAGACGCGTTCCACCGGCCGGCGGCCGGCGCGCGCGACATCCATCTTGACGCCGGAGGCGGCCAGGCGCTTGAGCAATGCGCGATGGCGCGGCTGCTGGAACCAATCGCCGACCGCCGCCGCCACGACCTCGCCGACTTCGTAAATGCCCGATAGCTCCTCCCGCGAGGCGGCGGCCAATCTTTCCATGCTGCCGTAATGGTTGGCCAGGATGTGTGCCGTGCGCTCGCCGACGTGGCGGATGCCGAGCCCATAGACGAGGCGTGCCAGCCCCGCCTGCTTACTCGCCTCGATCTGGGCCAGCAGGTTATCGGCCGACTTCGCCCCCATCCGTGCGAGGGCGATGAGTTCATCGCGTCTTGCGGCAAGGCCGTAGAGGTCGGCGGCGTCTTGCACGAGCGGGGGCAGCAGTTTCGGCCGGCCGCTCGCGTCGCGGACCGGCTCGCCCTTCTGGTCGCGCTCGATTCGCGGGGAGACCAGTTGCTCGACGAGCGCCTCGCCCAGGCCCTCGATCCGCATCGCGCGGCGTGAGGCGAAGTGAAGCAGCGCCGCCTTGAGCTTCGCCGGGCAGTCCGGATTCGGGCAGCGCGTCACGGCTTCGCCCTCGGGTTTGACGAGCAGCGTCTGGCAGGCGGGACATTTCTTTGGGAAGTGCAGCTTCTTTTCCTCACCCGTCCGCCTTTCGGTGATGACCTTGACGACTTGCGGGATGATCTCGCCGCTCTTCTCGATGAAGACGTAGTCACCTTTCATGACACCCAGCCGTTCCATCTCGTCGGCGTTGTGCAGGCTCGCGCGCGAGACCGTCGTGCCCGCCAGCAGCACCGGTTCGAGGTCGGCGACCGGGGTGACGGCGCCCGTCCGCCCGACCTGATAGATCACGTCCAGGAGCCGCGTCGAGGCTTGGCGCGCCGGGAACTTGTAAGCGATGGCCCAGCGCGGCGACTTGGCCGTTGCGCCGAGTTCTTCTTGCACCCTCACCTGATTGACCTTCACGACGACGCCATCGATCTCGTAACTCAGTTCGTCGCGCCGCCGCTCCCACTCGTCGCAGAAGGCCACGACATCCTCGATCTGGGGGCAGTGACAGCGGTGTGGGTTGACCTTGAACCCGGCTCGCGCCATCCACTCCAGCGCCTCGTAATGGGTCGGGAAGGCCGGGCCGCCGTCGAAGAGCAGTTGGTAACAAAAGATATTGAGCTTGCGTTCGGCGACGATCCGCGGGTCGAGTTGCCGCATGGTGCCGGCCGCGGCGTTGCGCGGGTTGGCGAAGAGCGCGAGCCCTTGCTCCTCGCGCTCGCGGTTGAGCTTCTCGAAGACGTCGTGCGGCAGGTAGACCTCACCGCGCACCTCGATCTCCTTCGGTTGTGACGCCGAGTCGGCGTCGAACAGCGACACCTGCTTTCCCTTTTTCGCCGTGTCGCCCCGTCGCCCCATCGCCGTGTCGCCCTTGATCCGCAGCGGCACCGAGCGGATGGTGCGGGCATTCTGGGTCACGACCTCGCCGCGAATACCGTCGCCGCGGGTCACGCCGCGCACCAGCCGGCCGTCTTCGTAGATGAGCGAGATGCTCAGGCCGTCAATCTTGAGTTCCGCGACGTAGTCGAATTTGCGCCCTCCGGCGAGCCGCTCGCACCGCCGCGCCCACTCGCGCAGGTCGTCGATGTCGTAGCTGTTGTCGAGCGACATCATCGGGCGCTTGTGGAAATATTCCTCGAAGCCCTCGGCCGGCTGGCCCGCGACGCGCTGCGTGGGGCTATCGGGCGTGACCAGGTCGGGGCGCGCTTCTTCCACCTCGCGCAGCCGGCGCATCAGCGCGTCGTACTCGACGTCGGCGACGACGGGTTCGTTCAGCACGTAGTAGCGGTAATCGTGTTCGAGAATCTCGCGGCGCAGGTCGGCGATCTCCTGCTCGGCGGGTTTACCTTTGCGTAAGCGTTGGGCCATCAGAGGTCAGCTCTCACTTCTCAGCGGTAGCAGAAACACCAGCTCTTAAGTTTAGCCGGAGTAGCCTTGAGCTGGCGGTGGAAACATTGAAGCTCGCTCGAGTTCACACCGCCCTGAGCATAACCTTGCTTTCCAGGGCAGGTCAATTTTCAATCGAGCAGGAGCGCCAGAATCTCCTGCTGGTTCGCGAGAATCTTCTCCTGATTGGCCTGAATGCGCTCCTGGTTCCCCAACAGCCGGTCGAGCTTCTCTTGGTTGGCTTGGATGCGCTCTTGATTCGCGATGATGGTCGCCTGGTTGGCGATGATTCGCTCGAGCTTCTCCTGATTGGCCAGGATCATCTGCTGGTTGGCCAGCACCTCAGCTAAGGACATGGCACCTCCTCGTGCTTATTGCCTTCTCCGATAATCAACCTGGCGATCCTTGGCGCCTTGGCGTGAACGGGGGTCTCTCGCCAAGGCGCCAAGTCGCCAAGACACGCAAAGAAAAACCGAAGAGGCTAGGCAGTCGTTGGAATAGATGGCGTCGCCTGTTTCCGTGAGTCCCACCAAATCTCGATCAAATTCGCCATCGGACCCACCAGGAAGAGTGAATAGTATGGGGCGTGGACCACCTCATTCAGCCGCAGGATCATCTCCACCAGCGCCACCGCGAAGGCCACCACGCACTGCCCCCACCGCCGGTGCACGGTCGTCTTCGGGTCGGTGATCATGAAGAAGACGAAGAGCTGATACATCGGCCCGGTGATCGGCGCCACCTCCGCCTGCCAGGGGTGGCCGGTGATCGCGCTGCGCACGAACGCGAGGAGGATGAAGGAGACAACGTAAGTCGCGCTGATGTGGAAGCGCCGCAGCCGCCAAATAATCACCGAGCCGAGCGCCCAGATGACGAACATCGGCCACAGGTAGTTGCCCCACTGGATGCTCAGGCTCGCCACCGTCTCGTAGGCCAAAAACAGCATGGCGCAGATGCCGAAGTTCGACGGGTTCCAGATGTGCCGCCCTTTGACGCGGAGCACATACTTCGACGTGATCGAGATTGCGCTGCACAGGGCATAGGGCCAGATGGCCGGCGAGCGGATCAGGATGCCGACGCTGATGCCGGAGATGTAGGCGCTCGCCAGGTGCGGCCACTTGCCGGCGAAGGTGCGTCCGAGGACGAGTTCCACGAGGATCGAGGTGAGGATCGCCAGCGCCGTCTTCGGGTAGCTTTCGAGGAAGCCGAACGAGACTTGCCCCACGAGCAGGATCGAGGTGATGAGCAGGGGGGCGAGATAGCGGTTATCGAAACTAAAAAATCGTGGCCGCGCAGCCTTAGCCGCCACCACCGTGGGCCCGGTCGGAAGAGGCGATGGACTAAACTCCGGATTCATGCGGCTCCTTCAACTGATGAACTTTGCCGATCTCCGGCGTCGCGAGCGTCTGTATTTTACCCGAAGGCCAGCGGATCACAACCTTCTCGACCTGCGGATTCTTGCCCAGGCCGAAGTGCAAGCGCCGCTGGTTCTGGGCGCAGAATCCGCTGCCGCCCGAAACCTCCTGCACTTGCTGTTGCCCGTTCCAGAAGAGGCGGACCTGGGCGCCGATGGCGCTGCGGTTGCTCTGCGATCCTTCCAACTCGAAATCGACCCACTTGTTCTCCGGCGAGACCGTGTTTTTGTAGAGCAGCAGCGGCCCCCTCTGATTCGCCACCACCACGTCCAGCACACCGCGATTACCGAAATCCGCGAGGGCGACCGAACGGCCGTCATAGGTGTCCGTGGCCCCCACGAGTTGAGCGACCTCCCTGAACCTGCCGGCGCCGTCATTGAGCCACACCCGCTTCTGCTGGTAGCCGGACAGGCTGCGGCCCTCCATCGCCGGCCAGTTCTTGGCGTCCGCGATGATGTTCGTATTGCCGCCCGCGACCTTGGAGAAGTCGTACCAGTAGCTCCGACTCTTATCGGCCGAGACATAGCCGTTGGTCAGGTAGAGATCGAGAGCGCCGTCATTGTTCAGGTCGCCGAACTGCGCGCCGAAACTCCAGCCGCCGAGTTCCACCCCGAAGTCGCGGGCGAGGTTTTCGTACTTCGGGATGTCTCCGCCCGTCCCCGGCTTCGGCACCCACAGGTTGTTGCCCTGAATCAGCACGCCTTCTTCGGAGATGTTGGTGACGTAGATGGCAAGCTGGCCCTGATTCAAAATATCGCCGAACGCCGCATTCATCCCGCTCTTTGGCGCAAACCCAACGCCGGCCTGCTTGCCCACTTCGCGGAACTGCTTGCCGCCGTCGTTCGCGAACAACTCGGCGATCCCGTAATCGTTGGCCAGAAACAAATCCGGGTAGCCGGTGCCGCGCAGGTCTGCGGCGGCGGCGGCGAGTGTCCACCGGTGGCTGTTGAGGCCGACCTTCTCCGTCACATCCTCGAACGTGCCGTCGCCAAGGTTGCGGAGCAGATACTTCCGCCCACCATTCTGGGCATACTCGAAGCTCTCGGGCATCATCTTGGTCGTCGTGAGATGCCACAGGTTGACGCTCTCCGAATAGTAGCCGCCGATGAAGAGGTCCAACCGGCCGTCACGATCATAGTCAAGCCAGATCGCCGTGTTGGCATTCACCCAAGAGGGCAGCCCCGCTTTCTCAGTCACGCGAGTAAAGCCGCGCCCTGCGTCGTTGTGGAACAACTCCGGCCGACCCCACTTGTACAAGAAGAGGTCTTCGTAGCCGTCGTTGTCATAATCACCCCACACGGCGCCCGTCGAAACGCCGGTCTCGGCCCAGTTGACATCAGCCACGCCCATTTCAGCGGCGACATCCTTGAAGGTACCGTCGCCCTGATTACGATATAAACAGTTCTTGCTCCCCTCGCCGCTGTTGGTGACGTAGATGTCCTCCCACCCGTCGCGGTCGAAGTCCACGATGGAGACCGCGGCGCCCATCGACGCGACCTGCGGCATGATGTGATCGAGCTTGGCATCGAGCTTCGGGGCCAGGTGGGTGAAATTGACGCCGGAGGCTTTGGCCGCCTCTTCCAGGTGAAAGCCGTAACGGGCCATCGCCGCCTCGGCATTCACTCCCGCCCTGGCCGGGGCGCTGCGCGCAGAGAGACGCTTGAGCACGACCGGCGTGGCGAGCAGTGCGATGAAGAAAATAATCAGCAACACTCGGGGGACGCGACTCTGCATGACTTCTATTCCCTAATTCTCAGCGCATTCTGAAACCGCTCAGGCGTGACGTAGCGCGTGTGGTAGTCCTGCCAATCTTGCGGATGGCGGCGGTAGACCGGATCATCCTCCAGCCGGCCCGGCGCTCTAGTGTAGTCGTGAAGGTCGTGGGCGGGCAAGGGCAGCACCGTCTTTGAAAAGGTCGAGTTGTAGTCGCCGTCTTTGATCCAGCCGTGGCCGACGAGCACGAAGTCGCGCGCCCAGCCTTGAGCCGGCGGGGGCAGGGCAGGGAAGCGGAACGCCATCTCATCGCCCGCATTCACGAGCACGAAGCGATCATCCACCTTGGCTAATAGCTCCCGGATGTCGCCGTAGCGCGTGTAGTAGCCGATGAGGTCGCGCCAGCGCTGGGCCGTGCCGGCGACGTGATTGTAATCCGGCAGCTCGGGTGACGAGTCGCTCGCCCGCCTCATGACCGAGAAGCCGCGGTAACGCAGCTCCGCCGCCTCGGGACTCAGGCGCTGGATTTTAAGTTCGGTCTCGGGCAGCCCCCGCGCCCACTCTAGCTCGTCCCAGTAGATCTCCATATTCGTCCGCAGCCGCAACCGGCGAGGCGTGCCGGGCTGGAAGACGCCTGTGAGGTCGATCAAGATCGTCTTCTCCTTGCCCGCAGGAAAGCCCAGGTTAGGCTTCGCGACTACCCAGCCGCCTTTCCCATCGGAGACTTCCAAACTCAAGCCCCGCGGCGGCGGGTGGTGGCCTTGACTGAGGGCGATGTTGATCGTCCCGTCCGTCGGATGCATCCAGCCGTGAGCGACAAGCCAGAGCGGCCCGTCGCGCGGGGCCTCCGCGGGCAACTCCACTTCGACGTAATGATCGCGGGTCACGCCTTGATACTGGCCGCGCCCGAAGCTGTCCAGATACCGCTCGTCGCGGGCGCGCACGGTCTCCGTGACCTCTTGCCCGAGGTCGTCCCACGCGTGCAGGACGGGGCGCGGCTTCGCGACGGTGTAGATGGCAAGCTTCGGCGGCGGGACCGCGAAGCGTTCGTCAGTGAAGACGTCTGTGCCGGCGGGGTGGTCCACGACCAGCAGCGAGTAATGATCGACATAGTAGGTCTCCCATAACTCGGCCGTGATTCGCAGGTCATAGTAGCCGTCGCGCGGGACGAGTTGATCGCCCCGGATCTTCATCCACTCTTCGAGCTGCTGGATGCCGGCCGTGACCTGCGCGTTGATGTGGAGGCCGAGGGCTGGGCTCCACGGGGCGCAGTCCTTGACGAAGGCCATCTCTTCGCCGTTGAAGGCGAAGAGTGACGGGCAGGAGCCTTTGAGTCGCTGCTCGGCGAGGATGGTTTGGTCAGACTTCAGCTCGAACTCCGCCTGCACTGAGCCGTTCGGCCAGATGATGCGTGCGACATCGGTTTGCGTTTGCTCACCCAGGCCGAAGTGGACGAGCGGGCCGGTGATGACTTGTTTTTGGAAAAGCAGACCTGCGCGAATTTCAATTTCGCCGCCGATGCCGAACGAGTTGATGCGCTGATCGCCGGTGGCTTTGGCCGCGCGCGGTCGCAGCGTTTGCCAGTGGTAGTTCTTCGATCCGCGATTGACCAGCCGGACTACTTGTCCTGCGTCGAGCCCGACCAGGTCAAGGCGGCCATCGCCATTCAAATCGGCCACCGAAGAGACGCCTGGCTTGAGAGCTTCATGGCGGGTGTTGAATTTGCCCTGCCCATCGCTCAGCCACACCCACGTCCCTGCTCGCCTGGCCTCCACCAGATCGAGGCTGCCGTTATTGTCGAGGTCGGCCGCCAGCAGTCGAACGGTCTCTGCCCCGATCCCATCGGGAAGCTCAGGCGGACGGCGGCCAATCTCCGCTACGTCCCATTCTCTCCCGTCCGCTTTGTCCGAAAGTCGAAGAATTGTTCTGTCTGCCTGGAGCACAATCAAGTCCGGGATGCCATCGTTGTTTGCATCCGCCACGCTGAGCGCGTCAACCTTGCCCAGATTCGGCGGCACCGGGCGGGTGCGGAACTGCCCCAATCGTTCGTTAGTGAATAGGTGAAGCTTGCCCTCCGCATCCAGGAGCGCCGCGTCGGGATCGCCATCGCCGTCAAGGTCGGCCCAGGCAAAATCGCGCAGTTTGGAGACTCCCTCGAATAGCCGTAGCTCTTTGAATGTGCCATCGCCGTTATTCCTGATTACCACCGGCGGGCCATCCACGGTACCCAGCACCAGATCCAGGTCGCCGTCCAAATCTATATCGGCTGCCCAGGCGCCGACGTAGGCTGCTCCAGTGACTGTGGCGGGTAGCCCGGCCCGCGAAGTGACGTCAGTAAAGGTGCCCGGGCCGGCCTGTTGAAATAGTCGTAGTCCGCCCGCGCCGGTGAGTACCAGGTCCATCTTAAAGTCGTAGTTTAAATCGACCCCTAAGACCCCGTTCGACGCTGGCGGCGTTCCCGTCAGCCCTCCTGGAAAGCCGAGTGTTGCTCCACCAAGCACTCGCACCTCGCGCCCGTTGGCTACTATCACGGCAGGGGCCCCTTCGCCGTTGAGTGAGATAGAACCAACCCATGGCCATTGGCTTGCGCCGGCCGCTGGTATCGGCTCACCAGTGAAAGTCAAAGAATCATCCGGCGGGGCAGGCGACGGACTAGGCGAAGGCAGCTTGATGAACCGGGTGAAAGGCTCGCCTATCTCCTCAGCCGGCGCCTTCACGGCAGCCAAGCTCTGTCGGTACTCCGGGACTCGCACGAGCACGTTACGCAAGAATGCCACTTGGCTCGCCGCCGCCCGCGGGTTCGGCCCCGCAGCCGTAGCCTGTAAAGCGGTCAACTGCTGCTTGACCTCCGGCGGCCAGGAGTCCGCTTTCTTCGCCAAGCCCGCGACGGCCTTTTGAAGCGTGCCGGCCTCGCCACGCTTGGCCGCGAGGCGGGTCAGTTCGAGCAAGGCCGCGAGGTTGTTCGGCTGCGTCTCGAGAATCTTCTCCATCAAACGTTGGGCCTCGGCCTCACTCTGCTCGTCGCCCTGCCGCTCGATCTCCTGGGCCAGCGCATAACTCGCCTTCAAGTTTTTCGGGTCGAGTTCGATGGCCTTGCGCAGCAGCGAGATTGCCTCCGCCAATCGGCCCCGCCGGCTCTCCACCAGCCCGAGCAAGACGTGGAGCTGGCTGTTTTGTGGGGCGAGCGAGCGGGCTTTCTCCAACCTTTCCGCAGCCACGTCGAGTTCTTGCTGCCGGAGCGCGAGCAACCCAAGATCGGCCCAACCTGCCGGCTCCTGCGGCACGAGCTGCGTCACCAAAGTCAGCTTCTCTTTCGCCCGCACGTCTTCGCCGGTCTGGAGCGCCGCCAACCCGACGTAAAATGCCGAGACGGCCTCACGGTATTCTTTGGAGGATGGGTCAGGGAGCTTCTCGCCCCTTCGACAGGCCCCCAGACTTGTGGTAAGGATCGAGCAAAGCGCGGTGAGAACGACCATCAGTAGTTTACAGCGGGCCGCAGATCGTAGGGGCGCACCTGGGTGTGCGCCCGATCTCACGCGAGACCGGGGCAGACACATAGGTCTGCCCCTACGCTTTCGTGAGCTACTGAAAGTCAATTGGCGTCGAGATGACGGTCGATTGTGCATAAACAGAATGGTTGTGCGCCTCGCAAAGCCGCAGACATTCAGTCACCGGCAGTAGAACGTCCTGTCTTATCCCGGTTGAAAAATAACCAGAGTGGTTGATCGGAAGTATTGCTCTAAATGAGAGGTCATCATATATCACAACCTCCTCGGCGAAAAACTTCGAGAGGGCTTTGCGGCCGGGAGTGACACGAGCTCAGGTGAGGCGGTCGCTGTCAGTCAGGCGGAGGAAGACGTCTTCGAGGTTCGAGGGGCGCAGGAAAGTCTCGCAATCTTCGTAGGCGTGGATCAGCGGGGCGAGCTGCTCGGCCGAAGGGGCGAAGTAGTAGTGAGTCGAGCCGCGGCGCTCGGCGATGATCTGCTCGATGGCCGGCGAGGTCTGGAGCGGGCGACCGTTGCAGCCGCGGGCTTCGAGCGCGAAGTGCGAGGCGTAGCGCGCGATCAACTCGCGCGGCGTGCCGCTCACCAGGATGCGCCCGTAATCAATGATCAGGAGCCGGTCGCAGAGTTTCTCGGCCTCGTCCATATAATGCGTCGAGAGCAGAATCGTCAGGCCTTGCTGGCGCAGCTCGCGCAGCTTATCCCAGATCGCGTGACGCACGTGCGGGTCGAGCCCCGTGGTCGGCTCGTCGAGGATCAGGATCGAGGGGCCGTTGATCAGCGCCCGCGCGATTACCAGCCGCCGCTTCATCCCGCCGGAGAGCGACTCGATCGTTGCGTGGCGCTTGTCCGTCAACTCAAAGAAGTGGAGCAATTCGTCGGCGCGCCGTTCGGCCTCCTCGCTCGGCATGCGGAAGTAGCGGGCGTAGACCAGCAGGTTCTGGCGCACGTTGAGGTCCGGGTCCAGGTTGTTGTCCTGCGGCACGACGCCGACCATGAACTTGATCGCGCGGGGGTGTTCGGTCACCTCCAGGCCGGAGACAAGCAGCCGCCCCGAGGTCAGCGGCGTGCGGCAGTAGACCATGCGCATGATCGTCGATTTGCCAGCCCCGTTGGGCCCCAACATCCCAAACGCCTCGCCGTGATCGACGCTGAAGCTGACCCCATCAACCGCGACCAATTCGCCGTACCGCTTGAGGAGGTCTCGCGCCTCGATCGCGAAGGCCGCCCGTTGATGACTCCCGTTGCTCCCGCTCATAGACCAAATATTTCGACTTTCTCTCTCGCTCACCGCTCTAAACCCCAGAGCAATGCTCCGCTATCTATGTTCACATTTCAAGGGAGGAATTCTATGCCACGTTTTTCAATCGCCGCCGCCGGCCTCTGCTTCGCGCTGCTGTCGGGCTGGGCCCTGGCCCAAACTGGCGCGGGCCAGGGCGGCCGCCATCAAAACTTCGACCGCCTGCTCAAGCGCCTGGACAAAAACGGTGACGGCAAAATCTCACGCGACGAATGGACCAGGAATCCGAAAGCCTTCGACCGCATGGACGCCAACAAAGACGGCTTCGTTACACGCGACGAAGCCGAAGCCGCCTTTAAGCAGCGGGCCGAGCGCCGGGAGAAGAGCGAGCAAGCTTTCGCGGCCATGGATAAAGACCGCGACGGCAAGATCTCGCGCAGCGAGTGGACGGGCAAGCCCAAAGCCTTTGACCGCCTCGACCTCAACCACGACGGCGTGATCTCTCGCGAGGAGTTGAAGGCCCGCCGTCATAAGAGCGCCAACCGCCAGGGGAGCACTCCGCCGCCAGCGCCGACCTCTCCGGCAAAGCCATAAGTAGAACGCTGAAGGATGAATGCTGAACGCTGAGCGGATTAATTCAGCGTTCAGCATTCATCCTTCAGCGTTCTATTTGATCTTCTCCCAATCCTTGAGGAAGTTCGCCAGGCCAATGTCGGTGAGCGGGTGCTTGAGCAACTGCTCGATGACTTTGAACGGCATGGTGGCGATGTCCGCGCCCAGCCGGGCCGCTTCGATCACGTGCAGCGGGTGGCGGATGCTCGCCGCTAGGATCTCCGTCTTGAAATCATAGTTGTCGAAGATCTCCCGGATCTCGCCGACCAGCCCCATGCCTTCGTGCCCGATGTCGTCCAGGCGGCCGATGAAGGGGCTGACGAAGGTTGACCCCGCCTTGGCCGACATCAGCGCCTGCGTCGCGTTGAAGATCAAAGTCTGGTTGATCCGGACGCCTTCTTTAGAAAGCGTGTGCGTCGCTTGCAACCCGGCCTTGGTCATCGGGAGCTTGACGTAGACGTTCGCGTGAATCTTGGCCAACTCGCGCCCCTCGCGCAGCATGCCTTCATAGTCGGTTGCGACGACCTCGGCGCTGATCGAGGCCCCCTCGAAGTTGAGGATTTCGCAGATCGCGAGGATGTGCCGCTTGAAATCGACCTTGCCTTCTTTGGCGATGAGGGTGGGGTTGGTTGTGACGCCGTCGAGAATGCCGAGGCTCGCCGCCTCGCGAATCTCATTCAGACTGGCGCTATCGATGAAGAATTTCATGGCTGTCTCCTTTACCTGATGCCGCACTGCTTGCGGCTGATCCCACTTGTCTTTCCTAACAATGTACCACAAGCGGCGCGGGGGCGCACAGCCTAATCAGGCGACGGGGGAGAGGGCGACGGGGCGACGAAGCGACGGGGCGACGGGGCGACAAGGCGAAAGGAAAATAGAAGATAGAGAAGGAGATGGTTTTCTTTATCACTTCCTCCTTCTGTCGCCCTATCGCCCCGTCGCCCCGTCGCTTCGTCGCCCCGTCCCCATCACTTCCCGTCCCTCTCATTTTCCGCTTGCGCTGCCCCGCCGAAATCCGTAAGCTACATCTGCCCTACCAACCAAGGCCCTCCCGATTGGCATGCGCCCCCGAAAGATAGAGCAGGCAGCCGCTATGTTCATCGTGATTCCCATTGGACATGACCGTCAGGTCGTCCAACGCCAGCCCATCATCACCTTTACACTGATCGGCCTGAATGTCCTCTTCTTCCTGATCACGGCTGCCGTTGGCACGCGGCAAGAGGCGCGGCTCGAAACCTCCTTCGAAGTCCTCATGCAGTATGCGCAAACGCACCCCGCGGTGACGCTCAGCAGCGAGGCTGAAGACCGCCTCGCGCGTCTGCCATTTTCCCCGGAATCGATCGAGGATGTCCGCGAAGCGCTGCACCGCCGGCGGGCCAACTACGGGGCGACGACGCGGTACTACCCCACTACTCTGGATGAGCAGCCGGAGATGGACCGCCTCTCGGCCGCTTTCGTCGCGGCCTACGACGGCTTCTGGCTCTACAAGTACGGCTTCGTCCCGCGCTATCACAAGAGTTCGCTCTTCAATTACCTCTCCTGCATTTTCCTCCACGGCGGGTGGATGCACCTGATCGGCAACATGCTCTTCCTGTTCTTGGCGGGAGTGGCGATTGAAGACTTGTGGGGGCGCGGCCTCTACACGGCCTTCTATTTGCTGAGCGGGATCGCGGCCACCCTGGCGCATGCGGCCTTCTCGCCCCAGAGCGCGATCCCGACCATCGGCGCCTCGGGCGCCATCGCGGGCCTCATGGGCGCGTTTATGGTGCGCCATTTCAGAGCGCGTGTGAAACTGGCTTACCTCTACTGGTTCCTCTTCCGCTTCAAAGCCGGCACCTTCCAGGTCCCGGCCTACGTCGTGCTTCCGTTTTGGCTCCTGCAGCAACTCTTCTACGCGACGCTCTACCAATCGCTCAAGGTCCATGGCGGCGTGGCTTTCTGGGCGCACATCGGAGGGTTTGCCTTCGGCGCCGCGGTCGCCGCGGCCATCTACCACGGCCGGATCGAGGAGCGTTTCATCGCGCCCCAGCTCGAAGCCAAAGTGACTTTCGGCACGAGCCGCACGGTGACTGAGGCGCTCGCCCACCTGGAAAAGGGCGAAGCCGCGGTGGCGCTGCGCAAACTCTCACAGCGGTTGCAGACGCAGCCCGATGATACTGACGCCCTGCTGGCCCTCACGCGCACCTACGCGCAATTGGGGCAGCGGAACGAAGAGGTCTCAGCCTTCCACCGCCTGATCCGCGCCCACCTCAAGACTAATGACCGCGAGACGGCGCTCGAAGCTTACGGCTCTTTACTCGATAGCTACGCCGAGGGTGAACCGCAACACCCGCTGCCCGGCCGCGAGTGGATGATCCTCTGCGAGTACCTCAACGAGCAGGGCATGCGCGCAGAAGCCGTAGGCGAATTCGAGAAGCTGGCCCGCGCCTACGCAACCGAAGTCTTCGCCGCCAAAGCGCTGATCTGCGCCGCGGAGATTTGCCTCGCGCAGCTAAACGACCGCAATCGGGCGCTGGACCTCTTCAAGCGGGCCGCCGCGTCCGCCCCCAACGTGCCGGCCTGGCGGACGCGGATCGCCAACGGGCTCGCGCAGCTTGAGGCGCCGCACTCAGCCCTGAGCATGTGAATGCCCCGGCTGCTCTTCCTGTTCGCTTGTAGTCTAGCCGTCTGTCAACAGAGTTTTCATCGCCGCCAGGCAAACGGCTGTTTCGGCTGAGTTGCCTGAACTCCGAGTACAGAAGCATTTCTCCCGCCGGTTCCATTTGATCGCGTCAGTGTCACCACCCGAGAACTGAGGTTTGACACGACTTCAGCCCGATGAAATAATCCACGCAGCTCAATGGCGGTTAAGAATGGGAAACTTCTTTCAAGTTCGGTGACGACTTTCAGGGTACGCTATGCGCTATGTCATTCACGGGGCGGGGGCGGTAGGCAGTTTGGTCGGCGGCCGGTTGGCAGAGAGCGGCGCCGAGGTGGCGCTCGTTGCCAGGGCTGCGCATGCGGAAGCGGTCAACGGGTCCGGCCTGACGATCCGCAGCAAGAAAGGTGACCGCCGCGTGACAGGTCTCACGGCCGTGACCTCGCTGTCAGAGTTAACGCCGCGCGAAGACGATATCATCCTGTTGACGGTCAAGAGCGGGAACACGGCCGCCTCTGTCCAGACGCTGCGTGAGGTCTTTGGTGAGCAGACGCCGATCTTCTGCTTGCAGAATGGCGTGCGCAATGAAGAGCTGGCGGCCAGGCGCTTCCTGCGCGTTTACGGGGCGATGGCCGGGATCAGCGCGACGCTGCTCGGGCCGGGCGTCATTGCCCATACGCTGGGGTACAACATCGGCATCGGCAACTACCCGCTCGGGTGTGATGAGTTGGGCGCTTCGGTCATCGCGCAGCTCGTGCGTGCCGGTTTCAAGGCCGTCACTCACGAGAACGTCATGGCGGTCAAGTGGAGCAAACTCATCGTCAACCTCGATAACGCGGTGCTCGCGGTCATCGATTCCTATGTCCAGCTCGCGCGGGTCGTACCCGAGGTCAGCCGCTTTCTCGCCGAAGTTGAAGACGAGGGGCTGCGTGCCCTGGCCGCCGCCGGCATCTCGCTGAAGGATGCCAACAATCCCTTCGACCTCTCCGCCCGCGTCGCCGAGATGCGCAACCTGATCGCGGACGGCGAGAAGATTCGCGAGGCGGAGGGCCTCCCCTTCCACTTACGCACCTACCCTTCGACCTGGGTGGACCTCAAGCAGAAGCGGGGTGAGACCGAAGCCGGATATTTCAACGGCGAGATCGTCCGGCTCGGCGAGCGCCATCAGGTGCCCACCCCGTACAACGCGACCCTGCTCAATCTTGTCGAGTGGATGGCGGCCGAGCGGTTAGAGCCCGGCCACTATACGATTGACGAGTTGACCGAGTTGGTGGATCAGCGTCGGCGGAAGCTGTACGAGCCAGCGTCCCACAACGAGTGACCGGCCGGGAATAGGCCTCACTTGCCGTCAGCCCCTGTCTTGGACGAATGGGGCGAATCAGGAAACTTGACCATCGTGACTTCATTGCCGCGTGCGTTGTAACGCACGTCATCCATGATGTGGTGGATGAGCATGACGCCGCGGCCGGAAGGCTTGAACAGGTTGGCCGGGTCACGCGGGTCTGGGACCGCGGCGACGTCAAAGCCCTCGCCCTCGTCGCTGATCGAGAAGCGGGCTTCACGCGTCGAGATGTCGGCACGCACGCGGACAATCTTTGACGCGTCCCCCTTATTCCCATGCTTGATCGCATTGGCGAGCGCTTCGTCCAGGGCGACGAAGATGTTGGAGGCGTCCGGGCGCACGATCCCGAATTTGGCGGCGCGCTCGACCAAGTAGGAGAGTACCCCGTCAAGGTAACGCACGTCACTCGGCAACTCGATCTCAATCGTCTCGCGGATGTGGGGCAGGATCGGCGCGCTCTCGACGCGGCGGAGTTTGTGGGAGAGCGTCTTCTCGATGATCTTCTCAAGGTCATCTTTATCGTAAGGCCGCTGAAGGTAATTGGCGGCGCCGACCTTGAATGCCTTGCGCACATTGGCTTCGGCAGCGTCGGCCGAGACGACCACCGGGACAGGGGCTTTTTTACCGATCTGGGCGATCAATTGCAGGCTGTCGATGTCATCAGGTTGGTGGGCGGCAAGGTCGCTGATCACCAGATCGAAGTCCTCTTGCTCGATCTTGTCCAGCGCCTGACGGCCGGTCGAGACGACCACGACCTGATGCTTGCGGTCGGCGAGCATCCGCTTGAGGGAGGCACGGGACTCGGCGTCATGGTCAATGATCAGAATCTTCGCTTTTTTCACCTTCGCTTCAGCAGCCTTTCGCCTGATGAACTCTCGATCTCGCCGTAGCCTTATAACACAGCCGCGGGCTGAAATAAAACTCCTGGATTACTTTTCCTCCGCCGCCAGTCGCCCGAGAGCTTTGAGGATTTCCTGTTCACCTTCCTGGGTGACAGTGCGCAGATCAAGCGCCAGTCGATCCTCTACGATGCGGGCAATGATCGGCGGGATGTTCCGGCGCAATCGCTCCTCCAGTTCCGCCGCGCCGGCCCGCGAGCCGGTCACACTGATGAGCATCGTCGGCAGTTCGGACTGCGGGGCCGAACCGCCGCCCACGACCGAATGGCCATCCATCAATTCCCACCTCAGCCCGCTGCCCAGACGACGGGCGCGGCGCAGGAAACGGCGGGCGCGACGCGTGATCTCCTCCTTGGTCGCGTGAAGGGCGGCGAGCACAGGCACCTCCTCAACCGCCCGGCCGCTGGCGTAAGCCGCGATGGTGGCCTCAAGCGCCGCTAAAATGAGCTTATCCACCCGCAACGCCCTCATCAGCGGATTGCTCTTGATCCGCTCGATGAACTGCGCCTGGCCGAGGATGATCCCCGCCTGTGGGCCGCCCAGTAGTTTGTCGCCACTGAAGGCGACCACCGACGCCCCGGCCGCGAGCGAATCGGCGACCGTCGGTTCGTCGCGGATACCGTAGGGTGTGAGGTCGATCAGGCATCCACTTCCCAGGTCCTCAAAGAGCGGCAAGTTACGCTCGCGGGCGAGCCGGGCGAGCGCTTCGAGCGGCGGGCGCTCGGTGAACCCGACGATGCGGTAGTTCGACGGGTGCGCCCGCAGGATCACCCGCGTCCGCTCATCGATGGCCCGCTCATAGTCGGCCAGCCGCGTGCGATTAGTCGTTCCCACCTCGCGGATTTGTGCCCCGGACTTCGCGATCACGTCCGGGATGCGGAATGAGCCGCCGATCTCGATCAACTCGCCGCGCGAGACCAGGACCTCGCCGCCCTCGGCTAAGGTGTTCAGGATGATGAGCACCGCCGCGGCGCAATTGTTGACCACCGCCGCGGCCTCACACCCGAGCAACTCTTTGAGCATCGCCCCCAGCCCCGTGCCCCGCTTGCCCCGCTCTCCCGTGGCGAGGTCGTATTCAAGGTTGCAGTAATCTGCGGCCACGCGGTGGATGGCCTCAAGGGCACTGCGGCTGAGCGGCGCCCGGCCCAGGTTCGTGTGCAGCACGACGCCCGTGGCGTTGATCACGCGTTGCATCTGGGCCTGGTGGCGGCGGGCGAAACGTTTGATCGTGCGGCGCTCAACCTCGGCGGTCAGCGCCGCCGAATCTGCAAAGCCGGTAGATAATACGGCCGGGGCCGCGCCGCCGTTCGAGCTTTTTAGCTCCCGCCGCAACTCGTCCAGGACCTCACGCAAGCGGCCACGCACGAGATCACGCCCGGCCTCGGCAATCAGCCCCTGCAGGCTCTCCTGCCGGAGCAAGAGGTCGATCGAGGGCAGTTGGCGTAAAAGATGTTCAGGCATCATTCAGAAGATCGCGAGAGAAGCCGTGAAAGAGCCAAGGGGTGACGTAGCGCATCATTGGAGCGTGCAGGACGCACGCGACCCCCAGCGGCGGATGGCGTAGCCGGAGCCGCCAGGGCAATGGTTAATGTCTCGGGCACCGCCATCGTTGCAACCAGACCTCCTCCTTTGACGTATCACCTACTGAATCCGGAGAGGCAGTATCTGGAGGCGTGTCCGAATTAAGACTCCACGCCCGTTGACTCTCGCGGCTCTTTGAAACTCTAGCTAGCGGGTTGCCGTGGGCAGGCCACGGCGTAAAAGTTAGACCGCTGAAGTAGAGAAACAATTGAGTTTGAGGAATAAATAACCTCATGCTTTAACTCACCGGACGGGTGGTCCGGTCGGGGAGAGGGAAGGTCGTTCCAGCTTCCCTCTATGAACCGAGAACGGGTGCATGAGAACCTGTCGTGAGGTTCTTACAGGGTTGCACGGCGCAACCCTGTGACCAGGCGCCCGACGCCAATCCCTTTCACCCTCTTCAATCTCGAGTCAGCTTGACTCTGGTTTCGTCAGCTAATAAACTCCCACTGGATTTCGGTAGGAGCCCTGCCCTGCCGCCTCATCCGGCGACGAAAGGTGATTCAGTTGTGACCATAGATGAGCAGTTAAAGCGACTCGAAGAGGATGTGCGCCGCCTCAAGATCGAGTTCGACATCTTCTTCAACGGCGGCACCAAGCGCCCGCCCTATGAGACCAAAAGCCGCGTCGACAGCCAGGTCAAGCGCCTCGCCGATGACCGCACCCTAAACTTCGGTCAGCGCTTCTACTACAATAGCATCGTCGCCCGCTACGTCGCCTTCAAGGAACATTGGCGGCGGACGCTTCAGAGCCGTGAAGAGGGCCTTCAGCGTGGTCGCGAGAAGGCGGCCACCATCAGTGCGGGGTCAGCGGCGACCCCGGCTTTCAGCCCGGTGAGCGTTTCCTTCACCGGCGGCGATGACGCGGAGAGCGCCAAGCGCCTCTTTGACTCCTTGGCGCAAGCCAAGCACTGCTGCGGTGAGCAGCATAATCTATCCTTCGAGCAATTCCAACGCCTGATCGCCGACCGCACGGCCCAACTGCGGGCTCAACTGAACTGCCCGGCGATTGCTTATACGGTGAGCATCGAGGATGAGCAGGTGAAGTTCAAAGCGAAGCCGCTTCATTCCCGCGCCGGCTAAAAATCTGGGCCGGCTTTGTCACCTTGCGTCGCCTTTGGCCCTTGGCTCGGAAAGTCTTTGACAATCGCTCGGATATTTAATTAGAATGCCTCTGGTCTAGTGGGTTGTGATTAAACCCCACTCCCTGCCCAAAATTAGAAGCTTCGCTCGAAGCATCTGTTTTCTGAGGGTGGTCTCGGTGCGGATGGGTCAATCAAGATTTTTTACTGCTTCATAAAATTTTTTAGACTTTTTTCTTCATCGCTCGCTCTTATGTGTGATCGGCCCAGATAGTTCATCAAGGTACCCAGAGCCGATCACTCAAGCAAACTGATCCAAAGCGTTTTAGATTTCGGGATCCTGTGCCCAGGATAAGCGGTAGCTGAAACTCAAGTTCAGATTTCGGGAGGACTTTATGCCCAAAACAGACGGCAGGTGGACTTCAAACAGAGCCAAACATACCAAGCGGATAAAACGGTATGTGTTGCTGACCACGACGATTGTGGCTCTTCTGGCTGGTCTCGACCAATGGGGCTTTCTAACTAACTCGTATGCCAAGCTGTCGGGTGGCCAGGGGGAGAACTCAAAGGCCCAAAGATCGAGGCAGACAAGGGTCTCAAGGGTCCGAAGGCCGTCACCAGATAGGACCTCAGATCTCCAGCGGCCGGGACCGGAGCGGACTGCCACAACCCAGGAATCAGGGCCGGCGGAGATCCCCGCACTACCGGAGTCAGCTAACGGCGACTGCACTTTCCTGAGAGACCCGGAGAAATTCCGTGACGCCTTAGCCACTCACCGGGTGGCCGTCTCGGCGCTGACCGAGACGATTAGCAACCGACTTACGTCTCGCCAAACGAATGCTGCTCAGCCAGAAGACGGCACCGGTAGGGGCACCAGCAGAGATAACCAGACTGGACGGGGCGGCGGGTCGACCTCAGGGAGAAAGGTGTTGCCAGACATCGCGCGGAAGACTTTCATCGACAACGTCTTGTTTGCCCGAATGGAGAAAGACGGGGTCGCCTGGGCCTCCCTCTCGACTGATACGGAATTCATCCGCCGCGTCACCCTCGATCTGACGGGCCGCATCCCCGCGCCCGAAGACATCACTAAGTTCGTCGAAGATACCAATCCGGCCAAGCGCGACTTGTTGATCGATTCGCTGATCGGGACGCCGGAGTTCGTCGATAAGTGGACGATGTTCTTCGGCGACCTGTTCAAGAACGTCGCGAACGCGACGAACATCAATCATTACATCGGCGGGCGCGACGCCTTTTACAACTACATCAAGGATTTCGTCGCTAATAACAAGAGCTACGCCCAAGTCGCCATCGAAATGATCGGCGGTGACGGCGACAGTTTTGTGAACGGCCAGGTCAATTTCACCGTCGCCGGGAATGTAGTCATGGGCCCGACCCAGGACACGATGGACGGCCTGGCGGTCAACGCTTCGAGCACGTTCTTGGGTCTCGGCTCGATGGACTGCCTGCTCTGCCACAACGGCGCCGGCCACCTGGATACGGTCAACCTGTGGGGTTCGCAGCGCACCCGGGCCGAAGCCTGGGGGATGTCGGCCTTCTTTGCCCGCACGCGCCGGCAGGCGCAAAATGTTGGGCCAAACTATGTCAAGTACCTAATCTCAGAGAACGCCGCTGGCGAATATCAACTCAATACCAACTCCGGTAATCGCCAAGCGCGGACTCCGCAGGCCAACAATGGCCAAATCAATGTTGTTCCGAAATACATTTTCGGCGGGGGCGGGGTCAACGCCGGAGAGAATCGCCGTCAGGCCATCGCTCGACTCATCACCTCCGACCCGCAGCTTGCACGCGCGGCGGTCAACTACATTTGGGAGAAGTTGATGGTCGAGGCGCTGGTTTCTCCCTCGAACAGCTTCGACCCGGCGCGGCTTGATCCCAATGCCCAGCTCCCGGCGGGGTGGGGGTTGCAGCCGGCCAACGCCGAGCTGCTCGAAGCCCTGTCCCAGGAGTTCATCCGGAGCGGCTACAACATTCGGGACCTGATCGGGTGGATCACCAAGTCGAGCATCTATCAGCTCTCTTCCCGCTATGCTGGGACTTGGAAACTGGAATACGTGCCCTACTATGCCCGCAAGTACGTCCGCCGCTTGGACGCTGAGGAGGTTCACGACGCTATCGTCAAGGCGACCGGCATCCCGATCAGCTACCAGATGAGAGACGACGTGAACGCGAACACCTACGTGGTGAGCTGGGCCATGCAACTGCCCGAGCCAGTGGAGCCAAGGGTCAACGGCGGGATGCGCGCTTTCCTCGACTCGTTCCTCCGAGGCAATCGCGACTCAAGGCTGCGCACGGATGAGCCGTCCATTCTTCAGTCGCTGAACTTGATGAATAACGCCTTCGTCATGGGCCGCATCCACCGGAACAACACGGGCTCGACGGTCGCGAAGCTGGTCGCGCAAACCAATCTGACCCCGGAGCAGATCATCGAGAGCTTGTATCTGTCCACGCTGTCGCGCAAGCCGACTCAGGATGAACTGGGGGTGCTGACTCCTTACTTCACGTCCCAAGGGAAGCCGGCCGCGACGGAGAATCTCCAGTGGGTGCTCCTGAACAAAGTTGATTTTATGTTCAATTACTAGGCTGCCGCATCGGCTGCAAAGAGGTGAAAAAATGGCCAATCATCATCATCCTGACCATCCTGCATGTGACGTTTGCAAACCGTTGCGCCCCGCGAACTCACCCTTCTACGGGCCTATGCTCGGCCGGCGCAGCTTCTTCAAAATCGCCGGGGCCGGCGTGACCGGGTTCTTTCTGGCGCCGCTCCTCAAGCCGGCGACGGCCTTGGCCAAACCCGGGGGCGCTTATCTCATGGGGACGGCCAAGAATTGCATCTTCATTCTGATGCCTGGCGCCCCGAGCCACACCGACACTTTCGACCTGAAAGTGGGGGCGTGGACGCCGGCTGATTTCAACCCGACGACCTACAACGGGATTAATTTCCCGCAGGGGCTGCTGCCGACTCTCGCCGGGCACATGGACAAGCTGGCGATTGTCAGGTCGCTGCGCGCCCCCGCGCTCGTGCATTCACTCCAGCAAGTGTGGGTGCAGATCGGACGCAGCCCGACTTCGGCGCTGGGCAAGATCGCGCCCAACATCGGCAGTGTCGTCGCCCTCGAATATGAAAAGAACCGCGCGGCGAATCAGAAGCTGCCGGGCTTTGTTTCGCTCAACACGGGCGGGAACCTGGTCGGCTCGGGCTACTTCAACGCCCGCTACACCCCCTTCGACGTCGCTGCCGCACCCAATGGATTGGCCAACTTGATCAACTCGGATGGGCAGATGCCATTCGAGACTCGCTACTCGATGCTGCAGGCGGTGGATACGGGGCTGCGCGCTGATTCGCCGCTGGGCAAAGACGTCGTCGACATGGACGGCTTCTACCAACAGAGCAAAGGCATGATGTACAACTCTGGCGTAGACGCCGTCTTCAAGTTCGCGACGGACGAGCAGCAGCGTTACGGGAATAACGCTTTTGGCAACTCCTGTATCGTGGCCCGGAACTTGGTGAAGGCCAATCTCGGCACGCACTTTATCCAGATCAACATTGGCGGCTGGGACAACCACACCAATATTTACGTCAGGCCCGGCGGCCTTTACGGCCCGGCCACGCAGTTTGACCGCGGTCTGGGCGCTCTGCTCTCCGATCTGGCCGCGACGCCTGGCTCCCAAGGCGGGGCCACTTTGCTCGATGAAACGATCATCGTCGCGATGGGCGAATTCGGCCGCACCGTCGGCCCGCTGACCAACGGCCAAGGGCGTGACCACTACTTCCAGCACTTCGCCGCCTTCGCCGGCGGCGGCATCAAGGGCGGGCGCGTCATCGGCTCGACCAATAGCACGGGAGCGAGTGTTCAGGAGCCGGGCTGGTCCCAGAATCGCCCTGCCGCCAATGAAGACATCGCGGCGACCGTGTACTCGGCGCTCGGGATTGATTACACGACCACGCTGCACGACGATCCGTTCGGGCGGGGATTTGAATACGTCCCCTTCGCCTCCGAAGGGGCGTGGTATCCGGTGCTCGAACTCTTCTAGCTCTCAGGTTTTCTTCCGCGCAAGTCTTCCCATGGGTAGCGATGCAAGTCGCTACCCATTTTTATGTGACCGAGTCGGCGAAATAGCTGGAGGCTGAAAGCATGGGTGACCAATTCAAGTGGCAAGAGGTGAAGACCGAGTACCGCGAAGTTCGGGCCTCGGCGCACGGCGAAGAGTTGCGCTGGCTGGTCAACCGCGAAAAGATTCTCAACACCGCAACCGGGCAAACCGTCACGCGTTCGGTCATCCGCCATCCCGGCATCTGCGTCATCGTCCCTTTCCTGGCCGACGACCAAATCGTCTTGATGCGGCAGTACCGCTACAGTCTGGACGGTGAACTCTGGGAATTGCCGGCCGGCACGCTCGAAGGCCGTGAAGAGGGCGGGCGGATAGTGCCCTCGGAGACTGCGGACCAGTGTGCCGCGCGTGAACTACTGGAAGAGACCGGCTACGAGGCGGGGCAGTTAGCGAAGGTCGCCGAGTGTTACGCGATGCCGGGGAGCAGCGACGAGGTGATTCACGTCTTCTTCGCCCGCCGCCTGAAGATGCGCGAGCAGGCGCTCGATCTCGGGGAGGTCATCAACGAGGTGCGCGGCTTCAGCAGCGCGGAGCTTGAAGGAATGATCGGGCGCGGCGAGATTCGCGACGCGAAGACGCTCATCGGCCTCTTCTACGCGCTCAGCCGGCGGCCGGGCGGTTTGCGAATCGCGTGACGCTGAACGGCGTCAGGTCAATCGAACTCTCGCCTTTGATGATCAACTCGCTGATCGCCTGGGCCGTGATCGGCGCGAGCAGGATGCCGTTACGGTAGTGGCCGGTGGCGTAGATGAGGCCATCGATGTGCGCATCCGGGCCGAGCACCGGCCAGCCGTCCGGCGCACAGGGGCGCAGCCCGGCCCAGATTTCGGTGATCGCCAGCTCACCGACGCCCGGCACCATTTCAAGCGCGTGCTCAATGATCGAAGCTGCGCCGCCGGCCGTCACGCTCTGATCATAGCCCGCGTGCTCGGTCGTCGAGCCAGCGATCATAAAGCCGCCCAATCGGGGGATGAGGTAGCCTCGCCGCGAATAGATCACGTGGCGCACAGACGGGGCAGGCATTTCGAGAGCGATCATCTGGCCGCGCACCGGCTCAACTTTGAAATTGGCCAGCGGGCGCCCCTCGTCAGCAGTCAACCAACTCGACCAACTCCCCGCCGCGATGATCAAACAGCGAGCGCGCAACTCGCCTCTCGTCGTGTCGACTCCGACAATCCGCTGCCGGCCGCCGCTTCCTTCAGTCAGCACTCGCCTCGCCTCAGTGCCGGCCCAGAACTCGGCCCCTACTGCTTGCGCCGCAGCCGCGAGCGCAACCGTCAGGCGGCGGTTATCAACCTGATGATCATCGGGGAACTTGAGAGCCCAGCGGAGCTTGGGCGTGATCAGCGGTTCGAGCTTATGCACGCAGGCCGCATTCAACCGCTTCACGTTCATGCCCGCAGCGTGCTGCCACTGCCAGCGGCAATCAAGCTCCTCCTCATCCTCTTCAGTCAGGGCAAGGTAGAGAGTGCCCTCAGTCCGATACTCGATGTCAACGCCCGCGGCTTCGCGCAACTCTCGGGAGAAGTCGGCGTAGAGCGCCCGGCTCGCGACCGAGAGCTTGAAGAAGTCATCTACGCGATCGGCCTCGGCCAGCGGCGCCAGCATCCCGCCCGCCGCGTGTGAAGCCTCCCGGCCCACCCGGCCGCGCTCGATCACCATGACTCGCAACCCCGCCTGACCCAGCCGCCAGGCGATGGCGCAGCCGATCACGCCCCCGCCGATGATCGCCACATCAGTTTGTGTGATTGCTTGAGCCATGGATGGGCGCCTGGTGGTGAGTGATGAGTAAAAAGTAGAAAGTAAAAAGTAGAAGGTCCCGGTGCCTCTTGCTTTCTACTTTCTACTTTCCACTTTTTACTTTCTACTTTTTACTCATCACTCATCACTCGTCACTCTTAAGCAGGGTTCGGCGATGGGGCCTCGGCCGCCGGCGGCTGCTTGTACTGCTCCCGCATGCGGCGCGCGTTCTCGAGGTGGCGGTCGGTCCAGTAGATTTCCTGATCGATCACCGAGGTGATCCCACTCTTGACGTGGTTGAGCACGCCCTTCTTGAAATCGGCCAGGTCATTGGCCGTCTGCTCCGGCAGGCTCGCCCAAAACGAATCGATCAAGTGATCGAGAAAACTGCACCCCGTCTCATACTTCTCTGACATGGTCTTTCTCCTTCAATCAAGCTCATAGGTCGCCGCGCAAGTGTCGGTCTCCCAGACCCGCACCTTGTAGACCTGCACGCGGTCGTCATTGATCTGGCGGCCGACTTCGTGCAGGAAATAGCCGGCCAGGTGCTCAGCCGACGGGTTGAGTTCGACATCGAACGGCGGCAGGTCATTCAGGTTCTTGTGGTCCAGGTAGTCCACCACCCGCCGCGTCGCAGCCTTCAGGTCTTTGAAATCGACCAGCAGGCCGATCTCGTTGAGTTCCTGGCCGCGCACGTAGACTTCAACGCGGTAGTTGTGGCCATGCGTGTTTTCGCACTTGCCGCGGTAGCCGCGCAGGGCGTGCGCCGACGAAAAGGTCATTTCGATCATCACTTCACGCATTAACTTGTGCCTCCCAAAGGTTGTGCGCTGAAATTATAGCACACGGCCGTGCCGCTCTCTTGAGTTCAAAGCTCAAAGTTCAAGTTGTCAAGCCTTGACGCGTAAAACTTGATGCTTCAAACTTCAAATCTCAACTTTAAACTTTGAACTTGACACTTGACACTCAATTTATGGCACACACGATTACTCTCATTCCGGGTGACGGCATCGGGCCGGAGATCACCGGCGCGGTCGTGCGGATTATCGAGGCGGCCGGTGTGGACGTGCAGTGGGAGGGCTTCGTGGCGGGGGCGGAGGCGCTCTCGCGCTACGGCGACCCGCTGCCGGAGCCGGTGCTTGAGTCGATCAAGCGCAACCGCGTGGCACTCAAGGGGCCGCTCACCACCCCGGTCGGCACCGGCTTTACGAGCGTCAACGTGCGTTTGCGCAAGACGCTCGACCTCTACGCCAACTTGCGGCCGGTCAAAAGCCTCCCCGGCGTCACGACCCCCTTCGGCGAAATCGACCTGATCGTCGTCCGCGAGAATACCGAAGACCTCTATTCGGGCCTGGAGCATGTGGTCGTGCCGGGAGTGGTTGAGAGCCTCAAGATCATCACCGAGCGGGCCTCGACGCGCATCGCCCGCTTCGCCTTCGACTTCGCCCGCAACGAAGGGCGGAAGAAGGTGACCGCCATCCACAAGGCCAACATCATGAAGCTCTCGGACGGCCTCTTCCTCGACTGCTTCCGCCGCGTCGCGGCCGAGCACCCGGAGATCACCGCCGATGACAAGATCGTTGACAGCGCCTGCATGCAACTGGTCATGAAGCCGCAGCAGTTCGACGTCCTGCTGCTGGAGAACCTCTACGGCGACATCGTCTCGGATTTGGCGGCCGGCCTGGTCGGCGGATTGGGGATCGTGCCGGGGGCGAACATCGGTGAACTAGGAGCCGTCTTCGAGGCCGTGCACGGCAGCGCCCCCGACATCGCGGGCAAAAATATCGCCAACCCGACGGCCCTCCTGCAATCCTCCGTCCTGATGCTGCGTTTTCTCGGGGAGCGCGAGGCGGCTGACCGGATTCACCGTGCGCTTGAGCACACGCTGGCCGTGCGCAACGTGCGGACGCGCGATCTGGGCGGGACGGCGAGCACCACGGAGTACACCGAAACCGTCGTGGCCTCGCTCAAAGAAGTCTGAGTGCGGCCAGAAGCAAGGTGAGGGGTAAAAAACTCCGCGACCCGGCAACCCACGCTCGATTAGCTCGGCGCCCGCTCGTCACCTTTTTCGCGGCGCAGTCTCTCGATGAATTGCTGAAGCTTGCCTTCGCTGCGGAGGTCGAGCGCGAGCGCGACGAGGTCGGATGAATCGGCCAGCCCCTTGGCGGCGAGCAGATGGAGCAGCGCCTCCGCCTCAACGCTCAGTTGCCGCATCGCCGCCACCCGGCGCAACTCATCGGCCAGCTCTTTCGGGGTGAGGAGTTCAAGCTCGGTGCAGACCTCGGAAACTCGCTCCACCCACTTCTCCGTGCCCCCGGCTTTCAGGCTGCTGACCAGATAATTCAAGGCATCGGACAAGGCGGAGAGGCCTGAACTGACGGAGAATTCCTGGCCCATTTTTTCATCGCCTTCGGGTTGGCTGACTAATGGCCCTGTCTCCTGCACTTCAGGTTCATGCATCAGGGCGTCGCGGATGTCGGTCAGGTGGAGGCCGCGTTCGTGCAAGACCTCGGCCGCTAGCGACCCCTCCTCGCGCAGCAGGCCGAGCAGCAGGTGCTCGGTGCCGATGTGGCGGTGGCCTAACTATTGAGTAAAAGGTAAGCCACTAGTTCGACTAGTGGACTCGGCCAGCTTTGAGCGTTCCGGGAGTACAGTTCTCCTTCGGTGGCTTGATGAACTCACCACAAAAGGAGAACAAGCATGACGG
>Ga0207646_10001307_pt1 | contig 30937 bp, 27 predicted proteins | sample KBSK5502metaG_FD_184343 | JGI IMG/M metagenome (GOLD analysis project Ga0207646, IMG submission 184343) | Corn, switchgrass and miscanthus rhizosphere microbial communities from Kellogg Biological Station, Michigan, USA - KBS K5-50-2 metaG... | ecosystem: Host-associated > Plants > Roots >... | reverse complement strand
CCCATGACGGATCGCCCGCCCAGGGGTCCTCGGGCTCGGGCTCAGGCCACATGCAGGCCGGGCAGACTAGCTTCCCGGTGCTCTCCAGCCGGCCGAGGTCACCGCCGCACGTGGTGCACTGCCCGTATGGCTCGGGCGTAGCGCCCGAGCCGTTCTGAGCAGCTACCGAACTGTTGACTACGGGACCTGTGTCTTCTACGGAAGCGCGCCTTACGGCGCTTCCTGAGCGTGATGCACCCTGCGTGCGCCACGTTGGCCCGGTTCGTGCATCACGTTGGCCCGGTTCGTGCATCACGTCGGGTGAACCAACGTGGCGCACGGATGCATCACGTTGGTCCGCCTCTGGCTGGTAGTGGTTCGGGAAGATCCGGTACCGCGCCCGCCGTCCCGGCGCGGCCTTACTCACCGTCTCGATCCACCCTTCCCGTTCCAGTGTCGCCAGGTGCCGGACCACCGTGGTCCGGTGCCGGCCGCCGGCCAGCTCCGCCCAGCCCGGCGCGCACACCGCCGTGGCGTTGGGCGCGTCCTCGCACAGCCGCAGCAATGTCAGCCATTCCGGGCCGGGCTCCCGGCCGGTGCAGTAGGCGTCCAGGAACACGCGGGTCAGCCGGTAGCCCATCACGGACCACCGCCGCTGTGGGCACGCTCACGTATCGTTGCCATTGCCGCATCTCCTCGCCCGGGGATTCGTGCTTCGTGGCCTCGGCTGCCAGACAGCCGGGGCCACAGCCTTGCCGCTCACCGCTGGGCCTCCCGCTCGCGCTCCCAGCGCCGCACTTCGGACTGCCTGAACCGGACGTGCCGGCCGATCTTCACGCCGCGCGGCCCGGTGCCCTGGTAGCGCCAGGTGTGGACGGTCTTGGGCGGCACCTTGAAGTGCGCAGCGACGTCCTCGACCGTGAGCCACGGGTCGGTGTCGAGCGCCGGCGCGGTCATGCCGCAGCCCCTGATGTGTACGCGATGTGTACTCGCGGCGAGAATCCGCAGGTCAGCACCGCCCGGGATAGCTTCGCCCAGAAACTGGGCCACCATGACGAAACCGCAGGTCACGGGTCTTACCGGCCCTGTGACCTGCGGTTCTGTGTCTCATTGGTTCCCGCTGTGACCTGCGGAAACTCACCCTGATGTGTACCCGGTTGTGTACTCGGCGGCGTCCTCGGCCCAGGCGGCCTCGATCGCCTGCCGGACGCCCTCCTCCGAGCCGGGCATCATGTGGCCGTAGGTGGTCAGCACCAGCGTCGCATCGGTGTGGCCGAGCATCTCGGCGACGGTGAACACCGACTGCCCGGCCTTGATCAGCATCGAGGCGTAGTGCTTGCGCAGGTCGTGGCTGGACGTTCCGTCCGGCAGCCCGGCCCGGGCGACCGCGCGCTTGATCATCTTCGTGTAGACGCTGTGGTCCACAGCCCACGGGTTGACCGGCTTGGTCCGTGGCGTGCGCTGCTGGACCGGGTCGACGGTGAACAACAGCCCGTCCGGCGCGTGCGGCCACTGCTGGATGTGCCGGGCCAGCACCTCAGCGAGCCAGGCGGGCAGTGGCACGGTCCGCCGCGAGCGCGGCGTCTTGGGCGGCACGCGTTCCAGCGTCGGCATCTGGAGCTGGTCGGCCACCTGGACCTTGCGGTGCAGGAAGTCGACGTCCTGGACGCGCAGCGCCAGCAGCTCGCCCAGCCGCAGCCCGAGGCCGGCCTGCGTGAGCACCATCGCGGCGTGGCGCGGCCACGCCTCGGCGGCCAGCGCCCGGACCTGGTCCACGGTCAGCGGCACGTACCGCTCCGTCTCGGCCTTGACCACGGGCAGCCGGCTCAGCGACGGCACCGGGTTGGTCGCCCGCAGCGGCGGCTCCTCCTGCATCGCGGCGGCGAACAGCGACCGCAGGTAACCGGTGTGGATCTTCATGGTGAGCGGTGCCAGCCCAGCGCCCTTGTCGAGCCTGCCGTCGGTGCCGGTCCGGTTGGCGTGCCGGTTCACCCATGCCCGGATGTCGGCCTGGCGGACCTTCACCAGCGGCATGGCTCCCAGCGGGTCGCCATCGAGCCGGTTCCGTATCCAGCCCTCCATGTTCGACCGGCTGGACAGCTTGTGCGGCTGGCCGGCCACCCACTGGCGGCCATACTCGGCCACGGTCAGCTTGGCCGACCGGTCGACGTAAGCGCCGCGCGTCATCTCGGTGCGCACGGAACGCTCGTAGTGCTCGGCGTCGACCTTGCGGGCGAACGACTTGCTGCGCGGCTTGCCGTCCGGGTCGCGCCAGCGGGCCATGTACACCGTCCGGCCGCCTCGCAGGCGCGGTTCGACGCTCATGCCGCGCCGGCTTCCTGGCCCGGCTGCGCCGCGAGCCGCTGATCGATCTTAGCGGCGAGCTGGGCGACGGCGGCAACCTCGCCCTGGACGAGCGGCGGCAGCTCAGTTGCGGCCCGGCTGGCCCAGTCGACCAGGTCTCGGGTCATGACATCGGCGGTCAGGTCGCGACGGGCAGCCGCGATGGCCTGGTGGTCGTCGGGGTGGTGCCGGATCGCGTTGGCGACTCGGGCGCGTTTCTGGTTGATGCTTGCCATCGGGGTACCTCGCACGTGCAGAAGTGCGAGTCCCGGTTGGGCGCGATGGCTTAGTGAGAACTCCTTGTCGTCGTAAGGATATCCGGTCCTTACGACCAGTAGGAGATGTCCTCCTCAGCGGGCCCGCCCGCCTCCTTCGCGGCGGCGCCCTTAGCCTTGAGCCGGTCGAGCCGCCGACCAGCGAATCGCGGCGTCCGCCTGCACACCGGGCAGTAGAACTCGGCGTGCGACATCACCCCTGGTTCCTTGACGTTGAGGAGTGCGTTGGCGGCTGGGTGGGTGTGCCGCCCCGTGCAGATCAGCGTCAGCCCGGCGAACTCGACGCGTTCGACGCGTTCGGTCATGGTGTTACCGCATCGCCGATGGTGATCGTAGGCGCGCCATTCCGGGTCGCCGGGCGCTCCACCATCAGCACCCGGCCGCGCAGCGCCAGCGCCAGCATCTCCCGCCGCTCGCCGTTCTCGGCAGCGTCCCACCGACGCGCCCACTGCGCCCGGCTCTTGGCCGCTGGCACCCGCGCGGGCGGACCGTTCAGCACCTCACGCTTCGCCCGCAGCTCCGCCAGCCGCGCATCCAGCGGACCCATGATCGCGTCGTGGCGGGCAAGCGTCATCTCGCCCCGGCCGAGCCGGTCACCGATCGCCAGTGCGGTCTCCTCCGCCTCGGCGATCAGGCCGTCCAGCGAGGTCGCCTCCTCCTCGTGCCGCACAGCGGCGGACTCGACCTGCGCGGCGTGACGCGGATCAGACAGGATCGCGATCACCAGCTCCCGCGCCGCCTCGTCCAGCGCCCGCTGGTCGACAGCCACCGACCCGCACGCGGCCGATTCGAGCCGCTTCAGGCACCGGTACTCCCTCGCCACCGAGCCGTCCGGGTAGGGCCGCCGGCGCGCCACGGGCCGCCCGGTCAGCGGGACACGGCAGGCCGCGCACAGCGCGACGCCGGAGGCGGCGTAGGTCCGGGTGTACGGGCGCCCTGGCCGCCGGGCGGCGTACATCTCCGCGAGCCGGTCGAACGTGGCGGAGTCGATCACCGGCTCGCCCGGGAGCTGGGCGACGACCACGCCGAGGTGGGTGATGTTGCCCCGGTTCCGTTCGCGCAGCAGCAGCTCCTTCAGCTTGGACGAGGTCCACGGCCTGCCCCGCGTGGTGGTGCTGCCCCGCGCGTTCAGGTCGGCAGCGATGTGGTCCTGCGGCTGGCGCTTCAGGACGCGGGCCGCCATCTCGCGGAGGATGGCGACCTCGGCGGGGCGCTGCGTAAGGCAGTCCGCCTCCCAGCCAAACGGCCGATCCTGCCACCCGGCCCGGTCGAGGTGGCGGCCCCCGTCCTCAGGGTTGCCGTTCAGCGCCTTGGCCAGCTTGCCGCGCTTCACCTTGCGGGACAGGTCGTCGGAGTAGTACGCCGCGCCTGCGAGCATGTCCCGGAACTGCTTCTTGCCGTTGGCGCCGGTCAGGTCGTACTCGGATTCGCTGTCGAGGATGAGCAGCCCGCGCTCGGCGGCCTCGATCAGCCGCTCGCCCTCGATCGGGCGGCGTGAGAACCGGGACAGCTCGTAGACGATGCACCCGGCCGCAGCGCCGGTCTCCAGCCGGGTCATCAGCGCGTCCCAGCCGTCGCGCTTGACCTTCGCGTTCCACGCGCTCTTGCCGTCGTCGACGTGCACGGCGCCGGGGGTCAGGCCCCGCTCGGCGAGCACGGCACGGCACGCGGCGACCTGGCCGGGCGTGGACTTCTGCTTGTCGCCCTTGCGGGACTGCCGGGCGTAGACATCGATCGGGCCTGCGGGCTGGGGTGTGCTCATGACACTGAGCGTACCGCAGATGTGTAACTAATGATTAGGTAGCTGGAGTTGTCCAGCGGAAAACGCCGGGGATAGGCTGCGTCACTGACCAGCCGCGATGCTGCTTGAGTTGGTGGTGCAGGCGACAATCGCCGCCCAGGTTGCACGAACAGGTCAGGCCGCCCTGATCGTATGGGCGCACGTGATCCAGGTCGCATTGCTCGGCCGGCCGACGACACGGACCGAACCGGCACGTGACATCTCGGGCGATGACCAACGCGGCGATCCGCGGCGGCGGCCGGTACGCCTTTGAAGCCAGAGCGTGGCTGCATCCGCCCGACTGCTCGTCCTTCCGCTGCCGCTCCGCGGTCTCCATCGCCGCCCGCTCCGCAGCGGCCAGGGCCCGGTCCACGATTTTCGCAAGCGATGAGCCGAGCGGGACCACGCTAGCCAAGTTCTCCGTCTCGGGCGCTGCGAGACCGCATGCCCTGGAGACGATTTGGTCGGTCCGGATGATCAGGGTCACTCCGCCAATCAGGCCGACCTTGCCGACGGCCATGTCGGGGACGCGCGATCGCGGGAGGTGGGTAACGGCAATCGCCTCTCCTTTCGGATTGGTGATGAGAATCCGCCACCGGGTCGCCAGATGCCCGGCGGCTAGGGCGGCGAGTAGGCGAGCTTGCGTGGGCGTGACAACGCCGAGTCGAGACAGCTTCCCCGGCGCGGCCGACGTACCGATCACCGTGCCAAGTGGCACCGTCAGGTTCAGCAGGCCGCCTGCGGCGGCCGGCGGAGCACGGCCTGTTAGTCCGCCAGGCCCGTCCCGCAGGAACGGCAGCACCGGCGGCCATGGCCAGACCGGCCCGACCGCACTGCCGTCGCCCAGCCCGCCAGTGATCTCGATGCAAGGCTTAGCCGCTGGGTTCCGCGCGTCGGCATCGTCGCAGCCTGACCAGCCAGGACAGCCGTTCTCCATCGGCTCGTCAGGCAGCGGCGAAATGGAATGCGGCGGGCCATCAGCCGCCAAGGCATTCACTCGCCCGGCCGGACCCGCCGCCGGCTCGCAGGGCAACCCTGGACAGGGCACCGGCGCCTTCGGCGTCAGGTCATCGGGCCCGATCGGCCCAGCCGGGAAGCCATCGGGTGTCAGGTCATCAGGCCCGCTAGGTCCAGCCGGGAAGCCATCGGGTGTCAGGTCATCGGGCCCGATCGGCCCAGCCGGCGAGTTATCGTCTGGCGGCGGGTCGTCCGGCGGCGCGCCAGGTGGCGGCGGAATGTATGGAAGCGTGCCGAGCAGTAGCCCGAGGAACACCTGGGCGCGGACCAGGTCAATCCGCCCGCCGTTCCCGGCTGCCCGCATGGCCTTGGCCAGCGCGGTAATGCGGGCCATCGCTGCCGATGCCTGCACGCCCGGCAGCGAATACCCGGCCAGGGTCGCGATGCCCTCATCCTCTGGGTACAACACCACTTGCGCGTTTCGCTCTGCCTCCCGGCGGCGCCGCTCCGCTCCCTCGGGGTCGGCCTTGATAACCGCAGCGCGGAGTGCGGCGTGCAGCTGGCCCAGGGTCTGCCACCCAGCCCGGCCGAGCACTGCAGCCTCTACCTGCCGCGCCGCCTCATCGGACAGCGGGCCGGTCACACGGGCAATCATGCGCGCACGCGCTAGGTCAATCTCTCCAGCCGCCAGAGCGGCACGCGTTGCCCGAAGCCGCCACTCGAGTGTCACCCCCAGGTCGGCCCATGCGGTCGCTCCGTCGTGGGACATCGCCAGTGCCAGTGCCACCTGGCCCGCCGCATCCGTCGTCACCCGATCCGGTCGACCAGCCTGATCCACCGACGCCCGCCGGTCCGTCCGCGCTGACCGCGACGCGATCTGCGCCACCGCTGCCAGCTCCCCCGCCGCCGCCCACGACCCGAGCCGCCGGAACGACGCTGCCACCCCCGCCAGAGCTCCGTCCTCCAGATCCTGAGCCCGCGCAAGCGTCAGCCAGCCCGCAAGCCCTGGTCCTACCGGCAAGTTCTCCGCGACGCGCCCCGCGACCATCTCGAGCGGCAGTTTCGGGGCCCCAGCCGCCACCGCCTCCAGATAGGCCTCCTGCTCCGCCCCCAGCAGAACATCCAGATCGGAGCCTTCGGCCTCGGGATCGGCAGAGCTGGCGGCCTCGGGGTCGGCGCTCTCCGCGGCTGTGGCCCGAGCGGTTTCGGTGTCGGCGTCAGGACCGGCCTGGGCGGCGCGCAGCCACAGCGCGGGGCCGGTCACCGCATCTAGCAGCGCGTCGAAATCAAAGCCCCAGCACCAAGATATGCCTCCACCCGCTGGCGGCCAGTCATCACCATTTGCTAACGTGCCCGGATCCTCGGGCGGCAGGCTGTTCGCGATAATCGCCACCGGCGTCCTCCTCCCTACCGCTCCGAGCCTTGGAATAAGATCTTCGACCATTCTAGCGAGCACCACTGACAGTCAACTTCATCTCGGCGAACTAGCGTTCGACCAATCTGGGTGCCGTGCACGCGGCGTTCCTGCCGCACAGCGGCCACCCGCGGCTGACCAGACGTACCGCGGCCAGCCCAGCTGACCCAGCCGACCGCGCGAAGCCAGCTAGCCTGCGCGAGCCCAGCTAGCCTGCGCCAGCCCAGCTAGCCTGCGCCAGCCCAGCTAGCCTGCGCCAGACCAGCCAGCCCGGGCCAGACCAGCCAGGCCGCGCCAGGCCAGCTAGGCCGCGCCAGGCCAGCTAGCCCGGGCCAGACCAGCCAGGCCGCGCCAGACCAGCCAGGCCGCGCCAGCCCGGCTACCCGCCCAAGCCCGGCCAAACTAGCCGACCGCGCTTAACGACTCCGATCGCGCGACCAGGCGCAGCCTGCTGTCACGAGTAGCAGTACGAGTCGCTAGATGCATCGCCGCCCTCAAGCCTGACCTGGTGCACCCGGCGCCCGCGGAAGACGTCGCCTTCGAGGAAGAACCGCTCGTCGAACCTGATGCCGCCGCCCTCGCCCACGTCAAGCTTCGTCATCCAGGCGCCGACACCATCGGGGTAGAACTGCTCGTCCCAGGCGCCATACAGCGAGTTGGTGAAGTAGATGCGCTTGCCGTCCCGGCTAACCTCCACCATCTGCGGGCCGCCGGCGAGCGGCTGGTCCGGCCTGGACGGGTGCGGCTTGCGGCCCACGATGCCGCCGATCCGGGCAGAGCCCGTCTCTACCGGGTGGAACGGGTCGCTGACGTCGTACTGCTTCATCTCGCCAGTGCCCCAGCAGGACACGTACAGATACTTGTCGTCGACCGACAAGCCAATGTCGGTGACCAGCGGGGGCACCGCCCCGAACCCCTGGAGCAGCGGCGGCAGCTGCTCGGCGGGCGCGGGCTCAGCCGGGATGCTGATCACCTTGGTCGCCGCCCACTGTCCGTTGTCCTGGTGCCAGAGCCAGATCGACGCCGACAGGTCCTCGACGCTGACCACGACGCCGACGAAGCCGTACTTCTTCGCCGGATCATGGGCCGGGCGCAGCTCGAGCGCCATCTGGTGCTCGTCGCCTAGGTCAACGGTCTGCACGTGCTTGCGCGTCGTCATGTCCCAGAAGTGCAGCCGGTGGCCGTATTTGCGGCCGAGTAGCAGCTCGGGGACGATTCCGTCCTCGATCATCGACGGCGTGGCCCACTCGGATGTCACCAGGACATCGTCATTGATGTGCCACCAGACGTCGTAGGCGAGGTACTGGTCGCCCCGGTCCTGCTCGAACTGCCCGATCACGTCGAAGCTCGCGTGGTCGAGCAGGGCCACCCCGCCGGGGCCCTCCTCGCCGTCGGCACCGCCCAGGCAGGAGACGTACAGGTAGCCCGGCCCGCAATGCACGGTGTGCGGGCGTGAGTAGCCTGCCTGCTTGCCGAGTTGCTCAGGCCCGAGCACCTTCGTGACCTGCGGCGCCGCCGGGTCGGCCTGCGTGTCGAGAATGTAGATGCGCGAGGACCTGATCCCCGGCACGACCAGGTACCTGCGGTCGCCGTGCTTGTGATCACCCGTCGGGCACAGCGCGCTTGAGCATGCGTTCCAACCGAAGTGATGCAGCTCGTCGCCGGTGTGCGGGAGCTCGGTGAAGCCGATGACCGACGCGTAGCTTGATGAGGCGGGATCTGTGTCGACGACGGCGATCGCGTCTGGCTTGTCGGCTGGCTTGGCGAAGGCCGCCACGTACGCGAGTTTCTCCGGCGGCCCCGCGGCCGCATCGCGCGGGGACCGGTAGAAGGTGGGGTCGTGATGATGACCATGGCCCTCGTGCGGAACGTCAGACGTCACGTGAGGTCCCCTTTCATTATTAACATAATTCCTATCGGACAACTGTGGTCTTGCGGCGCTCCCTGTCCGGGAACGACCGCGCCGCCTCCGTGCCTGCGCAGGCATCCCCAGGCATACGTAGGACCCATAGACACGTAAGTCCCTAGCAGGCGCGAACGTCAACCCCTGGACTCCATTGTCCCCCGGGCCGCTGCCGCCTGGACGCGCCGCGCGGCGAAGCCGGGGTCGGCCGTGCGATCCAGTCAGGACAATGGTCAGTAGCCGATGGTGGCCGGCCGATTCGACCTGCAGTGCCGTGAGTTGGTCCTCGGGCATGGCGCTCGTGCCGACTATCCGGGCCGACCCGTCATAGGACGCTTTCCACGTCGCCGCCACGTCGGCGCCGCGCCGCGAGACCGCGACCAGCATGCAGTGCTCGTCGGCGGGAAGCCCGGTCACGGTCAAGCTGATCCTGGTACCGGACGCGGTCGCGTGCAGGCGTGCAGGCGTGCATGCCCGCGCGCCCCCGTCGCGTGGTCGGCAGCCCGGAACGCCGTTGCCGCCGGGCTACCGCCGATGCTAGCGACCAAGCCGACCACTGCGGCGGCAATGGCCGCCACGGTGGCGCCAAGCCAGCGTCGGCCCTTTCTGGACTGCGGGGGTTTAACCAATCGCAGCACCGGACCACCCATCCGGCGTCTCAGCGTCGGCCTGCCTGCCGTGCTCAGGCGGGTGAGCCAGTCGCGGACCGGCAGGAGGTCCTCGTACTCAGACCGGCAGGCCTGGCAGGTCCGCAAGTGCCGTCGGACGCCGGCTGCGGCGCCAGGATCAAGCGCGCCAACAATGTACGCGCCAATGTCGCCCCGCCATCCGCTGCATGCCTGGCTCATTTATATCTCACGCCTCTTCACATTGGTGCCGCTCCAAGACGTGCTGGCCCGTGGACCGAGTTCCCTGCGCAGCGCCCGCAGGCCGTAAAAGCAGCGCGATCGCACCGTCCCTTCGGGGATCGCCAGCAACTCGGCCACCTCGGCAACCGGTTTTCGCTGGTAGGACAGGGCCGTGATCACGTCCCTGTCCTCGGCGCTGATCGAGTTGAGCGCGCTCGCAACCACGAGCCCGGTGAAGATCTGGTCAATGCCGTCGTCGGCCCGCGGGACCACGTCCTCGTCGAGCGGCACCTCCCTCGGGCGGACCCGGCGGCGGCGCTGGTAGGTCGAAATCGCGATATTGCGGGCGACCGTGTGCAGCCACCACCTGGCGTGTTCAGGGTTGAGTTCGGTGACGTGCTGCCATCCCCGCAGCTTGGTCTCCTGGACAACGTCCTCCGCGGCCTGCACGTCGCCGTTGACATAGGGCAGCACGAATCCGACAAGCGGCCGGCGGTACGAGGTCATCCAGGTGTCCGCCATGTCGTCGCAACCGGAAGCACCCACGACAGCTACTACGCCAGCGGGCGTGCCCGCGTTCATCCCCGACCACAGAATTGCGCTCAGCCCTGGGGCGCGCACAACCCGCCGAACCCCTGGTGGCGTTATGGCGCGCCCAGGGGTTCATCGTTGGGTGGGCGCAGGTGGCGGAGGCGGTCAGGTGCCGCAGCGGTCGGCGGTCAGCCGCCGCGGACGGCGCGCAGCGACTCGCGCAGCGATCCCATCGTGGCCAGCACGGCTGACGGCTCGTAACCGCAGTGCGCCATGCAGTTCGCGCAGCGCGGGTCCTTCCCCCGGCCGTAGGCGTCCCAGTCGGTCTCGGTGATCAGCTCCTTGTAGCTCTTGGCGTAGCTGTCGCCCATCAGGTAACAGGGCCGCTGCCAGCCCTTCAGGGAGTAGGACGGGATGCCCCAGGCGGTGCAGGCGTAGTCGGTCTTGCCCTCGAGGAAGTCCAGGAAGAGCGGCGAGTGGTTCAGCCGCCAGCGCTTCCTGTTCCCGTCGGCGAATGCCTTGCGGAACAGCTCGCGCGTCTCGGTCACGCCGAGGAAGTGCTCCTGATCGGGCGCCTTCTCATAGGCGTAGGCCGGCGAGATCATCATCTGGTCGACCTTCAGGTCGTCATTGAGGTAGTTGAGCACGTCGATCACGCTCTGCGGCGAATCGGTCGTGAAGAACGTGGTGTTCGTCGTGACCCTGAAGCCGCGCCGCTGGCATTCCCTGATTGCCGCGACCGCCTCGTCGAAGACTCCGTCCTTGCAGACCGAGGCATCATGCCGCTCGGCAAGGCCGTCGATGTGGACGGCCCAGGCGAAGTACCGCGACGGCTTGAACTTGTCGATCTTTCGCGGGATCAGCAGCGCGTTCGTGCACAGGAACACGTACTTCTTGCGCTTGATCAGCTCGCTGACCAGGACGTCGATCTGCGGGTGCATCAGCGGCTCCCCGCCCGCGATCGACACCATCGGCGCACCGCACTCCTCGATCGCGGCGATCGCCTGCTCGACCGGCATCCGCTGCTTGAGCACCGAGGCCGGCTCTTGGATCTTGCCGCAGCCCGCGCAGGCCAGGTTGCAGGCAAACAATGGCTCGAGCTCCACGATCAGCGGGAACTTGTCCTTGCGAGCCAGCTTCTGGCTCATCAGGTACGTCCCGATCCGCAGGCTCTGGCGCAGCGGCATAGACACTTGGGCACCAGCTTTCTCTTCGGTTGCTTCTTGTCTCGGCGGTTACCCGAGGCGATTGGTTGAACCCTCGTTGTGTGCTGCTGGCGCGGCGACCGGTGACCGCGTCAGCCTGGTGACTGCCGCAGCTCCCTGGGCAGTCCGAACTGAACAGCCTCCGTCGCCACCACGACTTCCTTCGTCTCGATCGGACCGAGCCCAGCCAGCGCGGTCACGATCTGCCCCACCACGGCCGGTGGCGCCGAAGCTCCGGCGGTGATGCCCACCGTCGCGGCCTCGGCGAGCCAGCCGAGCTCGATGTCGTCCGCGCTGTCAATCAGGTAGGCCGGTGTCCCCGCCCGCTGCGCCGTCTCCACCAGGCGCAAGGAGTTCGAGGAGTTGGCCGAGCCGACCACCAGGACCAGATCGGAGTCGGCTGCGATAGCGCGTACCGCGCGCTGGCGGTTGGTCGTTGCGTAGCAGATGTCGTCGCTGCCAGGACCCCTCGCCGCGGGAAACCGGTCAAGGATCGCGTCAACCACGCTGTCGGCTTCGTCGGCGGCGAGCGTGGTCTGCATCAGGTACGCGACCTTGCCGGGATCGGCGGGCTTCAGCTTCCCGACATCGGCGGCGCTCTCGACCAGGGCCGTCGATGCCGGAGCCTCGCCCAGCGTGCCCTCCACCTCCTCGTGGCCCGCATGCCCGATCAGCGCCACCAGGTATCCGTCCGACGCGAACCTGCGCGCCTCAGCGTGCACCTTGGCCACCAGCGGGCAGGTGGCATCGACCGTGTCCAGGCCGCGCCGTTGCGCCTCCCGCCGCACTTGCGGGGAGACGCCGTGGGCGGAGAACACGACCGAGGCGCCGTCAGGAACCTCGCTGAGCTCGTCGACAAAGATCGCGCCCAACTTCTCCAGATCGGCCACAACGGTCTTGTTATGCACGATCTGCTTGCGCACGTACACCGGCGCGCCGAATCGCTGCAAGGCCAACTCGACAATCTCGATCGCCCGGTCGACGCCCGCGCAGAACGATCGCGGACTGGCCATGAGCACCTGCCGGGCACGGACGGCGGCCGCCCAGCGCGCCAGCACGGGGCCGGCCAGCCGCAGGGACCGCAGCGCGGCGAGGCCGCCCGTCACGATCCGCGGGCTGACCATAGGGTGCGCGGCAGTGTCCGAGATCGCCCTGACCACGACGGACGGCTGGCCCGCGGCGCCCCGCAGCAACGGGGCGGACTCCATGTCCACGGCGATCGCTCCGGTTTCCGCCAGCGCAGCGCGGGTGCCCCGGCCGACCAGGTGATCCACGGTCGCGATCGGGCCGACCCGGACGCGCAGGCCGGCCCGCCGCAGTTCGCCGGCGAGCAGCGGCGCCGACGGGCAGCTGACCGGCCGACCGGCGCCGAGGACCTGCGACGCGACGACCAAATCGCCGACGCTCAGGTCGTGCGCGAGCGCGCCAGCGACGCCGCCGACCACCAGGCCTGCGCCGGACGGCTCCAGCCTCGCGGCCGAAGCGGCCGACCTGGCCGGCCCGTAACCGGTCCTGAGCACGTCGACGACCGCTGCCCCGTTCTCGCCGAGGCCGCGCACGCCACGCAGACCACGCCGCAGGGCCCTGGCCTCAACCCGCAGCGGGGCGCAGATCACCGGTTTGGTCATTGGCTGCCGCCCAGGTACCGGCCGAGCGCGCTGACCGGGAAGATCAGCCGGTAGAGGTGGTAGTTGATGTAGAAGTCACCGGGGAATCCAGTGCCGGTGAACTGCGGCTCATCCCAGGTTCCGTCCGGGCGCTGAGCCTCGGCGAGCCAGCGCACGCCGCGGTCCGCCGCGCGCTGTGCGTCCTCCCCGCCGGCCGCGAGCAGGGCCAGCAGCGCCCAGGCGGTCTGCGAGGCGGTCGAGGTGCCCCGCCCGGCCCAGCTGGGGTCCTCGTAGGACCGCAGGTCCTCGCCCCAGCCGCCGTCCGGGTTCTGGTGGCTGATCAGCCAGTTCACCGCGCGCCTGATCGCCGGCTTGGCGGGCAGGACGCCCGCGGCGATCAGCGCGGGAACCACGGCGCCGGTCCCGTAGATGTAGTTCGCGCCCCAGCGACCGAACCAGGACCCGTCCGGCTCCTGGTTCCGCAGCAGCCAGGTCACTCCCCGGCGGGCCGCCAGGCTGCCCGCCAGCCCGGCCGCGGCCAGCGCCTCGACAGTGTGGGCCGTCACATCGGCCGACGGCGGGTCGGTGACCTCGCCGAAATCGCAGAACGGCAGCCTGCCCACCAAGGCGGCGGTGTTGTCGGCGTCGAACGCCGCCCAGCCGCCGTCCTTGGACTGCATCCCCGTCAGCCAGGTGATCGCGCGCTGCGCGGCCCCGGCCGCGTTGCCGCTAGTCCCCTCGCCGGCTCCGGCGGGCAGGCCCACGCGGCCGAGCGCCAGCACAACCTCGGCCGTGTCATCGATGTCCGGGTAGCCGTCGTTGTCGAACTCGAAGGCCCAGCCCGCTGGAGCGAGTCCGGGCCTGCGCACCTGCCAGTCTCCCGGCCCGCGGATCTCCTCGGCCAGCACCCAGGTAGCCGCCGCCTGCAGGGCCGGATGGTCGGCCGGGAGGCCAGCGTCGCGCAGCGCGATTATCGCGAGAACGGTGTCCCAGACCGGCGACTGGCAGGCCTCGAACCGCCTGACCGGGCCGCCCGGCGTGTCCTCCCATATGGTGAAACGGTCTAGCCCGGCCAGGCCACGCTTGATCACCGGGTGGTCAAGCCCGTAGCCGAGCAGGCTGAGCGCGATCAGGGAGTAGACCCACGGCGGCTGGATACCGCCCCAGCAGCCGTCCCGCTCCTGCCTGGCAATGATCCATTCCGCGCACCGGCGCATCGCCGCGGTCCGGACGGCCGTGGCCGGTGCCCGGCCGCGGCCCGCTGGCCCCGGGGGACGACCCCCAGAAACCCGCCGCAGGTACCGCTCGTAGCCGTGCAGCACACGGTCCATCCGGCCGAACGCCTTCGCCCAGCCGTCGGCGGGCGACGTGAGCACGGCCGAGCCGGCCGGCGCTTGTAGCTCATCCAGGCCGAAGGGCAGCGATTTGGCTGGCCGGAGTGAGCCGACGATGGTCAGCGGGACAATCGTCTGCCTGGCCCAGCAGGCCCAGTCGTACACGTTCAGCGGGAACCAGGCGGGCAGGTAGATCAGCTCAGGGGGCATCACCGGCAGGTCGTCCCACGACCATTGCCCGAACATCGCCAGCCAGATCCTGGTGAAGACCCTGGTGGCCCTGATTCCGCCGGCGTCCCTGATCCACCCGGCCGCTCTGGTCATGTGCGGGGCCTCGGGCAGGTCACCTGCCAGCCGCAGCGCCAGGTAGGCCTCGACGGTGGTGGACAAGTCGCCGTCACCGCCGCGGAAGTTGGCCCAGGTCCCGTCCGAGCGCTGGCAGGACCTGATCCACCGCGCCGCAGCCGCGGTCTGCCCCTGCGTACGCACTCCGAGGAACTCGCGGAACAGCAGGTCCTCGGCGTCCATGGTGACGTTAGTCTCCAGCTCGCCCTGCCACCAGCCCTGGTGGTGCTGGAGCCCGAGCAGGTGGCTGGTCGCCAATTCCAGGGTCGCGCGGGCGGCCGGGGCCTCAGCATGCTCGGACAGTGCCGTCTGTACGGCGGTTGCCTGGCCCGGGTTCACCACTGCCTCGCCGTCACGAACTCAGCGATCGCGGCGAACTCCGCCCGCACGTCCTCGGGCATGTCCGCCTCGTTGAGGCAGCCCATGGCCGACGAGAGCGCGGTGTCGGCCTCGGCCTCCACCCACTTCTTTCCCCCGGCGGTCTCTACCAGCTCGGCGGCCCTGAGCAGCGCGTCCTCGGTCAGCGGCGCACGCGCGGCGAGCAGCGCGGCCAGTTCCCTGCCTGCGTCGCTCTCGCTGGCCAGCGCCGCGACGACGGGCAGGGACTTCTTCCTTGAACGCAGATCCGACCTGACCGGCTTGCCGGTGACCTCGGTGCTGCCCCAGATGCCTAGCAGGTCGTCGGTCAGCTGGAAGGCCAGCCCGACGTAGGCGCCGAAAGCGGTCAGCGTCATCGCGGTGCTGGCCGGAGCGCCGACGTAGATCGCGCCGATGCTGCACGCGCACGCCATCAGCGCGGCGGTCTTGTCCGCTGCCATGTCGAGGCATTCGTCGACGGTCACGTGGTCGCGCCGCTCAAAGGCCAGGTCGGCGCCCTGTCCCGAGATCAGCCGCTGCACGGCGGCGGCCAGGCAGCGCGATGCCCAGACGGCCTGCGGTGCCGGCCCCTCCAGCAGGAGGTCATTGGCGACCGCCTGGAGCGCGTCGCCGGCCAGGATCGCCGGGCCCACGCCGAAGACGGTCCAGGCGGTCGGCCGGTGCCGGCGTTCGGTGTCGCCGTCCATGATGTCGTCGTGCAGGAGCGAGAAGTTGTGCACGAGTTCCACGGCGACGGCGGCGGGCACAGCCCCCTGAGGCGGCGCGCCCGCGGCACGCGCAGACAGCAACGTCAGGGCAGGGCGCAGCGCCTTCCCGCCGGCCGGATTGCCGGTGGGGCGTCCCTTGCTGTCGGCGAGCCCGAGGTGGTAGCTCGCCACCGGCCGGATGTCGGGGCTAAGCCTGGCCAGCGCGGCCTCGATCCCTGGCCCGACGAGGTCGCGGGCCGTCTCCACCCCGGCCGGGATCGTCGCGGTCACGACGCCGCCCTGGTCGGGGCCCCGACGCCGGTTTCGGCCGGCCTGCCGCCGCCCGCGGCGTGCGGCCCAGGCGAGCCGATCCACGTCGCGGCCGGCCGGGTTGCCAGCTCGCTGATCAGCGTGTCCGCCGCCTGCTCTCCACTTCGCACGGCACCCTCCATCGTGTCAGGCCAGCCTGTGTCGGTCCACGCTCCGGCCAGCACGAGCCCTGGCACCGAGGTCGCAGTGCCTGGTCGGATGGCGCCGGTTCCCGGCGCCTGCCGGAACGTCGCACGACGTTCCCTGGTGACGAAGAAATCTGATATCCGGGCTCCGGCAGCCGCGGGGAAGAGCTGCTCGAGCGCGGGCAGGAACTGTTCCCTTAGCGATGCGGCAGGAACGTCCACGTAGCTGTCGGCGGCCGACAGCGAGACCGCCAGGTACTGCCCGGCCGCGAGGCCGGCCTGCCTGGTCTTGTCGAACACCCACTGGACCGGCGACTCCACGGCGGCCGCGAACGGCAGCCTGGTTACCTGCCGGTCGTAGACGACGTGCACGTTGACAATCGGCGATGACCCGAGCTCATCCCACCGGCCGGCGCCCGCGACCCCAGCCGGGACGGCCAGCCTGGCCGCCTGCGCCGCCGGGACGGCGAGCACGACGCCGTCCGCCGTGAGCTCGGTGACCTCACCGGCGGGCCGGCGCGAGCCGTTGCCGCCGGCCAGCCGGGTTCCGCCCGCTGCTGACCCAAGTTCCACCCGGAAGCCGCCGCCTGACGGCCGGTCAACGGTCGCCACCCTGGCCCCCAGCCTAACCTCGGCGCCGAGCTTGGCGAGCAGGTCAGCGGTCGCCCGGCCGTGCAGCTCACCAAGCGGGACGTCAGCGATCCCGATGTCGGCGGCGTCCCTGGCTCCGAGCAGCGCCGTTTTGATCACTGTCGCCGAGAGCGGCAGGCTGGCCTCATCGCCGGCGATGTTCAGGGCCGAGACGATGAACAGGTCCCACATCAGTCGGCGGGCGGCCTCGTTCTGGCCCCTGGCGGCCAGCCAGTCACCCAGCGACGCAGCGTCGAGGGCCGGATCGGCGGGATCGACGAAGCGCATGGCCAGCGCCGCTCTGGCGACGCTGAGCCGCTCAGGCAGCGAGAGCAGCCGGTAGCCGGCCAGCGCCTGCCCCATGTGCAGTGGCCCGGGCAGCGAGGTGCGGCGCAGCCTGGCCGTGCCGCGCGGTGACAGCACGGTGACATCGAACCGTTCCTGGACCGTCACTCGCCCGGTCACGCCAATTCGCGCTAGCAGGCCCTGGTAGCTGGTACAGCAGCGGAGGAAGACGTGCTGGCCGTTATCGATCATCATGTCGCCGCGGGCGAAGGACGACGCCGCCCCGCCGAGCCTGGGCCTGGCCTCCACCAGCGTGACGTCGGCGCCCGCCTCGCGCAGCCCGATCGCCGCGGTGATCCCGGCCAGCCCGCCGCCGATCACGACGACCTTGCGCGCATTCATGTCCGGCCTGCCTGCTGGCTCGCGAGCGAGGCCAGGGGCTGCTTGCCGCGACGCTGGCGGCGCCTGGCCATCCCGGCCAGCGCGCTGGCCGCGACCATCGCCTTCTCGCTGGCAGGCAGCGACATCCGGTGGTCCAGCGCGGTCTGCGGCGCCGCGCAGATGTGCTCGAGCAGCCGGAAGTAAATGCCAGCCATCGCGCCGGCCGAGGCGGCGCTCCGCCGGTCAAGCAGCGGCATCAGCCGCAGGCCGGTGGCGTACCAGCCCTTGGCTCGCTCGGCCTCGAACCTGATCAGTTCGGCAAGGTTGCCGCTCAGCGCGCCCTGGCCGTCGTGGTCGGCCGGCGTCAGCGAGCAGCCGAACCGGTCGAGGTCCTCGGCAGGCAGGTAGACCCGGCCGTTCCCGAGGTCTTCGCGGATGTCCCTGAGGATGTTGGTCAGCTGGAGCGCGACACCCAGCGAATCGGCTAGCGGCTCGGCCGTGGCGGGGTCGCTGCTGCCGAATATTCCAAGCGACAGCCGGCCGATCGACCCGGCGACGCACCGGCAGTAGTGCTCAAGTTCGGAGAACGTGGCGTAGCTGGTGCCGCGTACGTCGGCCTCGCAGCCGTCGATGAGCTCGCCGAAGGCGCCCAGCGGGATCGCGAACCTGGACGCGGCGTCCCGCAGCGCTTCCAGCACCGGATCGCTGCGCGCGCTCCGGGCGGCATCGGGCGAGCCCGTGCGCAGCGATCCGGTGTGCAGCGATCCGCTGTGCAGCGAGCTGATGTCCGCGCGGGCGCGGTCCAGCGCGGCGATCTTCTCCTCGGCCGGCATGGAGCCGTCCCCGATGTCGTCGACCCGGCGCGCGAAGGCGTAGACCGCGGACAGCGCCCGCCGCTTGTCGCCGGGCAGCAGCGCGATGCCATAGGAGAAGTTCTTGGCCTGCTCACGGGTGATCCGCTCGCACTCAGAGTAGGCAGCGCGGACGTGTGTGGCCGAGGACTGATCGTGGCTCACGTGGCTCACCTACCCCTCGCGAAGGCGCTGGCAAGCTCCATGACCGTGCGGGTCTTGCCGGGACGCGGCGTGGTGGCCAGCACGTCATAGCCGGCGGCCTGGATCGCGGCTAGCGCGGCCCGGCCGCCAGCCACGTAGCCGGCCACCGCGGCCCGCGCTGCGCCGCGGAGCGTGCCGATCAGCGGAGCTCCGGTGTCGATCAGCGACCTCGCACGCCCCACCTCGAAGGCCATCAGCTCCCGCACCAGCGGGGCGGCGTGCGGGGCGGCGAGGTCATGCTCGCTGCAGCCGTGGCTGGCCATGTCCGTGAGCGGCAAGTAGATGCGCCCGGCCCGCAAGTCCTCGGCGACGTCCTGCCAGTGCTCGGCGAGCTGCAGCCCGGTGCAGATGTAGTCGGATTGCACCGCTCGGTCAGCCGAGAAGCTGCCGAAGACATACAGCACGATCCGGCCAACCGGGTTGGCCGACAGGCGGCAGTAACCGACCAGGTCTTCGAACGTCTCGTACCTTTTGACCACTTGATCCTGCTGATTTGCCCTGATCAAGTCGATAAACGGCCGCATCGGGATCTCGCACTCGACCACGGTGCGCTTCAGCCCGGCGACCGCCGGCAGGGCCGGCTCGCCGCTGCTGTTGTAGAGCGCCCGGATGTCGGTCTCAAGTTCGGCGAGCAGCCGCAGCCGCTCGGCCGCCGGAGCCTGATCGCCGAGATCGTCGGCCGTCCTGGCGAAGACGTAGACGGCCATCAGATGCCGCCGGTAGGTTCGCGGTAGCATCCGCAGCGCGACAGGGAAATTCTCGAATGCGGCTTTGGCAGCCACCGCTTCCGTGGTCCCCGGTGATTCCGGCGATGACAGGAGGACGGCCGGCTGCCGCTGCATTGCCGAGCGCTCTGGCACAGGTTCTCCCACGTCCCTCCCCTAGGGGCGCGACTGAATCGCGCCCCGTCCGTGCCCACATTCCCTATTCCTCCACGGACTCTAAATGAAATGCAAACGATGACATCGGCGTCACCTGATACCGGTGTCGCCTTTTGACTCGTGAGCATTGCAAACGCGAACCGAACTCGCCGGTCGGCGCGATGTGATACAATAAACTGCTTGTGCCACTAACGCCTGAATGCCTGATTTGTTCTCCTGGGCGCCCTCCCCTCCGCTGGCCTGGGAAAACTACCAGGTGGCTCGGACCGGTCCCACGGCCTAGTCTCCGAGCATCACCTGGGATCTTGACCGGGGAGCCTTGCCGTGACCTGGGAACAACCGAGGGGCTAGTCTCCCGAACATGACCACGGAACGTCGCCAGCACGCGCCTCCGGAGCCCGGTGCGTCCATCGCCGACGGCCGGGACGGGCTGCCCGCTGCCGACCTGCGCATGGACGCTGTCGCGGTAGAAGCCCTCCCGGAATCCGCGCTGGGCGACGGGTATCAGCCGGCCGCGGTGTCCGGCGATGCTCTCGGGCAGGAGACCGGAGCGGCTGCTGAGCGGCCAAGCCGCCCCAGCCGCGGGACCGGCGTCCGTCCCCGCCGCCCGTCACTTGGCGGCGGTATCCCGGCTCGGGGGCGTGAACTCGGAGCCCAGGGCAGGCAGACGGTGCGCAGGCTGCTCGAGGCGGGCCTGGCCGAGTTCGACGAGCGCGGCTTCCAGGCGGTCAGGGTGGATGACGTCGTCCGCCGGGCCAAGACCTCGCACGGCACCTTCTATCTATATTTCGCCAACAAGGACGACCTGTTCAGGACGCTGCTGCGGGACGCGCTCCGCGACATGGAGACCATCACCGATGAGTTCCCGGTGGTGACGAGCAACGACGGCGGCCGCGCGGCGCTGCGGCGCTGGATCCAGAGCTTCACCGATACCTATGCCGCGCACGCCACCGTCATCCGGATCCTCAGTCAGGCCGAAATCGTCGGCGAGCAGGTGTACGGCGACGGGCTGCGGCTGCTCTTCCGGTTGTCCGAGGCCATTGCGCAGGGGATGACGGTGGCATCGGCCGGCCAGCGCACCGACCAGCCTGCCAAGGATCCGGCCCAGCACGCCGAACTAACCGCCCTGGCCTGCCTGATGATGCTCGAGCGGATCAACTACCTGCTGAGCGTCGATGTCCGGCTGCCGCGCGAGGAGATGGTCGACCGGCTGAGCGCGATCATCTACGCGGCCTTCCATACGCCGTGACAGGTGCGAGCCAAGCGACCGAGCTGCTGGTCATGGATGTCCAGCAGGGCATCGTCGGGCGCTTCGGTGACCCGGCAGGCTATCTGGACCGGCTGGCGCAGGCGATCGGCGCGGCCCGCGCGGCCGGGATGCACGTGGCGTACGTGCGGGTCGGCTTCCGCCCCGGTCATCCTGAGATCAGCGCGCGCAACAAGACGTTCGCGGCGATCGCGTCGTCGAGCGCGTTTACCGACGAAGACCCGGCCGCCGGGATTCATCCCGCCATCGCACCTGACCCGCACGATCTGGTGATAACCAAGCGCCGGGTGTCGGCGTTCGCGGGCAGCGATCTCGAGGTGCTGCTGCGCGGCCTGGGCGCCAGCACGCTTGTCCTGGCCGGCATCGCCACCAGCGGCGTGGTGCTTTCCACCGTGCGCCAGGCTGCAGACCTGGACTACGGCATCGTCGTCCTCGCCGACGGGTGCCTGGACCCGGACCGCGAGGTGCACCGGGTCCTGACCGAGAAGGTCTTCCCGCGGCAGGCGGACGTGCTGACCGTGGCTGAGTGGTCGGCCGGCCTGGCCAGGCAGGCCGACTAATCCGCGCACAGGGAGCCAGCGCGCCCGCTCGCGAAATGACTGCACCGACGACAGCTCCCGCCGACCCGCCCAGGGCCGCTGCCCGCGCGGCCCGCCGCTCGGCGGCGAAATCGGCTCCTGCGCCCTGAAGTATTTTCACGTATCGTGCAAATGTATCCGGTCGTCGCGCGCACCGACAGCCAGCCCGCAGTCATGATCGCGCCCGCCGAACTGGCCGAGTAATAGAGGACGCCGCTATCCATGTCTATTGCCATCACCGACGAACACCGCGCGCTGGCCAAGACCGTCTCTGACTTCCTGGCCAAGAACGGCGCCAGGGCTGCTGCCCGCGCCCTGCTCGATGCTGAGAGCGAGGAGCTGCCAGCCTTCTGGCGCGACCTCGGCGCGCTCGGCTGGCTCGGGCTTGCCGTGCCTGAGGAGCACGGCGGGTCCGGTTTCGGCCTGCCTGAGCTGGTGGTCGTCGCCGAGGAGATGGGCAGGGCGGTGGCACCCGGTCCGTTTGTGCCGACGGTGACCGCGAGCGCGGTGATCGCGGCCGCAGGATCCCCGCAGGTGCAGGCCAGGCTGCTGCCCGAGCTGGCCGACGGCTCCGCCGTGGGTGCCGTTGCGCTGGGCGGCGATGTACGCGTGTCCGGCGGGACTGCCTCCGGTTCAGCCGGGGTGGTGCTCGGCGGCCATCTTGCCGACGTGCTGGTTGTCCCGGCTGGCGATGACATCGCGATCGTTGACTGCCGGGGCCGGAGCGTGTCCGTGCGGGTGCCTGCCAACATCGACCCGGCGCGCCGGAGTGCCAGGGTCACGCTCGACGGCGCGCCGGCCGAGATCGTGCCAGCCGGACGGCAGGTGCTCACCGACGTCGCCAGGACGATGCTGGCCGCTGAGGCCGCCGGGGTGGCACGCGCGTGCACGGAGATGGCCAGCGAATACGCCAAGATGCGCGAGCAGTTCGGCCGCCCGATTGGCATGTTCCAGGCCGTCAAACACCACTGCGCCAACATGCTCGTCGCGGCCGAGCTCGCGACGGCGGCAGTCTGGGACGCGGCGCGGGCCGGCGACGGCAGCGGTGATCAGCTCACCTACACCGCGGCGATCGCGGCCACCCTGGCACTGGCCGCGGCTGACCAGAACGCGAACCTGAATATCCAGGTGCATGGCGGGATCGGCTTCACCTGGGAGCACGACGCGCACCTGTACCTGCGGCGGGCCTTGGCCATCGCGGCGATCATCGACGCGGAGACCGCGGCCACACAGGTCACCGACGCCGTCAGGAAGGGCGTCAGGCGGGAGCGCGCGATCGACCTGCCAGCCGAGGCCGAGCCGGTCCGCGACGTCGTCCGCGAGTTCATCGGGCGGATTCGCGACCTCGACGACGACGCCAGGCGCAAGGCGATGATCGAGGCCGGCTACGTGATGCCGAACTGGCCGAAGCCGTGGGGCAGGGACGCCGGAGCGGTGGAACAGCTGGTGATCGAGCAGGAGTTCGCCGCAGCCGGGATCAGGCGGCCGTCCTACGGGATCACGAGTTGGGTGATCCTCACCCTGATTCAGTACGGGACGGCCGATCAGGTGCAGCGCTGGGTGGTTCCCGCGCTGAACCAGGAGATGATCTGGTGCCAGCTGTTCAGCGAGCCAGGCGCCGGATCAGACGCGGCCGGCATCAGGACCAGGGCAACCAAGACCGACGGCGGCTGGCTGATCAACGGCCAGAAGGTCTGGACCAGCGGCGCGCAGCACAGCAGGTACGGCCTGGCGACGGTGCGCACCAACCCGGACGCTCCCAAGCACAACGGCATCACGACGATGGTGATCGACCTGAAGGCCGACGGCGTCACGGTCAGGCCGCTGAAGATGGTGACCGGCTACTCCGACTTCAACGAGGTCTTCTTCGACAATGTCTTCGTCCCCGACGCCGACGTCGTCGGACCCGTGGACGGCGGCTGGACGGTCGCGCGGGCCACCCTCGGGAATGAGAGCGTCAGCATCGGCGGTGGTGGCGGCGGTATGTCGGTGCCGTCCGAGGCGTTCATCGCCCCGCTCGACGCCCACCCAGAGCGGCTGGTCGGCGGCGCCGGGCGGGTGGGTCGGCATATCTCACGGCTGCAGACCATGAGCGTGCTGAACCTGCGCAGCGCGCACCGGGCCGTGGCCGGCGGCGGACCAGGTCCCGAAGGCAACGTCACCAAGCTGCTGCTGTCGGAGATCGGGCACGAGGCAGCGGCCATTATGGCCGCGCTCGCAGGAGAAGACCTGGCGTTCCTCGAGGGTTCCGGCGCTATGGGCGGCATGCTCGCGCTGGCGAACCGGGCCATGTCCATTGCCGGCGGCACCTCGGAGATCAAGCGCAACCAGATCGGCGAGCGCATCCTGGGCCTCCCCCGCGACCCGCTGATCAAGTAGCCGCTTGCGGCGGTCCAGCCTGGCCAGCCCGTCCAGCCAGGCCAGCCCGTCCAAGCAGGCCAGCCCCGGCGTCCGGTTAATCCTCCCCGGGCTTGTGCCATACCAGCGAGTAACGCCAGTACAGGCGGCGGCGGTATCGCCCGCCCGGGAGCACGCGCCCGGCCAGCCGTCGCACCTGGCGGTAGGTCATTCCCGGCGGCCAGACCTCAGGCGACTGGTAGGCAATCTCAGCCGCGGGGGCACTTGCGGCTCCAGGCGCCGGCGGCACGATGCATCCAGCTGCCGATCATGGCGGGAACGATCAAGGCAGCGCCGGGTCAGCGAGAGATCGCGAGCGAGGCCGATTATCACGAGAACTCCGCCTGGGCGCAGCACGTCCGCCATCTTGCGCAACGCAGGCTCGGCGTTCATGTGGTGCAGCGAGGCAACTGCGGTGACGAGATCAAAGGATCCTGGCTTGACCGTTTCGGCCAGGAAATCGGCCTGAACATACCGGATCTCAGGGAGCCTGGCCTGGCCGCTGGTGCGGGCCAGGGCGATGCTGCGCTCGTCCCGGTCCATTCCGGTCACCTCAGGAACCAGCGGCCTCAGACGGCGGGTCAGCGCTCCCTGGCCGCAGCCGACGTCCTAGAGCGCGTTGGCAATCGGGGGCAATAACGTCAATAATTACCCGATGGCAGTGAAGATTGTGGTTCCATGACTCGTGCAAAGGACTGCTCCACGAACTGGATAACTTGCGCGCCACCTCATCTGCTCGCTTAGGCTATTTACTGACGATGTCAGCACCTCGGCCGGGTTAGTCGCCTTGATCATCATCCCGACCCGGCTGCGTGCTTGGCCGCGTAGTGATACGACAATTCCATGCGCATGTTCGGCCGGCCTAGCGCCGGGCAGGCCGGACAGGAACTCGTGACCGGTCGGCTGAGAAGGGACGAGTGGCTGACGTGAGTCTGGTCATGCTGAATCACGTGCTCGAGGCCACCCTGGCATTCATGATCTTGCTGCTAGCAATGTCGGTGGCCGCGATAGTCCGGGTCGGGCCAGCGCCGGCGGCGACGGAGTCCGATGCTGACGGCGAGGCCGCGGCACCGCCGCCTGGCCGCGTGATGACCACTATGCCTGCCACGGCGCTCTGGCCGGGACCGCCCTCCAACGGCCTACGGCCACCACCGCCCCCAGTGGCGCGCCGGACAAGCTGGCTCGCCAAAGTGCGCTATGAAGGGCTACACGCCCGGGGCCGGATGCCGAGGCAGCGGCCGCCGATTCCGGCCGGCCCGCCGTGGGGGCCAGCCGCGCCGCCTCCCGCCAGGCAGCCGCAGAGCTCAGAGCGCTGGAGCTGAACGTTCCCGGGAAATGAGCGGATCTCCGGCTGTCATTGCGTGAACCATTGCGTGTCGTCGGCCGTGACCATAGGCAAGGTCGGCGGCAGGGCTGCCCTTGACGTGCGGGTGAGCCAGGGCCAGACCGCCACATTGGCCCGAGGCCCTGCCGTCGGCCGGCCAGACCGGCTGCCGCTTGGCGCGCCGGTCAGACCGGGATGGCGGCGCCATTGACCAGGCCAGACTCGGGTGCGGCGAGAAACAGGTAGGTCCTGGCGACGTCGGGCACCTTCGGCCATGCCTCGTGGTTCGCCGAGGGCATGGCGGCCCTGTTCACCGGGGTGTCGATGATGCTCGGAACGACGCAGTTCACCGTGACACCCGTGCCGCGCACATCGTCGGCGGCCATCGAGACTAGGTGCAGCACCCCGAGCTTGGTCACGGAATAGGCGAACCCTGAGCCTTTGCTGACGACTCCGGCCCGGCTCGCCGTATGCACGATGCGGCCTGCGCCAGCCGGCTTCATGACGCGGAGCGCGTGCTTGGTAATCAAGGCAGCGGACACCAGGTTCAGCTCGAACTGCCCGATGAGCTCGGCCTGGTCAAGCTCGGTGAGCGGCCGGGGCGGCGCGAAGCCGCCGACGGTATTGATCACCGCCCACGGCGCGGGCACCGAGTCGAACAGCGCGCCGAGCGCCTCGTCGACACCCGCGTCGGCTGATTTGTAACTGATCCCTTCTAGCCGGCGTTCTCCGGTCGGCTGAGTCTTGTCCACGCCGGTGACGGAGGCGCCAGCCGCGGCGAAAGCGGCCGTGACGCCGACGCCGAGCGCTCCGGCGGCCCCGAAGATCAGGACATCCTGGCCCGCGTAGTTGTGCTCAGCCATCCCCCACGCTCCCTTGTACTCGCCTCCGGCGCCTCACGGTTCTGGTCGCACGCGCAGCGAAGCGACCAGGTACGCCACCCCGAAGGGATCGTCACGGTAACGGACCTCGGTGGAGACCTTACGGCCTCGCAGGGCACCCGCCAGGACCTGCCACGCCGGGCGCCCGGTTGCCATCAGTTCGCGCGCCAGCGCAGGGTCGGCGGACAGCAGCGCGCCGACCTCGCCCGTCCGCACCGCGCGCTCGAATGCGGCGTCGAACCTGGTGCTCCGCCCGTCGAGATAGCCGGGAGCTTTCAGCCCGCGCCGTGCGCTGCCATCGGCCATCACGAGCAGGGCCACCCTGCCGCGCGATGCCGCGAATTCCGCGCCGATGCCTGCGCACCGCTCGGGCGACTCGGCGTGCGCCACCGACTGCAGGACGCGGCTGATCTTGCAGCCGGCCTGGTCGAGCAGCCAGGTACCGACGCCGAGCGCGGACGGCAAGCTGGCCGGGCCTGCGTCCCGTGCCTGGCCAGCGCGTGTGCTGATCCCCGGTGCGTAGCGGGCGAGGTCGAGCGTGCCGACGCCGTTCCAGGTCCTGGTCCGCTCCGCCGGGCCGACGATGGCGATCATGTCGGGCGACGTGCCGGTGAGCTCGGCCACGGCCGCCAGGCAGGCTACCCTCAGCCCCGTGGCGACCTGCTGCGCACCAGTGAGCTGGGGAATCAGCAGCGGCGGCGCCGGGCACACGGCGGCGGCCACGATCATCGGCTACGCCAGGCCTCGCACCACGCGGGCGGGCGGCTTGTCGCCCCTGATCGCCGCGACCATGTCGAGGGCCTGGCGGGTCTGGAGCACATGGTGGGCGCGGAAGATCCTGGCGCCCTGCCACGCGCAGATCGACGTTGTCGCCAGCGTACCGGCCAGCCGGTCAGGCGGCGGCACGTCGAGTGTCTCGCCGATAAAGTCCTTGTTGGAGACCGAGACGAGGACCGGCCAGCCGGTCGCGGTCATCTCGGTCAGCCTCCTGGTGACCTCGAGGGAGTGCCAGGTGTTCTTGCCGAAGTCGTGCGCTGCATCAATCACGATCCGCGCCGGATCGACGCCGACTTCGACCGCGCGCGCGGCGAGCTTGCTCGTCTGGGCGAGCACGTCGGCGACCACGTCCGGATAGCTGACCCGGAATGGCCTGGTCCTCGGCGCCTGCCCGCCCGCGTGCGAGCACACTAGCCCGGCGCCGAACTCGGCGGCTACCTCGGGCAGGGCGGCGTCCCAGCCGCCCCAGCTGTCGTTAATCAGGTTCGCGCCTGCAGCGCAGGCCTCCCGAGCGACCTCGTGCCGCCAGGTGTCGGAGCTGATCACCAGGTCCGGGTAGGCCTGGCGCACCGCCGCGATGAATCCTGCCGTGCGCCTGATCTCCTCCGCCACATCGACGTCCTGGCCGGGTGCCGCGGGGACTCCGCCGATGTCGACTATGTCGGCGCCCTCGCCGACCACCTGATGCACCCGCTCCATCGCCGCCGGCTCGTCCCAGGCATCGCCTGGTCGGAAGAACGAGTCTGGCGTCCGGTTCACGATCGCCATGACGAGGAGCTGCCGCGGCCCGAAACTGTGCCGTCCCAGCCGCACCACGGATTGCGCGGCGCCGGCTGACCGCAGCTCGTCATGCCGCATGCCTGGCACTGTCCCCTTTCGTCGCCGGTCGACTTTCGTCGCCGGTCGACCCGGCGACCGCTAGCTTAGTGGAGGCCGATCAGCGGCCAATCAGCCGTTCAGGCGGCAGATCCCGGCGGCTCTCGGTCAGGCGAACGTGGTAGAGCCAGCGCCACCGCTTGCCGGTGAGCAGGAACTCACCAGGCGCGGCGATGGTGGCGATGCCATTCATGACCGCATCAGGATCGCGCGGGAATCGCTCCCTCGCGGCCCTCGCGTCCACGATGTCGGTCACCTGGCCGCTGGCCGGGTCGATCGCCGCCAGGTAAGGCCTGGCCAGGACGTTGGCCCAGATCCTGCCGGCGTGCCAGGTAAGGTCATTCAGCCCGTCCAGCCGGTGGCCGCCGAGTCGCACCCGAATGATCTCAACCGGCCTGAGCGTCCGCGGGTCGCGCCAGACGAGTTCGCTGCTTCCGTCGCTGGTCACCAGATGCTCGCCCGCCTGGCAGATGCCCCAGCCCTCGCGGTTGTACGCGACGGTCTCCTGCAGTTCCAGTGTTTGCGGATCCCAGCGCAGCGCCACGCGCTCCCGCCAGGTCAGCTGCCACAGCAGATCGCCGGCGAAGCAGATGCCTTCGCCGAACAATTCGGGCGCCAGCGCGACGCTCCGCTCAGGATCGCTGGCGCCGAGCTGATAGCGGACCAGCGCGGATCGCCCGTACCGGCCGGTGCTCTCCCAGATCGTGGTCCCCAGCACGACGAGGCCCTGGGTGAAGCCGCGGCCAGGATGCGGATGGCGCCGCAGTATCTGGAGCCGATGGTTCCTCAGGCAGCCACCTCGATCCTAGCGAGCGCGCCGGGCTAAACCTGCCCTGGATAGAAGCCGCGCCTGGCCTGCGAAGTTTTCGGCGGGTGGCCCGCAACGGCTACCGCCGCGGAGCGCGGCGTCAGGCGGTCAGCGGCGCTGCCACTGCGGCTCGCGCTTGTCGAGGAAGGCCCGCATCCCCTCGCGCGCGTCAGGCAACTGGCTGGTGGCGGCCATCACCTCGATGGCGTACGCGTACGCCTTGGGCTGGTCCAGATCGATCTGCGCGTAAAGCGCCTGCTTGCCGATCCCCTTGCTCTGCGCCGATCCCCTGGTGACCCGCTTGAGGAGCTCATAGGTCGCCGAGTCGAGCTGGCTGGCCGGCACGACCTGGTTGACCAGGCCCCAGTCGAGCGCGGTCTGCGCGTCGATCACATCACCCGACAGTGCCATCTCCGCCGCTCTCTTCCGCCCGATATTCCTCGCGATCGCGACCATCGGCGTATGGCAGAACCAGCCGCCCTTGCCGCCAGGTGCGGCGAACCCGGCCTCCTCGCTGGCCACCGCGAGATCAGCAGACGCCACGAGCTGGCAGCCAGCCGCCGTAGCCAACCCGTGCACTCTCGCGACGACGGGCTGGGGGATCTGCTGGATGAGCGTCATCAGCTCGGTGCAGGTCAGCAGCAGCGACCGCACGGCTGCCAGATCCGCATCGGCAACGTCGGCGAAGTCGTGCCCGGCGCTGAACACCGGGCCGTTGGCTGCGAGCACCACGCCGAGGGCATCGCTGCCGCCGACCTTGGTGAACGCATCGATCAGCTCGCGCATGTGAGCGTGGGAAAGGGCGTTGCGGCGCCGCGGCCTGTTCATCGTGACGGTGGCGAACTCGCCGGACCACTCGACCAGAATATGCTCGAACTCCATCGCGGCGCTCCTTCCCTTCTCCTGTGCAGCCTACGTCCGCGCCCCCCGGCTGCACTCAAGCCAGGGTCCGGCAGGCCTGACGGTCACCCGATGCCGGCCGCCGGTCATCACCCGGCCGGGCCGTTCATCAGCGTCACGGTCGCGGAGTGGCGCAGGCCGCCCTGGTCGACCCAGGTAAGGCCAACCCGATCGCCAGGATGGTGCCGCTGGAGCACCGACTGAAGCACCTCCGGCGAGCCCACCCGCCGGCCGCCGACGGAAACGATCACGTCTCCCGCCCTCAGCCCGGCGATGTCGGCCGGGGACCCGGAGAACACGCCTCCGATCAGGACCCCGCTCCCGGCCGGCACGCCTTGCAACTGCGCCTGGTCCGCGGAGATGACCCCCACGCCGACGAATCCGGTAGCACCGATATGCACCGTGGCTGAGCCTCGCCCGGACTCGATCCGGTCCGCGATCGACAGGGCCCTGTCGATCGGAATCGCGAAGGCCTGAGTCTGGCCCTGCATGGTGAACCCGGATGAGGCTGCCGTGTTCATGCCGATTACCTTCCCGGTCTGGCTGACCAGCGGACCGCCGGAGTCACCCGGCTCGATGGGCGCGTTGTGACCGATCAGCCCGGTCAGCCGCTCCGAGGTACCAGCCGCGGCGTCCTTGGCCGTGACCGATGCGCCGAGGGCCACAATGCGGCCGGACACGACCGACGGGGTGCCGCCCTTGCCGCCGGCGTTGCCGATCGCGACAACTTTCTCGCCTATGCTGGCGCGAGCCGAATCGCCGGTCGGCACGGTCTGCAGGCCGGACGCAGCGCGCAGCTGCAGCACCGCGACGTCATGGCTGCGGTCATAGCCGACCACCGTAGCCCGGTAGGTACGCCCGCTGCCCACCTCGACGGCCTTGATCGAGGTAGCGCCCTCGATGACGTGGTTGTTGGTGAGTACCTCGCCAGAAGGATTCAGGACCATGCCTGTGCCTGCGGCCTGAGCATGCCGGTATCCGAGCGTGGTCACGATGTCGACCAGGCCGGGATCAACCTGCGCGGCTATCTGGCTGTTCGACAGCGCCCCTTGCTGACCTGCAGGTTGCTGGCCCTGCGATACCTGCAGGCCCCAGAAGCTGGCCAGGCCGATCACGACCACGTAGAGGAAGATCAGGAACCGGCGGCGCATCCGGCGGACCGGACCGCCGGGCCCGCCCCCGCCGCCGTAGCCGTAAGGGCCGTACGGCCCGCCAGGCCCGCCCGGACTCCTCGGCACAGGCCAGCCCGCGGGCGGCGCACCTGGTGGCACCGACCCAGCCCTCGTCCCAAGCGGCGGATCGTAAATGCTCGTCATGCGATCGGCTCCTTCGGCGCGCATTGATCGGCGTTGTCTGGCTCCAGGGTCCGGCATGGACCTGAATGCAACCTGAACGTGCGCTGAGCGCTGCCTCGAACTCTTCCGACGACCCTTTGTTGCGAAAGAGGCGTACAAGGCACGAGTCTCGGGAGGCCGCCACCTATCCCGCCCTACTTGGGCAGGCCATTGGCCGCTGACCGGCAGAGAGCCGATCTGGACTGGTCGGCGTGATTCAGCGTGGCCGCCGACCGGCAGACAGGCCCGCCGGAGGTGGTGATGCCGAGCGCGATGATCGCGGCCATGAGCCCGGCTACGAGAACGATCGGAATCGCCGACGTCGCCCGTGCCCAGCGAACGGAAGCCCGCAACACGACGAGCAGGGGCGTCGGACCGCGCGCCAGCCGCTCCGTAGGGGGCGGGCCCTCGTCCCTGGTCAGGCGGGTGAAGATCGCGAACATGGAAGCGAGCCCGGGATCACGCGCAGCCATTGCACGATCCATGCCGTTCAGGACTGACTGCTGGCGGGTTGGCAAACTCA
>Ga0207646_10001306_pt1 | contig 30966 bp, 22 predicted proteins | sample KBSK5502metaG_FD_184343 | JGI IMG/M metagenome (GOLD analysis project Ga0207646, IMG submission 184343) | Corn, switchgrass and miscanthus rhizosphere microbial communities from Kellogg Biological Station, Michigan, USA - KBS K5-50-2 metaG... | ecosystem: Host-associated > Plants > Roots >... | reverse complement strand
TTTTTCGGCGAACGCCGGCGTTGCCGCAGCAACTGGAGTGGCGCTCGCCGCGGGTGCCGGAGTAACCGACGGCGCTATCGACGGACTAACTCCAACGACTGTTGTTGGAGTTGGAGAAACCGCGGCAGTGGCGGGAGCACGCTGCGGTGCTTGTTTCACGATCCACCATTCCCACGCCACCAATCCGATGACGCAAAGTATGACGACGGTCCACGCGGTTCGATCCATAAAATTCTTGGTGCAACAAAATCACGCGCAACGATCAATTGCCGGAACCGGATCGTGACCGGAGCCACCCCAAGGGTGACAACGTCCGATCCTTTTTAATCCCAGCCAGCTACCACGCAACGCACCGTGCATTTCCACGGCCTGCAAAAAATATTCCGAGCAACTCGGTTCGAATCGGCAACCTGAACCGGGCCCGCCAAAAGCGCACAGCAGCGGCGAAAGCGTCAACTGATAAGCTCTAATTAGAATGCGAATGAGTCCGCGCATTAAGCGCTTAGGATAGAAGCGCGTCCAGCCAGACGCAACCATTCAGCCTCCAATTGCTGGTAATCTGCCTTCGCAGCATTCGCGCGCGCGATCGTCACGATCCATCTTCCGCTAAGAATCTCGCCTTGATGTTTGCGGACGATTTCGCGCAAGCGACGTCGCACGCGATTGCGCGCGACGGCAGACCCGAGCGCGCGCGGCGTAATGAAGCCGGCGCGAAAGCCGGCTTCATTACTTGCAAAAACGCTGAGCAACAGCAAACGGCCGCGTTCAACGCGGCCGTTTGCTTTCACCCGCTCAAATTCGCTCGGCCGGGTCAAGCGTCGGCTCTTTGGAAATGCGAATTGCTTCGGCGCCATGGCGATTGTCGATCTTAACGTGGTCGCGCCAAATGCAACTGCATTTGGAGCGACAAGATCAGTACAGCAAAAGTCTTTCGCCCCGCAAACGCGGGACGAAAGACTTCGCGATTAGTTGCCTTTCGCTGTTTAAGGCGAAGGCGAAGTATTGACGTTAATGTCCGTTTTGGTTTCGGTCTTTGTCGCCGGCGACGGATTCACGATTGTCGTGTTGGTCTCCTTTTTCTCCGACGGCGGATTTGTGACAGTGGTTTCTTTTTGCTCACATGCCGTCAACAAAGCGGCGCCCATCAAAAGGCAGATGTACTTTTTCATGTGAAGTGTTGGACGTAGTCCGACATCAATTATTTAAGGTGTTGGCGAAGGACTAGTAGTTGTCTCGGTTGTTGTGCTCGTCGTTGCCGCGGGCGACGCGGTTGCCGACGGAGCCACGGTTTCTGTTTTTTGTTCACACGCCGCAAGCAGTACGGCGCCCGCCAGGATAAAAATATATTTCGTCATAGTTGCAGATCTCATTACCTGATGTTTCGCACGAGGAACACCGGTCGGCTGTGCGATTTACAACGGCGCTTCGTATTTCAGTCCGTGCGCCTCGGCGACTGCTCGGCAGGTTAGTTTCCCGTCGCGGGTATTGATGCCGCCAATCAAAGCCGGCTGTTTTTTGCACGCTTCGTCCAATCCGACGTCTGCGAACAACTCGACGTAACGGTAAGTGACGTTGGTCAACGCTTGCGTGGCCGTGCGCGCGTAGGCCGCAGGCATATTCGCGACGCAATAGTGCGTGACGCCTTCTTCGACATACGTCGGCTGCAAGTGCGTTGTCGGTCGCGAAGTTTCGGCGCAACCGCCCTGGTCGATGGCGATGTCCACGAGCACGCTGCCCGGTTTCATTGCTTTCAACATCGCGCGAGTGATTAATTTCGGCGCTTTCGCTCCGGGCAAGAGCACCGCTCCGATGAGAAGATCGACATTCGGCATCAATTCGCGCAGATGCGATTCGCTGGAATAAAGCGTGTGCGCGCTGCCCATCGTGATGTCGAGAAATCGCATTCGTTCCAGATCGACTTCGAGAATGGTGACGTCGGCGCCAAGACCAGTCGCCATGCGCGCGGCGTTCACGCCCGCTGTGCCGCCACCGATCACGACCACGCGTCCCGGCAAAACTCCCGGCACGCCGCCGAGCAACACGCCGCTGCCGCCATTGTGTTTCGCCAAAAAGTACGCGCCCATCACCACCGACATGCGCCCCGCGATTTCGCTCATCGGCTCGAGCAGCGGCAAGCGGTTGCCGATCTGAATCGTTTCGTAGGCAACGCCGATCACACCCGATTTCAGCAAAGCTTCGGTGAGCGGCTTGCTCGCAGCGAGATGAAGATACGTGAATAGAATTTGTCCCTTGCGCAAAAGCGGAAATTCCGGCGAGAGCGGTTCCTTCACCTTCACGATCAGGTCCGCGCGCGCGAAAACGTCCTTGGCAAGATCAACAATCTCGGCGCCGGCTTTTTTATATTCCTCGTCCGGATAACCAGAGCCGACGCCTCCATTTTTTTCGACCAGCACAGTGTGACCACGTTTGGTCAATTGCTCGGCCGCGGAAGGAACGAGCGCAATACGCCGTTCCTGTTCTTTAATTTCCCTGGGAACGCCGATGATCACAAAGACAGTGACGGGTGACCAGTGATGAGTGACAAGTTAAAAATGCAGGCGCGAGGTTTTTTCTCGTCACTCGTCACTCAATTGAGCGATGGGTCGTCCGGCGCAGCGGCGAGCATTCGATACCACGGACCGAGACGATTCATAATATCGAACCAAAGCCTTGAGAGTTTTTCAGATTTGATCGCGGCACGACTGGGCTTCTGAACGATCCACGCTTTTTGTTTCATCTCGGCTTCGAGTTGTCCCGCACTCCATCCGGCATAACCGAGAAATGCGAACAGCGTTGGCCCATTTGCCGAAACTTTGGCAGTTGCTTCATCGGCATCGAGCGAATGTTGGTTTAATTTCAGCCCCGCGCCTTTCTGCCATTCGAACTGCGCCAGCATTAATTGATTACTGCCGACCGGTCCGCCGAAGAAAACGGGAACGTCCGCCAGATTTTCGGGCGGCATCTCGCTCACGAGATCGGCGACGTTCTTATCGAGCGGCCGATTAATGATCACCCCGATCGCGCCATCGTCCGGATCGTGCGCGGAAATATAAAGGACCGTCCGGCGGAAATTCGGGTCGAGCATCTTTGGATGCGCGACCAAAAGAGATCCGGCAAGGTTTCTCGTTTTTTCTGGGCGCAGATTGCGCATGCAAAATTAAAACGCGCATTGCGGGGTTTCGCAAGTGATCCAGTTTTTAGGCAAATCTGAGCTTTCCCTAGATCGACATCTTGCCTACGGCCGGGTGGTTTTACCGAGTCTCCGTAAGAAAAAATGAGCCCCTACCGAAATTTTTGTTGCGGCATCCTTTAAGCTCGGCTAGTAGCTGCTCAGATTTTGGAAGATTGTTCTGGGGGGAACAGCCGCCCTTCACGCCCATCGGGCGTGGGGGGCGGTACTTTTTTGGGGTAATTGAAGAAAACGCCGAACGCCCAACGTCGAACATTCAATGTCGAATTCAGCGCAGTCGGGAAAATTTTCGTGGTCGGTTGCGTTGACGCTCGTTGTCCTAATTCTCGCAGCCGCCAGCGTTTTTGTTTTTTGGCGTTTGGAAACATGGCCCGCGCGCACCGTCGGTCAGGGCACGGAAGACATTGAACGTCTCGGTAAAGACTTGCGCTCTGCGTTCATCGATATCGCGCATTTGCAGCCGCGAATCACGATTAACAACCGGACGATCGCCACTGAATCGCCCGCGCCCGCCGCCGAGCTCGCGATCCTCACGAAGCAGTTAAAGGTGAAACGCGAATTCCTCCACACTTGGGCCGGTAGCTCCAAGCGGATCAAGTTGAGCGGAACATTTCTCGCGAAGGCCGGTTTCGATTTGCGTCAGGATGTGACCGTCGATGTGCGAGCTGACGAAATCGTGATCCAACTCCCGCATGCAGAAATCGTCGGCATTGAAGAAAAGCATGTCGATGTTCTCGCACTCGAAAATGGTCTTTGGAACCGGATCAGCAGCGCCGACTTGGAAAATGAGCTCACGCAATTGCCGGAGATGGCGCGTCACCAGGCGCAGGAACAACGTTTGCCGGCGGAAGCGGAGCAGGAATTGCAACGCCAGTTGAGTAAACGGATTCGCGTGCGCCAGCCAATCCGCCTCCTCTTCACTTCTCCGCCGCCAACCGAATCGCCGGCGCCTCCACAGTAAACCTGCTTTGCGCACAGGCGATTTGCCGGTAAAGCAATGGGCGCGGATGCCCAGGAATCGTCTTTTTTTGATCTCCGCTGCGATCCTGATCGTAGCGCTCAGCACGATTGTCTTCGCTCCGCTTGTAGTTTCGAATGGGCTGCGGCTCTGGCTGCACTGGCAAGCGCGTCGCCAGGAATTAAACATCGACATTGGAAAAATCAGCGCGCCGTTCTTGCGCCCGATCTCGATTGATCGGATCCGCGTCACCAATCGAGCCGGCACCGCCACTCATATTGAACTCAATGGCGAGAAAGCAATTCTTCGCCTTAGTCTCGCAAAAATTCTGACCGGCCGCGGCGACAGCATTCACGGATTGTCGATCCAGACCGCGCGCGCAGAAATTCGCCGTGATTACGCGGAGACGGCAAAGCCGGCGCGGTTCAACTGGCGGGCGTTGGAGAAATTGTTGCCTGTTAATTTCGACATTGCTCATCTCGATTTGCGAGTCGAGAACGGGCCGACCATCGTTTTGCTTCGCGACGCGGCTATTTCTGGAAATCACATTGAAGCCGGGCGGTTCACCGCCGGCGAATTCGCGATTACCTCCCCTTTGCTTCGACAAACATTTTCGCAATTGCGCGGCGCCACCAAATGGCAGGAAGACCGGCTCACCATTGGCGGAATGAATCTCGCCCGCGGCCTCGATCTTCAATACATCGTCATCGATTTGTCGCGACTGGATCACGAACGCGCCGATCTCCAATTCGATCTCGACGTGCTCGGGGGCAAAATTCGCGGCAGCATTTCCAACGAATGGCCTGGCCAACGTTCGACCTGGAACCTCGCCGGAACTGCGACCGGCATTTCCCTCGCCCAAACCTCCGAGGCGTTCGGCTTTACCGATCGGCTCGGCGGTTCGCTTCGCGCGTGCAATTTTACATTCCGGGGCGACCCGCGCGATCCGCTGAGCGGCACTGCGTCGGTTTGGACAGAACTCAACGGTCTGAGCTGGCACAATCGCGCCGCCGACGTGCTCATGCTCGGCGCCATTTTTTACAATCGCCAGATCCAGCTTCAGCAGCTTTACATCAAGCAGCGCCAAAATGAATTGAGCGTGAGCGGCGAAGGCGCGATTCCGTCCAAGTCCACCGACTGGCTCAATCCAGATTTTCGCGGCCGGATTTTGGGAAAGATTTCCGATCTCGGCCAGTTCGCCGAACTTTTCGGCGCGAAGCCGCGCGAATTTGCGGGAGCGATCGCGATCGAAGGAACGTTGAACGCGCGTGAGCGCAAACTTGGCGGATTCTTAACCGCCACCGGTAGCTCGCTCTCTTTTTTCAATCGACAGATTGAAAAGCTGACCGCCAAAATAAATCTGAAACCGGACGCGCTCGAGCTGGAGCAATTCGAAGTTCTGCGCAAAAAGGATTTTGTTCGCGCCCAAGGTAAGCTCGACATCTCCCACGAACACGATTTTTTCGGAAGCATCGAAGCGAGCGTCGGCGATGCGGCGGAATATTTTCCACTCGAGCGGGCGGGCGCGAAGGCCGCAATTCCTGTCCGGCTAAATGTTCAGGTCGCGGCCAGCGCGTGGGACGCGCATCTTGTTTTTGCTTTACCGGGCTCGAGTCCAGTCGATGTCGCGGCAAAGTTTCCCTTAAAGATCGGAGAGGATTGGAAAACTTTTCTCGCCTCGCCAATTGAGGCGACGATTAATTTTCCAACCGTTGTTGTGACCAGTGCGCCGCAATTTTTCCATCCCGCCATTTTTAACGAAGGAATCTTAAGCGGAACAGTCTCGCTCACTCAGAACCTGGAGCACCCAAACATTACCGGCGAAGCGCAGCTCTTGAATGGCGTTCTTCAAAATGCGCCGCTCGATCTCGCGCGAGCAAGCGGACGCCTCACTTTCAGTGGCGATCACGGAACGCTCGAGTTCCTGAACGCGGCGACGAAGGATGTCGATCTTTCATTGAAGGGCACGATCGATTTTCGAAACAGCAACGATGTGCTGATCAGAATTTCGAGCGCGCTGCCGATGTTCGACACAACCCTGAGCATTCAAGATTGTCTGCGCCGGATTGACGTCATGCCGATCGAGGCCACGCTCGCTCCCACGATCGAAGAGCTTGTGTTTCAGGGCGACTTGTTCGCTAACACCTGGAAATTCGGCCTCAAAGAAACCGGAACTTCTTCAGCAGCGGCAATGGCCAATCCGTTGACGCGCGAGTTCCATTTCTGCAACGGACCAACGCCGCCCGGCGACGTCTTTAATATTGGCCTTCATCCGCGGCCGAAACCGACTCCATCGAAATCGCGCAAACGGGGCGCACGTTAATCCCGCCGATCGGCTTTCGTCGTGACCAACCAGCGCATTAATTTCTGCTCGAGATCATGCGTGAGATTGACTCGTAAATCCGCGCCGGCATCAACCCGCAGAGCCTCGCCATTTGGTCGATCGAATAGAAGCTGCACGCGACGTTGACCCGGCGAGGTCGCGAGAATTTCGCGCACTTCGCGCAACTCCTCGCTCGTTGTTGCTGCTGAAAATTGCAGAAGTAGCGCCGGTTCTTCTGATGCCGGCGCTCCGCCGTTTCCATTGACCGCGCCGTTTGATTTGGTTGCGGTCGGAACCCTTACTTTCTGCGCCGTGGCGCGCAAAGAATCGGCCCGGGCGTCAATCGTTCCCCGAACTTCAACAACTTTTCCCGGCAACAGCAGTTCTGAAACCGTCACGTAGACGTCATTCCAAACCACGATCTCGATTGTGCCAGTTCGGTCTTCGAGCCAAATAACCGCGAACGGTTTGCCTTCTTTGCGCGTGAACTTTTTTTCCGCGTTCGCGATCGCGCCCGCAATTCGGAATTGCGCTCGGTCCTCCAAAGCTCCGAGCGAACTGATCGACTGATAATTCTTCGTCGCAATCAGATCGGCATAAGCATCGAGCGGATGGCCGCTCACGTAAAATCCGAGCAGCTCTTTTTCGTAGGAAAGTTTTTCGTGATCGCTCCACGGCGTAACGACACGCTTTCTTGTCGTCGCGGCGTGCGTTTCGTCGTCGAACAATGAAACCTGGCCAACCGTGCGGTCGCGCAACGCGGCCGCCGCGCAGGAAAGCGATTCGTCGATGCACGCGAAGAGTTCCGCGCGATCGCGTCCTATGAAGTCGAAGGCTCCGGCCTTGATCAAACTTTCCAGCATCTTGCGATTCGCGATGCGCGTTCCGATTCGTCCGCAAAAATCTTCCAGCGAATTATAGTCCCCTGCCCGCTCCCGTTCTTCGATCGACATCTGCATCGCCGCTTCGCCGACGTTTTTGAGCGCCGCGAGTCCGTAACGGATTGCCATTTTGCCGTCGTGAGACTCGGGCGTGAATTTCAAGCCGCTCTTGTTGATGTCCGGCGGTAAAATTGAAATTCCCATTCGCTGGCATTCGCCGACGAACACCGAAATTTTGTCGGTGTTGTTGATTTCATTGCTCAGCAATCCGGACATGAATTCGACCGGATAATGCGATTTCAAATACGCGGTCTGATAACTGATGACGCCGTAAGCCGCACTGTGGCTCTTGTTGAATCCGTAGCCCGCAAATTTTTCCAGCAAATCGAAGATCGCGTTCGCCTTTCTCTCAGGAATCTTATTCGTGCTCGCGCAACCTTCGATGAAGTTCTTTCTCTCCTTCGCCATCTTCTCGCGATCTTTTTTGCCCATCGCACGGCGAAGCAGATCGGCTTGCGCGAGTGAGTAGCCGGCGAGTTTGCTCGCTGCCGCCATCACTTGCTCTTGATAGATCATGATGCCGTAGGTGTCGGCGCAGATTGGCTCGAGCAGCGGATGCAAATATTTGATCGGCGTGACGCCCTTCTTCGCTTTCACGTATTCGGGAATCAGCTCCATCGGCCCCGGCCGGTAGAGCGCGATCAATGCGATGATGTCGTCGAGTTTCTTGACCTCGAACTGCTTCGACAAATTGGTCATCCCGCCGGATTCCATTTGGAAAAGACCAATCGTTTCGCCGCGGTTGTAGAGATCGAGCGCCGCTTTGTCGTCCAGCGGAATATTTTTCAACGAAAACTCTGGCTCGCGCTTGCGAATCAGCGTCAACGTATCCTCGATCACGGTCAGCGTTTTGAGTCCGAGGAAATCCATCTTCAGCAGACCGAGATCATTCAGCGGCCCCATCGCATACTGACTGATCACATCATTGCCTTTCACGTCGCGGCAGAGCGGGATGTAATCGGAGAGATCGCGGTCAGCGATGACAACGCCCGCCGCGTGCACGCCCGCGTTCCGCGATAGTCCTTCCAAAGTTTTCGCGTACTCGAAGAGTTGTTTCGTCTGCGCTTCGGTCGCGATCGCGCGTTTCAGCTCCGGATTTTTTTCCGCGGCAGAATCAAGCGTGATTCCCAATTCATTCGGAATCATGCGCGCGATTCGATCGGCGTCGCGATATGGCAAGCCCATCACCCGGCCGACATCGCGCACGACGCTCTTTGCTTTCAGTTTTCCAAAGGTGATGATCTGCGCGACGCGGCGCTCACCGTATTTTTGGCGAACGTATTCGAGAACTTCGCCGCGGCGCGTTTCACAAAAATCGACATCGATATCTGGCGGCGAAACACGATCCGGATTCAAGAAGCGCTCGAACAGCAACCCGTATTGAAGCGGATCGATGTCGGTGATTCCTAGCGCGTAGGCGATAAGCGAGCCGGCGGCTGATCCACGACCCGGGCCGACTGGAATTCCGCGGCCTTTCGCGAAATGAATAAAATCCCAAACGATCAGGATGTAACTGACGAAACCGGTTTTCTCGAGCACGCCCAGCTCATAAGCGAGTCGCTCGCGCAGTTGATTGTCGATCTTGGCACGTTCGCCGTACCGTTCTTCGAGCCCTTTGTAGCAAAGCTCGCGCAGATAATTTTCGCGCGTGTAATCCGCCGGCACCGAATACTCCGGATATTTCGATCGCCCGAATTCAATCGTGACATCACAGCGCTCGCCGATTGCCAGCGTGTTGTCGATCGCGTCCGGATGATCTTTGAACAACGCGCGCATTTCCGCCGGCGATTTGAAATAAAGCTCCGGCGCGTAACGCATCCGGCTTTCGTCCGCAACCATTTTGCCCGTGCCGATGCAAAGCATCACATCGTGCGCGTCGTGATCGTCCCGGCTTAGAAAATGGACGTCGTTCGCCGCGACTAACCCGACGCCGAGATCCTTCGCGATCTTCGGCAACACCGCGTTGCACCATTTTTGTTCTTCGAGTCCGTGATCGTGCAGCTCGATGAAGAAATTTTCTTTGCCCAGAATGTCGCGGTACTCCGCTGCCGCCGCAGTTGCTCTTTGAACATTGTTCGCCTGGAGCGCGGAATTCACTTCACTAGCCAGACAGCCGCTGAGCCCGATCAATCCTTCATGACGTTCAGCGAGTAGCTCCTTGTCGATCCTCGGCCGATAATGAAACCCGTCGAGATGCGCGGTCGTGATCAGCTTGACCAGATTCCGGTAACCGATCTCGTTTTCGGCCAGCAGCGTGAAGTGATACGCCGCTTCCCGCATTGAAGTCGCTTTCTCTTTGTGCGACTTCGGCGCGACGTAGGCCTCGCAACCAATGATCGGCTTGATGCCGGCGCGCTCCGCTTCCTGATAAAATTCAATCGCGCCGAAAAGATTTCCATGATCGGTCACGGCGACGGCCGGCATATCGAACTCGGCTGCTTTGCGCATCAGCTCGCGCATCCGAATCGCACCGTCGAGCAACGAATATTCGGTGTGAAGGTGGAGGTGAACGAATGAATCGCGGGGCACTTTTTGATTTAAGCTGAAAACGTCAAACGCTCAACGCTCAACTTTGATTTAAAAAACGGGCACGAAAAAATTTCTTGTTTGCAATCGCGCAATCGCATTGTTAAGGAAGCGCGTGCCGCGCGTCAGCTTCTCATTTGTGAATAACTGCGCGCTTTGACCGAAATGAAAAAACTGGAAGCGATCATCAAGCCGTTCAAGCTCGAGGAGGTCAAGGAAGCCCTGGCCGAGCTCGGGATTGAAGGCATGACCGTGACCGAAGTGAAAGGTTTCGGTCGCCAGAAAGGCCACACCGAAATTTATCGCGGCAGCGAATACACGGTCGATTTCCTGCCCAAAGTCAAAGTAGAAGTGGTGATGGCCGACGACATGGTCGAAAAAGCAGTCGCGGCCGTCGTTGGCGCGGCCAAGACCGGAAAAATCGGCGACGGAAAAGTTTTTGTGCTTCCGGTGGAACACGCGATCCGTATCCGCACGGAAGAGATCGGCGAAAAAGCAGTTTGATGACGAGAGACCGAATTAACCCATCAAGCGATGGGTTGGCTCGGCTCTATTTATCTTCCCGCCCTTTTGTGAATAACCGCGCCGGTTATTCACAATCAATTCCCAAAAATTTTCATCTTTCATCCTTCAACCTTCATCCTTAACAGCACAATGGCCTCAAAAGACAAAACTCCATCCGACGTCAGCAAAATGATCAAGGACAACGACGTGAAGTTGATCGACTTCAAGTTCACCGACTTGCTCGGGACATGGCAACATTTCACCACCACGCTCACCGAATACGACGAAGAAATTTTCAAGGACGGCCTCGGCTTCGACGGCTCGAGCATCCGCGGCTGGAGAGTCATCAACGCCTCCGACATGCTCGTTATTCCCGATCCGGCCACGGCGTGGATCGACATCTTCAATGCCGAGCCGACGCTCTCGCTCATTTGCACGATTGTCGATCCGATCACGCGCGAACCGTACGATCGCGACCCGCGCGGCGTCGCCGAGAAAGCTGAAGCTTATTTAAAGAGCACGGGCATCGCCGACACCGCGTTCTTCGGACCGGAAGCAGAATTCTTCATCTTCGACGACGTGCGATTCAGTTACCAGGGCAACGCGTCGATGCACTTTGTCGATAGCGTCGAGGGGCATTGGAACAGCGCGAAGGAGGAATTTCCGAACCTCGGTTACAAAATTCGCCCGAAGGAAGGTTATTTCCCGGTCTCGCCGATGGATTCATTGCAAGACATTCGCAACGAAATGTGTCTCGAGATGGAGAAAGCGGGCATTGCGATCGAGCGCCAGCATCACGAAGTCGCTACCGCTGGCCAGGCCGAGATCGATATCCGTTTCGCGCCGCTCAAACGCATGGGCGACAGCCTGCAATATTACAAATACATCATCCGCAACGTCGCCAAGCGCCACAACAAGACCGTGACCTTCATGCCGAAGCCGCTCTTTGCCGACAACGGCTCGGGCATGCACACGCACATGTCGCTTTGGAACGGCGACAAACCGCTCTTCGCCGGTAACGGTTACGCTGGACTCAGTGACATGGCGCTCTTTTTCATTGGCGGAATTTTGAAACACGCGCCCGCGCTCACCTGCATCACGAACCCGACGACAAACAGCTACAAGCGCCTCGTGCCCGGATTCGAAGCGCCGGTCAACCTCGCTTACTCCGCGCGCAATCGTTCCGCCGCGATCCGGATTCCAACGTATTCGCCGAGCCCGAAAGCAAAACGCATCGAGTTCCGCACGCCTGATCCCGCAGCGAATCCATATCTTGCGTTCAGCGCGCTCTTGCTCGCGGGGCTCGATGGAATCCAGAACCGGATCGATCCCGGCGATCCGCTCGACAAAAATCTTTACGATCTCCCGCCGGAAGAACTGGCGCAGATCGCGAGCGTGCCCGATTCACTTCGCGGCGCGATCGAAGCGCTCCAGGCCGATCACCAATTCCTGCTTCGCGGCGACGTGTTCAACGCCGACTTCATCGCCAACTGGATCGACATGAAACAAAAAGAATACGACGCCCTGCGGCTGAGACCTCACCCCTATGAGTTCTCGATGTACTACGACGTGTGATGCATCGCGGTTTCTCCCCAGATATGAACTGGCAAAGTTTTTTCAAAACAACTTTGTTCGGCGCAATTGGTCTGGCACTGACCACAAGTGTGGCGTTCGCTGCCGACCGAGTTGAGTTGTCATTCATTACCGACAAAGGCTGGGTCCAATGCACCGTGGGCAGCGACTGGAACGTTTTGTCAATGAAGACAAAGGACATAGTTAGGGGCGCAGCGTTTCAAGTTCCGAATCCTCCGGGCGAAGAAACATCTGGTCCGACGAACGTTCTTGTTATGTTGTTTCAATTAGATTCAGCGCAGGCCGCAACTCGTTACACAAATGTTCGTCGGGAGCGCACAAAGGGAGCCAAATCGCGAATCGGAGCCTGGGAAGTTTTCAAGAGCGAATTCGACGAAAGGGCACCAGGTTTTCAGGGCGTGTGGCATATCGCGACATTGCCGACGTCCATGTGTGCATCACATTTAATTGGCCACACCTGCGAAAAAACGCATCGGCTTATGACTCTCAAATGGAGCAAACATTTGTCGCAATGTTGAAGCCTGTTAACGGCGGCCTTGGCAAATATCAGAAGCGTGAAGGTGAAGCAATTCGGCGGCCCCAATAACAAGGTAAGAATAAACCGGCGAAGTTTTCTTAAAACGAATTTGTTCGGCGCGATTGGGATTTAACCGCAGAGATCGCCGAGGCCGCTGAGGAAACCCGAGGTTAATCTTTCTCTGCGTCCTCCGCGCCCTCTGCGGTTAATTCAGGGCCGCGCAAACCGCCGCTAAAAAATCGCAATTGACCGCCAGCAGGCTCGCCGGGGCGGTGTTAAATTGGGATCGTGAGCAAAAGTACTCGCCAAGATCGACATCGTGCGCCGCGAATGCTTTTCGGCATCGGCATTTCCGTGGCGGCGATCGCGGTGATCGCGATCTTGGTCTGGCAGGGAATCTTTGCGCAGGGCGCGCCTGATCCAACGCAACCGAACACCAGCAAGACGGTCGCAGCGCTCGACATCGGCGTTTTGGTTTTTCGCGAAGGTCTCGAATGTATTCTCGTTTTGGCGGCGATCACCGCCAGCATGGTTGGCCCGAAACGCGCGCATCGTAAACCGGTCGCGGCCGGCGCTGGCGTCGCGTTCGGCGCGACGCTGATCACATGGGTCATCGCGGTGCGGATTGTCGATTCATTGAGCGACAACATGCGCGCGCTCGATCTTCAGGCCGCAACCGGATTGCTCGCGGTCGTCGTATTGCTGATCATCATGAACTGGTTCTTCCACAAAATTTATTGGGGCGGCTGGATCCGCGCGCACAATCGCCGCCGCAAAGCGCTGGTCGAAAACGGACACGGCATGGCGAAGAAATCGTTGCTCTGGGGATTAATCCTCCTCGGATTCACCTCGCTTTATCGCGAAGGCTTCGAAGTCGTTCTCTTCTTGCAGACGTATCATCTGCGGTTCGGTGGCGGAGTTGTTTTGCAAGGTGCGCTGCTCGGAATCGCGCTCTCGGCCATCGTCGCCGTGCTAACGTTTGTCCTTCAGCAAAAACTGCCGTATCGCAAAATGCTGATCACGACCGGCGTGCTTCTCGGCGTGGTGTTGCTGGTGATGGTCGGCGAGCAAGCGCAGGAGATGCAGCTCGCACACTGGATCTCAACGACACCGGTTCCGTCGCTCGTCCGAATGATTCCGCGCTGGGCCGGACTCTGGTTCTCTGTTTTCCCGACTTACGAAACATTGATCGCGCAAGCGATCGCGGCCGTTCTCGTTGTCGGTTCCTATTATGCAGCGCGAAAACTCGGCGGCGGAATTGCGCCGCCGGTTAGCGAAGAGCCGGAGCGAGAAGCAAAAGCTGAAGCCGACATCGCACTTCCACGACAATTGCAGTCCGTGCGTTAACTCGCGCGGCAATTCTGCGCTAAAGAAAGCGCAAGTTACCAGCAGCAATCACGCGCTAAAAATTGGCAACCTACCGGCAGCGGAAACTTGGCGAACGAGTCAGACTCCTACTCGTGATTTATACGAACTTTATCAGACGCTTCACGGTGCCAGTCCTTTTATTGGCGGCGTGGCCGTCAACTGCCGCTCTCGGCGGTGTTCGTCATTTCACTTTTTTGTACGAAGCGCCGACTTCGCCGCCGGGGAGCGTCGAGCTCGAAAACACAATCACTTTTGCCCACGGTTCCGATTTTAATGAAGTTTTTATTCGCGAGGAGCTCGAGATTGGAATCACCGATCGATTTCAACTCGGGATTTATCCGCTCGATTGGTCGCATCAGAGCGATGATGGATTTCATTACAACGGCGGCGCGGTCGAGCTGATTTACAATTTGTCGAACCCGGTCATCGATCCCGTCGGCATTTCGCTTTACGAAGAAATTAGCGCGGCGCGGCAACATTTTGAATCCGAATCAAAATTAATCGCGCAGAAAAATTTTGGCCGCTGGATCTTTGATTACAACGCGACCCTGGAAGCGGAATGGGAAGATCGACATCTTGAACAACAGAACGGCGAATTGCAGCAAGCGCTCGGCGCCAGTTACGAAATCTCGCCGCGGCTGTCGGTCGGACTCGAGTTTTTACACGAATTTGTTTTTCCCGATTGGCGGGACAACGAGAAAATCAGAAACGTCTTCATCGGGCCAAACGTTTCTTATCGCCAGCACGAATGGTTCGTGACGGTGACGGCGCTCGCGCAAGGGACCGACACATCGGACGAGCCGAATTTTCAACTGCGCACAATTTTCGGAATCGGGTTTTGAAATGAGATTGTCGATCCTTGCCGCGTTACTCATTTGCGTATTTCTCGGCTGCGAAACGGCGAATTATGCGCCGTCCGTTAGATCGACACCGAACAACGCTGCGCAGTTGGAGCGCGGCCGAACGCTTTTCGTTCATCGCTGCATCGAGTGTCACACGCTGCCGGCGATCTGGAAATATTCGCGCGAAGATTGGCCGCACATTGTGAACGACATGTCGCATCGCGCGAGTTTGAAACCGGAAGATCGCGAGGCAGTAGTTGCTTATATTTCGGCGGCACGAAAAGAGATGTGATTCCAGTTGAACAGTGCGTCGGGCTTTTCAACTTAGGCGGATGCTCACTCCATTTCTCCGCTCCTGTTTCTTGTCCCTGTTCTTGTCGATGTTGCAGTTAGCAATCGCTGTTGAACCGAGTCCGGTAAAAACGAAAACCGGTGGCGGCGGTACTGCGACGCCGGCCGCGTCGCCGGAGAAAAAACCGCTCCCGCCCGGAACGATCGACGAAAAGTTTTTCAGCGGAATGCAATGGCGCCAAGTCGGACCGTTCCGCGGCGGGCGCGCGTTGGCGATCGAAGGCGTGCCCGGCGAACCGGACACGTGGTACTTCGGCGGAGTTGCGGGCGGCGTTTGGAAAACAACCGACGCCGGACAAAACTGGACGCCGCTTTTCGACAAGCAGGACATTTCATCAATTGGCGCGATTGCAGTGGCGCCGTCCGATCACAACGTGATTTATGTCGGGACCGGCGAAGCGGCCATTCGCGGCAACACGACTTACGGCACCGGCGTTTACAAATCGATCGATGCCGGCAAGACGTGGAAAAATATCGGACTGAAAGACACGCACAACATCGGCGCGGTGATTGTCGACCCAAGAAACGAAAACGTGGCGCTGGTGGCGGCGCTCGGTCATGCGTTCGGTCCAAACAAAGAGCGCGGAATTTTTCGGACGATCGACGGCGGCAAAACGTGGACGAACGTTTTGTTTAAGGATGAAAACACAGGCGGTATCGATGTTGTATTCGATCCGCATAATTCGAACATCGTTTACGCTACGCTCTGGCAGGCGAAGCGGCAGCCGTGGTTTTTCTCAAGCGGCGGCGCGGGCAGTGGGCTTTATCGCTCGGACGACAATGGCGTGACTTGGAAACGTTTGGAAGGCAACGGGCTGCCCGAAGGAATTCTCGGCAGGATCGGCATCGCGGTTTCCGGCGCGGATTCGAGTCGCATCTACGCAATCATCGAAGCGAAGGAAGGCGGAATTTATCGCTCTGACGACGCCGGTCAGAAATGGACGCGCATCAACGAGGACGGACGTTTCCGCCAGCGCGCGTGGTATTTCTCGAAAATTTATGCCGATCCGAAATCCGCGGACACGGTTTATGTTTTAAACACCGGTGCGTTCAAATCGGTTGATGGCGGCAAGACATTTAACCTGCTTCCCGCGCGCCACGGCGATCATCACGGTTTGTGGATCGATCCACAGAATCCTAATCGTATCGGCAACGCCAACGATGGCGGCGCGAGCATTTCGATCGATGGCGGCAAAACGTGGACAACGCAAAACAATCAGCCGACCGCGCAATTTTATCACGTCGCGGTCGACAACGCGTTTCCGTATCACATTTACGGCGCGCAACAGGACAACTCGAATGTTTGCATCGCGAGCCGGACCGATTCGGGAACGATCGGCCGCGAAGATTGGTATCCGGCCGGCGACGGCGAGTGCGGTTTCGTAATTCCTGATCCGCGCGACTGGCACATCATTTATTCGAACAGCGAGGGCTACATCGCGCGCTACAACAAAACGAAAGAGGACGATCAGGACATCAGTCCATACCCGTTGGATAATTCCGGCCACGGCGCAAACGATTTGAAGCACCGGTTCCAATGGGTCTCGCCGTTGTTGTTGTCGCCGCACAATCCGGACGTTCTCTACACCGCCGCGGAATGTGTTTTCAAATCAACCGACAAAGGCCAAAGCTGGACGCAAATCAGCGGCGATCTCACGCGCAACGATAAAACCAAACAGCAACCGAGCGGCGGCCCGCTGACGAACGACATCACCTCGGTCGAATATTACGACACGATTTTCGCGCTGACCGAATCGCCAGTGGACAAAGGAACGCTGTGGGCAGGCAGCGACGACGGATTGATTCACGTGAGCACCGATGACGGCGCGCATTGGAATAATGTCTCACCGAAAATGCCGGAGTGGAGCACCGTCGATTTGATTGAAGCTTCGCCGAGCGACGGCAAAACCGCCTACGCCGCGATAGATCGACATAAGCTCGATGATTTCAAACCGTACATTTTCAAAACGACTGATCTGGGCAAAACCTGGAGCTCGCTCGTGAACGGAATTCCCGATGGCGCGTATGTTCACGCGGTCCGCGAAGATCCGAAGAAGAAAGAAATTCTCTACGCCGGCACGGAGCTTGGCGTTTACGTTTCGTTCGACTCCGGCGCGCATTGGCAGCCGCTGCAGTTGAATCTCCCTGAATCGCCCGTTCACGATCTGGTCGTGAAAGATGACGATCTGGTGGTCGCAACGCATGGCCGGTCGTTCTGGGTTCTCGATAATCTGACGCCGTTGCGCCAGGTGACCGCGCAATCCGCAAGCAACGATTTCATTCTTTATCAGCCGGAAACCGCGCTGCGCTTGCATTACCCGGAAGAATTCGATCGGCGCCAACCGGTCGGCGATAATCCGCCCGCCGGCGCGATGATCGATTATTATTTCAAGACCGCGCCGAAAGACGAAGTGACAATGGATATTTTGGACGCGAGCGGAAAAGTCGTTCGCCATTTGTCGAACAAGGAGAAAAAAGAAGGCGAGCAACCGCCGGAGTGGCCGGACCGAGTTGAGCGCGTGAAAACGATTCCGGCGAACGAGGGAATGAACCGCTTCGCGTGGGATTTGCGCTACAACGATCCGATCCAGGTTCCGGGCGCGTTTTATACCGGCAACGGGCCGAAAGGGCCGCTCGCATTGCCTGGTGATTATCAAGTCAGGATTACGATGGGCGCGAAAACGCAGACCGTGCCGCTAAAGGTCGTGATCGATCCGCGCAATAAAGGATCGGAGCCGGCGTTGCAGAAACAATTTCAGCTCTCGATGCAGGTGAACGATCGGATTTCGCAACTGCATCAGGCGATCAACGAAATCCGTGACGTGAGAGCGCAAATTAGGACATTACATTTTCGTTTTAACGATGATGAAAAATTAAAACCGGCGCTCGCGGCGGCGGATGATCTCGACAAAAAAATGTCCGAGGTCGAAAAGGAACTGATTCAAGTGAACATGAAAGGATCGGAGGGAAATCTCGCCTTCCCGAGCATGTTGAACGAGCGATTTGACGCGATCAGCCATTTCATCGACACCGGCGATTCGATGGAGCCGACCAAATCGGAGCTCGATGTGTTCCAGACGTTGAGCAAGCAACTCGACGAGCAGTTAACGAAGTGGACACAAATCAAATCGACCGACGTCGTGAAAGTCAGCGACATGATTAAAGAAGCGAATTTGCCGGGACTGATCATCACGGCGCCGAAAACTGAAACGCCGAAGGAAACGAAGTCGTCCTAGTTTTTGTCGACGCTGTATTTGCCGGGACCGATGAAGAGAAGACTGATCAACAAGATCGACATCTCGAAGGCGGGCAGCCGGACGAGAAATTCGCCGCGGGTGTGCCAGACCGCGATGAGATGAACAAGCGTGACCACGAGCGCGAACAGGACGCCGATTCGAAAAAATAAACCAACGATAATTAACAGGGCGCCGGCGCATCCGAGAATCGCGCCGACAAATCCCCAGAACTCATAGTACGAATGAAAACCGAGATGCCGCATCGCGGAACCGAAATGCTCCCAACTTCCGTGCCCGCTCGACAAAATCGGCACGATTAGAACAATGAAAACCAAACCGACGCTCGCACGAAACAAAAGCAAACCGATCTCACGGTACTTGCCCAGGAATTGGAGCGCAGCCATTGGCCGCATTCTCAGCGAGCATCTGTTCTTTCACAAATGAAGATCGACCGCGCAGTCATTCTGGCGGCAGGTCGCGGGACACGGATGCGCGAGCTGACCGCTGATTTGCCGAAACCGATGATTCCGGTCCACGGCAAACCGGTCTTGCAATACATCGTCGAAGGTTTGCGCGATGCCGGAGTTCGAAAATTTCTGGTCGTCGTCGGCTATCGCGCGGATGCGGTGCGGAATTTTTTCGGCGACGGCACCAAATTCACGATCGACATCCAGTACGCGACGCAGGTGACGCAGGACGGGACTGGCCGCGTTGTCGATCTGGCAAAGAATTTCGTAGCGCAATCACCATTCGTTCTCGCCTATGGCGATATTTTGGTCGACCCAGCGAACTATAAACAGATTGTCGATCTTGCCGACGATGTTGAAGCGTTGGTTAGCGTGACGCGGGGCGAAGACGTGAGCAAAGGCGGCGCGGTTTTCGTGAACGAGAGAATGGAACTGGTCGATCTTCGCGAAAAACCGAAAGCCGGCGAGCCATCAAGTCCTTGGTACAACGCCGGTCTCTACGCATTCCGCCCAAGCATTTTTGATTTCACCGCCAAGTTAAAACCATCACCGCGCGGTGAGTACGAACTGACCGACGCAATTCGCGATCTCGCGCAATCCGGCAGCAAAGTTCAAGCGCTCGAATTAACCGGCGAATGGGCCGATGTCCGCGATCCGGAAATTCTCGCGCGCCTGAATCGCTAGGAAATCTGCTCGGTTGGTTCGTCGCCTTCCTCGCCGATTTCTTCTTCGATTTCGCGGCGCCATTCGCGCGAAAGCCACGGCCGGAGAAATCCGTAAAGCAAATACGCGAGAAACAGAACGGCCGGCATCCATTGGTAATTGATTGCGGTGAAAATCAGGACCAGGAAAATGACAAGAAAGCGCGGGATCGATTTTTTCGTTTTCCAATTGACCGCCTTGAAGCTGGGATATTCAAACCGGCTGAACATCATGAACGAAAGGAAGAGTAAGAGCGGCGGCAAAACGAACTTCCATTTGCCGAGATGATGTTCCCCTTCCGCCAGCCAAAGGAGAAATAATGTAATCGATGCAATCAGGCCCGCGGCGGCCGGAATTGGAAAGCCGGTAAAATTTTTCCCGGCATTGCTGGTCGATTCGCGCTCATGATTTGCGGAGGCGGTGTTGAAACGCGCGAGTCGCAACGCGCCGCACGACAAATAAACGAAAGCGATGATCCAGCACGCGTTCGGAAATTCGTTGAGCACCACGCGATACACCATCAGCGCGGGCGCAAGTCCGAATGAAACGATGTCGGCAAGTGAATCGAACTCCCGGCCAAACGAGCTTTCGTGTCCGCCGAGTCGCGCAATTCGTCCATCGAGAAAATCAAAAACGAACGCGCCGAGAATAAACCAGATCGCTTCGTGGAAACGATCAGCCGCCAGATCCGCATTCGTGCTTTGCAAAAGCGCGCCTTCCAAAATCTTCAGCGTCGCGGTGAAGCCGCAAAACAAATTTCCCGCCGTCATCAAATTCGGCAGGAGATAAATTTTGGACGGTTGATCGTTCATTTACTCGGGAGACGCGCGATAATTGTCGATCCACCGGCGACGTGATCACCCACTTTGATCAACACGTCCGCCGCCAGTGGTAAATATACTTCCGTTCGCGAGCCAAAGCGAATCATTCCGAAGCGGTCACCCTTCTTGAGTTCGTCGCCCACATCTGCCCAGGCCACGATGCGGCGCGCGATGGCGCCGGTGAGCTGCCGGACAACGAGCGTTGCCCGCGGATTTTCAAACGCCCACGTCATCGCTTCGTTTTTCTCAGCGCATTCAGGACTGCGCGCGTCCAGACAAAGTCCTTCGCGGTGCTGGCGGTAGATAATTCGTCCGTCAATCGGCGCGCGGTTGGTATGGACGTCGAAGATCGACAAAAAGATTCCGATGCGGCGCGTTTTTATTTTTAAAACCTCAGTCTCTTCGACCTCTGAAATATCTTTAACGAGTCCGTCAGCAGCGGCAACGACTGCGCTTAGATCCGCGGCGACAGTTCGCTCCGGATCGCGAAAAAAGAAAAGCGTGTAGAGAATCAGGATTAAAAAAATCAGTGAAATCCAGCCGCTGAAAAACGCGCCGACGAGCGCGAGAAAAACTAAAATCGCCAGGATCCAGCGCGCTTCGAAAAGAGTTTGGCGACGCATCTTAAGCGCACATTTTCGAAGCGCAAAAGAGGCTGGTCAAGAGGTCAAAAAAGGCTGTGAATAAGTCGCAGGCGCCGACCACAATATTTTGGGAGTTGACGGTGATCACACTCCAATATGTAGCGGAAATAAGTCTCTCGAAGGCACGAGATTATTTGTTGTTTTTTGACCCTTTCTCGCTAGCTTCTTTCGATGCCAGTCAGAGCCGCCGTCATGCGGGAACAAGACGACGAAAATTCGAGCCCCAAACGCCCTTCTTCGGGCGTTAATAAATCGCAAAAGTACGACGCGGCACAGATCGACAAACTCGAAGGATTGGAAGCGGTCCGGAAGCGCCCGGGCATGTACATCGGAGACCCGGATGAGCGCGGTCTGCATCACATGGTTTACGAAGTCGTCGACAATTCGATCGACGAACATCTCGCAGGATTCTGCGACAAGATTGACGTGACCGTTCACGTTGACGGGAGCGTATCGATCCGCGACAACGGACGCGGTATTCCGGTTGATATCCACCCGAAATGGAAAATGCCGGCAGTGGAATTGGTGCTGACAAATTTGCACGCGGGCGGAAAGTTCGGACAAGGCGCTTACAAATATTCGGGCGGATTGCACGGTGTCGGTGCGAAATGCACGAACGCGCTTTCCGAATGGTTCAAGGTGGAGGTGTCGCGCGACGGCAAGGTCTATCACATGGCTTTCGCCAAGGGCAAAACGACGCAGAAGCTGGAAGTAATCGGCGAGGTCAAAGGCAAAAAGTTAACCGGCACACTGATCACGTTTTTGCCCGACCCAACGATCTTCACGATCACGACGGAATTTAAGTTCGAGCGACTCGCGACGCGATTGCGCGAGCTCGCGTTTCTCAATCCTAATCTCGAAATCAATCTCACTGACGAACGCGCCGATTCGCCAAAAAAGGAAATGTTTCTCTACAAGCACGGCATCGAGGAATTCGTAAAGCAACTTGGTGAAAACAAACAGGTGTTGCATCCAAAGCCGATCATCATTGAGCGGCAGCGCGACGAAGTATTTGTCGATGTTGTGTTGCAATACAACGACAGCTACAACGACCAGATTTTGCCGTTCGCGAACTCGATTCCGAACCCGGACGGCGGCACACACCTGACCGGGTTCCGCACTGCGCTGACCCGCGCGATCAATCAGTACGCGCGCGCAAATAATCTCACGAAGGAAAAAGATCCTTCCATTTCCGGCGATGACGTTCGCGAAGGATTGATCGCGGTGCTGTCGATCAAGTTGCCGAATCCGCGTTTCGAATCGCAGACCAAGGTGAAGCTCGTGAACACCGAGATCGACGGCATTGTGAACTCGGCGGTCTACGAAGGCTTGATGACTTTCTTCGACAAAACTCCGCCAGTCGCGCGGCGGATTTTCGACAAAGTGCTCACCGCCGCGCGCGCACGTGAAGCGGCGCGGAAAGCGCGCGAGACGATCCGCAAAGGCGCACTCACCGGCGGCGGATTGCCGGGAAAATTGGCCGATTGTTCCGAGCGCGATCCCGAATTGACCGAGCTTTACATCGTGGAGGGTGATTCAGCCGGCGGCTCAGCAAAACAAGGACGCGATCGCCGTTATCAGGCGATCCTGCCCATTCGCGGAAAACTGATCAACGTCGAGAAAGCGCGCGAAGATCAATTTCTCAAGAACACGGAGATCCAATCGATGATCACGGCGATTGGCACGGGCATCGGCAAGCCAAAGGAAGATGGGAACGGCAAAGATGAAGGCCGCTTCGATATGTCGAAGTTGCGTTACGGGCGTATCATCATCATGACCGATGCGGACGTTGACGGTTCGCACATTCGGACGTTACTCCTGACGTTTTTCTTCCGGCAAATGACGGAGCTGGTGCGGGCGGGCAAAATCTACATCGCGCAACCGCCCCTTTATCAAATCAAACGCAAGAAGCGCGAAGAGTACGTCGATGACGACGTGCAACTGAACAAGATCCTGATTTCACTCGGCGCCGAAGACGTGAAGCTGAAAAATCTGGCCGACGACAAAGAAGTCACCGCCGCGCAGTTGAAAGACATTCTCGAGTCCTTGGAAAAACTGGCGAAGCTCAGCGAAGTGGTGCGGCGTCACGGCGGCGACTTTGAATCGTACCTCGAAGAACGCAATTCAAAGTCCGGAAAACTGCCGGCCTATTTGGTCAAAGTCCGTGAAGGCAATGACGAGACAGTACACTATTTTTCCGACGAGAAGGCGGTTAGGAAATTTCATGAATCGAATCTCGATCTGAATTTGTTCGATACCCAGATGGAGCAGGAATTGTTGCCGCTAGGCGATGGCGAGACGCCTGCGGCCAAGCCAACCGGTATCCGTCGCCGCGCGAAATTGGTCGAGCTTCACGAGTCGGCGGCGGTCCAAAAAATTATCGCTGAGCTAGGGCGAAAAGGTCTCAAAGTCAGCCATTATGCCGCCAGCGATAAGCCGATTTTTGAATTGATCGAGGGCGAAGGTGAGAAGGCCGTGACGCATCCGCTCTTCTCGATTCCCGAAATTCTGGAAAAGATTTTGGAAATCGGGCGCCGCGGCGTCCAGATCAAGCGGTTCAAAGGTCTCGGTGAAATGAATGCTAAAGAATTGTTCGAGACGACAATGAATCCGGAGAAACGCAAGCTGCTCAAAGTGGATTTGAACGACGATAACGCGGTCGATGCCGACAAAATGTTTACGATTCTGATGGGCGATGTGGTCGAACCGCGACGCCAGTTCATCGAGGACAATGCGCTGAATGTGCGCAACCTCGATGTCTAAGATCGACATCCCGCTAGATCGACAACTTCTTTAATGTATAGCGCGAACGAAAAAGTTGATCCGATAAACGTGGCCGAAGAGGTGTCGAGGTCGTTCCTCGATTACTCGATGTCGGTCATCATTTCGCGCGCGTTGCCCGATGCGCGCGACGGCTTGAAGCCTTCACAGCGCCGAATTCTCTACGCGATGCACGATTTGTCGCTCTTTCCGGGCCGGCAACATCGTAAGTGCGCGAAAATTTGCGGTGACACCAGCGGTAACTATCATCCGCACGGCGAAGCGGTGATTTATCCCACTCTCGTCCACATGGCGCAGGCGTGGGCGATGCGCGAGCGCCTCGTCGACGGTCAGGGAAACTTCGGATCAGTAGAAGGCGATCCGCCGGCGGCGATGCGTTACACTGAAGCACGCATGACGCATCTCGGCGCCGCGCTGATGGTCGACATGGACAAAGACACGGTCGACTTCGTTCCGAACTACGACGAGACGCGGACCGAGCCGACAGTTTTCCCGGCAGCATTTCCAAATCTTCTCGTTAACGGCGGCACCGGCATTGCAGTCGGAATGGCGACGAACATTCCCCCGCACAATTTGGTCGAAGTGATCGACGGCATTTGCGCGCAGATCGATGACCCCGACATCACACTTGATGAGTTGATGAAGCACGTGAAGGGACCGGATTTCCCGACCGGCTGCGCGATTTTGGGAACGGCCGGTGTTCGCCAATATCTCGAGACCGGCCGCGGCAGCATGAAAGTTCGCGGCAAAGCGGGCATCGAAGAAATCAAGGGCGGCAAGGAACAGATCGTCATCACCGAAATTCCATACAATGTGAATCGCGCGACGCTGGTCGAGCGTATCGCTGATCTCGTGAACGAAAAAGTTCTGAGCGAGATCACGGCGGTCCGCGACGAATCCGACGAAAACACGCGCGTTGTCATCGAACTGAAACGCGACGCGAATCCGAAGATCATCATTAACAATCTTTACAAGCATACCGCGATGGAAAGTTCGTTCGCGGTCATCATGCTGGCGATCGATCACGGGCGCCCGAAATTACTCCCGCTCAAGGAAGCCAACGCGGCTTACATCGAACATCGGCGCGAAGTCGTTTTGCGTCGGACCCGGTTCGAACTGCGCAAGGCCGAAGAACGCGCGGAAACTCTCGAAGGTTATCTCATCGCGCTGGCCAACCTCGACGAGTTTATCCGAATCATTCGCGGATCAGCCAATCGCGAAGAAGCGCGCATCAAATTGCTCGCCTTCGAGTTCACCAAAAAGCAGGTCGAGCAGATTGGCATTCTTATTCGCAATCCGGCGCGTCTGACGGAAGGCCGTTACGCGTTCAGCGAACATCAGGCCAATCAGATTCTCGATCTTCGCCTGTATCAATTGACCGGCCTGGAGCGGGACAAGATCGACAACGAATACAAAGAGTTGATCAAAACGATCCAGGATCTGCGCGACATTCTCGCCAAAGAGCAGCGCGTTTTCACCATCATCAAAAAAGAGCTGCGCGAGTTGCGCGACAAGCATGGCTCACCGCGCCTGACTCAGTTCGCGGTCGATGAAGGCGACATCAACATGGAGGATCTCATCGCCAATGAGGGCTGCATCATCAGCATCACCCATGGCGGATTCATCAAGCGCACCGCGGTGAGTGCATTTCGCGCGCAGCGGCGCGGCGGCAAAGGCGTGATCGGCATGACCACGCGCGAAGGGGCGACTGAAGAAGAGGAAGGCGATTTCATTGAACATCTCTTCACCGCGACAACGCACGACTACTTGATGTTTTTCACGGAGTCGGGACGCGCCTACGTCGAAAAAGTTTACGAAATTCCTGAGATGGGACGCGCGGCCAAAGGCCGCTCAATCGCCAACATTCTCGACTTGCGGCCGGACGAAAAAATCGCGGCCACGATTCGGATTCAATCCAAGAAATCAGGCGTCGGCCCGAACGCTGTCGATCAAACTTGGGACGAAAATCTCCACATCGTGTTCGTCACCCAATCGGGCATCGTTAAGAAATCGAATCTTTCCGATTATCGAAATGCTCGAAAAGGCGGAATCATCGCGATTCAGATTGAAAAGGGCGATCGTTTGATCGACGCAAAGCTTACCAATGGAAACAACGAACTCGTTTTGATCACAAAGGAAGGAATGAGTCTGCGCTTTCATGAGGAACAGTTGCGCGATCAGGGCCGGAACACGGTTGGTGTCTGGGGAATTCGTCCGGACAAAAAAGATCGCGTAATCGCGATCGCGATTCTCGACCCGAACGCAATGTTACTCGTTGCCGGTGAGAACGGAATTGGCAAACGCACAACGTTCGACGATTACCGCAAACAAAAGCGCGGCGGCAAAGGTATCATCACGATGAAGACTGGCACGAAGACCGGCGATGTCGTCGGCGCGCTGACCGTGCGCGACTCGGATGAGATCATGCTGATCACGACCAAAGGTCAAATGGTGCGCACTCGCGTGAAAGAAATTCGCGAGACCGGCCGCAATACGATGGGCGTGAAATTAATGGATTTGCGCAAAGGCGAAAAATTGCAGGCAATTGCGCCGGTCGTGAGCCAGGCGGCGGAAGAAGAAGCGCAAACTGTGGAGCCGCAGGAACCCGCGGCGCCCGCAAAGCCAGACAAGGCTCCGAAGCCCAAGAAATCTTAAAAGAAAAGGGCACGCCGTCGCGTGCCCCTACTCGTCGCGGGAACTGTTAATTAATAGCGCGTCGTCGTGCTCTGCGTCGTCGTCGCAGGCTGCGACACAGTCGTTTCGCGAGTCGTGGTCGTCGTCGTCTGAGTCGTGGGCTCACTCGCGCAGGAACTCAGGAACACAGCAATCAAACCGGAAAACAAAGGAATAAGCAGTTTTTTCATAGTAAATTGTCGTTACATAATTGGTTCGCCTCAAACCGCTTCGGCAGATGTGGGAAAATCGCCCTCTCGGCTAGATGTCGATCTTTGCGCGATGCCTCTTCAACTCGCCGCGTTTCCGTTTCGATTCGAGAATTCTTTTCTTCAGCGTGGCCGGTCGTGGCGATTTTCGTCGCCGCTCTTTTTCGCGGGCCGTAATTTGCGCGCGGCGCGTGGCGCGTTGTCGATCTTCGATTGCGTCGAGCAGTCGCTCGCGCGCGAGTTTCCGATTCATCGCTTGCGACCGCGAGTCCTGAACCGTAACGCTGATTCCGCTCGGTCGATGCCGCAATGTCACCGCTGTCGAAACTTTGTTTACGTTTTGGCCGCCGGGGCCGCCTGATCTTGCGAATGTTTCTTCGAGGTCGATCGAGCGAACGTGAAGTTTTACCATTCGATGCTCGATCGACGTTTGCATTTTCTGAAATCAGACCGGCGCGACGCTCTCGCGTCCGTGCCTGAGCACGCGCGCCATCCAGATCAGTTCGTTCAAAAAGCCATCCACGCGGCGAACAAAGTTTTGATCGAGCAATTTGCCTTGCTCGTCGAAGACGGCTTTGATTCGCCCGAAATTCACATCCTCGAAAATCGTCACCAACCCAAGCTCGCGCATCACCGGAAGCAGTGTCTCGATGGCACGCGCGCCGCCGAACGGTCCGGCCGACACTCCGCAGATTCCAACCGCTTTGTGAATGTATTCTTTTAAGTTCATATCGAGGGCGTGTTTCAGCAGCCCGGGGAAACTGTGATTGTATTCCGGCGTAACAATGATGAGCGCGTCGCAACGCTCGATCGTCGCCGAAAATTTCGCGTCCTTCATTTGCTCGCCGGCGTCATCGAGTTTCATCGGCAACGTGCGCACATCGATGAATTCAGTTTCTACGCCGGCGCGGCCTTTCGTTCGCTCCAAAACGAAACGCGCAGCGTGTTCGCTCTCCCGGCCCTGTCGCGCAGTGCCGAGGATCACCGGAATGAAAAGCGGACGCTCAGTGGGCATATTCAGCTCGAAAGTGCCGATGGCGGGACTCGAACCCACACGGGCCGTTTAAGCCCAACGGATTTTAAGTCCGTTGCGTCTGCCATTTCGCCACATCGGCGGCTTCGCGAGCTGAGAACTGTAGCCACGAGAAGTGGTTACGCCAAAATGAAAGTCCGACGTGCGAACTGCACTGATCCGGCATACGCACGGCTGGACAAAATTTTTTCAAAACAGCGAACTTCGTTCTACGGAAACCGTATTTACTTTATGGAGCAAGGGGAGCCCGCGCGGCTGTTTTCCCCATCGGAGCGGCACACTTCGCGTGCCGCTCCTTTGTTTTCTCCGCTACCGCACGTCCAACGAACGCACTAAAGCGCGTAGTACTATATAGAGAGAGAGAGAGAGCAAGCGCAGCGCGAAGCGGCAGCGGTGACGCTCGAGACCTAGCGCGCTGTTTGATTAGCGAGGTAGGCTTGATGTCGGATTCCGAGGAAGCTGAGGCTCGGTCGAAGCGCTGCGAACGCCTGTTCCGCCACAAGTTTGTGTCCCTTCATGGAGAGATGCTGGCCGTCCATCGGATGAAGCAACTCAACATCACTTAGATCGATTTGGGCGCACGCATCCGAATACTCCAAGTGAATATTTGGATAGGGTTCGAGTTTTTTATTGAACTCGGCGACGATCGTGCGCAGCTCACGGTTGAGCTTCGAACGTAGGATGATCATGTTCGCCTGATATGGAGGCTTCAACGACTCGAATCGTTGCGCACAAATATCGAAGTATGGGTAGCGGCGAGGGTCTTTCGCATGGATCGCTCCGGCTTTGTTGCGCGCGCGAAAGAAAGCTTCGCAGTCGGCCAGACCAAAAATAACGATGGCGACCTTATGGTTTTCCGTCTGCGCGCGTTCGACAAGTCGATTCAATTGCCGGGCATAATCCTCTTGAAAATGTTCCGCTCGCTCATTTAATCGGGCGGCCGGTTTCGCGCGCTCCGACTCGGAAAGTCCTTTGACCCAGTTGAGGTTATTGTGCCCGATCCAAATCAAGATAAGATCAGGAAATCTCTTAGAGATTAACAACTGATCGACCTGGCCGGTGAAATTTCGCGTGCGAGCCAGCGTTTTGGCGAGGATTTCTTCGTACGGATGCGACGTAACTTCCGCGGCGCCGCGCGCGTAATCGCTCGCGACCACCGGCACGGACTTGTCGAGCCTTTCGTAAATGCTGTAAATGCTCGCCGGAGACGGATCGGTGTCGAGAAACCAATTCCGTTGTTCAGTTGTTCTTGCGCGCCAAAGCAAACTTAGCGACGGTGAAACGTAGAGGTTTTTGGTCAAGCTATCGCCAAGCACGGCAATATGCGGCAGCGACGAGATCAGCTCCGCTTTGCTAATTTTTCCTTCTCGATACGCGACGTATTGCGGGTGAAGCGGTGAATCAGATTCGGCCAAGCGGTGAAGATAATTTGGGCTGACAACGCTGGCGCGTTTTGTGAAGAAATGATCGAAAAAGAAAAGCGTATCGACCGTCCCGAGCGCGAGACGTTTCTCGAAGACAGCAGTCTTGGACGGAGCCGACGACGGTGTTGTTGTCGTTGCGGCCAGCGTCAATGACGCAGCCATGATGAAGAAGAGAACGCGGACGAAACGCATCACTTGCGTTTGAAATCGGAGTATTTGCCCGTGTAGACGACTTTTTGGTCTTGGACCACCTTGTATTCGCCGGCGAGAGTCGCGCCGTCTTGTGAAAGAGTCATCGTCACGTGGTAGTCGCGATTGCCGCGATGGAACATGAAACTGAGCGTGTTTCCAGAACGATGTCCGTTTTGAAGCGATGGCCTGCCGGAAAGCGGCAGCGCCTCGGTTTCGCCGGTGATAACTCCGCCTGGCCCTTCATTGAAAACCATCATGGTCGTACCTTGCGCTCCTCGGCTGTTGTCCCAATGGCCGCGCCAGGTTCCGGCAACCGGGAGCTTTGCCGTTTCTGCCGCAGCGTGTTTTGGCGTGGCTTCGTTCTCGGCCTGCTTCGCCTTTGCTTTTTTCTCTTTGGATTTCTCTTCTGCGGATGGCGCCTGAGTTGGCTTTGGAGCTGCAGTGGCCGTGGGCGTGCTCTCCGGAATTTCTGTGACTGGCGCAGGTGACCGGTGTGTCGTAATCAATAAAAGCCCGCCGATTAATAGAGTCGTTAAAAAATGCTTCATCATAATAAAAAATATCCCGCGCCTTCCCTTTTGCTGGCAATGATACTAACAGCGCAGTCAAGATGGGTTAAACAAAAACTAGACGCGCTCGCTTGTGAAGGGGCGTTTTCTTAGAAAGACTACAATTGGATAGAGCTGTTAGTCTCCATGACGACCGCGAACAAAATTACAATCCTGCGGATGGCGCTGATTCCGGTCTTCGTCGTCGCCGCCGTCTGCTATGGAAATAGCATCGAGCGCGGCGCGCCGATTGAATGGTCGCGGTGGATCGCCATTGCGGCATTCGTCATCGCCGGTCTAAGCGATGGAATTGACGGCTACATTGCGCGTCACTATCACCAAACCAGTCGATTAGGCGTCATCCTCGATCCGATCGCCGACAAAAGTCTCATGCTGAGCACCATCCTCACCTTGAGCATTAGCAAATGGAGCGGCAGTGACGGCGAATATGCAAGGTTTCCGATCTGGTTTCCGGCGATCGTCATCGGACGCGATATCATTTTGGTCGTCGGCGCAATTATCATCCGCCTAATCAAAGGAGATGTGTTTGTTAAGCCGCGCTGGACCGGTAAAGTCGCGACGTTTTTCCAAATCAGCGCCATCGCGTGTTTGATGCTGCAGCTGCGATTTATTCCATTGCATCTCATTCTTGTTCTCGCCGGCATCTTCACCTGCGTCTCCGGAATCCAGTACTTTACGGACGGATTCCGTCAGCTGCCCAAGAGTACCTCAGCTCGCCAGCAGCCATGAGGCTGGCGCGATGAATGATCAGCCGCGATTGCCGAATGTTGCGATCATCGGACGGCCAAACGTCGGCAAATCGGCGCTCTTCAATCGTCTCGTCCGCCGCAAGATCGCGATCGTTCACGATCAGCCGGGAATCACGCGCGATCGGATCTCGGCGGTTTGCTCTCGCGGAGAAAAACCGTTCACGGTTTGGGACACCGGCGGAATTTTCGGGGCCGGCGAACGTGAATTGACTGAGCAAGTTCGCCACACTGCCGAAGAAGCATTGCGCGAAAGCGATCTTCTTCTCTTCGTTGTCGACGCGAAGGAAGGTCTTTCGCCAATCGACCAAGATCTTGCGCGGACACTTCGCAGATCGCGCAAACCAATCGTGCTC